>Ga0137374_10011313_pt1 | contig 10453 bp, 8 predicted proteins | sample SagtaG_20_FD_104811 | JGI IMG/M metagenome (GOLD analysis project Ga0137374, IMG submission 104811) | Vadose zone soil microbial communities from Sagehorn Ranch, Mendocino, California, USA - Sage1_R_100_16 metaG | ecosystem: Environmental > Terrestrial > Soil > Vadose zone | place: USA...
TCACCTCCTCATCGGGATTCCGGTCCGTCCCTGTACGTTGGCTCGGGCGCCGGGACCGGTTCGCCGCCGGTCGCAGAACTTGCGACAAGCGGCCTCTGGCGGCGAGGTCGCCCATGAGCCGTGTTATGCTGCGCGTCGTTTTTCGCGCTTCCTCGCATGTACTCCATGCCACAGGTTGAGACGCGCTTCCCGAGGGCATCACCCCCGCCCCGAAAGGTCCAACCGCCGAGCGTGCTGGTGTTGCTGGTGGTGAGAGATGGGGGGCGGTGGCTTCGCCAGTCCTTGATGGGCTTGGCCAGGCAGACGCATCCCCGCATCGGCGTCCTCGCCATCGACAACGACTCTTCCGACGGTTCGGCCGATCTCCTCCGATCGGCGCTCGGTCCCGATCGGGTCTTGAAGAGCGAACGGAACCTCGGGTTCGCCGGAGCCGTGGGCTGGGCGCTCCAATCCGAGGTCGCCGGGCAGGCCGATTACCTCCTCTTCCTGCACGACGACACCGTGCTGGACCAGGGAGCGGTGGCCGCGATGGTCGAAGCGGCCGAGCGAATCGAGGGAGTCGGGGTCGTCGGTCCGAAGGTCGTGGACTGGGAGGAGCCTCGCGTCCTGCGCGAGATCGGCCTGTCCACGGACCGCTTCGGATACCCGTATTCGCCCCTGGAAGAGGGAGAGATCGACCAGGGCCAGTACGACCGGATCCGGGAGGTCCTCTACGTCTCGTCATGCGCCATGCTGGTGGCCCGGGATGTGTGGAACCGTATCGGGGGGTTCGACGATCGGCTCTCTCCTGTCCAGGAGGACCTCGACTTCTGTTGGCGGGCCAGGGTGGCTGGTTTCCGTGTCCTGATGACCCCCACGGCCCTGGCGCGACATCGTGAGGCCTCGGTGCGCGGGGAACGAGCGGGAGCCACCCCCGCCCCGCGCGAGCGCTACTTCCGGGAACGGGCCGCCCTGGCGAGCATCCTCAAGAACTACGGGCTCCTATCGCTCATCTGGATCCTCCCTCTCTATTCGTTCCAGGGGATCGTTCGCGTGGCGCTCCTCGCGGCGAGCCGGCGGTTCCAGGACGCGTATCAGGTGCTGGCGGCGTGGGGATGGAACGTAGCGCAGCTTCCCGGGACCCTTCGTCTCCGCCTCCGAGCCCAGGCGGTGCGTCGCGTGCCCGATCGATCGGTCCGCCGGTCCATGGCGCCGACCGGGATCCGTCTTCGCCGGTGGGGACAAACCGCAGCGGAGGCGCTGCTGCCCCCGCGCGAAGGGCCCGACGAACCGGTTCCACCGGCCAGGCGGGCGCTGAGGTTCGCACGGAATCATCCGGTCGCCTCCGCGTGGGCCATGGCGCTGCTCGTGGCGGCCTTGGCCTACCGGAACTTGCTTGGCGCCCCGGTTCTGGTCGGTCCCGGGTTTGGAGCTTTCCCTGCCTCGCCGACCGGATTCTTCGACGAGCTCGTGTCCGGACTGCGACACACGGGCTTGGGTGGCACCCAGGCAGCCAGCCCGGCGCTCGGCCTGCTCGGGCTGGGAAGCATCGTGACGTTGGGCAACCCCTGGTTGCTCGCCAAGATCCTGCTGCTCGGCCTGCCCGCGGTTGCGGCGGCCAGCTGTTACCTGGCGGTTCGAGTCCACACCGAAGAGCGGCTCCCGGCTGCGGTGGCCGGCGCGTGCTACGGGCTCTCCAACGTCGTGTTGTGGGGAATCTCCGAGGGACGCATCCCGGTGCTGGTGTTCCTGGCGGGAGCCCCGTGGCTCTTGTCCAAGCTCCTGCTTCCGTTCGACCCCGGTTTCCGGGTGCCGGTTCGCCGGTGGGTGGCGGGCGCGGGCCTGGGACTCGCCGTCCTCGTCTCGTTCTTCCCCGGCGCCGTGCTCGCGGCGGGTGTGGCCGTAACGGCTGCCGCCATCACTCCTCTTCCCGGAACGAGACGCGCCCGAGGAGCGGCCCTCGCCGGTCTCGCTGTCCTAACAGCGGGGGCCCTCCTGTTCCCCTTCGCGTTCGGTGTCCTGCGGAACGGGGCGGCTGGGCTCTCAGATCACGCGGGGCGGGCCTCGTTCGCCGCCCTGGTCCGCCTGTGGCCCGGCCGCGGCCCGGGTTCGTGGCCGACCGGTTTCTTTTTCCCGGTGGCGGCCGCCCTTGCCCTTGGTCTGGTCTCCCGCCGGTCCGCCAGGCCGGGCTTCCGCGCCGCCATCGCCAGCGTCCTCTCGATCTATCTGGCGTGGCTGGCGGCGGCGGGCTATCTGCCCGCCGCGCTCTCCAACCCGGTCGCTTACCTCGGCGTGGCGGCGTTCGGGTTCGCGCTCCTGGTCGGCCTGGGCCTGGCGGACCTGCTGAGGAAGGTGGGGCTCGTCTCGTTCGGCCATCGGCAGCTCGGGGCGGGGGCCATGGCACTGGTGGTGGGCGTCGGGCTTGGCGCGCAGGCGATCCAGGCGGCGCAGGGATCCTGGTCCGTGGGCAGGGCCGACCGCATGACGCCGGCCTACGGGATCATCGCGGAGCCGGCGGGCGCCTCCTACCGCGTGCTCTGGTTGGGTCGGGCGGACGGCGACGCCTTTCGGACGCCCGGGGGCCTCCCGGAGGGGACGGTGGAGGCAGGGCCGGCCTCGGTGCGGTACGCGGTTCGAAACTCGGAGGGCATGTCCGCGCTGGACACCGGGCGTCAGGCCGCCGGTCCCGGCTACGGAGCGTTGGAAAGAGCACTCAGCGAGATCCTGGCCGGACGGACCCGGCACGGGGGGGCGCTCCTGGCACCCTTCGCCATCAAGTTCGTGGTGGCCGGCCCCGGCGACCTCGCGCCAGCCTCGTTGCAGGGGCTGCTTCGCCAGCTCGATCTGGATCCCGTACCCGCGGGGGGCCTGACGATCTTCCAGAACTCGAAGGCCGCGCCAGTGGCTGCGTTGATCCGGGATCCGGCGTGGCGGCAGGCCGCCGCAACCCCCACCACGCTGGCGGTGGAGCGGCTGTTGAAGCCCGACGCCCGGATCCTGCGGCAAGCGCACGGGCGGGACGAATTCGCCGTACCACCGACCGGAGCCTCCTCCCTGATCCTGCTGGCGCAGCAGTTCGACTCGCACTGGCGGGTGGAGGATGAGAGCTCACCGGCTCGGGCCACCCGAGCCTTCGAGTGGGCGGTGGGGTTCGACCCGGGAGAGAGAAGCACGGGATTCGAAGTCCGGTTCCAGGGTCAGACCACGAGGACGATCGAGATCGCATTGCTCGCAGTCTTGTGGATAGCCGGGCTGTGGGTGACCAGGAGGCCGGCGCGTGGCGGCTGAGAAAAGCCCCTCGACCTCGACCCCCAGCCTTGGCTCCGGCGTCCGTCGACGCCTGGTGGCAGTGGCCGCCGTCGTGGCGCTGATCGCCGGGTCGGGCGTGGGACTGGACCATGCGCTCGGCCCGCGGGCCGCCGGTGCCGGTGAGGCTTCCGGGGCGGCCACCGGCGCGTGGTTCTGCCCGCACGGCGGGTCACCGGGATGGTCGGGGTGGGTGGTGATGGCCAACCCGGGGACGGCGACCGTGCGCGTCCGGCTGACCGAGCTCACGGCGGAGAAGCCACCTTCGGTCACCTCGCTGTCGATCGGACCCCTCCGGCAGGTCTATCGGGAGGTGTCGGCCGCGGACCCGGCGGACGCCACCGTCGTCGAGTTCTTCGGCGGATGGATCGGCGCGGCCGCCGTGATCCTCTCCGACCAGTCCCCGCAGGCAGTGGCGGCCGAGCGGTGCGAGCCTTCCTCCCGGCGAACGTGGTACCTGCTCGACGAACCGACCGGACCCGGGGATACCTCCTTCGTGGTCGTGATGAATCCCTTCGCCGAGGACGCCGCCTTCGACCTGGCGGCCCGAACGGAGACTCGGACCATCGCTCCTGGTTCGCTTCGGCCGTATGTCCTCCCGGCCCGTTCCTCGGTGGCGTTCCGATTGAACGACATCGCCCTCGAGGGGCCGGGTGAGCAGACTGTGGCGGTCACCGTGGTCCAGCGTGTCGGGCGGGTGGTCGCTGGAGGTGTCGCGCTCTCCGCCGGGGGGCTGAGGGTGGAGGGTGGCGCGACCCTGTCTCGCATCACCGACATCCCCGCCGGTGGCTACGCCGGCACCGCCGAGCTGATCCTGGCCAATCCCGGAACGACCCGCGCGGACCTCTCCGTGATTGGCTCGGGCCGGACGGGCCAGCGCCTGGTGTCCGGACCCGACGGGATCTCCCTTGCCGCCGGGGAAGTGCGCACGATCGACGTGAAGGGCCTGACCCTCGGGGCGGTCGTGCAGTCCGACACTCGGCAGCCCATCTCGGCCGTTCTTCGCGTGGCGGGACCCCGGGGCGACCAGGCCACGGTCGCGGGGACCCCTACTGCGGCCCGGGCCTGGCTGGTCCTGCCGGCGCTCACGCCGAAGGGTGGGCGATCCCTCCTGGTGCTGCAGAATCCCGGGCGGTCGGGTCTGCAGCTGGCGGTTCAGCTCCTCGGACAGAACGGGGTCGTGCCGGCCCCTCGTCTCTCGGCCATCTCGCTGCCTCCCGGGAGGACGATCTCGGTGACGATCGCAGCCCTCGGGTCCAGACCGCTCACCGTAGTGGTCCGAGCACAGGGTGGAACAGTCGTGGCCGGGACGGCGTCCTATCCGGCGGGCGGGGGCTATGCCGCGATGCTTGCCCTGCCGATGTAAGAATGCGAAAGGCCGTCGAAGGCGGCCGTTCCTGGGTAATCTTTGGCTTACGGGGTCGAGATGAGAAGCAGGCGACATTCGGCACGGTGGATAGGACTGACCAGGTTCTCAGTCCTCTTCTCGATCGTCGCCATCCTCACCCTGCTCCTGGCTGGGGCGGCGTTCGCCGGGTACCGCTACGAGCAAGGGCAGGCAACCCGGATCCTCCCCGGAGTTCGCATCGAAGAGGTCGACGTCGGGGGGATGACCCGGGCCGAGGCGGAACGCGCCGTGTCGGGACGGGTGGGGGAGATCCTGTCGCGCCCCATCCAGGTGCGGGTGCCCGGCCGGGAGTGGGAGCTCTCCGCGCAGACGCTGGGAACGAGGGTCGATGTCGACGCTGCCCTGAACCACGCGATGGCCGTCTCGGATTCGTTCGGCTGGCCTTCGCGGCTCTACCACCGGCTCCTGGACAAGCCCATCGTCCGCTCCTTCGATATCCCGGTCTCCTACGACGACTCGATCGTCACGTCGTTCGTGGGGACGGTGGCGAAGCAGGTGCACCGGCTCCCCCAGGACGCTTCGATGGACTTCGTAAACGGTCGCCTGTTGGTGCAGCATTCCAAGGCCGGCCAGAGCCTCAAGGTCAAGGCAGCCGAGTCCGCGCTCCAGGCCGCCGTCAGAGGCACGGTGTCGTCGCTGGATCTTCCCGTGAAGGTCCTCAACCCGGACGTCTCGGACAAGACGCTCGGAAAGTCCATCATCCTCAGGCTCTCGCAGAACAGGCTGTACCTCTACGACGGCGTGAAGGTGGAGAAGACCTACTCCGTGGCCACCGGCCAGCTCGGGATCTATCCCACGCCGCAAGGGCACTTCATGATCGTCAACAAGCGCATCAATCCCACCTGGGTCAATCCAGCCAGGGACACGTGGGGAGCCGGCGAACCGGACTTCATCCCGCCGGGCCCCGACAACCCCCTCGGCACCAGGGCCATGGATCTCTCCGCGCCGGGCATCAGGATCCACGGGACGCCGGCCGACTACTCCATCGGCTATTACGCCTCGCACGGCTGCATCCGGATGCACATCTGGGAGGCCGAGGACCTGTTCAACCGGGTCCAGGTGGGAACGCCGGTCATCATCGCCTGGTAGCGGCCCTCCGGCCGCTGTTGCATCCACTCAGGGGCACGCAAGGGTCCATCCCCCGGCCGGGGGACTTCGATAGTCCTAGCGAACGCCGGAAAAAACCTACCGGGGGACTATGTGCTGGACGGCCTGATTAAGCCGATGTCTTCAGTGTTATGCGCCCCAACGCCCGGAACTCGTGCCCATCCTGCGGAGCGCAGGAAACGCTCAGGGTGACGATGACGGTGGCCGGCTCGAGCCTCTCTTTCACCTCCTGTCCCGTGTGCGAGTGGAAGGGTTGGGAGCGAGAAGGCCACAACATCACCTTGGGCTCCGTCCTCGCCCTGGTTTCGACCCGGCCCTAGTCCCTCTTCCCGGACACGCGTCCGGAAGGTGCAAAGGGTGGTCGGCTAGAATCGGCCGCATGCCGGCCGACTGGGGCACGATCTTCAAGGCCTACGACGTCCGCGGGATCTACCCCGACCAGCTGGACGAAGAAGCCGCTTATCGGATTGGCTGGGCCTTCGCTTCGTGGTCTTCCGCTCCGAGCATCGTCCTGGGCAAGGATTGCAGGCTCTCTTCGCCGGCGCTCTCCGGAGCCTTCTCGGAAGGGGTCACCGACGCCGGGATCGACGTCGTCGACATCGGACTCGCCACCACCGACATGGTCTATTTCGCCAGCGGACGTCTATCGATGCCCGGGGCGATGTTCACCGCAAGCCACAACCCCCCGCGGTACAACGGGGTCAAGCTCTGCCTGGCCGGGGCCGCCCCGGTGGGCGAGGAGACGGGTCTGGTGGAGGTTCGCCGGCTGGCCGAACAGAACGGCCCCTCCCGCCCCCGGCCCGCCAGGGGCACCGTGCGCTCGCAAGACATGCTCGACGAGTACATCGAGCACCTGCTGTCCTTCGCCGACGTCTCGAGCTTCGACGAGCTGATCGTGGTGGCCGACGCCGCCAACGGCATGGCCGGGCTGGTGCTGCCTCCCCTGTTCGAACGGCTTCCGTGCAAGCTGGTCCCGCTGTACATGGAGCTCGACGGGACGTTCCCCAACCACCCCGCGGACCCCATCCAGCCGGAGAACCAGGCCGATCTGAAGCGGGCCGTCACCGAGCACGGAGCCAATGTGGGGCTGGCCTTCGACGGGGACGCCGACCGGGTCTTTGTGGTGGACGAGCGCGCCGAGGGCGTCACCGGGTCGGTGCTCACAGCCCTGGTTGCCGGGGCCATGCTGGAGCGTCATCCGGGGGCCACGATCCTGTACAACTTGATCTGTTCCAGGGTCGTTCCGGAGGTCATCGCCGAGCACGGCGGCAGGGGGGTTCGCACGCGGGTCGGGCACTCCTTCATCAAGGGTGTGATGGCCCAGACCGGAGCGGTCTTCGGCGGGGAGCACTCCGGCCACTACTACTTCCGGGACCACTACAACGCCGACTCGGGCCTGGTCGCCTCCATCGTGGTCATGGACCAGATGTCGAAGGTCGGTCTGCCGCTCTCGGAGCTACTGGCTCCGTACCACCGCTACGCGGCCTCGGGCGAGATCAACACCGAGGTCGCCGACAAGCAGTCCGTGATCGAGCGGGCGGCGGCGGTGTTCGCAGGAGGACGCCAGGACCGCCTCGACGGTCTGACGGTCGAGTTCGACGACTGGTGGTTCAACCTGCGCCCTTCCAACACCGAGCCGCTGCTGCGGCTGAATGTCGAGGCTCGCGGTGAGGAGCTGCTCGAGAAGAAGACCGACGAGGTCCTCGGGCTGATCAGGGCCGGGGGCTGACCGGGCCCGGAGCGATCGATACGAGGAGGAGGACGGCCATGCCGGTCGACAAGGAGTTGCTGGAGATCCTGGTGTGCCCGAGCTGCCGGGGAGAGGTGCGCTACCAAACGGATCCGGAATACATCATTTGCACGAAATGCGGGCTTCGATATCCGGTGCGCGACGACATCCCCGTGATGCTCATCGAGGAAGCGGAGAAGCCGTCGGCGTCCTCATGAAGACAGGCCGGGCGGCCCTGGACGATCCGACGAGGATCGCCGCGGTCGACCGGAGCGGCATGCTCTTGGCCGTGGCGGGCCTGGGCGGCCAGCTTCGGCGGGGATTCGAGGCCGGGCGGGGTACTTCGGTGCCGGAGCACGACCACGACGCGATCGTGGTGTGCGGCATGGGGGGGTCCGGCATCGCCGGAGACGTCGTGCGGGGGCTCCTGGCTGACCGCGTGAGGTGCCCGATCGTCGTGTCGAAGGGGTACGCCCTGCCTACCTTCTGCGGGCCGAAGACATTGCTCCTGGCTGTGTCCTATTCCGGGAACACCGAGGAGACCATCGCGGCGTACGAGGAAGGGGCCGGGCGAGAGTGCCGGACAGTCTCGGTAAGCGCGGGCGGCCGCCTCCGCGAGCTCGCCGAGGTCAGGGAGGGTTTCCATGTGGAGCTGCCGGCCGACGCCCCAATGCCACGGGCGGCGCTCGGGTACTTGGTGGGCGCCGTCCTCGGCGTTGTCGACCATGCGTATGACTGGTCCGACCTCCCCACCGATGTGCTGGCAACGGCTCGCTTTCTCGACGAGCTGGCTCCCGGATGGAATCCTGCCCGGCCCACCGATCGAAACGAGGCGAAGGCTCTGGCTGAGTGGCTGGTCGGGCGGACTCCCGTGATCTGGGGCTCCGAGGGGCTCATGGAGCCCGTGGCCCTGAGGTGGAAGAACCAGATGAACGAGAACGCCAAGGTTCCGGCCTTCTGGTCCTTGCTCCCGGAGCTGGATCACAATGAGGTGGAGGGGTGGTCTTCGGACACGGCCAAGGAGTTCGCCGTGATCTCCTTGCGCCACCCTGGAGAGCACCCGCGGGTGGCCGAGCGGTTCGCCCTGACGGCAGAACTGGCGTCGGAGGCGGGCCTCGACGCCCACGAGGTCCGCGCGGAGGGCGATGGCCCCCTGCAGTGGCTGTTCTCACAGATCCTGTTGGGCGACTTCGTCTCCACGTACCTCGCGATCCATCGCGGCGTCGATCCCACGCCGGTGCCGGCGCTCACGGGCCTCAAGGAGCGGCTGCGCAAGTGAGTGATGGCGCGCCAGCTGACCGTCCGGCCCCGGGCGATGCGTTCCCTGCCGGCTGCGCCGCGGTGGTTCGGGAGCGGTCATCCGTGCAACCGGAGATCGCCGTGGTCCTCGGGTCGGGGCTGCGGGACGCCGTCGACGCGGACGTCCAGCCGGACCGGGAGTTCTCTTACGAGGTACTCCCGGGGTTCCCACCGTCCTCGGTTCCCGGTCACGCCGGGCGCCTGGTCATGGGGATCCTCCACGGAGTGCCGGCTGCGGTGTTCCTGGGAAGGGTTCATTTCTACGAGGGACACGGCATCGGGTCGACCACGCTCATCCCGCGGCTCGCGGCGGAGCTCGGGGCGACCACGCTGGTGCTGACGAATGCGGCGGGAGCACTCGATCCCTCGTTCCGCCGGGGCCAGCTCATGCTGATCGAGGACCACGTGAACTTCCTCGGAGTGAATCCTCTGTCCGGTTGGCGGTTCCGAAGCGGGATGCCCGCCTTCGTGGACCTCTCAGAGGTCTACGATCGCAAGCTGCTCGACCTGGCCGAGGGCGTGGCGGACCGCGAAGGCGTCCAGGCGGGAAGAGGCGTGTACGTGGCGGTGGCGGGACCTTCCTTCGAGACCGCGGCGGAGTCGGATGTCTTGCGACGGGCCGGAGCGCACGCGGTCGGCATGTCGACCGTCCCGGAGGCCGTGGCGGGGGTGGCGCTGGGGTTGCGGGTCCTGGGGATCTCGTGCATCACGAACGTGGCGGGAACCCCCGCCTCGCACGAAGATGTTCTGACCGGCGCGAAGGCGGCCGCCGCTGGACTCCGGAAAGTGCTGGCGGGGGTCGTCCCCGAGATCGGAAGATAGAGGCGAGGAGGATCGATGGATTGTGACGTGAAGGACCTGGCCCTCGCTGAGAAGGGCCGGGCCAGGATCGAATGGGCCGACCAGGAGATGCGGGTGCTTGCCCAGATCCGGGAGCGGTTCGACAAGGAGAAGCCCCTCGCCGGGATCCGGATCGGCGCCTGTCTGCACGTGACGACCGAGACGGCGAACCTCGTACGGACGCTGGTGGCAGGAGGAGCCGAGGTCGCCCTCTGCGCCTCGAACCCGCTGTCGACCCAAGACGACGCCGCGGCGGCCCTGTGCGAGGACGACATCGACGTCTACGCCATCAAGGGCGAGGACAACGAGACCTATTACCGGCATCTCAACGCTGTGCTCGACACCCATCCGCAGATCACGATGGACGACGGGATGGACCTCGTGGCCACCCTGCACAAGGAGCGGCGAGGCCAGCTCTCGGAGCTGATCGGCGGGACCGAGGAGACGACCACCGGAGTGATCCGACTGCGCGCGATGGAGGCCGACGGTGTGTTGTCCTATCCGATCGTGGCCGTCAACGACGCAGACACCAAGCACTTGTTCGATAACCGATTTGGGACGGGACAGTCGACGATCGACGGGATCGTGCGGGCCACCAACCGGCTCCTGGCCGGGCGTACCGTGGTGGTGTGCGGATACGGGCAATGCGGGCGGGGGGTGTCGTCACGGGCTCATGGGATGGGCGCCAGGGTGATCGTCACCGAGGTCGATCCCTTGCGCGCTCTCGAGGCGGTGATGGAGGGCTACGAGGCCATGCCGCTGAGAGACGCAGCGCGGGTCGGCGA
>Ga0137374_10011329_pt1 | contig 10441 bp, 7 predicted proteins | sample SagtaG_20_FD_104811 | JGI IMG/M metagenome (GOLD analysis project Ga0137374, IMG submission 104811) | Vadose zone soil microbial communities from Sagehorn Ranch, Mendocino, California, USA - Sage1_R_100_16 metaG | ecosystem: Environmental > Terrestrial > Soil > Vadose zone | place: USA...
TATGAAGTCACTCCGTGCGACCGCAGCATAAGCAAAATAGTGGAACGGCACGCGGCAGTTGGTAAGTACAAGGATGGGTGTTAGCAAGTCATTACCGGACAGCACCACATCTCCCGGCTTTGCATCCTTCGTCAGAAAATCAGTGACGGCCAGGGTTTCGGCGTCATAGCTTTGCAGCTGCTTCCCAAAAGGTTTCCCGTTCCCGAAGAGGTGGTCAGGATTCCGCCAAAAAGTGAAGTGCTGCAGCGTCACAGGTACACTTAGTCCGATTGCAATGGCCATGATCGCTACCGCGGCAACCGAGGAATACACGCCTCGGCCAACCGCCCATCGATACAAGCTTTGAAGAACTTCGACTGCGAAGAGCCAGGCTACGTACTTGCTTTGCACGAGGAATGTTCCGCTAACCGGGTTGTATCGAAATGTCCATCCTGCGGCCGTGATGCTGAACATTAGTGCGATTAACAGACCGATCGCCACAAAAAGGCCAAGGATGAACCGGAGAGCGGATTGTGGGTTTGGACGAAATATGGCACGGACAATCGCTGGCACGCCGATGACGCGCAGACCAAGGGTACCAACGAGATAGATTGGCACTGCCACGGTGGCGAAAGCGAGCCACCCGCTAAACCGATCCTTGATTCCAAGCGCCTCCATCGCCTGCGATATGTACAGCCCCGGCTCAAATTTCATTACAACGTTGGCTTCAGTTTTGTTCTTAAGAAGAACTGGCCAAACCAGGGGCGTCGCCACAGCGGCAGTGGACGCAGCGACTTTCAACAAGTCTGAATTCCGATAGACAACAAAATAGAGCACAGCTGCCGCTCCCAGGCTGCACATGATCTGGGCCGCAGTGAAAATCTTCACCTCAATCAATGCGACAAACAGCAGTGTAGTAAGGAAAAGCCACGCCCCACTGCGCTCCTGCAGGTAGCGCTGGAGACAAAACAACCCCGCAAAAAGGAGACCCAGTCCAGGGAGGATTGGATTGGTATAGAAGAGGGGTAACACCGCTGGCGGCAAACTGAAGTAGCGAAGAGACCAGTCAACGTTCTCGCCCAGCAGCAATCCGGGAATAAAGGAAAAGTCTTCGCCGAAAAACACCAGAAAGACGACGAGAGCGCCGAAATATCCTGAGCCAAGCCAACTCCTCGAAAAGCAAAAAACACTGAGCATCGAAAGAGCGAGAAATAACGTGGGGAAAAACCGCAGGGTCAGGTCGCGCGTGTTTAGGCGAGTTGCATTGGCAAACATCGCGACCGCAACATCCATTCCATAGTGGTAAGAAAGCGGGTGCCCTGAAAAATGCGGAGCCTGGGGTGGTATTGTATGCGTCAATTCGTTCGCGATCGCGATGTGCAACACGACGTCAGGTACCGGACAGGCGCGCATGGTGCCATCCGCTCGCCAAGTGAGATTTGTGTAGTAAAAAGGCAAAAACGCCAGCACGATTATCCCCAGCGCAATAACTCCAGCCAGGGCGACGCCGGATCTGTCACACCACACTGTAGCGCTCTCTGGGAACAAGGACGCTGGCGTCGCGGAGCGACCCCGCGGTGTTTTTATTTTGGTACAGTAAACCCAAGCAAACACCGCGACTGTCGCCAGCGGCCAAAGAAGATAGAAGCGGGCCTGCTGAGCAAAGGTAATCAACCAGTAGGCTACACCGCTCACGATCAAGCCCAGAAAACAAGCCAGGGTCACATCTTCCAACGGGCTGAGCGTCCGCTTAAGCGCAATTAGGAGCAGTTTTCCTGGCATATATGCCAGGAAAACGACGGCGACAAAAAAGAGGCACGCGCCGAAAAGAATTTGCATGTCTGAATTAAACCTGTGCGCAGCTGGACAGGAAGAGACTAGGTCATCTCGCAAACTGGGACGCAAGGCCAAATTCGAGTCAGCGTCGCTTTGACGAAAATCGCTGTTGTCCCATAGTTTCCGAGGCTTTCCTGAACCTAGCGGCGCATATGGTGGTCGTGCGTTTTTACCGTATTTGACCCAAAAGACCTTGGGGCCGTACAAAACGCAGGTGTGAAATTGTCGTGAGCGCTATGCAGCGCTGAAGATTGCGTGAAAGAGCGAAATTGTGACAAATGAGTAATTGCAATCAAAGGTTGAGAAGAATAGGCGTCCGGCGCAGGGAGACTCGGAGAGACACCGCATGGTAACGACCAAGACAGTCAAAGACAGCGCGAGATGCGTCGCTTGCGGCGGCACACTCACGTTGTTCGGGCCACGTTTACAATATGAGTACCATCGTTGCGTACAATGCGGCACGATTCAGCTGTATCCTTTACCAAGCGCTGCTGAGCTGGCACGGGCATATAGTGCCGAGTACGCCACTGCCGGACATTACGAGGCCGATGCGGGTCGCTGTCGCATGTCTGCGCGAACATACTATCAAAACATCGCCGGTGTGCTGAAACGTTATGACGCGAAGGGTCTCGTCGTGGATTATGGCGCGGGCTGGGGTGGCTTGTGCGAGCTGCTCATAGCAGAAGGCTTCTATGTGCAAGGTGTCGAACCATCGGATGCAATGGCCGCATATTGCCGGAAAAAAGGCTTGCCCGTGCAGCATGGCGATTTGAGCGTGTTGCACGACAAGGAAGGACAAATCGGCACATTCGCGTTAAACACTGTGTTCGAACATCTCGTGGCGCATGACGCCTGGCTGAGGTATGTACATCGATTGCTCGCACCACATGGTCTGTTCGTCACGCTGCAACCCACGGCGCCGTTTGCCGACTTGCTGGGGCGCGTTGTGCGCTTCGGAAATGTGCGCGCACCGTTGCCCGCATTACATCAATTTTTTTGTCCGCCTTGGCACACAGTTTTCTTTTCACTCGACGGCATGAAGCACCTCATGGCAAAGCATGGCTTTGAGCTCTTGGATATCCGACCTGCGCCGCAGGGTCGCATGGGGGGCATGTTGGGTTTGGCGCAACTGGTGCTAGAAACAATCAATCGCGTCGGTTGGAGTTTGATGGGGCGTAGTTGGCCTTTGTTGACAGCGCATACCTTTGTGTTCCGGAAAACGTAACGTCGCTTTGATGGAACATCTTTCAAGGAAAGGTGCCTCCCATGTGCGTCGTTCAACGGAAGTTCTCTGGCAATACGCATGGCGTGCGCCTGCGGAAATACTGCTGCTTGAAGATTAAGATTTTGATACAAAAATACAGGGCCAATCGAATACATGATTAAAAAAGGTACTTTCCTTTATCGGGTGATGGCTGCGTCAGGATTGAAGTTGATAGCCGCAGCTGAATGGCTCATTTCCAAAAACTCTCCTAACAACACGTTCTTTGACACGAACGCTTTCCCGTGGACCAAAACTCTGGAGAGCAGCTATCCGCAGATTAAAGACGAACTGCATTTCGTGCTAGAACGCGGATCCATTCCGGACTTGACCAAACTTTCAGAGGAACAAAAGCGCATCGTTCCCGAGAACAAATGGAAAACTTTTATCTTTTGCTTTTATGGCAAATACGTCGAAGAAAACTGCCAACTTTGTCCGATCACCTCGTCGGCAATTGGAAAGATTCCTGGGATCAGAGGAGCCTTTTTTTCCATTCTTGAACCGGGCACGCATCTTAGCCGGCATCGCGGCCCCTATAAAGGGGTTTTGAGATGTCATTTGGCCCTCATGGTCCCGCGAAATGAGAAATCGTGCGGCATCGAGGTTAACGAAGAAACCTATCACTGGAAAGAAGGTAAGGCGGTCGTCTTTGACGATACTTTCGAACACGAAGCATGGAACGATTCCGATCAAGAGCGCGTCGTGCTGTTTATTGATTTTGAAAGACCTCTGCCGGTTTGGCTTGTTCCTATGAACAAATTCATGCTGCGGCTCATCGCCACCTCACCATTTGTCCGCAACATTTTCATAAATCTGGGGCGACATGAAAAATAGCGCGGCAGGGCAGATCCAATTACGCAAATTTCCCTCACCTGATCTTGCATAGACGGGGCGAGTGCGGCGTGCAAGGTGTGTATGTCTAGGTAGTATTCGTTTGTCGTGTCGCCTGATATTTCACAAAACAATTCCATGGCTCACGCCATTACCGTCGTAGTACCCGTTTACAACGGCGAAACGTCACTTCAGGAACTGTGCCGGCGCCTGACCGAAGTGCTGCCCGCGGTGGGAACGTCGTATGAAATTATTCTGGTGAACGATTGTAGCCGCGACGGCAGTTGGGGAGTTATTTCTCAACTTGCCGTCACAGTTCCCGGCGTACGGGGCATCAATCTGATGCGCAATTACGGTCAACATAATGCCCTCCTTTGCGGCATTCGCGCGGCTCGCGGAGACCTGATCGTTACAATGGACGACGACTTGCAACATCAGCCGGAGGAAATTCCGCGCCTGCTCGCCAGGCTTGATGAGGGCTTTGATGTCGTTTACGCAACGCCCGAGCGGGAACCACATGGCTTTTGGCGCGCAATCGCTTCACGTATCACCCGATTGGCACTTCGTTCTGCTGCGAGTCCTGAAGTTGCCAGAAACGTCAGCGCGTTCCGTGTTTTTCGAACTGAATTGCGCGAAGCTTTTGGCGGCTATCACGCGCCATTCGTTTCCATTGATGTCTTGTTAACGTGGGCGACGAGCCGCTTCGGCGCGGTCAAGGTTGCGTTTAAACCACGGTGGTCGGGTTCGTCTAGTTACACGTTCGCCAAGCTGGTGCGCCACGCGCTTGATATGATGACCGGCTTCAGCACGGCGCCTTTGCAGCTTGCCAGTCTGATTGGGTTTGGCTGCACATTGTTTGGCGTCGCTATTCTTGTGTATGTCGTTGGCCGATATTTTCTTGAAGGTAGCATACCTGGTTTTCCGTTTCTGGCCTCGATCATTGCCATCTTTTCAGGCGCACAGCTCTTCGGCTTAGGGGTGATAGGCGAGTACCTTGCCCGCATGCATTTCCGGACGATGAATCGGCCGGCTTACGCTATTCGCGACACTACCGAAAAAGAAAATTTAAAGACCCAGAGCCAATAATGATCGCACGGCTGGATTCGGGGACGATCAACGACCTGCGCGAAGCGTTGCCGCAGTTCGCTCACGTTCCGCTCGCTCATTTGCATCACTTGAAGTCCGATCAACGCATGAATTACTGGCTCGATGAAATCACCCAGAGCTTGGCGGATGAAACTTCGATCGGGTTTGGGTCTATGGCCGCGAGCTCTGTAAACGGATTCATCATTTACAATGATTCGCCTTGGGATAGCAAAATTACAGGGCGGCGCATTGGAACAATTAACCATCTGGCTGTCATACCTGATGATCGCGCGAGCACCGAAATCCTTCACGCGTTAATCGACGAGCTCTTACGAAGTCTCGTCAAACGCGGGACGCAATGCGCGGTTTGCAAAGTGCAATCTGACGAGCCGGCGCTAGTTCATGCTTTGGAACAGCGCGGCTTTCTGCTGATGGATACGTTGGTGGATTTCGTCTTCGATTTTTCTCGCACCCCGCTTGAAAAAATCAGTCTACCTAAGCGAGACCCAGAGTTGAAAATTCGACGGGCCGTGCGGCAAGATCTGCCAGCGCTTATGGCGATAAATGAAAAGGCATTCGGCGCCTATTTTGGCCGGTACCATGCAGACCGACAGCTGCCGCGGGGCGCAGCCACGAAAATTTATGCCGAATGGGTGCGCTCGGCGTTTGAAGGCTGGGCGGATTGGATTCTTGTCGCAGAGGTCCATGACAAAATTGCCGGGTATGGACTCTGGAGAAAGCCTTTGGAAATTGAGAGGAAAAATTCGCTTCGTGTCGCGCATTACGATTTGGCGGCAATCGATCCGGAATTTCGCGGCCGCGGTTTGTGGACGGCGCTCATGCTCGATGGTATGCGCATCGCGCGTGAGTTCGCGCAATACATCATCGGGCCGGTGCACGTCGCCAACTACCCTGTCCAGTATTCTCTGCAAAACTTTTATTGGCGAAGTTCCGGCGCCAGACATTCATTTCACAAATGGCTCAAGCCCTGATCGCGCGGAAAGATGCAAAGTGACTCTGGATTGCTCCGCTGGCTGAAAGTTCCTTTTCTGTACAACCTGTTCCAAGAGGTCGTTGGGGCAAAGGCAGTACGTCGCCGGCTTATTCAAAACCATGTGCGAGCGAACGTGGGTGACAAGGTGATCGATATCGGCTGCGGCACGGCGCAAATCCTGCAAGCTCTTCCGGAGGTCGAGTATCTGGGGCTGGATACCAATTCCACTTATATTGCGTTTGCTAGTCGGCGATACGGCAGCAATGGCACGTTTGTCGTCGGCGATACACAGTCGCTTCGCGGCGATTCGCGCTTTAGAGATGCCGATATCGTGATGGCAATCGCTGTTTTGCACCACCTGGACGACCAAGATGCCGTGCATTGTATTCGGTTCGCTTATGATGCGCTCAAGGTGAGCGGTCGATTCATATGCCTGGATCCCTGTTGGATTCCCAATCAGCGCGCTTTTTCCAGATTCGTCATGGCTAATGATCGAGGCCGCAACATTCGAACGGAGCAGCAGTACCGCCAGCTTGCCGAACGCGTTTTTAGAAATGTCGCCACGTGGGTTGATACCAACGCAGCGCGCATCCCTTACGTGAGTATCGTTCTTGAGTGCAAAAAGTGATGCTGCGCGATTTCAATGTTTTCTGGCTAGTGATAAAAAAAGAGGTCTGCTTGGAGACAGCAGAATGGCTTTGTTGATCCATCGGCAGTTTTGAGTTCATCGTGATACACATTCCTTTCAATCGACCGTTCCCGACGGGTAACGAAGTCAATTACGTTCGCGCCGCGATCGCGACGCCGAAACTTTCTGGTGACGGCCCATTCACTGCGGAGTGTCACCGCTTGCTCGAACGCTCGCTCGGAGTCCAGAAAACGCTTCTCACGACCTCGTGCACTCACGCCTTGGAAATGGCTGCGTTTCTCCTGAACATTGGCCCGGGCGACGAAGTGATTGTTCCCGCCTTCACTTTTCCTTCTGCGCTAAATGCCTTTGTCTTGCGCGGTGCCAGACCTGTGTTTGTGGATGTTCGCGCGGACACGCTCAACATTGATGAGACCCAAATCGAGCAACGCATTACCGAACGCACGAAGGCCATTTTTCTTGTGCATTACGCGGGGGTCGGATGCGAAATGGACACCGTAATGGCGATCGCGCGCCGGCATGTGATCGCAGTTGTCGAAGATAACGCACATGGCCTTTATGGAAAATACCGCAGTCGGTATCTCGGCACATTCGGCGAGCTGGCTACTCTCAGTTTCCACGAAACGAAGAATTTCTCGTGCGGAGAAGGTGGCGCGCTGCTCATCAATGATGCGCAGTTTAACGAGCGCGCCGAAATTCTTCGGGAAAAGGGAACCGACCGAAGCCGATTTTTCCGGGGTGAGGTGGACAAGTACACGTGGGTAGATATCGGATCGAGCTATCTGCCTTCGGACCTGCTGGCAGCATTCCTCCGCGCACAACTCGAACACCGCGATCAGATTCAATCGATGCGGCGCCAAATCTGGGAAACCTACGCGCGCGACCTGGCTTCCTGGGCCGAAGCAAACGGCGTGCGGCTCCCGATTGTCCCACCCGAATGCGAACAGAGTTACCACATGTTTTATATGATCATGCCTTCTCTTAAGAGCAGGCAAGCATTGATCTCGCATCTCGGAGGCTTCGGGATTCTCGCTGTTTTTCATTATCTGCCGCTGCATTTGTCGCCAATGGGCCTGCGTTTTGGTGGACGCCAAGGCGATTGTCCGGTCACCGAAGGCTTATCCGATCGGCTTTTGCGCTTTCCGTTTTTCACCGGAATGAGCAGTTCGGAGCAAAACCAGATAATCGACGCCGTGCGGGCGTTTCGCTGCTAAACAGGCGATGCTTTAGCGGGCGCGATGAGTCAAATTCAACAGCTGGCGAAGGAGGACGCGCAAAAGCAGCAACCCGCACACGGGTTCGACAGCTACGGATTACTGGCTTGCCTTCTTATATCCATTTTCCTCATCGTCTGGATAACACTTGCGACTAAGAGCCTTAACTTTGGTACCGTAGTTTTTCTGTTCGCGCTACCGTGGGTTCTGCTTAGAGGCGGTGCAATTGTCACAGCCGCTCTTCGTTTTCCCTCCTTTTTCGCACTCGATTTCCTTTTGGGAGTTACTGTTGTCTCAGTTGCGGTGATGGGGTGGAAGTTCTTCTTGCCAGTCTCGCTTTGGGTTCTGCTGATCGTGCTTCTGGTCGCAATCGCGAGCATTCCCAAGCTTCTTCCGCGTCACCGGCGCGACCCGCTTTCCGCTTTAGGGCTGCTAAGCGTAGTTGTCTCCCTCGTTGCAGCAACCGGCTGGTCTCAAGATCTTATTTTACCCACCGGCGAGGTTAATGGTGGGGTTGTGTTCAAGCCATGGTCGGATTTTTTCATCCACTCCACGATGGTCGCGCGCAGTTTGGGGGCACAAACTTTATTTCAAGTTGGCAATTACGAATGGAAGGGCTTTCCCGCAATCTTCTATCACTACGCGAGTTACTCCATCCCGATATGTTTGGCGAAGGTGGGATCTCTTACGGCTTATGCCACGGTGGTGGGTTTTTGGGCGCCCTTCGGATCATTTCTTACCGGGTTAGCCAGCTATGCTCTGGGCCGAGCCTTTTGGAGTCAAGGCGCTGGACTTGCGGCGTTGGTAGCTACTTTCCTGATACCTGACGCCGGCTTATTAAACATCGCGCACCCTGCTTACGGCTATTTCTGGCTGCAGCACGCCGCTCCCGGAGGCTTGTATGGTGTAGCAATCGCTGGAACGGCGCTGATAGTCGTCGCCCGGGGAGCACGTCAAGCCCAATGTAGCTGGATGGCCTGGGGAGTAGTGGTAGGAGCGCTCGCGGTTCTCTTCAAGACTCAAGTCTTCGCAGCGGCGTTTCCGCTGCTGCTTTGTTATACCATTTTCGCCTGGCCAATGCGCAAGTCTTGGAAATGGCTCGTGCTCGGCAGCTGTATCGCGGCCGGAATAGTCCTTCTTGCGGTGGTGAACCGTTTTTACGTTGGACCGAACATGCGCTTTGATTTCTCTGGAAACGATTGGTATTGGAACCTGTTGGCGAACATGGCGAGGGGGACGCCCGCCGAGAGATCGTACGAAGTTTTTCGAGTTGGGCATTCATTTCCTTCCCACCTGGTGCGGGCGATCGGGTTACTCCTGATCAACGCATTGGGAATTTTCGCAGTTGTCGCTCCACTTGTTTGGCTTTTGGCGGCGTGGCGAAAGACATGGCAGGTATCGGAGGGTATCTCCGCGGGCGCGGTGGCCCTTCTGTTGCTAATGACTTTTAGCCTGAATAAACAGGGGACGTCGGATAATGCGTACGAATTCATACAACATCCCTTTGTGTGGGCATACTGGGTCGTAGGCTCGCTGACCGCGGGACGCCTTTTTGGGATGATGGCGGGAAGTCGTCCGCAGCTGTGGACGAGGGTCATCGTTGTTAGTGTCATCGTGTTGACGCTGGTTCCGATGTGTTACGGCCCAGGGTTACAACGCGGCAAATGGCCGGGGGGAAACGTGCATTCCCGCTTACGCGTCGATCAGGGCCTGATCGACTGTGCCCACTACATCCGCAACCGGCTTCCGACCAATGCTGTAGCTCAGGATTCGCATTTGGATGAATTCCTGACCCTTGGTGGCCTGAGCGAACGGCCTTCCTTTGCAGCCAGGCTTGACGTGTGGACGCGAGCGAGTCCGGCCTTTCGAAAATCTACTTACCCATCGCAGCTACGGAAGCTGAAAAGTCTTCAGGGGGCGACAAACATTCCGGATTTGCAGCGCAGCGTCCGCGAAACTGGCATTCGCTGGTACGTAGCTCATCCGGGAGATCCCAACGTCTGGCCGGCGGACTTTCGCGATCAGCCGGCATTCGAGTCCAACGGCTATCGAGTCTACGACATGCAGCGTTGTTTCCAATTGCGCGGCTGATTTTTGCAGGCCGTGTGACAGTCGCACGCCGTTTTTACTAGACGCTCGGCAGCAAACGTTGAACGTTCGCTGTTTCTGATATGCAAACATCTCCGCAATCCTCAATCGATCTTCACGGAATTAAGAAGCTGCGTAGCGGCAAGGTGCGCGAAGTATTCGATCTGGGCGAGACACTGCTCTTTGTCGTCACGGATCGGATCTCCGCCTTTGACGTGATCCTTCCCGATCCGATTCCCTACAAAGGCGCAGTACTGAATCAGATTTCAGCGTTCTGGTTCAGGCGATTCGACGACATTCGTAATCACTTTGTCACGGCAACGTTCGACGAATTTCCGAAGGAATTGCAGCCCTTCCGCGAGCAGCTCGCCGGGCGCTCGATGATCGTAAAGAAAACCAAGCCGTTGCCGGTGGAATGCGTGGTGCGCGGTTATCTGGCTGGTTCCGGTTGGAAGGAATATCAGGAATCGCAGAGCGTTTGCGGCATCAAGCTGCCAGCGGGA
>Ga0137374_10011333_pt1 | contig 10440 bp, 8 predicted proteins | sample SagtaG_20_FD_104811 | JGI IMG/M metagenome (GOLD analysis project Ga0137374, IMG submission 104811) | Vadose zone soil microbial communities from Sagehorn Ranch, Mendocino, California, USA - Sage1_R_100_16 metaG | ecosystem: Environmental > Terrestrial > Soil > Vadose zone | place: USA...
GCAGCGTTCGCAACCGGGTCGAGCGACACGGTGTCGCCGGTGCTGCAAGCCGCGAGCGCGAGCGCGGCGAGAAGCGAACAACCCGCGATCCAGCCGAGACGGCTCATGGCGCCGTGGTCACTCCCGTTTCCGTGTCCAGCCCGCCCTCGGCGCCAACGCAGAGCTGCAGCTCGCGTTCACCACTCTGGTTCTGAGCGGGAGTTGGCGTCTTGCACTCGCCGACGAGCAGCTGAGCCAGCTCGTCCTCAGTGATGACCTGATCGGCCGGCGGGGGCTTTACGTCGACCGCGACCCCGTACTCGAAGACGTCGAGGGTGAGCTCGCTCGATGGCGCCTGGCTCTCCGGAATCTCGATCTGCACGCGCCGCAGGCGCCCGTCGCCGTCGATCCAGAGATCGAACGGAACCTGCTTCTGGTCGACCCAGTAAGCGCGGAACATCGCGCGAACGTCCTCTCGATCCTTCTTGGGCACCTCAGCAGCGGCGCGATCGAGGTCGAGCCTGGCGCGATAGTGCAACGCTTCCACACCGCGAACTTCCTCGGAGTCGACCTTCTCGACCTCGCTCGCAGCGCGCAGGAAGCGGAGGAGATCGGCTGGGGTCCTCGCAAAGGGCGGAAAGAGCTCGCCTTCGCCCACTGAAGACTTGAGCCAGCGCTTCCCCGTCTTGGTGTGGAAAGCGCCGAGATTGATGTACGACGCATCCTCCGTATAGAGAAGCTGGATAGAGCCCTCGTCTTCGCTCTCCTTGGCTTCACTCGTGCTGGCGAACCGGCCAACCGAGCGCTCGTAGTCATAGATGCCGCCGAACCGGGTGGCCGACGCGTTTCCTTCACGCACGACGAGTTCGAGGCGCGACGACCCCGCGGCACTCGTCTTGTCCGCCGAATCCGCGACTGCGTTGCTCGAGGACCGCGCGCCGCAGCCCGCGAGCGCGAATGTGGCGAGAAGCGAGCCCGCGACCCAGCCGAGACGGCTCACGGCTTCGTCGTCACCCCCGTCCCGCAGACCAGCAACTTGCCATCACCGTTCTTGTTCTGAGCGACGCACTCGCCGGTGAGCAGCCGATCCAACTCGTCCTCGCTGATGACTTCCGCGGCCGGCGGTGGTTCGACGTCGACCTTCACGCCGAAGTCGAAGAAGTCAAAGGTAATCGCCCCGGGCCCCTCTCCGTAGTCGGGCATGCCAAGCCTGCGGACGAGACCTTCGCCATCGATCCAGGCATCGACGATGACATCTCTCTCTTTGCCGGCGGGGGCATATTCGGTCGCGCCGTCACCGAGCTTCTCCTCGTCCAGGTGGGCGCGGTAGTGCTTCGCAGCGACGCCTCGGACGTCGTCCTTGCCGAGGACCTCGACCTCCTTGCTCGACTTCAGCAGCAGCCCCAAGACGCGATCCGGATTCGTCCCGCCCGGCACGGGTACCAGCGCCTCGACGGCGTCCTCGGGCTCGTAACCCTCCTCCTTCGTCCAGCGCATCTTCCCTTTGAGCATCCACCCCGAATAAATGGTCCGGCCGATGAAGCGCACCTCGAGCTCATCGCCAAAGGGATCAAAGTCCTCCGTCTCGCTCTCCGCCTGCATGACGAGCTTCCCTCGATCGCGTTCGTAGTCGAAGACACCGGCGGCCGTGAAGAGGGTCTTCTTCCCGGCGGTCACCGTCATCTCCACGCGCGAGCTGCCCGCGTCCGCCATCGCGCGGGACGCATCGTCGAGCGCTCCGCCCTTCTGGGCGCCGCAGCCGGCGACGAGCGGTAGGACGAGCGCGAGTAGGAGAAATACACGCCGCATCAGTACGTCCGTTCCTCGGGTTGCCATTTCGTAAGCGTCACCGGCTTCCAGTCCAGTACCGCACGGTCAGCGATCCAGCGCACGATCGTGTGCTTCAGGTAGTTCTCGTCGTCGCGTTCGGGGAAGTCGTGCGGGCGCGCGTGGGCGCCACGGCTCTCCTTCCGGCCGAGACCCGAGACGACCATGCACTCCGCAAGCTCGAGCAGGAAGCCCAGCTCGAGCGCCTGCGTCAGGTCGTTGTTGAAGACCTCGCCCTTGTCGTCGACAATCACGTTCTCGTAGCGCTCGCGCAGGTAGCCGACGATCCTGCCCTGCTCCTCCATCTCCTTCTCGCGCCGGAAGACGCCGAAGTTCTCGTGCATCGTCTGCGCAAGCTCGTCCCTGATCTTCCACGGCCGCTCGCCCTCGCGCCGGTCGAGGAGCGTCTTCAGCTCGCGCTCGGCGTCGGCCTCGACCGAGGGCGGAACAGACACTGTCGTGTGGGTTAGAGCCCAATCGGCCGCCGCCCGCCCGGAGCGCTTGCCGTAGGTGATCGTCTCCATCAGCGCGTTTCCGCCCAGGCGGTTCGCGCCGTGGACGGAGACGCAGGCGCACTCGCCGGCCGCGTAGAGACCATCGAGCTCCGTCTTCCCGTCGATGTCCGTGTCCACACCGCCCATGTGGTAGTGGGCGCCGGGACGGACGGGGATCGGCTCGTGGATCGGGTCGACGCCGGCGAATACCATCGACAGCTCGCGCGTCCCGTGGAGGCGCTCGAGGATCTTCTCCGCCCCGAGGTGGCGCAGGTCGAGGAGGACGTTGCCGTCGATGCCGCGGCCCTCGTCGATCTCGGTCTGCTCGGCGCGCGAGATCACGTCGCGGCTCGCCAGCTCCATCGCGTTCGGCGCGTAGCGCTTGAGGAAGCGATCGTCCTCGGAGTTGAGGAGGTAGGCGCCCTCGCCGCGGCAGCCCTCGGTGATGAGCACTCCAGTCGGAGCGAGCGTCGTCGGGTGGAACTGCATCATCTCCATGTCCTCCAAGGGCACCCCCACCCGGAGGGCCATGGCCATCCCGTCGCCCGTGCAGGCGTATGCGTTCGTCGTCCCCGCGTAGAGCCGTCCGTTGCCGCCCGTGGCGAGGATCACCGTCTTGGCGCCGATGGTCTTCAGCCCGCCGTTCAGGAGGTCCCAGGCGATCACGCCCTGGCAGCGGTCGTCGTCGACGACGAGCTTCCAGGCGAAGAACTCCTCGTAGACCTGGAGCTCGCGCTTCATCACCTGCTCGTAGAGGACGTGGATGAGGACGTGGCCGGTGATATCGGCTGCGTAGGCCGTGCGCGGCTCGCCGGCCGCGCCGAACGGGCGCTGCGCGATGCGGCCGTCCTCGGTTCGCGAGAAGACGGCGCCCCAGTGCTCGAGCTGGTAGACGTCGTCGGGCGCCTCGTCGCAGAGCACCTGGATCGCGTCCTGGTCGCCCAGGTAGTCGGAGCCCTTGACCGTGTCGTAGGCGTGCTTCTCGGGGTCGTCCTCGGACGCGTTGCCGAGGGCCGCGTTGATCCCGCCCTCGGCCGCGCCCGAGTGGCTGCGGACCGGGTGGATCTTCGAGATCAACGCGACGTCGGCGCCCTGATCGTGGGCTTCGATAGCTGCGCGCATGCCGGCCAGCCCGGCGCCGACAACAAGCAGGTCGTGCGTCGCTTCCACGCTACGCGTCCAAGTTACATCGTGTTGCCATACAAGTCCGGTGCGTTATCTCGCGTGCCCACGACGCTATCGAAAGCGCGCCTGGGGAGGGCTCGTCACAGGCGACGCAAGCCGCCGCGCGCGTAGGCGCCGGATCGTCACGACGGCCTGCCACACGGCCGCAAGTCCGAACAGCGCCGCCGCGCTCACGTAGCCCGCCTCGAACTCGACGCCCGCCATAGTGTTGAAGGCGCTTGCGAACAGGGCGACGATGGCGCCGAGCCCGACGAACGCGGCGATGCCGCCGCCGCGCCGTTCGAGAAGCGCCTGAGGCTCGCGACAGCCGCCACGAGCGCGAAAAATGCCAAGCCCGACGCCTGCGACTCGATCTCGTCCTTCAGGTTGTCCCAGTCGTCGGTCGTGGCCGGCGGTGTCGTCTCGGGGGCGCTCCAGGCGGCGAGCAGCGGGCGAGACGATCCGCGAGACCGAGGGGCGGCGCGCTTCCGCCGCCCCATCGACAGAGTGTGGAAGGCCAGGCACGGTCGAACCTACGGTCGGATCACCTTTGAGAAGGACGCCTTCACGAAACCTTCGTCTGAGGTGACCTCGACTCTCGCGATGAGCCGCTTGCCCGCCTTGGCGGGAATGACCCAGGTGCAAGCTGCAATTCCTGTGCCGTCGACGAACAGCTTGCGTGCTACCCGCACGCCGCGTCGTCCGATCCGCGCCGGGCAACTCACCGTGCCCGACTGCACGAGATCCTGGGTCTCCTGGTTGACGATGCCGATCATCGCGGTGAAGGGCTTGCCTGCCTTTGGCCGCTTCGGATCCGTCTGAACGGCGACGACTTGCAGCGGATAGTCAGTCGCGCGCGCACGCCGGCCGGGAGCGCTCGCTCCCGGAGTCGCATAGGACACGAGCCCGGCGGCGACAATCGCCCCGGCTACGACGAGCTTGAGAATGGACTTGCAGTACATGACCTGCCTCCTTTGAGTTGGGAATTCGGTGGTCATGCGTCCACGCTAGGTCCCGCGTGGCCCTCGTCGCGTCGGGCGGATCCCCCTGCCACTTAGGGGATCTCCCTCAGGTCTCGGGCGCCCAGCGCGGCTCGCAGCCCTCTAGCGCGGAAGACTTCGACGATGGCGAGGTAGAGCTCGGCCTCGCAGGCGACGTCTCCCTTGCAGTCGGAGCCGACAAGACGCTGGCTCACAGCCGATCCAACTCCTTGGGTCTTGCATGCCTCGAGGGTGCGACTCGCGGCTCGCACGGCACTCACGCGCGGCTCACCCGCGGTCACAAGTGGGCCCCCGGGTCGAGGGCAGCACCAATCGCGAAGGCACGGCCGACTCGCGGGCTGCCAACGAGCGCGGCGGATCCCTAGAGGCCTTGGGGGATTTCCCTCGGCTTGGTCAGGGGACTCATCGGAGGCGTGCAGGCCTCGGACGCCCAGTGGGGCTCGCGCCCCTCGCGGCGGAAAACTTCGACCGCCGCCAGGTAGCGCTCGACTTCCCGGTGGAACGCTTTGATCTCAGGGATGCTCATGCTTCCGACGCTAGGCGCCGGGCAGCGCAGTCGCGTCGGGGGAATCCCGCCGGCGCTTAGGGGATCCTCCTCCCTCGTCGGCGCGCTTCGTGACAATCCGTGCGAAACGGCCTAGATTGCGCTTCGATGAGCTCGCCGGGACACAACCTGCAAGCCGTCGACCTCGTCGGCCGCGACGCGGAATGCGGCCGCATCGATGCGCTGCTCGAGGCCGCCCGCGCCGACCAGAGCGGCGCCCTCGTCGTCCGCGGCGAGGTGGGAATCGGCAAGACCGCGCTGCTGCGCTACGCGCTCGAGCAGGCAGGCTCGATGACAGTCCTACGCGCCCGCGGCATCGAGTCCGAGTCCGAGCTCGCCTTCGCCGTTCTCGGTGACTTCTTCCGCCCCGCAGTCGATCGTCTGGAGGCGATTCCCGAGCCGCAGGCCGCCGCGCTCGCGGGCGCGCTCGCGCTCGGTCCGCCGGCTCCCAGCGACCGCTTCACGGTCTGCGCCGCCACCCTCAGCCTCCTCGCCGCCGTCGCCGAGGACGCGCCGGTGCTGGGCGTCATCGACGACGCCCAGTGGCTCGACAGATCCTCGGCGGAGGCGCTCCTGTTCGCGGCTCGGCGGCTGGACTCGGAGGGCGTCTCGCTCGTCTTCGGCTTGCGAGAGGGCGAGGCGGGCCCGTTCGACGCGCGTGATCTGGACGAGCTGGTTCTGGCCGGGCTCGACGAGGATGACGCCCTCGAGCTGCTCTCGCGACGCCTTGGCTACGAGCCGCAGACAGCCGTCGCCGACCGTCTCGTCCGAGCGACCGAGGGAAACCCGCTCGCGCTCGTCGAGATTCCCACACTCCTCAGCGAAAGCCAGCTGACCGGCGCGGAGTCGATGGAGGAGCCTCTGCCGGCTGCTCCGACCATCGAGCGCGCCTTTCTTCACCAGATCGAGGTGCTCGCGGCGGATACGCGGAAGGCGTTGCTCGTCGCGGCCGCGAGCGAGTCTGGGCGCCTCGACGAGATCGCTACGTCGCTCAGAGCGCTCGGCGTCGATCCTCAGGCTCTCGACGCGGCCCAGGACACACGCCTCGTCTTCGTCGAGGAAGGAGTGCTGGAGTTCCGGCACCCGCTCCTCCGGTCGGCCGTGTACCACGAGGCCCCGGCGGGGGCGCGTCAGGCCGCCCACGAGGCGCTCGCCGAAGCCTCGGCGGAGCAGCGAACCGACCGGCGCGCCTGGCATCTCGCCGCGGCTGCGACGGCCCTCGACGAGGAGGTCGCCACGGCACTCGAAGGGGCTGCGCTCGAGGCGCGCGGGCGCGGCGGCCACGCCGAGGCGGCTCTTGCGCTCGAGCGCGCCGCGCGGCTCACCGGCAACGAGGACGAGCGGGCCCGGCGGCTCTTCGAGGCGGCCGGCGACGCCCGGATCGCGGGCCGGGCCGACCGAGCCCTCGAGCTTCTCGACGAGGCCCTCGCCGCGACCCGGGAGCCGCTCGCCCGCGCGAGGATCGAGCACCTGCGGGGAGCCATCGAGATGTGGTTCGGCGCCCCCATGAGCGCACACGAGTTGCTCGTCGAGGAGGCGGGGCGGATCGCCGAGCTCGATCCAGGCAAGGCCGCGAGGATGCTCGCCGACGCTTCGTTCGCCTGCTTCATGGCCGCCAAGATCGGAGCCGGTCTCGAGACGGCGCAGCGGGCGCAGGCGATTGCCGCGGAAGCCGACGAGACGACCCAGGCTCACGCCGCAGGCGTCCTCGGCGTCGCGCTTCTGCTCAGCGGACGACTTGGCGAGGCGCTCCCGCTCCTCGAGCGCTTCGAGCCCCACCTCGAGACGATCGACTTCGAACGGCCCCGCCAGCTCGTCATCCCTGCCCAGGTCCTCACCTGGCTCGAGGAGTACGAGCGGGCTCGGAAGTTCTTCACGCGCGTGATCGAGGCCGCGCGGGGTCAGAGCGCGCTGGCCTTCCTCTCCTACCCTCTCGCCGGCCTCTCCGAGCTCGATTTCCGCACCGGAAACTGGCCCGCGGCCTACGCGGGAGCCGCCGAAGCGGTCCGAATCGCGGAGGAGACAGGCCAGCACGCGACGCTTGCTTTCAGCCTCGTCTGCCTGGCCCGAGTGGAAGCGGCGCAGGGGCGTGAGGAGGACTGCCGGGCCCACATCGACCGCGCGCTCGAGATCGCGCCGCTGCGGATCGGCGCGGTCGTCGCCTACGCGGTCACGACGCTGGGCTTGCTGGAGCTCGGGCTCGGTCGGAGCGAGGAGGCGATCGGCCTCTTCGAGGGGCTCGCCCCTCAGGTCGAGGAGCGTGGGCTCGGGGAGCCCGCTGTCATCCAGTGGCAGCCCGACCTGATCGAGGCGTACGCGCGCGCCGGCCGCACCGAGGACGCCCGGCGCGAGCTCGACGTCTTCGAGCGCCAGGCGCAGAGCACCGAACGCAACTGGGCGCTCGCGGCCGCGGCGCGCTGCCGTGGCCTGCTCGCCTCGGACGAGGAGTTCGAGCAGCACTTCACTCGAGCCCTCGAGCTGCACGGGCGCACGCCCACCCCGTTCGAGCTAGCGCGCACGGAGCTCTGCCTCGGCGAGCGGCTGCGGCGCACTCGGCGCCGGTCCGACGCACGCGAGCCGCTCCGCTCGGCGCTCGAGGCCTTCGAGCGACTCGGAGCCGACCCGTGGGCCGAGCGCGCGCGGATCGAGCTGGGCGCGAGCGGCGAGACTGCGCGCCGCCGTGACCCGTCCGCTTCCGATCAGCTCACGCCGCAAGAGCTCCAGGTCGCGCTTGTCGTGGGCCAGGGAGCGACAAACCGGGAAGCGGGCGCCGCGCTCTTCCTCAGCCCGAAGACGATCGAGGCGCACCTCGGCCGCATCTACCGGAAGCTCGACGTGCGCTCGCGCACCGAGCTCGCGCGCATGCTCGCCAGCGAGGGAGCCCTGGCCGAGACGGCTGCCTAGCCTGAATGGGGATGTCCGCTCAGGTCTCGGGCGCCCAGCGCGGCTCGCAGCCTTCGAGCCGGAACTGCTCGACGGCGACGAGGTAGCGCTCGATCTCACTGAGGAGCGTCTGAATCTCGGCGCTCGGCAGCATTGATCCGTGCTGCGGGGAAGTGTGGGAAACGCTTTGCATGGAGACCAGGCTCGCGCAGAAGGGCAACGGCGAGGTCACGGCCGGCTCATGGATCGCTAACGGCCCGTTTCCCTGCGTACCGCTAAGATTGCGCGTCGCCGCCCGTTTCCCGAAGGAGCACGCCGCAGTGGCAAAGATGCTGTTCAGGCTGCCGAAGGCGGCCAACGTCGTCGAGAACCCGAGCCCCGACGAAGTCAAGGAGCTCGCGGCGAAGATGCCGAACGCGCGGCCGACGCGGTACGGGAACCTCAACGTCCAGACCGAGGTCGCCTCGCGCTCGAAGCGCTCGACCTACCTCGTCACGGACGAGCCCGACGGCCAGAACCAGGCGATCACGCGCGAGGAGGGGCTGCGCTGGGCCGAGGCGCAGGACGCCCACATCGCCGAGCAGGAGATGGTGCAGATCGACGGCTACATCGGCAACGACCTGGACTTCCGCACCCCGGCGCGGCTGTTCGTCGAGGCCGCGAATGCGAACATCGCCGCAATGCAGCAGCAGCTCTACTTCGACCCGGACGGCGAGGCCCACGAGCCCGAGCTGACCGTCGTTTACACCCCGAACCTGAAGGCCGAGGGCTACCCGGACGACCGCCTGATCGCGGTCGATCTGGAGCAAGGCGTGACGCGGATCTTCAACTCGGACTACTTCGGGGAGTCGAAGAAGGGCGGCCTGCGCATGTGGAACAAGCTCGTCTACGACCGGGGCGGGCTGCCGCTGCACGCGGGCTGCAAGATCATCCCGACGCGCCGCGGCCGACGGGTCGGCCTGATCGTCGGCCTCTCAGGGACGGGCAAGACGACGACGACGTTCACGCGCCAGAACGGCTCGCTCCCCGTCCAGGACGACTTCGTCGGCTGGATGCCCGACGGCCGGATCATGGCGACCGAGAACGGCTGCTTCGCCAAGACGTTCGGCCTCAACCCGGAGGACGAGCCGACCATCTACGGCGCCGTCACGCAGCCCAACTCGTACCTCGAGAACGTCTCCCAACACGGGGACGAGGTCGACTTCTTCGACACGAGCTACACGCCGAACGGCCGTGCGACCTTCCCGTTCCGCGTGATCGAGTCGGGCGTGGACGAGGAGATAGAAGAGGCGCACTTCCTGCTGATCCTGAACAAGAACGAGAACATCATTCCCGCTGTCGCGAAGCTCGAGGGGCCGCAGGCCGCGGCCTTCTTCATGCTCGGGGAGACGCAGGGGACGAGCGCGGGCGGGGCCGACGAGGCAGGCAAGTTCCTGCGCGTGCCCGGGACGAACCCGTTCTTCCCGATGCCGCACGACCTCCAGGGCAACCGCTTCCTCGAGCTGCTCGAGGAGCACCCGCTCGAGGTCTACCTCATGAACACGGGACGAGTCGGCGGGTCGGAGGACGACCCTCGCTCGAAGAAGGTGAAGATCAAGCACTCGTCGGCGATCGTGAAGGGGATCGCCGAGGGGACGATCGAGTGGGAGCGCGACCCCGACTTCGGGTACCTCGTGGCGAGCCGCGTCCCGGGGATCGACGACGAGGATCTCGACATTCTCCGGCCGCAGCGTCTGTACGAGGCGACGGGACGCAAGGAGGAGTGCGACGCAGGTATCGAGCGGCTGAAGGCGGCCCGCGCCGAGTTCCTTGCGAAGTACCCGAGCCTCTCCGAGGAGATCGTCGAGTCGGTCCACTAGTAGGAGGGTCTGACGAAATACAGTGCTGAGCCGCCGGGCCGCGCTGGTCGCCCCGAGGCGGCGTCCTCCGTCGTCCCAATGCTGAAAAGCATTGGGACTCCCTGCGTCCTTGCCTCGGAACGACCATCGCACCCCGGCGACGAGCAGTATTCCGCCAAACCCTCCTAGAGGGAGCACCACGGCGGGCGCGAATCCCGCTCCGTGTCATCCCGCGCAATCGAACGGTTCCTGGAGAGCCCCGCCCTCGCCGACGCGACACGGCGCGCTTACCGCGTCGACGTCCAGGAGTTCGCGGCCTGGCTGCGGGTGCGCGGAGCGCGGCTCGACGAGGTGGACGCTGCAACGCTCGCCGCCTACGCCGCCGAGCTCGGCGCAGCCCGGCCGGGCCGCCGGCCCCGCAAGCTTGCGCGCGCGACGATCGCCCGCAAGCTGGCGGCGGTTCGCGCGCTCCTTCGCTTTGCGCTCGGCCCGGGGCGGGTGACGGACGCCCAGCTCGGGCCGAGGCGCGCGCGCAGGCTTCCCGAGGTGCCGAACCGCGACGAGGTGGACGCCCTTCTCGAGCGCCTCTCGGGCGACGACCCGCTGGCCCTTCGCAACCGCGCCCTCCTCGAGCTCGTCTACTCGGCCGGGCTCCGGAGCCGGGAGGCGGTCGACCTCGAGCTGGGCGACGTCGACTTCGAGCAGGAGGC
>Ga0137374_10011336_pt1 | contig 10438 bp, 11 predicted proteins | sample SagtaG_20_FD_104811 | JGI IMG/M metagenome (GOLD analysis project Ga0137374, IMG submission 104811) | Vadose zone soil microbial communities from Sagehorn Ranch, Mendocino, California, USA - Sage1_R_100_16 metaG | ecosystem: Environmental > Terrestrial > Soil > Vadose zone | place: USA...
ATTCTTCTTCTTTATCTTGAACTTCAATCCATAGGTGAATGAATCTCATATAGGATCTTAAACCTTGTTTATAGAGTTGTTTGGTTTTGTCAGGTCCTAAGGAATCTACAAAATTAGAGTAGATTCTCTTTTCTCTCTCTTGTTTTAGGATTTGCAACTATAGCTCTATTTAGAAAGATATTATTTATAGTGACTCTACCGTCACACTAAAAGGGTTTTATATGACCAATGTCTAGTACTAGAAAGGTTGGAAGACATGCTTTACTGTGATGTATGTAATGAGAAAGCATCTCGGCTCAAAAGTGATCTGGGCAAGCTTGTTTGTAGTAACTGCTACTCTTTAATTCGAAATGAAGAGCAAGCTATTTTTGATATGTGTCAAAAGTAGATATTGTTTTTATAAACTACTTACGCCACATTTATTTTATGTCTACATATAGATCAGTTGAGTTGTCATCCTTCGAGGACATAAATCTCAATGAAATTGGCGACGTCGCACAAATTAAGAGGGCAATAGTTAGACGGATTTTTATTGCACTTTACAAGAAAAGTAGGGACGCTCAGTACAGGGATGATCAAGTATGGTTCGATTTAAATGAAATCGTGAATAGTTCTTTCGAGAATAATGAGAAAAAATTAGTCATGAAATTCCTACATCAGTTCAAAGAATTTTATTCGGCAAATAACCTTTTAATTGACGACAATAGTGTTAAACTCACGCAAGAAGGGAAAGAAATGATAAAATTTTACTTTTTGAGTTCTTAGGTCTCGTATCGTGGTCAGGTTCAATCGTATTCTTTGCAAGGAAAATTTAAGAAATTTATGAATTGTTAGTTATTATCAAATCCTACTGAAATAATATTATGTGGTTCAGCTTCCTCAATGATACTATACAACTTCATCGGTTTGTGCCTTCCAAACTACATTCTGAAAAGCTCGCTAAAAATTATGATTTCTGAAGCTAAAACTCGATTGAATGAGTCTCTCATTTTAGGACTGTCGGATTTCATTAATTGTTGTAGTAACGATATTATGATCCTCAGGGCATGTACATACTCACGAACGGTAACAAAAAATAGATTTAAAAACTATCTAGATAGTAAAATGGAAGACATCAATGTAGAATTAAATTCAAAAATATTCTTACTATATTAATTGTACTCGCAACCGTCCACATTCAAGACTGTATGCTGGGATTTATTCTAAAAAATATTAAATTTAAAAATAAAATGAGTTTGCAAACTTGACTGTTTAGGTAGTCTAGTTGCTTTGGTTTTCCTTTGTCGACATACTGTTTAGCATAGTATTGTTAGGATTTCATATACTCGTGTCGTTCGTGAGAATCTTGGTATCATTACCTGGAACCGCATTCTGTGCTGTTTCAGGAGCGGACATATTAGCTCCAGTCTGATTCATAGCTGTACCGTTAGTCATATTCGTACCCTGTCCAAGCGCGATAGATGTTGTAGACCCAAGGCCTATTCCAAGTGACAGCACTAATAGTACTGACACTACTACCAATTTTTTCATACTTCCCATAAGTTATGATAGCTTAATGTTTTTCCTGTTGATCATGCCATTAAGGGTCACCCGTATAGCAGCTTCTTGATTGGGATATTGGAAGAGAGATGATCAGGCACTGAAGTGGAAAGAGCCAAGGTTCGTGAAACGAATTACAATCTAGAGGAAATTCAGAAGAAGTACCCTATTTTACAAAATTCTAGCCGCGCAGCTGGATCCAGACGAGAAATAATTCTCTAAAATTCGAGTTTATTGTAGAGTGACTTTTTTGTAATCAGTGTTTGTCTGGGGATCACTGACGTCGTTTGCATTTTCAAATATTAATAGGTCAAGAAAAGCCGAAATGAGTTTATGTGCGTGATCCCCATCATGAAGCTGCTTAAACTAGGTTGAGATAAAATATGAAACTAAGATCGTAACGATTTAAAAAGTACGTGAGAACGCATTTTAGACCTGCCGATCACTTATTTTTCATTAATGGTTACACGCAATCAAACTTCTTGAAGAATGTCATGTGTTGCTAACGATTTGTTGACTACACAATTGAAAATTGCAAGTGTTTCTTTTCTGACGTCCTAATATTTATTATTCAAGCGAGATGATTAAATGTTTGGCTTAATATCGTTTCTCAATACTTTGGCGACCAGTAGGACTCTCCTTTAACAGGAACGAAAGGATATTGGGATTAGACCTCCTCTTAAGTCTGTTTATAATAAAATGAGTACAATTATCACCAAGTGCAAATTGAAGATTCTAGCAGCCAATGCTCAGCCTCAATCGGCTGATACGTAGATAATGGTGTATTTGACACAGCCTAAATCGATATGGAAGATACCCATTCGATCAGTTCATATGTTATAAATTCTCCGAAGCTGATTGTGGGACTTGATAGTCATTTATTATCTGATTAATTACCTTATGGATTTTCAATAAATAAATTAGTATTGTGGATTGTAAAGCAGTATGAATAATGTCCTCTATTTGATCCGTAAACTTAGGCTTAGAGAACATCCTGAAGGTGGATATTTTACTGAGATATATCGGTCCGACAGGGTCGTGAAGTCAATGGGACAGTTTGGACCACGTAGTCTTTGTTCCTCCATCTATTATTTATTATCCGGCCTTCAATTTTCTTCCTTTCACACACTAAAATCAGATGAGATTTGGCATTTCTACTTAAGGAGTAGCCTAATCCTGCATATAATAGAAGTAGGAGGAAAATCAAAGGAAGTCATACTAGGTGCAAGTCTCGAAAAGGGGGAAGCATTTCAAGCGGTAGTTAAGAGTAATTCGTGGTTTGCAGCTTCGGTCAACGATTGCAGTTCCTTCTCTTTGGTTGGATGCACTGTTTCACCTGGATATGATATTCGCGACTGGAGATTAGGAGACAGAGACGAACTTACAAAACTATACCCCCAGCATAAAGAAATGATACAAAAATATACACGAGCCCCATCGGCATTCAAATGACTGCAAGTGTGCCCGTAAACGATATTTTACAATCTCTAGAATGGGAATTGTGCGCTAGTCGAAGGACTACCAACGTATGAGACGAGGACTTTCAAACTGACGGGTGCTCCCACGTACAAATAGCCTTCCAGCTTAAGGATACCATAAAACCTCGATAAACCTGAATAAATAGTATTATCTGCATCTGTGGTCGAAATCAAAACGCAATATAGACTATGATTTCACGTTTAGCGGCTTTATGGGGACTGCAGTATGTGGATAAGCGGTTTTCTGTATGACAGGTAAGTATACGAAAACCTTGGGAACTATTGCCGCTTCCCATCATAATAAAGTGAATTCAATTATAGTTCCATTAACTGAGCTTACTGTCGCAATTATTGGCAATTATCTGAAAGTGATTGATACGATTTGCATCAGTACGACTTCACCTTTTTTATTCATAATTCATAAACCGAATTATTTGAAGTTGCTCAATTTTACTGGATCTTTAGGTTAAGTAATCCTTTCTTACACATGACCTACCTTTCTGTTGATGGGCCTCAAGTTAAGATAATTTTTTCGGTCTTGTAAGACTTTTTACAGTACAAATGAGAGTGTGTAAGATCATCTAGGTTATTACATTTTCCACACACCCAAGAAACATATTCTCGACATATGCAGCAGATCGCGTATGGAGTTAAACGAGTGCCGCAAACTCTGCAAGATCCTTTATTCAATATGTAAAAGAAGGTCCAAGCGCTGTATTAGCCTTGCTCATACTAATAATGCAATATATCTCATAATATATTGTAGAAATTTCGTGTTATCCTATAACAAACGCATTTTATTATAGTGCGATCTAAATTAAAAAAGATGTTTACGCGTTTTTAACTTATGCTGTAGTTTCGGAATCAAAGATTTTATTTGCAATAAATTAGGTTAACAAATACAAATCATTTTGATTTCTACTGAATTCCAAAATTCGAAGGAGTAAAATCACTTTTTTCTGTAATTATGGAGCAAAACCGTCTTAGGTTTAGCACCTTTATGATGCTTCTTTAGAAATTCGCAAAGAGGTGCTATATCTTGGAGCCATACTTTTCCAAGATATTAAATCAAGCAGATTATGTCTGTATGGCCCCTACCACATCGTGAGTATTGCATTAAAGATTTTGTAGGAGTAGCTGAGAGCGCTGCATGTGATTTAATCTATTTGACAGAGGATGCTAGGATATAGCAACTTTACTATCAGTTGTGGAAGTAGGCTATATTTCTGCAAATGTATTGAAGGAGAGAGTTGTTGCGGAGATAGTCTAAAATGTAGAGTTATGTATCACAAATTCGTCCTTGAGAAAGAAAGATTAAGTCAATTTTACAATACAATGACAAACAGGTAAAAGTACCTTGATTTTGATATTCGCGCAGATACTCGAACACAGTGGAGTCCTCCTGTTAGGAACGCCCTAAGAAGACAAGTTCTTATGTCTGTTTATTATATTTTCGTCTAATAAGGAATTCCCAGTCTAGTTTGGCGTTGCTAGTTGCCATATTCTGGTATTTCAATCGAAATATTGCTGGCGAACCAATTTTCTGTATCCAAAACAAGAAAAAAGATATAGTTTTACGTTGTTATCTGCATATTAAGGATTACTAATTATAATACCCGTATGAAACCACGCGATAGAAATGAAATTTTTGCAGCTATACTTAACACTTCTTTAACAGGGGATGTGAGGTTGACAAAGATAATGTACAATTCGTTTCTTTCCTACACTCAAGTGGTGGAATATTTACAATACTTAGTAGAAATGCAATTTTTGGATTACAATGGAGTTGCTAAATCTTACAGGATATCCGTTAAGGGGCTTAGATTTCTCCAACTACATGAAAAAATGTGTGAAATGCTCAATGCTTAGCGTGAGATACGAGTCTAAGCATTGAGAAAAGGAATATTTTACATACTATCCTAATTATTAAAGAATGTTCATTGTTTGTAATTACCCCAACAATCTTTTTATGCCGCGAAAGTAAAGAGATTGCATGCTAGGAACAGTCTTTATCAGCAACCTCATATTGAAGCTTGATTCAGCTGCATTTCTGATTGACGATCAGAGGGGATTTCAAAAATTTTCTGAGGGAAAAAATAAGAGTAGCGTTAACGGTGATCTGGGCCTTTTGACTTGCTGAGATGTCGCAGGTAATATGAATTATGTTTCATTAAATATAACGCCACATTCAGATCCTATCCAGTCAGAGATACAAAATGGATTATAATTTTAAAAGGTTCTTTTTCCGATCAGAAGCATTTAACCCTAATTTTAATAATTTGAATCAAAAGTCTGCAAATCAAGCAAGCACTGATCTTACTGGTACTATTAGATCAAAACATAATTTCGGTTTCATCCTTGTAAGCTTTGGCGTGCTTTTAGCTGCAGCCTCTGGGAGTTGGGATATAACTAACCATCTTCTGAACAAGCCTGAAACATTTTTTTCCCCACCTCATGCTGGATTATACGGAGGAGTGGGTTTGACTGTCTTTGCGCTGATATGGATTTTGTGTTACTGCCGTTGTTGGGGCATTGCGGATCAAAAAGGGCGTTCTTCTCCAAACACTGACAGCAATGTCAGAATTGTCGTAAGAAAATTACTTCCAATTCCAGTTAAAATCGTAGCTCTAGGCGTTGCTTTGCTAGTAATAGCAGGACCTTTTGACTTCGCGTGGCATTCCGCTTTTGGACTGGATGGCCTACTCAGTCCGTCTCATCTTGCTTTAACGATGGGCTTAGTCTTGAGCAGTGTGGGCTCCCTCCTTGGCATTTTGTCAGACCAGAAAACTAAATTGCTGAGTCGCCAGAAGGAGAATAAAGCCCTTGGAATAGCAATTCATAGATACGATCTACCCTTTCATAATTATTTGAATAATAAATCAACTATAATGGTGATTTTAGTAGTGATCCCAGTATGGATTACACTTGTGGGCCTGACTCACATGCTATCTTTGCCATTCTCGAATACCGAATATTTTAAATTTAATCCGAATCCGACCTTTGGAGCCGTCCTTGCCACGATAGCCTTACCATTCATAGGAGCGTTCCTTTTAACTCTTTCATTCCAGTTAACAAGAAGATTCGGGATTGTTTTATTTACTGGAGGTACTTTTATTTTAATTAATTTAATTACGTCAATACTACCCAATGAACATATCATTCCGACGATTCCATTTTATATCCTCAATCTTATTCCGTTTCTAGTTGTAGATATTATATTATCAGACTTGTTCGTCCCAAGTAATAAAATATTAATTTATGGATTATCAGGTGCTATAATAGGCGCTACATTCTTTATGCTTTATTTTCCCTTAATAACTTACACATATAATGAAGTGATGCCGTACCCAAGGGCAGTATGGCCGAGCCTAATAACTCTCAAATATTTTGAAATGATAGCCTTGCTATATCCGATATTAGCCCTCCCGTCTTTGCTTATGGGTATTCTCGGTGGGCTTTTTGGTTCTAGTTGGAAAATAAATCAAATGCAGATCAGGCGATGATTTAGCCTTATGTTTCGTTAAAAGGCTTCGTATTTTATATTATTGAGTTATTACTCTGTTCATGATAAATTGTTATTCAAGGCTCCAACTGAGACCAATTTGGAAGGTGATAAAATGATAAAATGAATTTTTGGAAATTCCCCATGCGTGCTGATTTTTGCACCTGACCTCCTACTTGTTCGGATACCATTCCAGACGAGACTGGAATTTCCGCAATTTTGTTTATCGAAGGTTGAAGTAAAGCCACAACGGGAGAAGCACCGGTAGATGAAGCAAGATGCTCTAGCCTCCTGATATCCAAACCCTTTATTCGTGGAGCTTTGCGACTGGCTTTTACCTGAATATACCAGAGAGTAGATGCCTTTGAAGCATAGAGATCCGCTGGTCCCCTGCTCCCTTTCGAGAATTGGATAGTCCAGCCCTTCGACATTATGTAAAGAGCTATAACAACTTCCGCGTCTCTCCCGAGTTTGGACTTTGAATAGGAATAGGGTACAACAGAATACTGATCTCGTTCTTCGACTCCGATGACTTTATTCAAATTTGTTCATAACCTGCTTAGTCGTTCCTATCTGAACGGTGTAGGAATTGGCTATTATCAATTCCATCGCAGCATTGAAGCTTTGGTGATTCTCTCATGACATTCATTATGAAGACTAGAGTCTAGTTTGTATTGAATCTAAAGATAAGAAGTAATTTACAATAACATTGAACGAATTTTACATTGATATATAGGCGATATGACCAATCTGAATTATTGGAAAAAAGAAACTAGTGTGGAAATATCTAGTCGGTTTGTCATTTCGTTTGCAGATTCATTCTAGCATACTCTTGAATTACAATCAAACCAAATTTAGTATTCTTAACTATTATATTGCAATATTAAATCCTGTTTCAGTATGAAAAATTTTAATGAGCATTCTTGCGCTTTAATTATTAGATTTCTCAGGAAAGAAGTCGGCAAGAGAAAAGCCAAATGCGTCGTTGTTGGAATCAGCGGTGGAATAGATTCTGCGGTAGTATCGGCATTGGCGGTCAAAGCACTGGGTTCTGGAAGGGTTTTTGGCCTGGTTCTTCCTGACTCTGTGGTCACGCCCAGAATAGATACAAAACATGCAATAGACCTTGCTACACGGTTGAAGATTAGAAATGAAGTAATAGAATTGGACAGAGTTAGAAATCAACTGCTACATCGTCTTCCTAGAAATAGATTAGCGAGGGGAAACTTATTGGTTAGACTAAGAATGTCAATAATATACTATTACGCTGCCATTCTAAACGGCATAGTACTAGGAACTGGCGATAAGAGTGAGATTATTCTGGGATACTTTACTAAGTATGGAGACGGTGCAGCTGATTTGTTTCCAATTGCTGATCTCTATAAAACACAAGTGAGGTCGCTAGCAAAATACCTCGCAATTCCGGATGATATAATCAACAAAAAGAGTAGCGCACGTTTATGGAAAGGCCATACGGCTGAAGGAGAGATTGGACTTACTTATGAAGACATAGATATAATCTTAGATCATCTCGCAAGAAGGATCCCAATTAAAAATAGTAGACTCAAACAAAAAACTGTCAAAATAAAACAACTTATAGAAAAAAATAAACATAAGCATGAAATGCCCGTTATTTGTAAGATTTTGTAATAAGTTGTATCTGGGGCGAATAAGACATTTGCTATGAGGTAACATTCGCTGAGGTCCCTCTAGAGGAGTTTGACGCTAGATTCATTATTTGGAACGAGTCAATCATTTTTTGTACTGTTGGTAAGTATCTGTCGTAATTTGACGTTTCTGCAGCATATGTTATGACGTAAGCCTTATTATTTTTTAAAGTGTAGAGTTGTGTCATCTTGAGGTCTAATGCAACTGCTTTTAGGTTTTTATCTAGTACCGCCTGTTTGGCAGTGAATATCTTTTCTGCTGCAGGGCTTCCATGGAAATTTTCAGAATTATTTGATGCGATAAGATTAAATCCGGGCAGAGATCTTGTTATCACTCTAATACTCGCATTAGAATATTGTGTGACATTGGTTCTATTATTTGGTAAGTTTTCAATGGCAATGTTGATATTATCCCGAAAATTATCTGCATCATTTTGGAGTGGTGAGAAAAATTGTATTATGTAGATACGACCCACAGGTTGCTCTGCATGTTGCCAGTTTAAAGGATATTTCACTTTTACGCCAGAAATGGAACTACTATAATTTGTAAAATTACTTAAATCAGTAACAGTGCTATTATTGTAATTATCAGTTAATTGATCAATTGAAAGAGTAATCGTGGGATAATAGATAACAGGTACGACTCCTAAACAGACGAGCAGATTTATAGAAATCCTTAGGATCTTCCTACTAGAAGACATGATTTGTCATCACCATTATATCAAGTAAATTGGTACACTATATTTAAGAATGCTGTACTTAATCTCGATCTCAATAATTTGGAAAGAGAATAACAATCATTTTGTACAGGAGACCAATCAGAATACTCTATTGCGTTTAGTGAAGGATTCTGCTTTGGAGATATATTCTAATGAATGTTCATCCCTGCGTGAGCAGGATTGTAAAGTCATCCCGGAGGTCAATATACTTCATTAACTATACCTAATCCGATGTGTTAACCGATATAAGGTTTTCAGCGCAATAATAAATATGATATTAAGTAGTCTGATTTATATCGCTATGGTAATTGTTGTTCTAATCATAATAATCGTTCTGCTCAGATTTCTATTCGGTGTTTTGTTTATAATTCCTTTACCGATAGAACACCATGTAGGGATCTTAAATATGAATATCAATTCGGTTCAAATTACTTGACAAATTCCTAGACTCCTATTAAACTAGGGTCGGTAAATTTCCCACACAATCAGCAATACGGCTTTGCATTTTATCTGCTTGTGGAAATCATTTAGGTGTACAACTGAATACACTGAATATAAAATCGAGGTTAGCGTCAAGAAAGATATAACGCACTTCGTCAACTTACTAAGCTTGGTAGAGCAACAGGGCGAGTATTGTGTTTATGTTGAACATATTATGAAAAAATATGGCAAAAATATTCTTGCCGTTAACGATATTTCATTCAAAGTGAGGTATGGCAAAGTATTCGGTTTTCTCGGCCCAAACGGTGCAGGAAAGACTACAACAATAAAACTTTTGACTACTCTTATTCCTCCATCTGCTGGAAATGCTTACATATTCGGGAAGGATATCACTAAGAACGGACCAGAAATAAGAAAGAGGATTGGAGTCGTATCTCAGCAGCCAAGTTTTGAGGCAAACTTGACAGTGAATAAGGCCTTGGACCTTTATGGTTTGCTCTGGAAGATACGAGGGGAAAAAAGAGCTGAAAAACTAAGGGAGACTTCGGGCCTTTGACTTAGAATCGATAAAAAATACTAAAAATGATGAGCTGTCAGTAGGTCAAAGGAGAAGGGTCCAAGTCGCTAGAGAATTTATGCATGACATGGATCTACTCTTTCTTGATGAACCCACCGTAGGTTTGGATCCTTCAGCAAGAAGATCGTTATTAGATTTTATTAAAGCTCAAGTCAAATCTGGCCTTACTGTCTTCTTTACAACACATATCATGGAAGAGGCAGAATATCTTTGTGATGAAATAGCTATTATAGATTGTGGAAGAATTATCGCTTTTGATACACCGATGGGCTTGAAACAGAAATATGGCGTTACCAAAAATATTCAACTGCGATTTAAGAATAAAGCGGCAAAAGTCGTTGTAGATATGATTGGGTCAATTATCGACAAATCACGTACCGAGATTGTCGGGCCATATGAGTTAATAATAAGAGTAGATAATCCACAAGAAATTATCATCAAATTAATACAGCTTCTTTCAAAGTTTGAAATAGAAATAGAAAGTATTGCAATCAATCCCCCGTCCTTAGAAGATG
>Ga0137374_10011343_pt1 | contig 10433 bp, 12 predicted proteins | sample SagtaG_20_FD_104811 | JGI IMG/M metagenome (GOLD analysis project Ga0137374, IMG submission 104811) | Vadose zone soil microbial communities from Sagehorn Ranch, Mendocino, California, USA - Sage1_R_100_16 metaG | ecosystem: Environmental > Terrestrial > Soil > Vadose zone | place: USA...
GAACACAGCCGCCTTTTTCGCAGTTCTTCGCAACACCCGTTTCGAGGGCGTTATGGCATGCTTTGGGAGGGCTGGCCATCTGGTTCTGGGTCGAGATTGCCATTCTGTAGCAAGTCCATTGGTTACATGCCATGTGGGGCCTCCCAGTTATCGCAGGCGGCCTTGCGGGCCTTTCGCTGGTTACTTCCCGGCCCTTAATCAGGAAAGCACTGCTGGCTTGTGGTATTCTCGCTTCGCTCGTCTATATTGTCATGAATACTATAGTGCCGATGTATTACCCGGGCTATAACTCTTTCTCTAAAACCGTGAGCGAGCTATCTGCAATAGGTGCTCCAACAAGACTATTATGGAATATACTGGGCATACTTTTCATCGTGCTTGAGATTGCCTTTGGATGCGGTATTTTACTATCAGCACGTCGAAGTCATCCCTTGCGTATCGCTGGAGGGCTGTTGATTGCCTATGGACTTGTTTGCAGCCTCTGGCCCCCGATGCACCAACGTGAGGTGCTGGCAGCGGGAGGAAAAACAATGACCGATACCATGCATATCGTTTTTACGGCAGTAACCGGTCTCCTTATGATGCTGGCTATGGCTTTTGGAGCAGCGGCATTTGGAAAGTGGTTCAGCCGGTATTTCATTACAACGATCCTGATCCTTCTCGTATTTGGCGCTTTGACAGGATTGTACGCTCCTCAACTTGAAGCCAACCTGCCTACATCCTGGATGGGTGTGTGGGAGCGTATCAACATCTGCGCGACCATGCTCTGGCTGATTGTGTTTGCTATGCTATTGTTGCGGAGAGAAAAGGAAACAGTCTCATTCACTAAAGCCAAACCCCTACTTAACAAACAAAAGCAAGATTGGAACGATTAAATTAATCCAGATGTCTGCGCCGTAATTTCGCTGTATGCCAAAAACAACCCAAGGGCAACGCGGGACATTGATTTAGGCAATAGCTGACCGCTTATTATTCGTAACACCTTTTTATCACCTGCAGTATTTCACCCAAATCCCCACTGGGCAGATGGCAATTCGTTCGCCATTCATTTTCCTCGTTGAGAAATAATTTACACACCTGCTGGTCAGACGTTTTTATTACGAACACGTTGAACTCGCCGCCAACGCACTGGATCTTGTATATCCGGTTTCCAATGTTTAAATCGCGCACACCTCCGTAAAGTAATTCCATAACAGACTTTTGTGCAGGTGATTGGTAAGTCAATTGCGGCAAGCACGATTAAGATACGATAATTCTTGCCCTTTTGCTTAAAGTGTTTAAATTTAATTCCAAAACGCCTGCACATTCTAAAAATTGTAAGTAGGTTTATGCAATCAACCGAACCTATTATATGAGGGCTATTATTTTATTTTTGCTGCTTCTTTCTACCAGAGCATTCTTACCTACCTCCTCGTTAAACAAAATTATTTCACCCGTACATCAAACAAGCGACAGCGTATATGTCTGTAAAAGTCCTTCTGCGTATGCTTATCATATACAACGGGATTGCTGGGGATTAAACAGATGTACTCATGGTATTTACAAAGTATCGTTACAAGATGCTACCAATAAGTATGGTAGAGTGGCTTGCAAAATTTGTTCACGGTAAAATTAGTATTGCAGAAACCTTCTATGAAGTTATTTGTTTGTTTTTGCACACGAGTCCTTTAAATATTATCCGATTCCGTACAGTAAACCGTCCGCTTTCGCACACTACTGAATACCTCTTGTTTCTGGAACCCTTATTAGTAAAGGCTTTTATCATTGGCATAACCGTTGAAACCACTTTTTGGTAAGGTATAGGTGTGCCTAAAAATTTGCAGTATTTAAACTTAAAAATCCTTCTATGTTCCGCAATTATTTCAAAACGGCATGGCGCAATCTTGTAAACAATAAAGTTTACAGTGTGCTCAATATTTTCGGTCTTGCCACAGGAATGGCTGTTGCATTATTGATTGGTCTTTGGGTGAATTACCAATTCTCTTATGACCGTTTTCTTCCAGGTTATAACCATGTGTATCAGGTAAGATACAGGACCAACAATAACGGAGAAATATTTACGCAGAACTCTACCTGCTTGCCTTTGGCCGATGTGCTAAAAAAGGATGTGCCCGGAGTTAAATATGTTGTTCAAACAGACTGGATGGGTCATCATGGACTCAAGGCAGGAGAAAAAAAATTATACCTGAACGGTGCAATGGCGGGCAAAGATTTCTTAAAAATGTTTCAATACCCATTACTGAAAGGCAATGTAAATGCAGCTTTGAAAGAGCCTTACTCTATTGTGCTTACAGAGTCAACAGCAATATCTTTATTCGGCAAAGAAGATCCTATCAATAAAACGGTACGCCTCGATAATATAAATGATTTGAAAGTAACTGCTGTATTGAAAGACATTCCGCGCAATTCAACTTTTCAGTTTAATTACCTGATTCCTTTTAGTTATTACAGCGCAACTTCAGAATGGGTAAAAAATTCTGCTATAGACTGGGGCAATAATTCTTTTCAAACATTTGTGACACTGCAGCCCAATGTTTCTTATGCTCAGGTAGAACCGAAAATTAAACCTTTGTTGCTTAAATATTCTTCTGATATATACAAGCCAACAAAAGCAGAGGTGTTTATGCAGCCTATGAAAGACTGGCATTTGTATTCTGATTTTAAAAATGGTTTTGCTGTTGGCGGATTTATTGATTACGTAAAAATGTTCAGCATTATTGGTTTTCTTGTTTTATTAATTGCCTGCATCAACTTCATGAATCTTTCTACCGCACGTTCAGAAAAAAGAGCCAGAGAAGTGGGTATAAGAAAAGCAGTAGGTTCGCAAAGAAAAGATTTAATCTTTCAATTTTTAATCGAATCAATTGTCATTACTATTCTTGCATTTGTTCTCTCACTGTTGTTTGTTCAACTTGCATTACCCGCTTTCAATGCTCTCAACAAAACCACCATCAGCATCCCTTACAACAATACTGTTTTTTGGATTATCATGATAAGTTATGTTCTGCTTACGGGATTGCTTGCAGGCAGCCGACCAGCATTTTATCTTTCTTCATTCAAGCCTGTCAAAGTTTTAAAAGGCTCCATTCAGATCGGTAAATCTGCTGCATTGCCAAGAAAAATTTTAGTCGTGATGCAGTTCACCTGTTCCATTGCCTTAATCATAAGCACCATTATTGTTTACCGACAAATACAATATGCGAAAGAAAGACCAACAGGTTATGATGTCAATCGCTTAATGATGACAGATGTAAGCGTAGATCTAAGTCGTAACTATGATGCTCTGAAAAATGAATTGTTACAAAGTCGCATTGTTACAAGCGTTACAAAGGCATCAAACCCGGTGACTGAAATATGGTCATTCAATCATGTGGACGACTGGCAAGGAAAACTACCGAGCGAAACATTGGGCGGCATGGCAACGATCGCAGTGTCAGATACTGATTATTTTAAAACACTCGGAATGAAGTTAAAAGAAGGGAGAAATTTTGTAGGTGATATAAAAGCAGACTCCTTAACTGTTATACTCAACGAAGCTGCAGTAAAGCGCTTACGCTTTAAAGAAGCCTTGAATCAGAATATTACGTGGACATCTGGTAAACAGCGTGTGATAGGTGTAGTAAAAGATGCTTTGATGATGTCTCCCTTTGCTCCTGCAGAGCCAACTTTTTTTGTGTATCAGCCCACATGGGAGAACACGATTATGTATCGTTTATCACCCAGTGTAAACACACACGATGCCATTACGAAGCTTACAGCCATATTCAATAAATACAATCCATCATTTCCTTATCTCTATCATTTTGTTGATGAAACTTATGCTACGAAGTTCGATCTTGAAGTACTCATTGGCAAGCTTGCGGGTTTATTTGCGGCGCTTGCCATTTTCATCTCATGTCTTGGTTTATTTGGCCTTGCAGCATATATGGCAGAGCAACGCACAAAGGAGATAGGTATCCGGAAGGTCCTTGGTGCATCTATATCACAGGTGTGGTTGCTGCTCTCAAAAGATTTTATTGTACTCGTTATTATCAGTTGTGTCATAGCATCACCTATAGCATTTTATTTTTTACAGCATTGGCTATTAAAATATGATTATCGCATCAGCATTGGAGCAGGTGTGTTTGTTGTTTCAGCGATCATTGCTATAATAATTACTATTATCACCATTAGTTTCCAGGCTATCAAGGCTGCGGTTGCAAATCCTGTGAAGAGTTTGCGAACAGAATAGAAAATTTACAAGACATTCATTGTACGATTGCGATTCTAATCCCCCCGAGGTTAAATATTCTTTTATGCTGCTCAGCTTTTATTCAGGGTTCTATTGTGCATCATTTAATAAAATACAAAAACTGAAATAACTACAGTATATTCTGTTTTATTGTAATAGGAAGTACCACCCACACAGGCAGCGGGTTATGTAAGAGTAATCTTATATTACATTTCCTTCTAAAAGCTTAAACTTTTGAGTTAAGAAAACATATGCCGATCTATAAATAACTCAACCACCAATCCTTATGGATACGCTTGTATTCACTAAACCATTTACAAACCGGATACAAAGCAAGAACAATACATACCCAAATTAAATAAATATATTCAAGTGAAACACCTTCACCGGGCACAATAAAATTCGGAATTTCCACACCATGATGTATTCCCTCTGCTGCTGAATGACCTCTTGCAAAGAAGAAAATGGTGGAGACTAAATGAATAAGGAAAAAATGAAGCACATAATAAAGAAAGGGAACACGACCATAAACAGTGATAAAGCGCGGTAATACCATTGCCGCTTCAACATTGAATTATGGGATTAAGCTTACTACTGAAAACATTTCCGGTGGAGGCCGTTGCTCATTCTGTAGTTTAATGAGAGGGAGGGGGACACATGCCACAAAATTAACCCTCTAAGGACCCATTCAATCTTTCATTTAAATAAGCCTCCTCCCCAAGCTTATGCTTTATAAGAAGAGTATAGATTCAGTATCTCGCCTGTGATTTATGCTTTAACGATAGGCTTGAGTGCCGACATCGCCGAATCATGCTTTTCATATGAGGGAATGAACACATCTACGGTTGGTTATCAATTACAGTTGTTTCCGGTGCAACCGATATGTTTCCGTTGACGGTCTTTTGTAGGACGCTTTATCATTTGCTTGTCTGGATGAATTCGTAAAGTGCCCCTTTCCCGCATATATACTCTAAAACCCAGTTTTATGATGGCGTTCAATGAAGCAGACACATGGATGTTTATTAGTTTAACTGGGGAGGGGATAAAGTAAATAAAGTTTGAATTTTAAACGCATGGAAGCTTGGTATCTTTCAATCGAATAGTTTGCTACAATTTTCTATATTTTTTGTAGATATAAAACCTCACAGATAATGATGCATGAAATAAAATTCACAGTCCTCCGGAAGGGAAAAAAACCAGTTGAAAAACAAGTCCTTCTTATAAGGTCACGGATTTTATTATACCGTTAAAAATTGTAAGTAACATTATTGATGCATAATGTTTGTGGCTATTAATGTATCTGTTTTGATACTGTTATGAAGCCCCGGAAAAAACTTTAAAAAATCAATTGTAACTCAAAAAAATATATGTAAAAATTTTTTGCTTTACGCATTTAAAATATTTTCTAACACCTAAAATGATAAGCTATGGCACCAACAACAGGTAATAGTACAGCGACAAATTCCAAGCTCCACGAATTTTTTCTTCACCAATTACAAGACATTTATTGGGCAGAAAAAAAATTAGTGAAGACACTTCCGAAGCTTGAAGAGGCAGCCACTTCCCAACAATTGAAAGATGCTTTTCGCAATCATTGGGGACAAACACAACAGCATGTAGTAACGCTTGAAAGGGTTTTCAGTATGATAGGAGAAGAAGCAGATGCAACAAAATGTCATGCAATGGCGGGAATAGTTGACGAAGGATCGGATATTATTGATGATACAGATGAAGGTTCTGCACAAAGAGATGTGGGTCTTATCTTCGCCGGCCAAAAAGCCGAACATTACGAAATTGCTACTTATGGCGGTTTAGTACAACTGGCGAAAACATTAGATTATAATGACGCTGCAAATGTGCTGTATAAAACTTTAGAGGAAGAAAAGCAGGCGGATCTTTTATTAACGCAGATTGCGGAGAAGCATGTAAACTACCGGGCAAGCCTTGAGCCGCAGGAAGCATAAAACATTCGCACACAAAAAATAAGGGTTTAAAATTTAACGCACGGAGGCTATCGGAAAAGATGATAGCCTCCATGCTTATCGCATGAACGCCGATTGCCTAAAAATGATCCAATGAGCTTATTCATTCAATAAGGCAGATCAGTTCCTCAAAAGCCCTCTTTAATTTTCATTGCATAAGGAATTATTTTACGTGCAAATTTAACCTGCATAAAACACCCCTCCCTCCCTTGTCACGCATTCATTTAAAGCATTGACAGTTTTCCTTAGTGACATTCTCGATAAACCTGATTGCTTAAAAATTGCCCTGATAAACTTATGCCTTTTATGAGGTTCGATGGGGGGAGGGGGTAAATTAGCTCCTCAAAATAAGCTCTATTAAATCTTCATCACCGCAAAAGGAATTTATTTAATGACAAATGTGCTATAATGGAATTCCTCCTCCTTGACCCGCATTTATAAACAGTTTACCTCACAGGAATCTTATACCATTGTTCGCACCAGGTTACCAATTTCTCTCTATTAAAATTACGTGTTATGCCTTATCCTGGTTTTAATGAGGGAGGGAGAATACAGAATATGTACACACTAATTCTTAACTTTGTAACGTTTTTTTCAAAAAACTAACCTCTATGACCCTTTCAATCTTCATCGTTCTTTATGCTACTGTAATAGGAACAATAGGTTATATTTTTCATATTGCCATATTGTGGCTCCTTAAACGCCCCTATAAAGAAATGATCACATGGGAATACTTGGTGGATAAGTTATGCGGTACCGAGTAAGTATTAGCTGTTTACTCTATTACAACATGTATGATGCTTGCTTTGGCTGATACTCTTTTACAAAATGATTGATTTATGCTAAAGGGTTGAAGAGTATGAACACATTGTACGTTTTCATTCCGAGCCATTTCACCGTTCGTTATTTCCATCTTCCATTCTATTCACCAATTTATCCTTCGCTCCACTGTAGACACTGAAGCAATCGTTAACATTCTTTCATATTATTGTTGTACCTTGAAAACTCATTTACCCGTATCCCTTAAACATTTATCCTGGAAAGATTAATCAATTATCCTATAGCTCCAATACAAGTAACGCACTATTACACAAACACGTAATAATGTTCCTATGAAGTACCACATTTTATAAAATGCTGTGAGAGCGATTATGTGAAAGTTACGGGTAACAGCCTGCAAGTAATAAAGTAAAATAAATACTATTAACTAACATATAAATAAACAAACCAAACAATGAGAAAGAATGCAATCCTCTTGCTGCTGATGGTATCATCATGCAATAAAGAAGTAATCACGACAAGCGCATGAAGCGATAACAAGTACTTATCGCTACTCGGTCCCGGTTGATTACATTGACTATAACGGATGTACGGGTGAGGATATACAGCTGAAGGGCGCTATAGCTATTACAATACACAAGACCCAATCATCAACCGGTAAGATTATTTATATGGTTGAAGCAAATAGTAACAGTATTACTCCCACGGCATTAAGCAGCGGCCAATAAACAGATGTTCATAAACCACAAAAACAAAACAATGAGAACTCTAACTCCGGTGAGCTTGCTCACCTTCGCGAGCTTGCTCGCCATCGCACTGGTAGCAGCGCTACCTTCGTGCCAGAAAGAAGTAACGAAATCAAGCGCAGTAAGCGCATCCACCACAGATGGCACTGTCATCAAGGACTTTTACCATGCTACTATCTACATCGGCGCATCGGCATATAATCCGTGTTCAGGAGAAGAAGACGGACATGATATACTAATCGAGGGTTATGAACACTTTATGTTTCATATCATTGCCCGGACAGACAAGAACAATGTTGCCACAATCACAGGGACAGCGGAAGAACGTGATGATACCCTCACGATTACGGACGCAATCTACGGAACACAATACTTTGTAGTAGCATTTATAGCAACAACTAAGTTTACCGCTACATGGGATGCCACAGAGCAGGGATATGTGCTCGACACGTACAACGTAAACTCAAGGTTGGTTGCACAGGCAGCACCCGATTCGTATCCCGGTGGCACACTGTATATTACAGAACATCTGCACTTTGTCATTCTGCCCGATGGTAGTGTCCGGGCAAAGGTCACATTCATTTCTGAGTGCAAGCGGTAACTCTGAGTGCAAGCGGTAACCGATACCCTATTCTTCAACTTAAAAACAAGCTCAAATGAGAAAGACAATCCTCTTCACGCTGATGATACTCATGTTGTCATGCCAGAAAGAAGTAACGAAATCAAGTGCAGTAAGCGCAGCTACAACAGACAATACAGTAACAACCTCTACTTACAGACAGATATACCCTGTAGAGTACTGGGATTACAACGGATGCGCTCAACAGGACATATACATACAAGGTACTATAACCTTTTTAATACATGAGACTACAATACCCGGTAATAAACGTAATATTGTAGTTGAACTATACAGTAATGATCTTACTGTTACAGAGCTTGGTACAGGAATAGTAAAACCTCTGATTATTCATGAGACAGACGCTTCCACAGCTACATGGGATACCGAAAGGAATACGTGGGTGCTCAGTACCGAAAACCTCATTATAAATACCATCTACATGTCATCACAAGGTGCCAGTTTAGATTATAAAGACGCCTTCCACATTATAGCTTTACCTGACGGAACAATCAAGATAGATACAGAGCGGTACAGTATTACATGTAAATAACAATATCATATAGACAGCACAATTAATAAATGAACGCTAACGGTGAATTGGTAGTATCATTCGATAAGTTTATTTATGATGCGTGTAAATAATTTAAAACAGAAATATATCAAAAAAAACATAATGAAAACGCGTCTTTCAATCAGCAATTAACAGGTTGTTGAAAGTGCCCCCGCCGAAAAAAGACAAATAAAGAAAGCGGTATAGAAATACCGCTCGTCACTATAAACTAAACTCCGCTGTTATGCGGTTATATCAAAAATAGAATTATAAATTGCAGGTGTAATTAATTAGATTTAAAGTATAACAAGTATCCTTAAGTTCTGTATAAATAAAAAACCACTGCTGCTAACAGTGGTCATGTGAACCCTAAGTAGCAAGTTACAAAACTTTATTTAAAGAGACATGTTCAAAGCTCAGAAACATGTATTGAGAAATTCCGATTTAACCAGTTTATCACACACTCGGCTATTTCTTAAGCTTTTCTTCCACTTTTTTTCTGCTGTTTCCTTGTGATTTAACAGCCCGCTTAACCTCTTTACCACTTACTCCCATTTTTTCTTTTTCATAGCTCACTTCATGTTGTTGCCCACCAGCTACTTTTTTACGGTCTTGTGAACGACCTCTTTGTGAATTGTTTTTCATATAATCTTTTTCAAACATTACTCAAAATTTCATGCCAGCCACCGTAGTAAGGGGCGGCACTATCATTGCTACATCTAATGCAAAGAAGATATAATGGAAATAAGTAGTGCAATTGATGTAAATAATGGTATAGATACCTTAATAGCCTTTATCCTTCACGATATAGCGGTGTTTACAGACGAAACCGATATAGTACTTATTGGCTATCACTACGCTTGCATCCGAGGAAGGTGCGAGAGATGATAAAGTGTATGTAGATCCTAATCAAAATGATTATGCCGGTCGTGTTGCGGGCGCATACTGTGTGAGACCCGCACGTCATCCACAAGTATCAGCACCGCTTGATTGGCGTGAAGTGAATGATAAATTAAGTCCGGAGAATTTTAGGATTGGTAACATGTTAGATAGAATAAAGAAGAAAGGTGATTTGTGGGAGAAATTGCTGGATGATAAAATTCGAAAGGCAAATACAAAAGTGTTGAGGAATTTTTTGTGATAAGTAGTAAAATTTATTTCTCATGACAACTCGCGAGAAATTGCAAAAAGAAGAACTCTATAAAGAAGCACAGGAATTCGTAGAGAAGCAACCAGGTTATTCACGGCAGAATTTAAAAGTGCTGTGTGATGAGGGTTCATGGTTTATTTTATACGGCCCTGATTTAGCCAGCGGAATCGGTGGCTATGGTGACACACCTGAAGCTGTGATGAATGATTTTAAATTGAATTGGGAAAGGTATAAGGGTGAGGAGTGGATAAAGAAACATCAGTGAATTATTTTTTCAAATACTTTCTTACTTCCTCTGCTGAAGTGCCAACAGCATCTACAGCTTTTATTAATTCTTCTTTTGATACACCAAATTCTTTTGTCCAATAATTA
>Ga0137374_10011348_pt1 | contig 10430 bp, 13 predicted proteins | sample SagtaG_20_FD_104811 | JGI IMG/M metagenome (GOLD analysis project Ga0137374, IMG submission 104811) | Vadose zone soil microbial communities from Sagehorn Ranch, Mendocino, California, USA - Sage1_R_100_16 metaG | ecosystem: Environmental > Terrestrial > Soil > Vadose zone | place: USA...
CTCGAAAGATATCTGAGCTAGCAGACCGAGGAGTGATTACCCAAGTAAAGCGAGGCGTCTATGTTCTATCTGGACTCCTAGATTAGGTGAGAAAAATGGTCGACGAGACATCTGCCGGCCGTCTGAATAGCGATATTAGAGCGTACCTACGTGTGATTGCATCTGCCCAAGTAAAGCCGAACGCCTTCAAAGTCATCAATACCTATGAGAAGGCTCTTGTCTACAGCATGATGGACCGATCTGTCAGCCAAATAAAGCTGCAGCAGACTACCGGGGTTCCCCAGAGAACCATATCCGACTGGATGTTGGCATTTGTTGAACTTGGCCTTGCCGCTCCACCTGACGAATTCAACCAGAATCATAGGGCGCTGTTTACACTCCGGGAACTTGGTATAGATCTTGGTTCGTTGAAGAAGCGCAAGAGTATGACGACGACGGTGGACCAGAGCGCCAACGGAGCAATGGCATGACGATTCCATTCGAAATTTCTGGGCAGCCGTTTGAGCTTGAAGTGGGATAATGGACGAGCATCTTCTTCAGGAAATTAGCGACAAGCTAGACAAACTCATTCGACTTGCCGCAGTACCGGCAATGCAAGGGAAAAATATTGAACAGTCAATCTTGTTTCTAGATGCTCTCGACTTTCGACCTGTGGAAATCGCCACTGTACTAGGCAAGACGACGAATCAAGTCAACGTCACGCTTAGCAATTACCGAAAGAAGACAATAGCGACTGCTGACAGCGCTCCGTCAGAACAAGATTCACGAGCCGTCACTTCGTCCCCTGAATCCAAAGGTGACTAAACATTGGTAGAGAGCAAGGAACTTCATAGCAAGATAGACCAGATTCTTCAGAGAGTAGAATCTATGGACAATTTCATGCCCTGGTTAATCAGGCCTCAAGCCGAGGAGATTAAGCGACTGCTTCTTGAACAATTCCGCGACAAGCTGAACATGGCGCGTGTCTACCTGGCAATCGACGGGCTTAAGGCGGTAAAGGAAATTGGTGAAGGGCTCGGAATTCTTCAACCAAACGTGTCTCGAGATATCCGGACATTGCGCGACGATTTAGGTCTGATAGAGCTTGCCAGCGTTAGTAGCACAACAATTTATCGGAAAACAAAGATAGATCGAATACTCCGTCTTAGCAGTGCTGTGGAAAAACTCGTTTCTGGCGCGACTGAAAAGAAGGAAGAAAATCCCGCTGAAGAGAAGGCCGACAATGTCAAGCCAGACTCAGATCAAAGTACTATCTGAGCTGTTGCGGCTCTTTCGTGAAAAAGGGGTTCAAGATAGGGATGACTATGCATCGAAACTTGTAGAAACGCTGACGGATTCCTCTCACGAAAGAAACGATGAGAAGGATAGGTTTCTTCGGAAAGCGTACCGAATCAGAACCAATTTCTATCGCGTTAACAGGATAAAGAAGTCGGAATTCCTCTTTCTAGTCTACAATCGACTGTCAAAGTATTCCTCGCAACTAGCAGAAGGACAAGTGGAGGATAGACGAGCAACATCTGCCAAACATGTGACTGTCGATGATATTGACAGTTTCCGAGCCGTACAGAAGATCCCCTCACCCTCAGTAAGAGCACTAGTACCTTTGACTTTGTTAGAACAGAAAGTCAAGGAGGCGTTCATGGAAATCATCGGCGAGCAATACTATAGAAAAGATTGGGGTGGAGAGGGAAGTGATCTTTACTCAACGAATCTGGTTTTTGAGGGGAGAAGGACTCCCTCAGCATTCGCCTTCAAAGGAAGGGGAACACAGGGCCTGCTAACCGTTGCGAAACTAGGGACAAACGGAGACCAAATAATCAGTTTGTTCGAACAGCCAGCAAGAATTTTCCTATTGCAATACGGAGGGCAGATACATCCAAACGTGTACAAGGAGATGTACGCCCATGCCTCAACTGCCTTGAAAAAGATAGAAAGCGTGGCGTTCTGCGTGATAGACGGCATAGATACGGCAAGGATTCTTGTTGCGTACGCGAAACTTGGCCTAGAATGACGCGGACGATGGACTTTCCTCCCTTGAGATAATCCAATTCCATGAGCTAATGCGACAAATCGATTTCAAATCAGCTTCCTAGCCTCAGGAACAGAAGCAAGGATCGAGCTCGACCTCGACTAGATCGGGAGCAGAAAATGCTCGACCGGGCATTACATGTCTCATTCCGACCTATGGAAGGAGGGAGACTTACTCAGCACTTGTCCTCGCCTTTCAGTAGCTCCCATGGAAATGCCATATGCTTCTTGTAGTATTCTACAAGGCCTCCCTCTCGCAGTAGGCCTCTTAGGAACTCTGGAACTGGCAGTGCGTGGAATGTCTTTCCATCTTTGATCTTTTTGACGGTCCAGTCTTGGAGGTTGACCTCCAAGTCGTCCCACTGGGAGACCTGTTTGGTTATTCCTGGGACTTCTAGTGCTGGTAGGCCGATAGCGAAACTATTCCGGTAGAATATTCTTGCGAAGCTTTCTGCGACTACTGCCGCTACTCCTGAGTATTTGATAGCGACAGGTGCTTGTTCGCGGCTGGAGCCTCCTCCGAAGTTTCGGCCTGCAACAAAGAGGTCGCCGGGTTTGACTTTCTTGTAGAATTCGGGGTCGAACCCGTACATGGCATATTTCGCCATCTCGACAGGGTCGTTGGTGCGGGCTTTGAACCGGAACGGTATGATGATGTCCGTGTTGACATCGTCAGGCCAGACCCATGTTCTGCCTCGGATGATCGTGGAGGGTGCCGGGAGGCTCACAGGTATCTCCTAGGATCAGCAATATGCCCTTCCAAGGCTGATGCGGCAGCTGTTGCTGGAGATGAGAGGTAGATCTTCGCGCTTGTCGCGCCCATTCGTCCCACATAGTTTCGTGGAGAGGTGGATAGACAGGTTTCGTTCTCGCCGAGAACACCGAGGTGGGTTCCGACGCACGCGCCGCATGTGGCGTTCGTGAAAACTGCTCCTGCTTCGAGAAACGTTTCCACTAGGCCATCTTGGATTGCTCTTTCGAACACGTTTCTGGAGGCCGGAGTGATTATGCAGCGGGTCCCGGCCTTGACCTTGTGGCCCTTCAGTATCTTGCCAACAACCTGTAGATCCTCGTATCGTCCGTTTGTCGATGAGCCGATGAAAACCTCGTCCAAATGGTCATCCCCGAATTCGTTGGCAGCACGGACTTTGCTCTCGTTCCCCGGACCCCAAACCTGGGGCTCAAGAATTCCCAGATCGATATCATATTCTTCTTTGTAGTGGGCTTTGGGTCCAGCGTGGACTTCGAACATCATCTTCCGGTTTGCCGTCTTGAAGTAGTCCTGGGTTACCGGGTCGACTTCGAAGATGGAGAGTTTGCAGCCGCACTCCATCGAGTTGTTGCTTATGCAAGCCCGTGACGCGATAGAGAGGTTCTTGACCGCGGGACCCTTCCACTCAAGCGACTTGTAGTTCCCGCCGTCTTCGCCCACCATTCCGATGAAGTGTGTTATGATGTCCCGTGCGTAGACGCCCTTCTTGAACTGGCCAGTGAGGTTGATCTTGATAGATTCTGGGACTCGGACCCATAGCTTGCCGCTCGCCCAGACAGCAGCCATCTCCGAACTACCTATGCCAGTGGCAAAAGCGCCTATCGCACCAGCTTGACATGTGTGAGAGTCGGCGCCGAAGAGAACCATACCTGGCACAACATGATTTTCGAGGAGATGCTGGTGGGAAATACTGCCCTCGACAAGTCGGACGCCTTCTTGCTTGACGAATTCTCGAATCAGAATATGGAGATTGGCAACCTTCTCGTCAGGAGCGGGAAAACTATGATCGATCACCAGATGGATTTTCTTCGGGTCCCAGACCTTCTGAATCCCCATCTCACGGAAAACCTTGATCGCGAGGGGACCAGTGCTGTCCTGAGCCATCGCCATGTCAGCTGGAAGAACGGCGATCTCGCCGGCGTGATGGATCTTCTTGCCTCCATCAGCCTTGACGCTGATTATCTTCTCGGCAAACGTCAGAGCGTCATCGTTGAGGGTCGTCTGAGACAACTAGGTCAAGGGCGGAATCAAAACTCTCGTTATTAAAGATGAAACGATTCTCAGTAGAACCGGGACAGCATTTGAAGCGACTAAGCCGCGCCACGCTCATTCTGCTTGCAACCGGGATACCTCCGCTCGGATTCATGGTCGCATTATTTGTCCTGGGAAGCATTCCCGATAATGTGGCCCCGTACCTCACTGTCGCGTTTGTCCTAGTTCCCATGATCGTGTTTCTTCCTCTCTTCGCCTTCACGGGCTACAAGTATTCGATGAGGAGAGCAAGAGAGCGATTTGCTAAACTAAAGAATGCTAGCTGCATTATCTGCGGTGAACCTCTTCCAGACGCAGTTAGGCTGCGTGACCTACGACGAACTCAGCGCCCGCACTACGAGACGGTTCATCCTGAGGTGTGGAGATGGGGCGAGAGATGGAAAAAAATCAATATCCTCGGCGGTACAGCCGGCATCTTTATCGTAGGACTGGCAACATATCAACTTGCAACAGAAAACGCTCTTCAATCGATCTTGTTCTACGCATACGTTCCAGCGTACATTCTTGCAGTATACTTGTCCCAAAAGAGAGAAATTGAACGGTTCAGATCGCGTTGGAAGCGCCAACTGAGCGAGAATCCCCGATAGTTCCGAAGAAAGAGGGAACGAGAGCCTACAAGCCATGTTGAAAATTCGCAAGGCAAGTGTCGAGGATGTCCCGCTGATCTTGTCTTTCATTCGCGAGTTGGCGGAGTATGAGAGAGAGCCCAATGCGGTTCGAGCGACGGAAGACGACTTGATCAGGGATGGTTTCTCGGTGAATCCTATGTTCAGGGTACTGATTGCTGAGTGGGATGGTAGCCCGGCGGGTATGGCCTTCTTTTTCCAGAATTATTCAACGTGGCAGGGAAGGCTCGGGCTCTTCTTAGAAGATCTTTTTGTCCGGCCGCGTTTTCGGGGCAAAGGCATCGGCAAAGCTCTCATGGTTCATCTAGCACGAACCGCAATCGCAGAGAACTGTTACGGGATGCGATGGGAAGTGCTTGATTGGAACACTCAAGCCATAGATGTTTATCAGCGATTAGGGGGTCGTTTCCGAGAGCACTGGCGAGTCATGCAGATTACGGGCGAGGATGTGAAACGCCTAGCTGAGACAGAATTGTGATAGACCGTCGTAGCTCTCTCAGGGAACGCTCGCTACGGTTCTGATCGTCTCAAACGAATTCCCGAAATCTTCGATCAGGTCTTCTGTCGCCTCGATTCCGATCGACACTCGAATCAGTCCATCGGTGATTCCGAGTTTCTTTCTATCTTCTGGGGACATTCCTGAGTGTGAGGTTGCCGCCGGTCTAGTGAGTAGGCTTTCGACTCCGCCGAGGCTCGGGGCGATTATCGGGATAGAGACGTTTTTCATGAATTGTTCCGCCGCTGTTTTGCCTCCTTTTGGTTCGAAGCTGAGCATGCCGCTGAACCCGTCAAACAACTGTCCTGCTCTATTGTGTTGCGGATGGCTCATGAGTCCTGGATAGTTCACACTGGCAACCGCGTTGTGCTCTTCTAGAAATCTCGCGATCTTGAGAGCGCTTTCGTTGTGGTGTTTCATGCGAATTGCGAGTGTCTTCATGCCACGGTGTAAGAGGAAGCAGGCGTGCGGGTCCAGACTTCCACCGAGATGATCAAGCCGATGTTTGACTTTGCTGACTAGCTCCGAGCTTCCAATGACCGCTCCGGCGACAATGTCAGAGTGTCCATTCAGATATTTCGTGCCACTGTGGAGTGAGAGGTCGAACCCGTGCTCGATGGGGCGGAAGTTGATCGGGCTGGCGAAGGTGTTGTCGATCATGGATACGAGGCCATGGGCTCTTGCGAATTTGACAACCGCCTTATGGTCCGCCACTTCCAGCATTGGATTCGTCATGGTCTCAACATAGATCGCTTTCGTGTTGGGCCGTCGTTTCTTTTCCCATGACTCCGGGTCGTTGCCATCGATGAAATCATAGGATATGCCGAACGTGTGGAGATCCTTCGTGACAAAATCGTGGGTCCCACCGTAGAGGCAGTTCTGGATGAGCAGGTGATCCCCGTTATGAAGGAACGTGAGTAGGGCGGTGGAGATTGCGGCCATTCCGCTTGCGGCCACAAGAGCGTCTTCTGCTCCTTCGACTGCCGCGAGTTTCTCGTGGAGCACCTTCGCGTTCGGCGTGTTGTTCAGGCGAATATACTCGATATCATGATAGCCTGGTTCGCTGCGGGTCTCAAACATGGCCGACTGGAATATCGGCATGCTGACAGCCCCCTGGACCCGAGGCTCTGGCTCACCGGAATGAATCAGCTTAGTCTCAATATGCTTGAACTTCTTTTCTTTCAAGACAAGAACCAGATGTGATGATCACTCAAACAATTATTCTTGGGATAGCTAAGACCCTTGCGCCAGCGCACGATGGAACGAGATGGCTTTCTCGTTGCTACATGGGTTCTGTGAGTTCTCCCAGCTTATCCGTTAGCACCCTGTTCTGGGCATAGTCGACTGGGCAGGCAATCACCGAGACAGCATGATCGGCCAGAGCGCGCTTTAGCGTGGGAAGCAGATCTCCTGCTCGTGCTATCTGGTACCCTTTTGCTCCGAAGCTCTCCGCGAACTTGACAAAGTCAGGGTTCCCAAAATCAACATGCGAGTGGTGTCCGAGCTCCAAGTCCATCTCCCACTTGATCATACCATACGCCCCGTCCACCCAGATCAACACTACAACCGGTATCTCCTCCCTTACAGCGGTTTCAAGCTCCATCGAGTTCATCAAGAAACCCGCGTCCCCAGCAACAGCCAGAACCTTACGGTCAGGGAAGGCAAGCTTCGCAGCAATTGCTCCCGGCAAGGCGAAGGCCATTGTTGAGAGCCCGTTGGAGACTATGCAAGTGTTCGGCTGATAGGTCGGGTACAACCGGGCCATCCACATCTTCACCGCGCCTGTGTCAACCAGCACGATGTCCTTCTCACCCATCGCCGCCCGGATATCGGCGACGATGCGCTGGGGCTTGACCGGATATGAGTTGTCGTTTCGTCCCATCTCAAGTTCCTCCTGTAACAGGTGTCGGATCTTCTGACCTGTCGAGTTCATTGTCGGGTTTAGCTCAGTCTCTCGGGCTAGGGCGTCAAGAGACTCCGAGATGTCGCCTTGGATGCCGACCGCTAGGTGGTAGTGAGCGTCAACCTGAGCAGGATAGCGATGGATGTGAATGATCTCTTTGTCACCCGTCGGATTGATCTTTACGGGGTCAAACTCTTGCACGTCATACCCGACACATAGAATGACGTCTGCCTGGTCGAAGCCAAAATTGGCATAGTCGTGGACCATGAATCCAATCGTGCCAAGTGCGTTTGGGTGGTTGTCCGGAAAGACCCCCTTGCCCATGAACGTCGTCGCTACGGGTATGCGGAGATGGTCGGAGAAACGGACGAGCGATTCACTTGCGTGATTACGCACGGCACCGTGTCCCGCGAGGACAACAGGTCTCTTCGCGGTTCCTAGAACTTTGGCGGCCCGGGTAATCTGAGTAGGAGAGGGAGAGGTGTCGCGCACTACATTGATCTCGAGCGGATGATGTCCAGGAGGAACGGGCATTTTTTCGACATCCTCGGGGAGGGCGAGGTAGACGGCCCCGGGGCGCTCGGTCTGCGCGAGCTTGAACGCTTTCCGGACCATCTCCGGTACAGCCTCGGGTCTCGGGATCATTTCAGCCCACTTTGTGGCAGGTCTGAACATGCTGACAAGATCGACTATCTGGTGGGATTCTTTGTATATCCGGTTCAACCCCCCTTGCGCGCTGATCGCGACGAGCGGGACGCTGTCGCTGTTGGCGTCTGCAGTTCCTAGTAAGAGGTTGATGGCTCCGGGCCCGAGGGTCGCCACGCAGACTCCCGCCTGATCGGTCAGGCGGCCGTAGATGTCCGCCATGAATGAGGCGGCTTGCTCGTGACGGACAAGAATGAAGCGGATAGACGACCTGCTCAACGCGTCGATGAAATGAATGTTTTCCTCGCCTGGTATGCCAAATGCGTACTTGACACCTTCATTCTCTAAGCATTGAACGAGAAGCTGAGCGGCAGTATTCGAGGCTTGTCTCACATCTTTCTTTTTCAAGGATGGCATCGCAGTGTCCATCAAGGCTTCACCGCAGGCATTGAAGAATCAGACTTTCGGTGAAATCGGTTTTATGCCTACCTCAAATCACCGCGTCAGCGATTTTTTGTGACACGCGAGCGTTATTCTTAGGCGGAAATATGGCTTTGAATCCTTCCAGCCATGCTCGTCTCGCATCTTCAACCGGCAGCCCGGTTACGACTATTGTCTCGATTCCGTTCCACAAGGCGATCAGTGCATACGTTATGAATCGCAAGTCCAAGTCTCTATCGATAAAGCCCCTCTTTCGTCCCTCCCCTAGATAGCTCATCAGGGTCGTGGCGTATTCATCCTGCGTCTTTTTGAGAATTCTTCGAAGACTTGGGTTGTGCGAGGCCTCTGAGAATATTTCGAAGCTTAGTCCCGAGTTCGAGCCGTAGTGCTTCAGCATCTTATCGAAGAATTCCCCAGCGCTGTCCAGGGGATTCTTGTTCTCGCTGAAGGTGGAGTAAAGGATCTCTTTGAAGGCTAAGGGTTGTGCTCGGCAGATTGCCCCGAACAGTTCTTCCTTGCCGGCGAAGTAGAGGTAGAGTGCTCCCTTGCTGACGCCTAGTTTCTTGGCCACGTCATCCATTGTCGCCTGGCGGTATCCCTTTTCGCCAAAGACATGGTTCGCAGCTGTGAGAATCCGTGTCCTGGCTTCTTCCTTGTATTCAGGGACGACCCGCGGCATCTCTCTACCGTGACAAGTGCGCGTGCGTTGTATTTAAAAATGACCGACGCGCTTAAATAATGACTCACCAGTCAGTTTAGCGACCGATAATGCGGAACGAAAACATCTCCGACACGACAACAATGAAAGACAAAGTTGTTATGGTTACCGGAGCCAATTCCGGGATTGGAAAAGCAGCAAGCCTAGCCCTCGCGAAAATGGGCGCCACGGTAGTCATGGTCGCGCGTAGCAGGGAGAGAGGCGAAGCGGCAAGATCCGAAATAGTCAGAAAATCCCAAAACAATGCGGTGGACCTTTTGCTAGCCGACCTATCGTCTCTCGAGTCGGTGCGGATCCTCGCATCCGAATTCCGGAAGAAATACTCCGAGCTTCACGTCCTGATCAACAACGCTGGACTCTTCAACCAAAGACGAAGCGTCACCATTGACGGTTACGAGAATACTTTCGCCACAAACTATCTTGCACCCTTCCTTCTAACAAACCTCCAACTTGACCTGTTGAAGGCCAGCGCTCCAAGCCGGATCATCAACGTGTCATCCGTGGGACACTACAATGGGCACATCAACTTCGACGATATCAACTTGGAAAAAGAGTATGGCGGATGGAAGGCCTACGGGCAGTCCAAACTAGCCCTCGTCCTCTTCACCCATGAACTCGCCAAGAAACTCCAAGGAACAGGTGTAACAGTCAACGCAGTACACCCGGGAACTGTAGCAACTAACATCTGGTCTAGACCTCTAGGTCCAGTAGGCTTCATTTTGGCCCTGCCAAAATTGTTCATGATCAGTCCTGATCAGGGTGCGGAGACAATTGTCTATCTCGCCTCCTCACCTGACGCAAAGGGTCTCAACGGAGAATACCTGGAGAAATTGAAAGTGAAAAAGTCTTCAAACGAATCTTATGACGAGGAAATCGCCCAAAGACTTTGGGATGTCAGCGCAAAAGTGACTCGTCTTTCATAGAGTGTTCCAACGATGAATCGAACAGGTCCCTCGACTCCGTCGGACGTAATCACATTAGGTGACTACGAAACGTGCCCGACCATTAAAAGCAATAACGATACTAATACGGTAATCGTGGTGAAATCTGATGGAAACTCACACTCGATCGAAGCCGGAAACAATCACGGCGACGATAATCATTACGAACCCGTTGAGAATCGCTCGGTAGGAGATGCTCGTCAATGAGCATCGGCCAACCAGGATCTTTCCCAGGGCAGTCTGACAAGATTGTCCAGGTAGAGAATCTCTCTAAGAAGTACGGCGAGAACCTAGCCGTCAACGGCATATCGTTCAGCCTCACAAAAGGCGAGGTTTTCGCCTTCCTAGGCCCAAACGGCGCGGGAAAAACCACCACGGTAGAGATTCTAGAATGCCTCCGAAACCCAACGGGGGGTCAGGCGAAAGTCCTTGGCTACGATGTCAGCAAACGCTCGGACCAAGCGGAGATCCGGAAACGGATCGGCGTCCTGCCACAAGACTTCAACGCCATCGATCGTCTTACGGTCCGGGAGAACATCAACTACTTCGGAGCCATGTTCAAACACCAGCTCGACGCGGACAAGCTCA
>Ga0137374_10011351_pt1 | contig 10429 bp, 14 predicted proteins | sample SagtaG_20_FD_104811 | JGI IMG/M metagenome (GOLD analysis project Ga0137374, IMG submission 104811) | Vadose zone soil microbial communities from Sagehorn Ranch, Mendocino, California, USA - Sage1_R_100_16 metaG | ecosystem: Environmental > Terrestrial > Soil > Vadose zone | place: USA...
ACGCCGCCTCCAGGCGTGCGCAGTCTTGCACTTCGGGAAGGTCGAGGACCGCATCGACCAGGCTTGCGCGGCTGCCCGGGGTGATGTGCCCGGACTCGGCGCGCAGCGACGCCCGGGCGGTTGCGTCAGGTCCTGGTGAGGTGGTCACCTCGGCGATGGCGACGGCGCGGTCGCCGTTGCTGATCTCGACGTGCTGATGCAGATCATGCTCGGCCATGCCATGCCTCCTGCCGCGGCTCACCGGGCAGCGGCGGGCGTCAGCGGAGCGAGCCCGTCTCTGGCCGAAGAGCCGGTCCGCCCGGCACGCACAATCTGGCGGGGAGATGCGTTCTCCGGCCGGGGAAGCCTGACCCGCTGGCCCAGCTTGGCGTGCAGGGCAGTGTTGCTGTCGCGGGGCTGCCCCCGCACTGCGGGGCAGCTGTTTCCCACTCTAGGAGCCGGAGTTCCGCCGCCTTCCCCGGCCCCCCCGTCCGGGGCGGCGGCGATGACCGCCCGGGGGAAGTCCGGGATGCCCGCGCCCGGGCCGCCGGGGTTTCGCCGCCGTGCCGTTGAGCTGGCCCGCCCACAGGAACAAGCCGATCGCCCGGGCCGGCCAGGAACCCGGGATCGCCGGCATCATGCCTGCACAACCAGATGGCCCGGGCCGGCGCCGGCGAAGGGCCGGTCCGCGAGCTCGCCGGGTCCGTGATGGACATGACCCGGCCGGCGGTAGCCGTGAGCGTCCTGCGCGCGCGGCGGCGGGCTGGCCCGCGCCGGGGGCGAAGATGATCCAGCGGGTCCTGCGCAGGCCAGGAAGGTACTGCGGCCGATCGCGCATTTCCTGAGCAATGGCACGATGGCCGGATAACGCGGCGGGCACGGGCCGCGCCTGCCGGCGCGGCGAGCACGGGCCTGGCCGGGTTCTGCGGCTTCGAGCAGCGGCTGTGCGTGGGACTGGCGCTGCGGAACCGGCGCCGTTCCGCTCCTCGCGCAGCAAGATCGTCGGCACCGGTCAGCCCGGGTTGATGAGGTCGGAGGCCGGCCCGCCCCGGACCCCCCTGCCGGGGCATGCCGAGCGGCAGGCCACATTCAGATACCGCGGCCGCCCGCCGGCCCGGCGACGCTTCTCTGCTAACCGAGGCTCTCGATGACCTGGCGGAAGGCGACGGCGATCACCTGGTAACCGGTCGAATTGGCGTGGATGTTCGGCCTGACGGGTGACGGAGCGCACATCCAGGTGCACTCACAGATCCGGGCGGCGTTGCGCGGCACGGTGCCCACGCCTGGGAGCGTGGCGGTGTCCGCGAAGTCCGTCGCGCTGAAGGCGGCCTGCACGTCAGCGACCGGAATGCCGAAGGCCCCGAAGCTGGCGTCGAGCAGCGAGTTGAAGGGGACGTCGAGGTTGACGCTTCAGGGCCTGCCGGCACTTCCGGTGGCGCCATCCGCCCGGGACCGGCCCGTTCTGCGGGCGGCAGCAGCCGATCGGCTCGGCCGGGCCCTGCCGGTCCTGTGCCGCGCAGGGTGGGGTGCGAGGCGGCCCGGGTAAGGTCCAGGCATGAAGGACGCGGCGCGACGGGAGCGGCAGGACGCGTTTCGCGCGGATGTGGCTCGCCTGGTCCAGGCGATGCGTCATCATTTGCCGACCCGGGACGTGGAGCCCGGGGCCACGGCGTTGCTGGAACCCGTGCAGCATCTGGCAAGCCTTCTGGCGGCCGATGCGCCGGCTGCTCATCTGCAGGAAGCGGCGCTGGCGGTAGTGGACTCCTACGACTGGCCAAGCCCGGAGGCCAGCAGCGGCGGCGAGGGCCCGGTCATCGACGCGGCCATTCTCGCCGCGGTGGAACGGCTCCGCGACGCCATGGATGCATTGGACCTGTCGGACGACGACGCCTGACGGGCGCTTCGGCGACACGTCCCGACCGCCGTCGCGGCGCGGCGGCGATGGCAAGGAAATCGCCCCGGCCGGGTAGAGCAGGCCACCAGCGAGCATCAGCACTCTCGGCGCGAGACCCCACCACGCCCGGTGGCCGGCCGGCGAACGACCATCATCGCGGCGAATGAGGATACCCAGCTAACCGCCGGCGAGGCGGCTCACGGTCTCAGCCCTTGATGGCGTTGAGTGCAGACCGGACCGCCGCGGTTCGCACAGTCGCAGCGGGCTTGCGCGATTCGGACTGCGCGCCGCGGGCGAGCCGCCGACCGACGGCACCGCGGTCCCACGGCAGCGGCTCACGGCCGGAAGCCGATCATGACCTAAGACCGTTCGGGCCGAAGCACCCAAGATCGCGGAGAGCGCGTCGGCCCGGAATCACAGGCGCACCTGCTTCGCGCCGGCCGTGCGCTCCCGCGGACAGGCGTCGCAGGCGCCTTCTTCGGCGAGTCCCTGGCACGTGCATATTCCCGGCCGTCGTCGCCGCGCCCGTGATCAGTCCCGGCGACGCGCTCACAGGTAAGGGTCATGTGAGGTACAGCACGGCTCTGGCGGACCCCCAGGAAGCAGACCAGCGATCCCCACCAGCTCATGCGCGCAGAATTCCCAGATCTGCACGGCCCTTGTCTTGATCGGCATCGAGCCAGCGCCCGCGCAGAACGGCGGGTCGGCGCGCTAGCCCGTGAGCGGCACGGCGGCGGAGCGTGACGCCCGGTGGTGTGGATGCCGGGCGTGGCTGCTAGCGGGCTGGCACGGCTAGCTCGCGGCCCCGGTAGAACGCTTCTTGTTCATCAAGGACGTGGGGAGCCATCGCCTCGCGTCGGCGCGCCTCGGCTTCGGAGGCCCGCCACGCTTCGCACGACTGCTTGGAGGCCCAGAACGACACTCCGATGATTTGCCGTTCGTCCTCAGACCAGTAGGCGTAGGCGCGCAGCATCCCGTCGGGATGCGTGTCCGGCCGCCAGGCCCTCTCGAAGCCGACCAGCGTGCCGGGCTTGATCTGGCGTGTCGTCATCCAGACGAAGTGTTCGTCCATCGTGGCCTCCTCCAGGACCGGCGCGGGCGTGGCCGCCGGCACCGCTGCCGGCGGCAACCCGTTGCTGCGATTATTTCTTGTCCTGGCGGAACCCTCACGGCTGGCGGCCCGGCGGCATGCTGGGATACGCGTCCTGCCTCCATCGGCCAGCAGCCACCCGAGAGCGCGCTCACGGCGGCATGTGCATTGCCGCCGGGATCGCTCGGTGCCCGGACTCGTCCGGAGCGCGCCGCTGCGCGGAGCACTTTCACCAACTCACTCAAGCCCCTGCGGCAGGCTCGCTGCAAAAGGTGTGATCTGCTGGTGGCAGTGGACGGTGGCGCCGTGGCTGGGCACGCCGGGTGCTAAGGGCAAGGTGGCGGGCTTCCTGCGCACCGCGGCGCCGCTGCACAGCTGGCTGGACCAGCGGGTCGGGTCGGCTCCCGGCTGACGAACCCGGCCAGCGCGGGAAAGGAGCATCAGCGTGCGATTCACCGAGTACTCATTCGGTTCGGTGCGAGTCGACGGCGTGACCTGCGATCACGACCTGATCATCGACCGCGGGAAGATCCGCAAGCGCAAGAAGGCCGCGTCCAGGAAGTTCCGCGGCGCGTACGGTCACACCCCGCTCTCGGTCGCGGAGGATATCCCCTGGCGATGTCGCCGGCTGGTAATTGGCAGTGGTGCTGATGGCGCGCTGCCGGTGATGAAGCAGGTCCGGCAAGAGGCCCGCCGCCGCGAGGTCGACCTTGTCGTGCTGCCCACGGCGGAGGCGATCGGCGTGCTAGCCGGGAGCACAAAGCACACCAACGCCATCTTGCACCTGACGTGCTGAACCGGCTGGCGCAGCACGGGCGAGCGCGTTTCCGGCTCGTTGCTGTGCGGTGCCGCCGGTACGATCTCGCCGATGGCAAATAGCGCCTTTGTCCCGCCGCCTGATCACATGCTCCGGCTCATCGAGAACGTGCGGCGGTGGCAGGAGACGTACTCCATGGCGGCAGACGCCGTCCAGCTACTGCAGCCAAGGATCGACATGGTCCAGCGGATGGAGCCTGCAATGGCCACCGTGCAGCGCATGCCGGAGTCCGCCAGTACGCTCGGGTTCCTGGCGCGGGCAGCAGGAGACGATCACCCGGATCCTGGCCAGCTACCGGCTCTTGCCGGTTCCGACGCCCGCGAGTTGCACGAGGCCGAAATGGAACTGAGGACTCGCCTGCCTCAGACATCCGAGGATGTCGATGAGGTGGAGCAGGCCGTCGCTGAGATCGAGGCCGATCCGGAGCAGCTATCGCTGATCGACCGGATGACAAGCGGCATATCGCGAGGACATAGCTGAGCTGACGGCCTGGGCCGTGCTGGTCCTAGCGGCATGGCTGGTTTTCAATGCGGCCAACCTGCCGCTGACGGAAGGCCTGTCCCCGGTTCAGGACGCCGTCCCCGGCAATGACATCGGCGTTGTCCCGATCATCGTGTCGGTCGCGCTGTACATAAGAAGACGAGGCTAGCTGCTGATCCAGGCGTCGGCGAAGGCCCGGCCAGGCCGCGTATGCCGGCTACATCGCCGCGGGCGTCGAGCGCGCTACCAGCGGTTCCAGTGCACGACCTCGTCGAAGGGCCGGCGGCTGGGTCTGGTGAGCGGCCGGAGCGGCCGGTCGGCCGGGTAGCCCAGGCCGATCAGGTAGACGGCGAGGTAGCCGCCGGGGAATCCCAGGACCCGCTGCGCCTGCTGTTGGTCGATGACTGCCGAGTGGCCAGAGCCGATGCCGAGATCGGCCGCTGCCAGCATCATGTTCGCGGTCGCCTGGCCGAAGTCATACATCAGCCAGCCGCGGTGCCGCTCGTCCTCCGGCTCCCTGGCCACCAGGCCGATCGTCGCCGCCGAGCCGGCGATGTGCCTGCCGCCTCGGTCCCAGACCTTCGCCAGCTCGATCAGCTGCTGGCGGCCGGTGACGACCACGAAGTTCCACGGCTGCCAGTTTCCCGCTGATGGTGCTCGCCGTCCCGCCTCCACGATGCGCTCGAGGTTTTCGCGGGCGATCGGCTGGCCGGTGTACTGGCGCACGTTGCGGCGCGCCCGGATGGCATCCCACGTCTCCATGTCATAGTCCTATCGCACGGCCACCTGGCCCGCATCTAGCCCTCGGCCAGCAACAACTGCCGCGTCGCCCACGGCCTGCCTTGATCGCGCGCTCCCCGGCATCACCGAGCGCCGGTTCAGCGCGCCGGCCAGGCAGGGTACGCGCCGATCACCCGGATATGAGCCCTGTGGTCAGCCACGCCAGACGGCCGGAAACTGCGCCAGAACGGCGGTTACACGAGCGTGCTGCCGGGACCAGCCGATCGCGCTCTGCGACGAGCGGCAGGAGAACAGCAGGGGGACGCGGACAGCGCGAAGCGTCCGATAGCGGCACTTGACCTGTGTCCAGTCGGTGAAGAATTATCAGCTCGCTAACGGCTCTCACCCGCCGAACCGGCGGCTGCCAGCCTTGGGCTGGAAGGGATCGAGGCCGTGTTCCGCACCAGAGGCGATCAGCCGTCGTTGTGGGAGTCGTTGCTGCCAGAAGAGGTGCTGCGGCCGCCTGAGGAACTGTCCGGGGTCGATGCGCTTTAAGAAGAAACGAGTAACCGCGGTGACCGCGGCAGGCGAGTGCTGGGAGGATCGTCCGCGCAGGCGACGGCCGAAACCAATACGACCTTGGCCTCGCAGAGAAGGGAGGGTCAATGGCGAAGGCGGGCGACCCTCTGCCAGCGGGGTTGGCACCTCGGATTTCTGAGGTGGTGAGCGGCCGCGTTCCCGGCCTGGCGCTCGCCGTCGTGGATCCAGACGGGATTCGGTGGGCCGGCGCCATAGGCGACGCCGACATCTCGTCAGGGCGATCCGCCTCGCCACGGATGGTGTGCAACTGGTACTCAATGACCAAGATCGTCACAGCAACGGCCGTCCTCCGCCTGGTGGAACGCGGTGCGCTGCGTCTCGACGACCCGGCCGCCCGATACCTCCCCCTTTCGCAAGGCTTCGCCCACCTCAGCGCGCCGAGCAGATCACGATCCGTCATCTGCTGAGCCACAGCGGCGGCCTGGCCAACCCCATCCCCATCCGGTGGGTGCACCCCGCTGATAAGCGGGGTCCTGATCCGGAGCGGTTCCTCGAGGACCTGCTGGCGAAGAACCCGAAGGTGCGCTTCGAGCCGGGGATCAGGGCGAGCTACACGAACATCGGGTACCTGGCCCTCGGCCAGGTCGTCGCGGCCGTTACCGGCATGTCGTATGAGGCGTACGTGAGCGATCAGGTCCTGGAACCACTCGGCATGACGAACACCGGCTTCCAGTTCACCGCGGCGATGGCCGACAGCGCCGCCACGCCCTATCGCCGGCGGCTCAGCCCGATGCGCTTCCTCCTGCCGAGATGGACGGTCGGATCGGCCGAGGACGGGTTCGTCTCCCTCAACCGGCCGTCGAGGGTGCACACAACTCCTGCCCGCTGTCAGACGAGAGGCACGCGGTTACAGCCGTCTGGCGAAGCGAAGCATCAGAGCTTGCTGGCGTGCAGGTTCAGGCAATCTGCCAGGAAGTGCTGGGCGGTGCTGGCGAAGTTGGAGGCGTACAGCGAGTAGCGGATGAGGTCCCCGGTGTTTCTGGCGGTGTATGCGGAGGTGATCTGCTGCCAGCCGGTGCCGCTCGCGGTCATCGACGTGGCGTGTGAGCTGACGCCGGTCCCGGCGGGCGTGGCCTCCCGAACCAGCAGCGTGATCTGCTCGCCGGGGGTGTTCGCCGCCACGAAGGCGCTGCCGGTGTAGACCTGGCCGGCCGTGGTCGCGGTGCCGGGCGGGCCGGGCACCCAGACGGGATTGGCGTTGTTGACGCCCGCTGCGCCGGCTGCCTTGGGTGCGACCTGCAGCGCCCAGGAGCCGTCGTAGCTGCCGCCGGTGGGCTGCACGCGGGTGTTGACGGAGTTGGCGTTGTAGACGCCCGTCCAGCCGCTCTGAGTGGTCTCCAGGCTCACGTTGCCGGACAGCTCGGTAGCGCTGGGCGCCGTGGCTGGGCACGAGGTGGCAGTCGTGGTGTTGTTCACGGTCACGGTGACGCTGGCCGAGCCGGTATTGCCGTTGGCGTCCGTGGCCGTTGCGGCGATCGTATGCAGGCCGCCGGACAGCTGGGTGGTGTCGATGCTGGTGCTCTAGGCCGTGGTCCCGGTGGCCGTCACCGGCGTGCCGCCGTCCACGCTGACCTGCACCTGGCTGATCCCGGCAGCATCCGCAGCGGTACCGGAGACGGTGAGCGTCCCGGAGACCGTCGCGTTGCTGGCCGGCGTGGTGATGGTGATGACCGGGTTGGCGGCCGTGGTGCTTCCCGGCAGGATCACCGGGCTCGCGGTCGCGGCGTTGCCGAGCAGCGGCAGGCCGTAGGCATCCTCGATCCCGGCCAGGATCGAGTACTGGTTCATGGGGGTGGCGTTGGCGCCGCCGGTGACGCCGGGGCCGGTCAGCACGCCGTAAATCTGACCGCCGCCGGAAGCCCCGCAGCAGCCGGCTGTGCCGCTGCCCTCATCGAAGGTGATCAGGACATCGGCGCCTGCCGCCGTCCACTGCGGCACGTACTTTGCCAGCCAGCTGTCGCCCCTGGTGCGGATGGCGTTGGTGGACTGGGTGCAGGGCGCGTAGGTGGTGGCGTAGGAGTTCGTGGCCGGCAGGCCGTGCATGTCATCACAGAGGTTCGGAGTGACAAACGATACCGCCGGCAGGCCCATTGAGTTCAGGCCGGTGAATGGCTGCACCTTCTGGCACTCACTGGAGTTGTCGTAGACCCCGGCGAACGGGACAGCCGGGTTGTGGCCGATCTTGTACGGTCCGTCTGAGACCGTGGTGTCGTTGTGGTAGGTACCCGCGTAGCACGCGGTCGGCACCGCCTCCTGGTAGACGCCCCAGCTGACTCCCGCCGCCTGCAGCTGGTCCCAGACGGTCTGGCCGCTGAACTGCCCCGGCGTAACGGCGTCGCCTTCCATCTGAGTCTCGCCGGAGGCCATCGCCGCGTAGTTCGGGAAGCTAGGGTGGGCGACCGCGTAGTAATCGGTGAACTGCTCCGTTGAGGCTGAGCCCCACAAGCTGTTCAGGTACGGCATGACCGCCGACTGGCCCGTGCCGATGACCGTGCTGAGTGACTGATTCTCCATATACACGACCACCAGCGGATTCGGCACGGTAGCAGCCGCAGCCGGAACGGCACTGACCGGACCAGCGAGCGCCGCCACCGCGACGACCGTACCCGCCCGCAGCACGGTCGGCCTGAACAGCCTGCGGGACCTCTTCCCTGCTAGCCGTAACGCAATGGCGTGACTTTCCGCAGGCGTCGTGGCATAACCGGCAAAATCGGCGTATATCGTCTTGATTTCCTCGGGCGCTGAATCCCTTGTACCGGCAGGTGCTCCCGCTGCGGGTGCCCGGAGGGCACTTCGGGGAGCGTCCGGTGCTGGTATCGCGGCGGCGCGCACGCCTGATAATCGGTCCATCGCCGGTACCTTCGTCCCTATCCAGCAGCCTTGGCCTGCCGCCAGGGTCCGGAGCGACGTGATCATCTGCACCCATGCTCCGGTGCAGGATGGTACGGACACCTCTCGACAAGAGACTACGCCGATATCCCCGCCCCAGGTAATCCGCTGGGATCGGGCCGCGTCGGGTTCGGTTGTGGTCAGGCTTGGTGGTCAGCGCTCGCCGCATGTCAGAGGTGATCTTCTGATCAGGAACAAGATCGCGCTTGTCCAAGACTGTCGAAAAGTAGCCGGTTCGACTTCTTCGTCCCGAACTACCGGCAGTGCAGGACGATTTGTCGCGGCTGAGTGTGCCGCAATCGACAACGGTCACCGAGCAGCAGTCTTGTTATCTCTCAGCCAATAGGCTTGAAGGTTAAGAAGACTCCAGCTGCGAACGGGATCGCGATTCCAATGAAAGTGGGATACTTGCGCCGCCCTGCTTAGCTTCCGGCGCGAACATCCGCTGGCGCGAAGCGCCATCGCGCCAGCGACACGAGCGCAGCGTGGCCGCCGGGCCAGTCCATGGCGGCCGGCAAATGCCCGGAAGCCGCCGGCAGCTGTCACGGCGGCGCGAGCGCAGGGCCGTGAGCCTCGATCGGGACTTCTGGCCCTGCACGGCCTTGATAGTGGGGGCGTACCGTGCCGGGAGCACAGCACAGATGGAAGCGGGCCGCCCGTCCAGCGAGAAGGAATGATGACAATGCGCAAGCTCATCGCCGCGCTGGCCGGGATCGTCGCGATTCCCTGTCTCTCATTGTGGCTGGCTGTCCCGGCTAGTGCCGCGCCTGCGGCTGTTCCCGGCTTCCAGGCGGCCCCGTCGTGCGGCGTCTGGCGCTGGCCGGTGAAGACCGGTTCCGATGCGGACCGGCGCAAGGTGAATAGGACGGTGGTCGATACGACTATCCGGCGCCTGCGGGCGCGCACCGCGCCGTCCTCCTTCGCCGGTCACCAGGACCGCCGGTTCCGGGGCGCTGAGCGGCACGCCTACCGGCTGAGGGCGCGCCTGACCCAGTTCCGGCTGGAGGATGATGGTGACATTCACCTGGTGCTGAAGAACAGCTCGGGCAAAGACATGATCGCGGAGATCCCCAGGCCCGGCTGCGTGGCGAGGTCCTCCCTGTGGAAGAAGGCCATCAAGGCCACTAGGTCCAGGTTCACGAACCATTACCGGGTCACCACCTCATGGCAGCACGTGAACCGGCGCATCCGCATTCGCGGGCTCGGCTTCTTCGATGAAGTCCACAACGTGACCGGGCAGGCACCGAATGGCATCGAGCTGCATCCCGTGACCCGCATCCGGTTCCGTTAGGGCAAGGTGACCGCCTGGGCCAGCTGCCCATGGCCGGCCAGCGGCACCAGGGCAGCGCGCGGCGCAAGATCTCTTCATAATCCCGATCGCGCTGGCTCATGCCTCGCGCTCCAGCACCGCGCGCAGCGATGACATGCCCCGGGCGGCATGGCTCTTGACGGCGCCCCTGCTGATCCCCATCGTCGAGGCGATCTGAGCCTGTGACAGGTCGCCGTAATACCGGAGCACCAGCGCTTCACGCTGGCGCGCGGGAAGCGTCCGGAGGGCGGTCACCACTGCTGAGCGCTCCGCCCGCAGGCGACCTAGCGGACCCGAGCCCGCAGCAAAGCGGAACGAAGAAATACCCGTCATGTTCAAGTCAACATCCACCTCAATTGCCGGACCCAAGCATGAAGGTGGTGACAGGCACACCCGCCGGGTGAAGGCAGCAGGCAGCAGGTGACCGAGGATTCCAGCCGCGCCGCGTGGCTGCGGCAAGCGCGCTCCTACCTTCGCAACGCCGACCCCGTGCTGGCGCGGCTCATCAACGACCGGCCGGCCTTCGACCCCCGGCCGCGGCCAGCGTGTCCGCCGCCCAATACCACCCATACGTTGCCTCGAGCACCACCCGCGGGTGCTTCCCCGCCCGGGCGATCACCCGGCGCAGCTCGGCGGGGCTGTTGGTGATCC
>Ga0137374_10011358_pt1 | contig 10425 bp, 8 predicted proteins | sample SagtaG_20_FD_104811 | JGI IMG/M metagenome (GOLD analysis project Ga0137374, IMG submission 104811) | Vadose zone soil microbial communities from Sagehorn Ranch, Mendocino, California, USA - Sage1_R_100_16 metaG | ecosystem: Environmental > Terrestrial > Soil > Vadose zone | place: USA...
CCGAGCTCGCGCTCGATCGTGTAGCGGTCGGCGAGCGCTACCTTGAGGCGGGGAAAGGCATCGGCCACGGGCGACTGCTCCTGGCATGAGCGCGGCCCTATAATGGGGACCCGCCCCACAGGTGGCTAGCTCCGGATCACAGCCTGAACAAATAGCTCAGCTTGAGGAAGAACGTGTCGTCGGTCCGCGTGAGGCCCCGGAACCGGAAGGCTTCCTCGTCCACCATGTTGCTGCCGTACCCGGCGAACACCACCGTCCCCGGTACCGGTTGATAGCTGAGCAGCACATCGGCGTGGAACAGATTGGTGCGCGACGCGGCGGCTCGCGTCAGGCTGTCTGGGCCCTGGATGAAAATCGGCGCGCCGGTGCGTGAGTCGTCTCGTAGCGAGTCGGTCTTGTCCTGGACGTACTGACCCACCACCCGGACGAACAGTGGACGCGCCACCTGGTATTCGACCTTAGCCCGCAGAACGCGGCCGACATTCACCAGGCTCCCATCGGTGCGGCGATTGACCTGCTGCCAGAAGTAGCTGACGCTGTTGCGGAGGCGCTCGGTGGGGCGGTACGACAGCTCCGCGCTCAAGAGCAGCAAATCGCCCGAGGCCCACTCGAAGAAATTCTCGTCGTGGCCCTGCAGGAAGAACCCGCTGCCGCTGAAGTGCTTCCACTGCGGCGTCCCGATCCGGACGATGTATTCGCTGTTCGGGATCGTCGGCTGTCCCGTGAACCGCACCGTCGTGTCGCCGCCGCCAGCCTTTGGCACCTTGAGCCAGTAAGCCGCATAGAGAGCGGAATCGTAACCGAACGATTCCACGAAATACCCCGCGCCGACGTTCCAGCCACCGCGCAACGCCGCGTTGCCGTTGAAGTGTAGCTTCTTGTCCTGTAGGTGGCGCCCGTGGATGAAGTTCTGATACTGCCAGATACCGTCGACCACGATATCGCCGGTGAATCGCTGCACGAACGCGCCGGGTTTCCCGTACGTCGTATAGCCCGGATCAACATACAAATGGACGATGCCCGCTCGGCCAATGAATCCACTGGCAGAGCGAAACTCATCTGAGATGCCGGCGAAGATACTGCGCAAACCCCACACACGGTGCTGAATCGTGAACTGGCTGAACCACAGCGGGCCCATGCTCGTTACACCGCTCGTGCGCGTGCGGCTACCAGCCAATTGCAGGTTGAGTCCATATATCTCTTTGAAGACGAGCCGGCTGTCGACCTCCGCGACGCGGTTGTAATCGCCGCCCTCGATCCGATCGGTGTACGCGAGGCCCACCCGCGAGCCTCGGCCCAGACTCTTTTGGGCCCGCACAATCGTGAAAACGGGATTCTCCCTGCCCGTCGCCGATGCGAACTGCTGGTCCACGGCTGAGAGCAAGCCGATGTCGGTGCCGAAGGTGGTCCCGGTGAGCTTGACCGCCGCGACCGGCTGGACGATGCGACGCGTATAGATCAGGCTCTGCGGCACCTGAAACAGTTCACTTCCTTCCAAAAAGAAGGGCCGCTTCTCCGCAAAGAACAGCGCCAATCGCGGATCGAACGCCAGTTGGCCAGCGTCCGATTCGACCTGCGAGAAGTCGGGCTTGATCGTGCCGTTGAGCGTGAGATTGTTGGAAAGGCCCCATCGCACATTGCCGCTGACCTGCGGGTTTCCCATGTCGTACGCATAGCCCGTCGAAGTGGGACCTCCCGTCGCCTTCCCGGTCGCCTCGGGATTCAAGTCTATGACGAGGCCACGGTGCATCCCGGTCAGGCCGATCAGAGTGCCCGACTGGCCGATGAACGTTGCGTTCGCACGGCTCGCCGGGAACCATGAGTCCTCGAAGCCGGAGTGCTTGACCTGACGCACGATATTGAGACTCCAGTCCTGCGGCTGCCGGGATTGATAGCGGACACTCTTGAACGGAATGCGAACCTCGACTTCATAGCCCCATTCCGTGACGCGGCCACGCGACTGGAAGACGTAGTCCGGATTCAGATCCGGCTGCTCGCGCCCCACGAGCGCGCCGATAAAGGTGCCCGCAGTCACGTTGGCGCCATCGATGATGGAGCCATCGCCCTGGACACCGAGCGGATTCACGGCAAACATCAAAGCCTGCTTCCCGTCGTGAAACGTGCCGAGCAGGATCTGCACGTTGTCGTCGTCGAAGATCTGGTCGCGATTCGCCAACGTCGCCGTGGGCCCGCCGTGCTGCTCGAAGGCGCGAATGCCGAAATAGATCCCCGTCGCCGAGTACCAGACCAGCACCTGGGTGGAGTCCGCGGCCGGCACGCCGTCGTTGGGGGCATACTGTGAAAAGCCGGTCAACCGCGCGGCGTGGGCCCAAACGGAGTCGGCGAGGTCGCCGTCTATGACCACCTCGGCTTCAAGACGCGGAATCGGCACGTCGAGCTCATGGTCCCGGCCCGAGTAGCTCGACGTGGAGTCGGCGCAATGAAGGAGCACGCACAACGTGAGGAGCATGTCCGGTAATTATGGCTGTAAAGCCATCAGGCGGGGACTCGCGGGGAGTTAGGAACGTGTCAGAACGCTGGGCGCCTGCGCCGGACCCTCGGTGAAAAACCCGTCGCCGAACAGACGCTCGAGCTTGGCGCCGGCAGCCACGATGGACGGATCCTGTGCGAGCATTCCCACGACGCTCATCCAGCGTAGCAACAACATCACGTCGCCTCCTTGGTGAGGTTGAGACCGGCCTCGAGCGTCGCCACGATCCGATCGACGTCGTACACGCAGCCGGCCCACGTGCCGCCGCTCGCCCGCTGGAGGGCCGCCCAGAGTCGAGTGTCCGCGGGCAGCGCCGCATGGGGCGCAAGCGCGGGATGCGCGCTGCGCTGCTCGAGCAGCGCGGCGCACGCGTCCGCGTCGAGCGCCTGCCCGGCCGCCCCGACGAGGTCGACCGAGCCCGTGAGCCTGCCGCGGTCGATCACGATTTCGATCAGGTCATCGTCGCGCACCCGGCCGATCGGGCCGCCGGCCAGTGCCTCCGGTCCGATGTGGCCCACACATGCGCCGCTCGAGAACCCGGAAAAACGGCCGTCGGTGAGGAGCGCGACGTGCTTCCCCCAGGGGAGATACCTGAGCGCGGTGGTGATCTGCGCGGTCTCCTGCATCCCCGTGCCCGACGGCCCCGTGCCGATCAGCACGATCACGTCTCCCGCGCAGATCGGCCGGTCGGGCCCCCCCGCCACCCCTTTCACGGCCCGGATCGCGTCCCGCTCGTCGACGAACACGCGCGCGGGGCCGCGGTGGCGGTATACCTGATCGTCCCCCACCACAGAGGGGTCCAGCGCGGTGGCCTTGATGACCGCCCCCTCGGGTGCGAGGTTCCCGACCGGAAACACCACGGTGCTGGTCAGGCCGGCGCGGCGCGCGGCGTCGGGGCCCATGATGACATCGTCGGGAGCGACCGCCGCCGCGGCCGCGAGCCGTGCCCGCGCTTCCCGTCGCCGGTCGCTCGTCGCCCACCAGTCGAGCGTCGCATCGAGCGTGTCGCCCGTCGCCGTGAGCACGTCGCCGTGCAGAAGGCCCATGCGGCGCAGGTGCAGCATCACCTCCGGCACGCCGCCGGCCATGAAGACCTGCACCGTCGGATGGCCGCGCGGGCCGTTGGGCAGGGCATCGACCAGGCGCGGCGTGGCGCGATTCACGTGGATCCAGTCCTCGACCGTGGGCGGCCGCAGCCCCGCCGCATGGGCGATGGCCGGAATGTGCAGCAGCAGGTTGGTCGAGCCGCCGAACGCCGCGTGCACCAGCATCGCGTTCTCGAGCGCGTGCTGCGTCAGGATGCCCTTGAGCGCAACGCCGAGTGCGTCGAGCCGCAGCAGCGCCAGCGCCGAGCGTCGGCCGAGCTCGAGCCACACCGGCTCACCGGACGGCGCCAGCGCGCTGTGCGGCAGTGCCAGGCCAAGCCCCTCCGCCACGACCTGCGACGTCGCCGCGGTCCCCAAGAACTGGCAGCCGCCGCCGGCCGAGCCGCAGGCGCGGCAACCCATCGTGGCCGCGTAGTCGAGGCTCACGAGATCTCGGGCGAAGCGCGCGCCCAGGCTCTGCACCTGCCCCGCGTCCTCGCCCCCGACGGCCGGCAGGGTGACGCCGCCGGGAACAATCACGCCCGGCAGGTCGCGGCATCCCGCGAGCGCGAGCATGGTGGCCGGCAGCCCTTTGTCGCACGTGGCGACGCCGATCACGCCCGAGGCCGTGGGGAGGGAACGGATCAACCGCCGCATGACGACCGCCGCATCGTTGCGGTACGGCAGGCTGTCGAACATCCCCGTCGTCCCCTGCGTGCGGCCGTCGCAGGGGTCGCTGCAATACGCGGCGAAGGGGATTGCGCCCGCCGCGCGCAGCGTCTCCGCCGCCGCCCGGACGAGCAGCCCAATCTCCCAGTGCCCCGTGTGGTATCCCAGGGCCACGGGGCTCCCGTCCTCGCTCCGCAAGCCGCCGTGAGTGCTCACGATGACGTACTGCGGACCCTCGAGGGCAGCGGGGCTCCAGCCCATGCCCACATTCTGCGTCAGGCCGAACAGGTTGCCGCTCGGCTCCTCGCGCAGCCTGTCGGGGGTGAGGGGCAGCCGCCCCGCGGGTCCTTCACCGGCCAGCCGGCCTCGGGCGACGGCGCTCGCCGAGCCGAGCACCGAGTCGAGGGACGGGGGATCGAGCTTCGCGTGCATGCCCACAACGTGCCGCCATGTGCGGTGAATCGCCAGCCGTGATTGCACGCTGAAGCCCGGCGCCTCGGCAGCCCTGTCGTCCTGAAGGACGCTCGCGAACAGGCGTCCTTCCAGGACGCATCAGCGGCCGGCTCATCGTCGCGCCCGCAACAGCAGGTCCTTCGGATGACAGCGGCGCGCGGGTTCGGTGGAGGAAGAGGGAGGGTGACTTCTCTTTTTCCCTTCACGGAGCGAGGAGCCTGTCATCCTGAGCGCCGCAGGCGCGAAGGATCTGCTTTTCGCCCGACAAGCAGGTCTCGCTACCGCAGCGGCACCAGCAGCGCGAGCACGACGGTCGTCACCATGCTGGTGACGCCGACGATCGCCAGCACGGGGGTCCACGACTTCAAAGTCTCGATCTCCGTTACACCTCCCATCTTCGAAAACAGCCAGAACCCGCTGTCGTTCATCCACGTCCCGACGAGCGACCCGCTGGCAATCGCGGTGGCGACATACACGGTGTGAAACGGAAGGCCGCTCGCCGGCAGCATCGCCGCCAGCATCGCCGCGGTCGTGATCATGGCGACCGTGCTCGAGCCTTGGGCGAGTTTTATCAGGCTCGCGACCCCGAACCCGAGGAACAGAAAGACCAGGCCGGAGCCCGTCCCCGACGCGGCCCCCCCCGACTGCCCTACGAAGGCCCGCTCGATCACGGGCCCGATCTCTGTGGCCTGTAGCGCCACCCCGAACGCCCCACTCGCCGCAATGATCAGGATCATCACCCCGGCGCTCATCAGGGACGTCTCCACCATCTCCGCGAGGTCGGCCCGGCTCACCCGGCGCTGCCGCGCGTACACCCACATGGCGATCCCCACGGCCACGAGCAGCGCCAGGTTGGGGTTCCCGATGATCGCGGTGTAGGGCGCCAGCGCCGACCACATCGCGAGGTGCGTTCCCGGTCGTGCCGTCATGGATACGACCACCGTGTGCGACGAGATGAGGAGCACGGGCAGGATGATCGGCAGGAGTGACGGAACGAGACCGGGAAGTGGCTGCGTAGCCGTCGCCTCTGCGGCACTCGCGCCGAGGGCGGGGGCGGCGGGGGCGGGGGCTCGCGGCACCACGGGCATGCGCCGGTCCACCCATCCCGCGACGAGCAGCCCGACCCCGGCCGCCGGCAGCGCCACGACGATGCCGACCAGCACCATGGTTCCGAGGTCGACTCCCAACGTGCCGGCGATCGCCAGCGGCCCGGGGGTGGGCGGGACCAGCGTGTGCGTCGCCCCCGCGCCGGCCGCAATCGCCAGGAGGTACTTGAGATAGTTGCGGTTGGTGCGCCCGTACATCGAGCGGGCCAGGGGGACCAGCAGATAGAAGACCGTGTCGAAGAAGACTGGAATTGACAGTACGTAGCCCGTGGCGCACAAGGCCGTCGCGCCTCGCTTCTCGCCCAGCAAGGCGAGGAACCCGTTGACGATCCGGTCCGCCGCCCCGCTGTCCATCATCGCTTTCCCGGTGATCGCCGCCAGCGCGATGACGACCCCGACGGTGCCCGCCGTGCGGCCGAAGCCCTCCGCCACGCGAGCGATCTTCACCGCCGGCTCACCGGGCGCGAGCAAGCTGACCACGATCGCGGCGATGATCAGCGCCAGGAACGCGTTCAGGCGGAGCAGGACGATCCCCGCGAGGATCGTGGCCATTCCAACGAGCAGGATCAGGGTGGGGGGCATGGGGCACAATGTACCGGGGGAAACCGATGTCGCCATGCAGCCGCGGGGGAGCTTGCGATCCAGTCGTCCGCGAGGCCTGCGCGCAGGGCGGGTGCGACTCGCGTGCCGAGCGCTTCGATGGCGTGCATCAGCTTGGACCGGCGTGGCATTCGCCGCGTGACGGTGTTGAGCCCCGACGCACGGCGCAGTAGCTTCGCCGCGACTCGCTCGTGGGAGCGCGCACCGATGGAGCTACGCGACAAGCTGGTCGTCCGTCCGGACAAGCGAATCACGCTCGCGGATTGGGATCCCGCCGAGACGCTGGTATTCGAGAACGAGTCGGCGGTCGAGAAAACCGAGAAAAGCATAAACGATTCGCCACGTCATGAGAGGCCTCAATCCCCAGGGCTGCCGGGTGACGTCGTTCAAGGCGCCTCGACGTGTCGCGGATCGAGCTGATATGATCGCGCCGCCGATCGAGCCGATGCTCGCGAAGCTCGCCGACGTCCTGCCGGGTGGCGGGAGCGGGGGCGGGGGCGGGGACTATCTCTACGAGCCGAAGTGGGACGGATTCCGCGCCATCGTGTTCCGCAGTGCCTCCGACGTCTTCATCCAGAGCCGGGACCTGAAGCCGCTCGACCGCTATTTCCCGGACTTGCACGAGGCGTTGCTCGAGCAGCTGCCTCGAGGCTGCGTGGTCGACGGCGAAATCGTGATCACGACTTCCCACGGTCTCGACTTCGACGCGTTGCAGCTGCGATTGCATCCCGCGGCGTCGCGCGTGGCCAAGCTCGCGCAAGCGACGCCGGCCTCGTTCGTGGCCTTCGACCTCTTGGCGGCGGGCGGCCGCAACGCGATGGTGGCGCCGCAGCACGAGCGCCGGGCGCTGCTCGAGCGGCTGTTTGCGGGAGTCGGCCCGCCGCTCTACCTGACGCCCATGACCGAGGACCGGCGGACGGCCGCGAAGTGGCTCGAGCGGTTCGAAGGCGCCGGCCTCGACGGTGTGATCGCGAAGCCGGCGGATGCCCCCTATCAGCCGGGCAAGGGCGCCATGATCAAGGTGAAGCACGCGCGCACCGCCGATTGCGCGGTAGGAGGTTTCCGCTGGCATAAGACCGGGACGGACGCGGTCGGCTCGCTGCTGCTCGGCCTGTACGACGGCCGCGGCGCGCTGCAGCACGTCGGCGTCACGTCATCGTTCACCATGGCGATGCGCCAACAGCTGGTGAGGGAGCTCGCGCCGCTACGGAAGAACGCGCTGGCGTCGCATCCGTGGCGCTCTTGGGCGCAGGCCGAGACGGGCAGCGCCCGCATGCCCGGCGCGCAGAGCCGCTGGAGCGCGGGCAAGGATCTCTCGTGGGAGCCGCTGCGCGTGGAGCGGGTGTGCGAGGTCAAGTACGACCATTTGCAGGGCGACCGCTTCCGCCACGCGGCGACGTTTCTGCGCTGGCGGCCGGACAAGGAGCCGCGCGACTGCCGCTACGACCAGCTCGAGGTCACGCCCGCCTACGAGCTCTCCAAGGTCTTCTCGTCCGGGTCGAGACGCTCCTGACGCGGGCGCAGCTTCGGCGGCACGTGTCGCAGGTTCACCCGGATGCGCGTCCAGGTGGACGAGCGGCCGCGCATCCGGTCGACCAGCACATCGGAGGGCTCGAGGTAGGCGGCGGCCTTCTTGTGACGGGCCTTCCAGCGCTTGAGGCCGGCGAGGGCCTCCTGCTCGCGCTTGGCGCGACCGATCTCGATCAACGGATGCTTGGCGGCGCGGGCGCGTGACGGCTGCACGCGCGTGGGCTCGCCGGCCTGCTTCTTGTAGTGCGGCGGCCACGGTGCGTCACCCAGCCCCTCGCGCTCGTGGCGCGCCGAGAGCTCGAGGAGCTGCTCGAGCGAGCCGGGTGTCGCGTCGATCCCGGCGTGGCGATCGCCGAGCGTCGCGAAGCGCTGCGGCATCGTCGCGAGCGTAAAGTCCGCCGGATCGGCGGCGTCCACTTCGTCCCACCGGAGCGGCGCCGAGACCCGCGCGTCGGGGGTGGGACGCACGGAGTACGCCGAGGCGACCGTGCGGTCCTTGGCGTTCTGATTGTAGTCGACGAAGACGCCATGCCGCTCTTCTTTCCACCACTTGCTCGTTGCGAGCTTGGGGACGCGGCGCTCGACTTCGCGCGCCAGCGCCAGGGCCGCGCGGCGCACCGCGTCGAAGCCCCAGCGCCGCTCGATGCGCACCAGGACGTGCAGGCCGCGGCTGCCCGACGTCTTGGGCCAGCCGGTGAGCCCTGAGTCCCGCAACGCGGCATCGACCACGTGCGCCACCTGACGCACCTGCGCCCACTTGACGCCGGGCACGGGATCGAGGTCCACGCGCAGCTCGTCGGGATGGTCGAGGTCCTCCGCCCGGACCGGATGCGGGTGCAGCTCGAGGCACGCGAGGTTGGCAAGCCACGCCAGCGCGGCGGCGTCGCGCGGCACGACTTCCTCGGCGGTCCGGCCCGATGGGAAGCGTAGCGTCACCACCTCGATCCACGGAGGCCGGGACTCGGGTGCGCGCTTCTGGTAGAAGAACTCGCGAGTGATGCCGTTGGGGTAGCGCACCAGGACGTTGGGCCGGCCGCCGGCCCCGCGCAGTGCGCCTGCGGCGACGGCGAGGTAGTAACGCACGAGGTCGAGCTTCGTGTATTTCGGCTTCGGGAAGAGGACCTTGCCCGGATTCGAGATCGCGATCTCGCGGCCGTCGACCACGAGCCGTTCGTGCTCGTCGCCGCCCTCCCGGGCGGCCCCACCGCGGGATCTGGCTGTGCCTCGTCTGGGAGCAGGACTCACGACGGGTGAGGAGACGCGGCGATGTAGGTGAGCTCGCGACCCTCGGCGGCACACCGGAGCATGAGCGCACCACGGCTCATGTCGCCACGCCCGATGAACTCCTGGGGCACGTGTAGCCGGGGGCCCAGGATCTCGTTCAGCGGTTGGAGGTACTTCGGAGTCGCGATACTGCCCAGTAGCACCGCCGCATCTCCGGGGCGCAGTCGCTCGGCCAGGCGGGCGGCGTCGCGCCGCAACGGGTGAGTGTAACGGCGATCGCGCGGGTCGACGGGAACCCGCGCGATCGCCCGTAGCCCGTCGAGATCGATCATGCCACGGGGAAGACACAAGCCGAGGCCGGGCACGATGACCTGAACGCCGGGGCAGCCTTCCGGGGGGTTGGCGAATGCCGAGGCATACGCCAGCTTGCCGCGGAAGTACAGCCCGCTCATGAAGGTGAAGACCTCGCCGATGGTCGCCCCTTCGCTCGATCGAAGGCGCTGGGCCAGCGTCGAGCGAGCGTTCTTCCGCAACAGAAAGCCGGCACGCTTCCCCGCGCAATGGGCGGGCGAGAGCAGAAAGATCCGGTGGCCCGGGGACATTGCACCAGAGTACACGCGTCGGTCGCCCCGCGGTAGCGCCGCGTGTTCGTCGCCCGACTCGCGGCCTCCCACTTCTGCGTTAGCTTACGCCCGATGGCCGCTCCACCAACCAGACTCCGTCTGCCGGCCCGCCGGCCGAACCGCCTCGGCCTCGTGGTGCTCGTCCTCCTGTTCGTCCTGTTCCTCGTGCTGCCCGCGCTGGTCCAGCTCGCCGCCGAATGGCCCTGGTTCGCGGCCCTGGGCTACCAGCGCGTGTTCGCGACCCGGCTCGTGAGTCAAGTGCTACTCGGCGGGGTGACAGGCGGCGTCGCGTTCGCCTTCCTCTACGCCAACCTGCGCGTCGCCCAGCGCGGCGTCGTGCCGAACCCGCTGGTGCTCGCCTTCAGCGCCGCGGCCCCCGCGGTGGACGTGACGCGGCTGTTGCGCCGGCTGGCCCTGCCGACGGCGCTCGGTCTCGCGCTGGTGTTTGGTATGGGGGTCAAAGGTACCTGGCTAAGCGTGCTGCAGTTCTTGCACCGGACGCCGTTCGGCGCGACGGATCCGGTCTTCGGCCGCGACCTCGGATACTATGTGTTCACGGTGCCGGTCGTCGCCGGCGCCCTCGGGCTCATCACGGCCCTCACGACGTTCGCGCTGGTGGCAGCCATCGGGCTGTATGTGCTGCG
>Ga0137374_10011368_pt1 | contig 10417 bp, 11 predicted proteins | sample SagtaG_20_FD_104811 | JGI IMG/M metagenome (GOLD analysis project Ga0137374, IMG submission 104811) | Vadose zone soil microbial communities from Sagehorn Ranch, Mendocino, California, USA - Sage1_R_100_16 metaG | ecosystem: Environmental > Terrestrial > Soil > Vadose zone | place: USA...
ACGACGGCGAAGCCCGCCCAGGTGTTGTCCTCCCAGTTGAAGACGTCGTCGAGGAACCAGGCGAGCCCGTGGAAGAAGGTCGTGACGCCGAAGACGAGGAAGACACCCGCGGCGCCGGCCACCGCGGCGCCCTTAGTGAGCTTCGAGACCTTGTCCTTGACCTCCGCCTTCGCGAGCTCGATCTCCTCGCGTATGAGCTGGGAGGCCTTCTCGGAGACCTCGGCGACGATCTCGCCGAGCGACTTCGACCCGCTGTCTTGCGGCGGCAGCCCGTCCGTGGTCATCGCGCGAGCCTCCTCATCAGCAGCGCGAGCGCGAGCCCGCCCGCGAACGCCGCGCCCACGAACGCCTCCGGGCGCTCCGCGAACGGGTCGCCTTCGGAGCCCACGCCGAGCGGCGACTGGCCGCCGGGCGGCGGGCTCGACGCCGTCTCCGTGACCGGCTCGTACTCGGTGGTGCGCTGGTCGTCCGCCATCAGTCGACCGGTGGGTCCTCCTTGAAGACCCGTACCCAGATCGCGGTGGCGATGCGGTTCGCGACGATCGTGGTCAGTGCGCCCACGCCGGCCAGGAGGCCGCCCCACATGAGCCGCTTGACGATGTCGTTGTCCATAGGCGCCGGATTCAAGCAGACGGCTGCGGAGCAGTCGTCGCGCCGTTCTCGAGCCCGCCGCAGATCGCCTCCACGACGAGATCCTTGGCGCGCTCGTAATCCTCGTCGGTGCGCGGCAGCACCTCGAAGATCCACCCGGTCAGCAGCTGCTCGATCGCGCCGTAGAAGCACATCGCGGCGAACTCGGACGGGATCCCGGGCTTGAACGAGCCCTCCTCGCGTGCCGCCTCCACGATCCCCGCGATGCCCTCGTACGCCTTGCGTATCTGCTCGAGGTGGACCGCCCCGAACGAGTTCGCCGCGCGGGTTACCTCGACGATGATCACCTTCATCAGGTCGGGGTCGTGGCGGTACGAGTCGATGATGAAGCCGGCGACCGAGCGCAGCTTGTCGCGCGAGGACAGGTCGCGCGAGTCGATCTCGCTGATCGCGTCGAGCATGATCTGCCAGCGCTCGAGGAAGAGCGTGTTGAGGATCTCCTCCTTCGAGTTGAAGTAGTGGTAGACGAGCCCGTAGGCGACGCCGGCCTCGTCGGCCACGTCCGAGACACGGCAGTGGTGGAAGCCCTGGCGCGCGAAGACGCGAATCGCCGCGTCGAGGATCATGCGCCGCTTGTCGGGCGCGGTCTTCGGCGCCGTGGCCACTAGGCGGTGACCCCCTCCGGCCAGCGGTAGGCCGCCTCGACGCGGTTGGCGAGGCTCGGCAGCTTCTCGCGCACCTCGTCCTGGCGGGCGAGGTCGAGGTCGGCGGCGATCACGTGCTCGCCCTCCATCGGCGCGCGCGCGAGCACCTCGCCCCAGGGGTCCACGATCATCGAGTTGCCGTAGCTGTCCTGGTCGGTGCCCGGCAGGTTGCCCTGGCCCGGCGCGATCACGAAGACCTGGTCCTCGATCGCGCGCGCTCGCAGGAGCACCTCCCAGTGCGCCTCGCCGGTGATGCGCGTGAAGTTCGCGGGCACAGTGACGATCCGCGCGCCGCGCAGCGCGAGGATGCGGTACAGCTCGGGAAAGCGGAGGTCGTAGCAGACGGTAAGGCCGAGGCCGGCGCCGTTCGCGGTCTCCGACAGGACGATCTCGCCGGACGGCTCGGAGTGCTCGGACTCGCGGTAGACGGTCCCCTCGACCTCGATGTCGAACATGTGGATCTTGCGGTAGACCGCGCGGACCTCGCCGTCGGGACCAACGTGCACGGAGGTGTTCGAGACGCGCTCGCGGCCCTCGCGCCGCTCGGCGATCGAGCCCGCCACCAGGTCGATCGAGAGCTCGCGTGCCAGCTCGCGCGCCCAGCTGACCGTGCGGCCGTCGAGCGGCTCGGCCCCGGCGAGGTAGTCCCGCGCCCCGCCGCGGATGTTGAGGCGCTCGGGGAGGACCACGAGCTCGGCGCCGTCGGCGGCCGCCGCGCGCACGAGGCTCTCCGCCGCGGCGAGGTTCGCCTCGGTGTCGGTTCCGCATTGGAGTTGCACTGCGGCTGCGCGCATCAGCCCGGTATCGCTCCTCCCAGCGATTGACTGACCAGTCAATCTGCAGTGTACTGCGCCTCATGCTCGACCTTCCAGTGCGCGGTCCGGGCGTCGCCGATCTCGCTCTGCGGCTGCCTCCGCGCCGCATGGCGCCGCTCAGCCGCGGGCGGCCGCTGAAGCGCTGGCGCTACGTGGGCGTCTACCGGCCCGACGTGATGCTGTGCGCGGGCGATGCGCGCGTCGGCGGCATCCGGCAGCGCTGGTGGGCGGTGGCGCTCCCCGACGGCACGCTGCTCGAGGGCCGGCGCGGGGTACGGCTTCGCGCGGGGCGAGTCGAGGCCGGCGGCATCGTCGAGCTCGAGCTCGACGAGGGCGACGGCGTGGAGGTCGTCTCGCAGCACGGACGCGCCTGGGTGTGGACGCGCAAGCAGGCGGGCGTGACGGTCCGCGGGCGGGTGCGGGCGGGCGGGCGCACGTTCGAGCTCGACGGCGACGACGGCTTCGTCGACGACTCAGCCGGCTACCACGCGCGCCGCACGGCGTGGCGCTGGTCGGCCGGGATCGGCCGTGCGGAGGACGGCCGCCGCGTCGCCTGGAACCTCGTGGACGGCGTGCACGACGCCGCCGCTGCGAGCGAGCGCACGCTCTGGCTCGACGGCGAGCCGCACGAGGTGCCGCCGCAGGGGTTCGCCGCCGACCTGTCGCGCGTCGGCGACATGGACTTTCGCGAGTGGTCGTCGCGCGACTCGAACGTGAACCTCGGGATCATGCGAAACCGCTACAGGCAGCCTTTTGGTGAGTTCAGCGGCCGGCTCCCGGGCGGTCTTGCGCTGGCGGAGGGCTACGGCGTGATGGAGGAGCATGATGTCGTCTGGTGAGGGAGCTGCTCGTCCTGCTCGCCGGCCTTCTGGGCCTCGCCGTCCCGGGCTCCGGCACGGCGGGCTCCGCCGCGGAGCCTGACCGGACGATCCGGCTGACCGTCGCCGCCTCCGGCGACCTGCTGATACACACGCCGGTGGCCCAGCGGGCGCTGGCGCTGGGCGGCGGGCGGCGCTACGAGTTCGCGCCGCTGTTCGCGCCGGTGCGGCGGCCGATCGCGCGCGCCGACCTCGCGCTCTGCCACATGGAAACCCCGCTCGTCCCCGGGCCGGTGCAGGGCTATCCCGTGTTCCGCACGCCGCCCGACCTGGCCAGCGCGATCCGGCGCGTGGGCTGGGACGCCTGCAGCACCGCGTCGAACCACTCGCTCGACGCGGGCCAGTACGGGATCGAGACGACGCTCCACGCGCTTCGCCGGGCCGGTGTCAAGGCTACGGGCACCGCGCGCTCGGCGGAGGCGCGGCGGCGCACGACGATGCTGCGAGTGAAGGGCGTGCGGGTGGCGTTCCTGTCCTACACCTCCGTCTCGAACGGTCAGGCCGTGCCTCATCCGTGGAGCGTGAACTGGGCCTCGCCCGGACTGATCCTGCGCGACGCGCACCGCGCCCGGCGGCGCGGCGCGCGCATCGTGATCGTGAACCTGCACTGGGGGACCGAGTTCGTGTCCGCGGTCTCCCCGCAGCAGCGAGCGCTCGCGCGACGGCTGACGCGCTCGCCGGCGATCGACGCGATCGTCGGGCAGCACGTGCACGTAGTCCAGCCGATCCGGCGCGTGCACGGCAAGCCGGTCGTGTTCGGCGAGGGCAACCTGATCTCGAACCAGACGGCCGCCTGCTGCCCCGCGGCGTCGCAGGACGGCCTGATCGCGCTGATCCGCTTCGTGGTACGGCCGGGCCGTCCGGCGCGCGCGACGCGCATCGGCTACATCCCCACCTGGGTGCGCCACCCGGACATGACGGTCACGCGCGCGGCGCCCGGCTCCGCGTCGTGGAACCGGACCGTGAGCGCGGCCGGGCGGCGGCCCGGGATCGGGCCGGTCCAACCCTAACCCTCGACCACCCTCAAGGGGTCTGACCCCTTTAGGGTTTGGTGATGCAGATCCGCGCCGCCGTGCTCGAGGAGTTCGCCAAGCCGCTCGCCGTCCAGGACGTCGAGCTCGACGGGCCGGGGCCGGGTGAGGCGCTCGTGCGCCTCGCGGCCTGCGGCGTGTGTCACACCGACCTCTACACGGCGAGCGGCGCGGACCCGTCGGGATACGCCCCCACGGTGCTCGGACACGAGGGAGCGGGCGTGGTAGAGGAGGTCGGCGAGGGCGTCACGAGCGTCGCGCCCGGCGACCACGTGGTCACGCTGTTCTCGCCGCAGTGCCGCGAGTGCATCCACTGCGTCTCCGACAGGACGAACATCTGCCTCGCCATCCGCGAGCAGCAGAACAAGGGCTACCTGCCCGACGGCACGACCCGGCTCCACCGGAACGGCGACGAGCTGCGCCACTTCATGGGCACCAGCACGTTCGCGGAGGCGACGGTGATGCCCGAGATCGCGCTCGCGAAGGTGAACCCGGAGGCGCCGCTCGACGTGATCTGCACGCTCGCGTGCGGCGCCACCACCGGGATCGGCGCGGCGCTCTACATCGCCAAGGTCGAGCCGGGGTCGATGTGCGTGGTGTTCGGCGCCGGGCTCGTGGGCCTCGGCGCCGTGGCGGGAGCCCGGCTCGCGGGCGCGGAGCGAATCGTGGCCGTGGACCTCTCCGAGGACCGCCTGGAACACGCGCGCGCCCAGGGCGCCACGGAGACGCTCGTGGGCGGGCCCGACGTCGTCGACCGGATCCTCGAGATGACGGATGGCTTCGGCGCCGACTACACGTTCGAGGCGACGGGCATCGTCGCGGTGATGCGGCAGGCCGTCGAGTCCGCGCGGATGGGCTGGGGCCTCTGCACGATCGCCGGGGTGGCGGGCAAGGGCGAGGTGCTCGAGGTGGTGCCGCGCTACCTGATCACGGGCCGCCGCATCGCGGGCGCGTCGTTCGGCGGCGCGAAGGGGCGCGACCGCGTGCCAGAGCTCGTGGACACCTACATGTCGGGCGACCTCGACCTCGACTCGCTGGTCACGCGGCGCGTCTCGCTCGACGAGGTGAACGACGCCTTCGAGGCGATGGAGCGCCAGGAGGGCATCCGCACGGTCATCACCTATTGACGATCAGGGCGATCTTCAGCCTGCGACTGTTGCCCGCGCTGTCGACGGCGCGGCCGACCAGCGTCAGCGCGAGCGAGTTGCGGTGGCGAAGCAGGCGGCGGCCCAGGCGGTTCGGCCGCAGCACCACGCGCCTTGAGACGTCCGGGGCGAGGGCCAGCCGCCTCCGGACCGTCACCGCGCCCCGGCGGGCCCGCAGGCCGAGCCGGGTTGTGCAGGCCTCCGAGCAGCGCAGCCGCACCGCGAGCCCGTGGGCGAGCAGCGCCGCGATCAGCGCGTGGCGCCGCACGCGGATCGAGAGTCCGGGCGGGACCGCATCGCCTACGCCACCGGACGGCGAGCCCGACGCGCCCGGCGCCGGCTCGGCCGTGCCGCTCGGCGGCGGGGTGGGCGCCGGCATGCCGACGACCACGTGGGCCACGAGCCGCAGCGAGCGCAGGACGTTGAGCCGGCCACCGCTGACCGTGCGCCCCTCGAACGCCGGCGAGGCGTCGGCGCCCGCGATCAGGTCCGCGCCGATGTCGGTGGACTGAGCGCTCGGCGCCGCCGACCACAGGAGCGCCGCGGCACCGGAGACGAGCGGGGTCGCCATCGAGGTCCCGCTCGCCCAGCTGTAGCCGCCTCCCGGCCAGGTGCTGGCGATGTTCACGCCGGGCGCGGCGAGGTCCACGGAGGTCGCGCCGTAGTTCGAGAAGCCGGCGAGCTGGTCGCGGTTGTCGCTCGCCGCGACGCAGACGACGTTCGGCAGCAGGTACGCGCACGGGTAGGTCGTCGCCGCCGCGTCGTTGTCGTCGCCCACGCCGTCCGCCCCGCCGTTCCCGGCGGCGGCGACGAACAGCATGGTCGGGAAGGTCGCGATCGCGTCGCGCTCGGCGCGCGACGGGCTGTTCGAGCCGAGGCTGAGGTTCACGACCTTCGCGCCGTTCTGGAAGGCGTAGGCGTAAGCGAGGATCACGTTCGAGACGCTCCCGGAGCCGGTGCCGTCGAGCACGCGCAGCGGCATGACCTTCGCGGCGTCATCCGCCACACCGGCGACGCCCAGCCCGTTGCCGCGCTCCGCGACGATCGTGCCGGACACATGCGTTCCGTGGCCGTTCTCGTCCGCGGGGTCGTCGTCGCCCGCCACGAAGTCCCAGCCGGCCACCAGGTTCGGCGCGAGGTCGGGATGGGTGGCGTCGGCCCCGGTGTCGATCACGGCCACCACGGTGCCGCCGTGGATCCCCGCGTCCCATGCCTCGGCGACGTCGGAGTCGGCATCGGGCGTGCCGCTGACGCCGCGGATCGACTGGCCCGTGTTCTCCATCGCCCAGAGCTGCGAGAAGTAGGGATCGTTCGGCCGCAGGAACGCCCTGCGGGTGGCGTTCGGCTCGGCGTAGAGCACGCCGTCGGCGCTCGCGAGGGCGCGCTCCGCCGCCGCGACCGACTGCCCGGACTCGACCTCGACAAGCTGCATCCCCTGCACGGGCAGCTTGCGCTCGAAGTCTGCACGCGCCCCCTTGCGCGCGTCCAGGCGGTCGGCCGCGGTCGCGCCGGAGTCGAAGCGGACGATCAGCTCGGCGGGCGCCGCTGCTGTCGCCTCGCCGAGCGGCCCGGCACATAGCGTCAGCACGAGCCCGATGGCAAAGGCGATAACCACGACAGGACGTACCACGCACGTCCGTGAACGCCGGGTTAACCCGACACTTGCTAGCGCCTCACCCCTGGCCCAAAACTGCACAGCTTCGGCAGGCGAATCACGCGAGAAAGGAGCCCTGGGAGCCCTGCGCGGGTCCCCCCGCGGTGCCCGATTCGAGCAGTGCCGCGATCTCGTCGTCCGAGTAGCCGAGTGACGAGAGCACCTCGCGCGTGTGCTCGCCGAGCGCGGGGCCCGGGCCCGCCGGCGCCCCCGGCGTGCGCGACAGCTTCACCGGCACGCCGAGCAGTCGCACGTCCGCCCCGGCGCCGGGCTGATCGAGCTTCAAAATCATCTCGCGCGCCCGCACCAGCTCCGAGTCGAGCGCCTCGTCGAGGCCGAGCACCGGCTCGAGGCAGCAGTCGTGCTCGGAGGCGAACGCCTGCCAGTCCTCACGCGTGCGCTCGAGGAAGATGCGCTCGACCTCGGCGTGCGCGTCCGAGCCCGGCCGCTCGAACTGCTTCTCCACGAGGTCCTCGCGCCCGACGCCGCGACACCACTCCTGCCAGAACTTCGGCTCGAGGGCGCCGAGCGTCACCCAGCCATCGCTGCACGCGTAGGGCCGGTAGCAGACGAGGCCGCCGGCGAGCTCGGGCTCGCCGCGCCGCGGCACGACGCCGTCGGCCAGGTACTTGGCCGCCACGAGGGCGAGCCACGAGAGCGAGCCGTCGAACATCGACACGTCCACGAGCTGCCCCTCCCCCGAGCGCTCGCGCTCCCGCAGCGCGGCCATGATGCCGAACGCCGCCATCAGCGCGCCGCCGCCGAGGTCCGCGATCTGGCCGCCCGGCTGCACCGGCGGGCCGTCGGCGTCGCCGGTCAGCCCGAGCAGGCCGTTCAGCCCGAGGTAGTTCATGTCGTGGCCCGAGCGCTCCGTGTACGGGCCATCCTGGCCGTAGCCCGTGATCGCGCAGTAGACGAGCCCGGGGTTCTCGTCGCGCAGGCGCTCGTAGCCGACGCCGAGCCGCTCCATCACGCCGGGTCGGAATGACTCGAGCAGCACGTCGTACTCGCGCACGAGCCGCAGCAGCACCTCGCGCCCGGCCTCCTCCTTCAGGTTCAGGCGGATCGAGCGCTTGCCGCGGTTGAGCGCCAGGAAGAGCGCGGACTTCGCGCTCTCGTCCGCGCCCTCGTGGAACGGCGGCGACCAGCGGATGTAGTCGCCCATGCCGGTGTCCTCCACCTTCAGCACCTCGGCGCCGAAGTCGGCCAGCAGCAGCGAGCAGAATCCACCCGGCAGGAGCCTGGACAGATCCAGGACGCGGATGTCCGAGAGGGCGCTCATGTGCCCAGCAGCTCGCGCGCCTCCGCCACGGTCGCCGCGCGCCGCCCGGCGTTCTCGACGATCTCGCGCGCCTTCGCGATCAGGTCGCCGTTCGAGCGCGCCATCTCCCCGTCCGGCAGGTAGAAGTTGTCCTCCAGGCCCACGCGCACGTTCCCGCCGAGCGCGGCGGCGGTCGCGATCAGCGGCCACTGCCCGCGGCTGACCCCGATCACGCCCCAGTTGTTCGGTCCGTTCGCTCCGCCGGGAACCTGCTCGGCCATGTGCGCGAGGTTCTTCGCCGTCGGCCGGATACCGCCGGTCACGCCCATCACGCACGACACCTGGAGCGGCTCCGAGAGCAGTCCCATGTCGATCAGCGGATCCAGGTTCGCCACATGACCCGAGTCGAAGCACTCGTGCTCCGGCCGGATGCCGACCTCGTTCATGGCGGTGACGAACTCGATGATCGTGTCGAACGAGTTCTCGAAGACTGTCTTGAAGACGAAGTCCTTGCGCTTCGAGGAATACTTCGCGTAGTTCATCGAGCCCATGTTCAGCGCCGCGACGTCCGGGCTGAGCTCGCGCAGGTACTCGATACGCTTCTGGATCGGGATGCCGATCGCGCCGGTCGAGTAGTTGATGACGACGTCCTCAACCGCGCCCTGGATCGCCTCCGTGATCGCGCGGAAGTCCGCGACCTCGTAGCTCGGCACGCCGTCCGGGCTGCGCGCGTGGATGTGGATCATCGAGCAGCCCTCGTCGACCGCCCGCTTCGCCTCGGCCGCGTACTCCTCCGGCGTGTACGGAATCGCCGGGCACTGGTCGCGGTTTGCGACCGCACCGGAGATCGAGCAGGTGACGATGCAGGCGTCCTCGAAGCGGCTCATGGGCGGCGAAGCGGCTTCACATCGAGCCCCTTCGCGGAATCCTCGATCAGCTGAGCGAGCCGTCGGAGGCGTGTCTCCTCCCGCTTGGCGCTCACCACCCAGTGCGTGGCAGTTCGCCTGTACCACGGCGGCCGGCCATTGAAATATTCCGCGGCGGCCGAATTCGCGCGAAGCCGATTCTCATACTCCGGCGGCAGCGCCGCGCCTTCACGTTCGAATGAGTAGATCCCGGTCTTCTCGTCGGAGCGCTTATCGAAAGCCACCATGCCGGCCGGCCGCATCAGGCCGGCCCTCTTCAGCCTCGAGACCTTTTCGACATTGACCTTGCTCCAGTTGCTGGACGGCTTGCGGGGCGTGAAGCGCTGCATGTGGCGCTCGTCGTCGATGCGATTGACGCGTCCGTCTATCCACCCAAAGCACAGTGCTTGATCAACTGCCTCGGACCACGTGAGGCTGGGTAGGCCGGTGGCCTTTTTGTAGTAGCCCACGTAGACCTCGGTCTCGGTCTCGTTATGCTCCTCCAGCCAGTCGTAGAACTCCTGGGGCGAGGCGAAGAAGATCGGCTTCGGCTCGGTCAGACCGGTCACCGGTCTGACTCCAGCCGAGGAAAAACCGAGTCCGCCAAGGAAGCAGGGTTGAAGCCGTGCTCGGCACGGCGAGACCCGATGACGCACGCGGGCGAAGGTTTGCAGCCGGCTTCGGTCAGACCGGCATCACCCCGTGCTTCCTCCAGGGCCGGTCGACCCGCTTCGTCTCGGCCATCTCGAGCGCGCGGATCACCGTCGGACGCGTCTCGCGCGGGTCGATGATGTCGTCGACCAGCGCGTTCCCCGCGGCTATGTACGGGTCGATCGTGCGGCGGATCCCCTCGATCATCTCGGCGCGCGTGGCGTCCGGGTCCTCGGCCGCCTCGATCTGCTTGCGGAAGATGATGTTCACGGCGCCCTCCGGGCCCATGACGGAGATCTCCGCGCTCGGCCAGGCGACGATCAGGTCGGGCTCGTACGCGCGCCCGTTCATCACGTAGTAGCCCGCTCCGTAGGCCTTGCGGATCACGACGGTCACCTTCGGCACCGTCGCCCGCGACACGGCGTAGAGCATCTTCGCGCCGTGCCGGATGATCCCGGCCTGCTCGACCCTGGTGCCGACCATGAAGCCCGGCACGTCCATCAGGAACAGCAGCGCGATGCCGTAGGCGTCGCAGAGGTTCACGAAGCGCGCGGCCTTGTCGGCCGAGTCGTTCTCGAGGATGCCGCCGAGGTGCCTCGGCTGGTTGGCGACGATCCCCACCGGCCGGCCGCTCATGCGCGCGAGGCAGGTGATGATCGTGCGCGCCCAGCGCGGCTTCAGGTCGAACCAGTCGCCGTCGTCGACGATGCGCCCGATCACGTCGTACATGTCGTACGGCTTGCGCGGCGAGTCGGGCAGCACGTCGAGGAGCTCCTCGTCCA
>Ga0137374_10011371_pt1 | contig 10417 bp, 10 predicted proteins | sample SagtaG_20_FD_104811 | JGI IMG/M metagenome (GOLD analysis project Ga0137374, IMG submission 104811) | Vadose zone soil microbial communities from Sagehorn Ranch, Mendocino, California, USA - Sage1_R_100_16 metaG | ecosystem: Environmental > Terrestrial > Soil > Vadose zone | place: USA...
CCATGCCCACGGCGATCCCGGATCGAGCGCGAGCGCCCGGTCGAGGACCCGGTCGGCGTCTTCGAGGCGATGCGCGAGGGTCAGGGCGCCGCTGGCGAGCGTCAGCGTGAGGGAGTCCCCCGGCGCGAGCCGGCATGCGTCGGCGGCGAGCCGGACCGCGCGCGCGGTGTCCTCCTTCGGCGTCGAGCCGAAGTGCTGCGCGGAACGCTGACCCCAACACCAGGCGGCGAGCGCCCGCGGGAGGCCGTAGCTCGGAGCCAGCTCCTGCGCCTGCTCCATGTCCTCGAGCACCTGCCTGCACGGAGCTGGGGCCACCGCGAATGCGGCGGGCAACGCCCGCCAGGCCAGCCGTGTGGCCTCGTCATTCACATCCTCCAACGCATCCGGCCGCGCGCGCCGGATCCGCCGCAGCGTCTCCGAAGGGAGCTCCCCGAACCGGCTGCAATACTGAGCCGCGAACCGGCCGAGCTGGCTGAAGCCGCTGCTCATCGCGAGCTCCGAGACGGTGATCCGGCCGTCGGACGCGAGCAGCGCGCGACGCGTGTGCGTCAGCCGCGCCTGGCGCACCCAGCGCAACGGTGTCATGCCGACGAACCGCATGAAGTGCGTCTCCAACGTCCGCGGCGGAACGCCAGCGAACCGGGCGAGCGCATCCAGCCGGACCTGCTCGTCGAGATGCGCGCGCGACCACTTCATGACGCGCACCACGTCGCGCGGCAGCGCCGCGGCCTCCGGTGCTCGCTCGTCGAGGGTCGATCGGTCGGTCATCGCGACACCCATCGGGGCTGCCGTCCAGGAACTTGGCAGCCGCCCGGCGGAGGGTCCCTAACGGTTTTCGGCGCGATCTGCACATCACGGCGGGACCTGCATCGCCGCGTCGACGCTGCCGCGCCACGATTCTTGCGAGCCCGACCATGCGTCTCGGAGGAGGCAACTCATGCGCGTCGCAAAGGACAGTATCGAGGTGAAGCTGCAGATTCCGGGTGCCGTCATCCGCCAGAGAACGGATCTGGGGGATGCGACCGGGCTGGGCAAGATCAGCGGCGAGTACTTCTCACTTGCAGCCGGAGTGGACACCACGCCCCTGTTCGAAGGACTCGAGGGCAACCGCTGCCAGTGCCCGCACTGGGGCTACGTGCTGCGTGGGGAGCTGACCACGACGGATGCGGCCGGCAAGCAAGAGATGGTCAAGGCGAATGACCTGTTCTACTGGCCCGCCGGACACAACGTGAAGGTCACGGCCGACGCCGAGATCATCATGTTCAGTCCACAGCGGGAACACACGCAAGTGATCGATCACATGCGGGAGAAGGTGAAGGGAATGTAGCTGTGACTCATGGTGACGCACACGCCGGCTCCGGAATCCGCTATCCTTCCCGAGTAATCGAGGCGACGCCACGGTGGACCTCCGGCTCGTCCCGCCGCGCCATGCGCGCGGCCTCCAAGAGCTCGAGGTGACGCTCCGCAGCGCGTCGGGCGGCGCGCGGTCATCACGGCGCCGGGTTCCCCGACGGTCGTGCGAGCGTTCCGGCACCGCTGCGTAGGAGGCCTGGACAGGCCGAGCTGGCGACCAGCCATCCGCCAGCGTACGCCTTCGCTAGACGTCGCTCCCCAGGCTGGCGGGCGGGGATCGCCGACCGGCCCGGCCGAGGTGGCATGGTCACCTTGGGCGTGGCCGGGCTCTCGGCCTTCCCATGGCAGGCGCTGGTCGGCGCGATCCTGCCCCTCGCCATCGGCATGGTCCTCGGCAACGTCGATCGCGAGCTGCGCGAGTTCTTCGGCCGCGCGGTGCCGGTGATGATCCCGTTCTTCGCCTTCGCGCTCGGCGCCGGGATCGACCTCCGGACCGTGTTCAAGGCCGGCCTCCTCGGGCTCCTCCTCGGCGCCTTCGTGTTCGTCGTGACGGGCGTGTTCCTCGTCGTCGCAGACCGGCTCACGGGCGGCAACGGCACCGCCGGGCTCGCGGCCGCCTCCACCGCCGGGAACGCCGCCGCGGTACCGGCGATCGTGGCGGCGGCGAACCCGGCCTACGGGCCGGCCGCGAAGACCGCGACCGTCCTCGTCGCGACGAGCGTGGTCGTGACCGCGATCCTGGTGCCCATCTTCACGGCGTGGTGGAGCCGGCGGATGACCCGTCGCGCGGCACGGATCCCGCCTTCCGGCGCGGCTGCGGCGGCGGCGAGCACGAGGTGACGGTGCTCGACGTCGCCGTCATCGCCGACGACCTCACCGGGGCGGCGGACTGCGGGATCGCTTTCGCGGCGGCCGGGCTCTCCACGTTCGTCGCGTTCGGCGACGCTCCAGCGCCCCCGTCCGCCCACGTCGTCGCGATCGACATCGACTCCCGCCGCCAGGCGGAGGGCGAGGCGGCCGAGCGGGCCCGGTCGTCGGCCGCCCGTGCGTACCGGGACGGCGCGCGCATCCTGTACAAGAAGATCGACTCGACCTTGCGGGGGCACGTCGGCCCGGAGATCGCAGCGACGTTGCGCGTCGCCGCGGAGGCGCGCCGGGGCCGCACGCTCGCGATCCTCGCGCCGGCGTTCCCGGCGACCGGCCGCACGACCCGCGACGGCCTCGTCCTCGTGAAGGGGGTGCCGCTCGAGCGCACCGAGGTCTGGCGCGACGCGCGCATGACGGGCCCGGCAGAGCCCGTCGCGATGCTGCGCCGCGCGGGCCTCTCCGCGGCCGCGGTGCCGCTCGCGACGGTGCGTGGCGGTGCCGACGCGCTGTCGCAGGAGCTCGACCGGCTCGCCTCCGGCGGGGCCGACGCGGTCGTGTGCGACGCGGAGAGCGAGGAGGACCTGCGTGCGATCGCCGCCGCGGGCGCGCGGCTTGCCCGGCCGGTGGTGTGGGCGGGCTCCGCCGGCCTCGCCCGCCACCTGCCGGTCGCCCTCGGGCTCCGCCCGGACGGGACGCGCGCGCCGCCGCCCTCCCCTTCTACCGGGGGCGCCGTCCTCGTCCTGGTGGGGAGCCGCTCGTCGGTGGCCCGCGAGCAGGCGCGCGTCCTCTCGGAGGAGCCGGGCGTCGCGCGCATCGTGCTCGAGCCCGGCGCGCTGCTCGGGGGCGAGCGTGGCCCGGGGTGGCCCGCTGCGGCTCTCGAGCGGGCGCTCGCGTCGGGCAGCGACGTGCTGGCCGTCATCGGCGAGGAGCCGGCCGGGGTCGAGCGCGGCCCTGATCTCGCGGCGGCGGCGGCACGGCTCGTCGCGCCGTACGCTGCGTACCTGGGCGGCATCGTCGCGACGGGCGGCGACATCGCGCGCGCGATCCTCGGGGCGCTCGGCGCGACCGGCGTGCACCTCCACGGCGAGGTCGAGCCCGGCGTCCCGCTCGGCATCACCGACTCCGCGCCCGCGCTTCCGGTGGTCACCAAGGCCGGCGCCTTCGGCTCGCCCGCGACGCTCGCACGCTGCCGCGCGGCGCTGCGCCAGCTCGGCAGCGGTTCCGCCCGGGCAGGTTAGGAGAGGTCCATGGCACGTCCGGTCGTCGGGATCACGATGGGAGACCCGGCCGGCGTCGGCCCCGAGATCGTGATGAAGGCGCTCGCCCGGGACGACGTCTACGCTCTCTGCCGGCCGCTCGTCATCGGGGACGCGGGCCGACTCCGGCGGGCGGGGCGGATCGTCGGCGTCGCCCTGAAAGTTCAGGCCGTCCACGCGCCGCCGGCCGCGGGGTTCCGCCACGGCGTCGTCGACTGCGTCGACCTCGGCCTCGTCCCGGAGGACCTGCCGTGGGGCCGGCTCTCGCCCGTGGCCGGGAACGCCGCGTACCAGTTCATCGCGCGGGCGGTCGAGCTCGCGATGGCGGGCTCGATCCAGGCGGTGTGCACCGCGCCGCTCAACAAGGAGGCGCTGCACGCCGCCGGGCACGTGTACCCGGGGCACACCGAGCTGCTCGCGAAGCTCTCCGGGACGAAGGAGGTCTCGATGATGCTCGCGACACCGAAGATGCGCGTCATCCACGTGACCACCCACATCGGGCTCCTCGACGCGGTCGAGCGCATCGAGCCGGGCCTCGTCGAGCGCACCATCGTCCGGGGCCACGACGCGCTCGTCCGCGCCGGGATCGCCCGGCCGCGCATCGCGGTCTGCGGAATCAATCCCCACGCCGGCGAACACGGGCTGTTCGGGCGCGGCGAGGAGGAGGCCAAGGTCGCGCCCGGGATCTCGGCGGCCCGGGCGCGGGGCGTCGCGGCCGACGGTCCACTTCCGGCCGACACCGTGTTCTTCCGCGCCGGGCGCGGCGACTTCGACCTCGTGGTCGCGATGTACCACGACCAGGGCCACGGGCCGGTGAAGGTCCTCGGCCTCGAGGCCGGCGTGAACATCACCGTCGGGCTGCCGTTCGTCCGGACCTCGGTCGATCACGGGACGGCGTTCGACATCGCCGGCACGGGCCAGGCCGACGAGCGGAGCCTCGTCGAGGCGCTCCGCCAGGCAGTTGCCCTTGCGCCGCGGTGACGGGATACGGAGGCTGCGCGCGCCCGGCCTGGTCGCGCTGCTCCCGCCAGCATGCCAGGCGGTGAACATGCAGAGGGGGCGCGTGAAGGCCCCCCCTGTCCGCCCGCTACGCGCTATGCGTGCGGCCGGCGCTCAGCTGCGCCTTTCGGCGCCGCGAGGTCGATCCGGGGAACGACCCCGAGCGCCTGCAACAGACCGAGCGTGTCCCATTGCGAGAAGACCTCGATCAGCTTCCCGTTGCGGAAGCGGTCGAAGGACATGCCCTCGATCGTGATCTTCTTGCCCGTGGGCTCGACCCCGAGGAACTTCTTCTCGTGCGTGCCGCTGACGCGCCAGTGCATGCACACCACGTCGGCCTCGGCACACAGGCCCAGGACGGTCGGCTTCATGTCCGGGAAAGCCGACCGATACGTCTCGACCTCCCGCTTCACGCCGGCGAGGTCGGCGTCGCCGCTCAAGGGATCGTGCGCCTTGAACGACGGGTCGCATACCTGGTCGAGGTACTCGAGCCTGCCTTTCCCGTAGACGTCCTCGAGTATCGTCCGGCTCACCTTCTTGATGTCGACAGCCATCGCATTCACCTCCTGGACCCGCAACGAAGATACGGATCCAAATTGAATGTACGGCAAGACCGAGCTGGCGGCCTGCCTGGAGTCGCGCAGCACGCGCGCTCGAAGGGCACGTGTCCCCTGGGTCGAGCCGAACGCGGCTCGCACCGACCATCGCCGCTCGTGGCGCCGAATCGAGGGTCGTTCAGCGGCGGCGTGCTCCGGCGGGCTGGCGGGCGCTCCATGCACGGCAGAGCTTGTGCCAGGCTCGCTAGAACCGCCTGAACCCCGGGTCGTGTCCTGCCCGGAACCCGTTCGGCCTGGCGACGGCCGTGGCGGGAACCAGGTTCGAGAGCACGTGTTGGACGGCGGGCGCGTGCGCCGCGTGGGCTGGCGCCGCGTGGGCGGCGAGGCGCACCGGGCTTGCCTCGCGTGCGTCCCTCTCCCTGAAGAACGCCACCAGCTGCAGCAAGGCGTCCGCCTGGGTCGACATCTCCTCCGCCGTCGAGGCCAGCTCCTCGGCCGCCGACGCGGTTCGCGATGTGGGCGACGAAGGCCGGCTCCGCGCCGAGCGGCGCGAGGATGCTCCGTGAGATGAGCCATGCGAGGAGCGCGTCACATATGGTGAATTTTGCCGCACGTGCTGCGCGGGGCATCCACGAGCCGCCATTTGTGCGGACTCCGGATCGCGCGGCGGCACCCAGGGGCGCGCGAGGTGCACCGCGGGGCTGCGCGCCGTGACGCACCCCCACGCGCTACGGCGGCGAGCAAGGGGGCCGCCGGTGAAAGATGATCCACGTCGGCGTGCTGAAGGGAGAGCTCGGTCGCCATCGCGCCACGGCAAGACGCGGACCAGATGACCATGGTGCGTCCAGCGCCGACCGCCCATCTCCACCGCGAGCGAGGAGGCTGCGATGGGTGCAAGGGAGCTCCGCGGGAGCGGGTCCGGTGGGAGCGACGTGTCCTCGAGGATCCGCCCGCCGTCCCGGCTCCTGCGCGCCGCGGTCGCCGCGGTCGTCGTCGCAGGGATCGGTGCCGCGTTCGGTCGCGTGCCCCGGGACCTGCGCTCCGGGCGTCCGGCGGCGGCATGGGACCCGTCGAGCGTCGAACCGTTTCGTGGTCGCGTTCGCGTCCATGGGGCATCAGAACAAGTTCATCGCCTACCTGCTCGGCTTCTCGGCGTCGCCGGTCGCTGCGCATCTCCACTCAGCGCAGCGCAAGCTCGGGGTCGCGTCGCGCGCGCAGCTCGTCCAGGTGTTCGCCAGCCTCGTCCGCGAGGTGCCGGGGCAGGACGCCGCAAATCCCTGACCCGATGACCATGGCCGCTCCGGTCGGGTCCAGACGGACTAGCAACGATCCCAGAGGCGCCCGCTCGACGGCGAGCGTGGCCCATCACGGCCGGTTCAGGAACAGCGGCAACCCCCGCTTGTTCGCGTAGATCGGGCGCAAGCGCTCGGTGTTGTACATCGTGGCGACGTCCACCTTGCGCGGCCCTAGCCTGGGATCGGGGATCGGCACGAGGTCATAGCTGCCGTTCACGAGCGCCGACATGAGACCGCTCTTCCCCTCGAGCGCCGCGTCGAGGGCCATCGTGCCGAACGTGGAAGCGACGAGCTTGTCGACGAAGTCCGCGTCGCCCGAGCGCAGGTCGTAGGTGAGGTCGGAGACGATCGTCTCCTCGCCGGTCTGCCGCTTGATCTCGTCGGAGAGGGACTCGGCGACGCTCGCCTTCTTTCGGTGGCCGAACGCGTCGGGCTCGCCGTACTCCTGCACCTGGTAACCCTGCCACTGCGCGCCCTCCGAGAGGACGATGAGCGCGTAGCTCGAGGGGTTGTTCTTCTTGTCCGTGACGAGGAGGTCGATGATCTGCTCGAGCCTCGGCTTGTACTCGGGGATGAGGCAGCGGATCGAGCTCACGTACGCGGTGTAGAACGCGGTGAAGCCCGCGTCCCGGCCAAACACCCGGAAGATCCCGATGCGCTCGTGGGAGCCGACGGTCGTGCGCTGCCGCTCGATCGCCGCCATGGCCCGCGTGATGGCAGTCGAGAACCCGATGCAGTACTCGGTGTTGCGGACGTCGTTATCCATCGTCTTCGGGATGGCGATCACTTTCACGCCGAGCTCGTGGAGCCGCGCCGCGTACGAGAGCGTGTCGTCGCCGCCGATCGGGAGGAGGTAGTCGAGCCGGAGCGCCTCGATGTTGCGGAGGACCGCGCTCGAGATGTCGTGGACGACGGTCGTCACGCCGCCCTTCGTCGCCTGCGCGGTCGGGAAGACCGTCCCCTCGAGGTGGCGCGGGAGCTTCTTCATCTTCGAGGGGTTCGTGCGGCTCGAGTGGAGGAACGTGCCGCCGGTCCGGTCGATGGTGCGCGTGTTCTCCCGCGTGAGCGGCAGGATGTAACGGCTCCGGCTCGCGGGGTCGTCGAGGTCGAGGTGCGTGAGCCCCTCCCAACCGCGCCGGATGCCGATCACCTCGCACTCGTGCTCGGAGCTCCGGTAGACGACGCCCTTGATGACGGAGTTCAGTCCGGGGACGTCCCCGCCGCCCGTCAGGATACCGACGCGCATCTTGGCCATGGTTCATCCTAGGTCGCGGGCCGGCTGCCCGGTCGCGAAAAGCGGCGCCCGCCGGAGAGCGGGGCTTCCGGGCGCTCCTCATCCCTGAGCTGGGTCGAGCCGCCCGCCTGCACGCGCCCCCGGGAGCCGAGCCGGCCGCAGGTCCAAGGCGATCGAACGGATCTCAGGGGCTGGAGTGCAGCGCCGGCAGCGTTCGCTCCGGAGGCGCCACCGCGAGCGACGCGCCCTCCATCACGTCCTGTTCACGGATCACCACGTGGCCGATCTCCGATTCGTACGTGCCGATGACCGCCTCGCTGGCCCACACCTGGCCGTTCATGCCCGTCGCGTACGGAACTCGCAGCTCCGCGGTTCCCGCCGGAGAGACGATCGCGCGCGTCGACCAGTCGAGCTCCCGGCCCGACCCGGCCCGCAACTTGACGACCGCAAACAGGGGGGTGCCCGGGCGTCCGCCATCGGTCCGGATCACGGCTCCGCGCACGAACCCAAAAACCTTGAAGAGCGGCTTTGCGTCCGCGAGGACAGGCCCGGCGTCCTCGTCGACGTTTCGGGCGAGCTGGGTCTCGTCGAGCAGCCGGAAGCGATCCAGCGCGGGTACGCTGGATGTGGCCGAGCCATCCGACTCCCACAGCCTGACCGGAACCGTCCCGCTGGCCGTGGGAGCGATCCGCGCTCCCACACCGCGGGTTGCGGTTCGCTCGAGCGTACAGATGGGCGAAACCCCGGGCAGAAGTTCGGCGGCCAAGCACAACCCTTCCCACGGATCCTCGACCACGAGGATTCCGATCCGCCGCCGGTCGAGCACGTCATGGGCCGCCGCCGCGTCGACGGATAGAGCGAACCTGGCCGAGTCCTCCATGGCGTCATCTCCGGCGTCCGACCCGAACGGCGAGACGAGCGTCGGCCGCCCGGTGACGTACTGCACGAGGTGCCCCCACGACCACGTGGAGTACACCGCAGGCCGATCGGGTGGCGCCGGGAGCGCAGGGACGCGTTCGAGCAACGTGCGCATCTGCGCGTGGAAAAAGCCCTCACCCGCGAGCGTTTCCGGAACGCTTGCGAGCGCCGGGCCGATGATCAGGGCAATCAGGCCGAGCGCGGCGGCGAGCCGAGGAAGGCTTCCCGGCCTGCCGGCGCGCGTCGCGACGTCGCGCACGCCCGCGCCGATCCAGATGGCGAGCGGGATGGTGAGGTAGAGCGTGAAGCGCTGCCGCATGACGGTCAGCACGAGGAACACCGCTCCCCAGGCGAGGAGGAATACGAGCGCTGCCGCCGGGCGCTCGCGGCGGCGCAGGCGCTGCACGAGCGAGAACCCTGCGAGCGGCATGGCGAGCAGCGCGAGTCCATACAAGGCGAGGATGGTCCGCAGCTGCTTCCCGACCGAGGTGTAGGTGTAGAGCACGAGCGGATTGAACTCGGTGATGTGCAAGTACCAGGCGTTCGTGCGCGTGACGTGAGCGAGGGCACGCCCGACCGGCTCCCGGAAGCCCGCCGAAAGCATCGCAAGCGCAAGAGGCACCACGCCCGCCGAGAGCACGCACGCCGCTCGGCGGAGGCGGGTGCGGTTCAGGATGCTGGCACGGCTCGAGAAGAGCAGCGCCCCGGCGAAGCCGGTCGCCAGCGCGAGCACTCCGACGTGGAAGCCGGTGACGCCCGAGAGCGCCAAGTCGCCGAGAGCAGCGGGTCCGCGCACGAGCGAGAGCGTCACGGCGAGGGTGACGGTCGCGATCGCCCCTCCGACCGCGAGGTCGCCGGCGAGCCTCCTCGCCGAGGGGTCATCCGCCGGCGCGGCGACGAAGAGGACGCTCGCGAATCCGAGGAGCAGCAAGGGGTAGAGCGGCGCCCCCGGCCAGGTCCAGAACGCCGCCGCAAGAGCGATGCCGAGCAGGACGCGGGGCCGGAATGTCGGAGCGCTCGGCGACAGCAGGCCGCGAGAGAGGGCAAGGAGCGCGAGCGACGATACGAGAAGCTCGAGGACGTGCTGGTCCGCCCTGCCGAGCATCGAGTAGGTGGCGTGAATCGGAAGGAGAGCGATGACGAGAGCAGCCTCGAGCGCGCCTGCGCCCACGAGCGTCTCAGCCAGCAGGAACACGATCGGGATCGTGGCGAGCGCGATGACGACCGGGAGCACGCTCGCGATGGCCGCGACGGTGTCGCGCGGCACCTCCGGCGACATCGTCGTCATCCGGGCGCTGCCTGCGATGATCAGGTCGAACAGGGGAGGCCATAGAACGCGCGCGCCGGACGGGTAGTTGAGTCCCGGATCGAACCAGGGCGCTCCCGGAGCGCCGCGCAGGATCCGCTCCGCCTGGAGAATGTGGTAGGCGGGGTCGTCGTCCCCCGTCCACTGGACCCCGTGTGCCGTGAACACCTCGCGGGCTGGCCAGGCGCGGAGCGCAGCGGCGACGATGAGGACCGCGGCGAGCGCGAGCCGACGCCGTCCGGGAGACGAGACGTGCCACCCCTCACCGGAGCCACCCGACACGCTCGCGGTAAAGAGATCGGTACGCATGCGGCCGCGTATTCTAGCCCGAGTCCGGCGGCCCGGTGACGTGGGCCGGGATCGTCGGGCCGGCCGTGCGTCCTCCGGACCTCGCCGGAGCGAGCAGTTCTTGGACATCAAAACGTGGTAAGGCCGAGGCCGTGCGGATCTCCCTCGCCCTCGCGCCCGTGACGCTTGCCCTGAGCTGCCTGGCCGGCTGCGGACGCCAGGAGCCGTCGCCGAACCCGCAGGTCGATGCCGCGGCACACCCGGATCCCGTCGCGACGCTCTCGACCGACGCCTCGCAGGGAATGCCCCCCGCGTCGGCCACGACCGCGTCGGCCACGACCGCG
>Ga0137374_10011375_pt1 | contig 10413 bp, 8 predicted proteins | sample SagtaG_20_FD_104811 | JGI IMG/M metagenome (GOLD analysis project Ga0137374, IMG submission 104811) | Vadose zone soil microbial communities from Sagehorn Ranch, Mendocino, California, USA - Sage1_R_100_16 metaG | ecosystem: Environmental > Terrestrial > Soil > Vadose zone | place: USA...
GACCTCGTTCGCCCGTAGCAGCAGCGCCGCAAGCAATGCCCGCCGCTTCGGCCGCGACGGTGTCAGGTCGCGCCCATCGGACTCGACCTCGAACGGTCCGAGCAGCCGAAACTCCACGATCCGGCCTGATTCTGGCACGGATCAGAGCCGCGTTAGCGGCGCGTCAGCGATGCGTAAGGACCCGGCTGCATCGTCCGCCGCATGGCCGTCCGCCGACTCACCGAGACCGAGGCGCGGGTCGCTCGCCTCGTCGCCGCGGGATTCCGAGACGACGAGGTCGCCCAGGCGCTCGACCTGAGCCGGAAGACGATCGAGTGGCACCTCACGCGGCTCTGCTGGAAGGTCGGGGCGCACTCGCGCTCGGATCTCCCCCAGGCGCTCGCAACCAGGACGAAAGAGGAGGAGAGATGAAACGAGTGGCTGCATTCGCGTGCGCGCTCGCCTTTGCAGGAGTCGTTGCCGGAGCTTCGCCGGCGAGCAGGCCGGTGGTTCCGGGTGCTTCGGGAACGGTCTGGGCGGTCGAGCGCTTCGACGGCGGGGTGAACACCCTGGCCGGCTTCGACGCCGGCACCGGGGAGGTGCTCGGAGTCGTCCCGGTCGGGAGCCGCCCGATCGGGGTGACCGCCCCGCACGGCACCGGCAAGGTGTACACCGCCGACGAGCGCAGCAACCAGCTGAGCGTGCTCGACAAGGCCAGCTTCACGATCGTGAAGACGATCCCGACCGGCCCGGCCTCGTTCCCGCACCACATGATCGCGAGCCCGAACGGCAACTTCGTCTACTTCGGCCGCTACAACACCAACACCGTCGGCGTGGTCGACACGTCGACCGACGAGATGGTGCACGCCTGGCCGGCGAGCCTGAACCCGCTCGCGAAGACGCACGCCGTCTGGATCACCGACGACGGCAAGGATCTGTACGCGACCAACGAGGTCGCGAACTCGATCTCGAAGCTCGACGCCCAGACGGGCGAGCTGCTCTGGGAACTCCCGATCGGCAGCCGCCCGAGCGAGGTGCTCGTGACCCCGAACCGGAAGACCGCGTACGTGACCGTGCGCAACGAGAACAAGGTCAAGATCGTCGACCTCACAGGCGACACGCCCTCGCTCTCCGGCGAGACGTTCATCGGCGTCCAGCCGGACACGATGCAGATCACCAACGATGGCCAGACCCTCGTCGTCGGCCTCCGCTCGATCCCGCAGATGGCGCTGATGGACACCGGCACCCTCGAGTCCGCTTCGTCAGCTTCCCCGGCTACGGGATCAGCGGCCACCAATGGCTGTCCGCCAACGGCAAATACACCTTCATCGCCCTCGAGAGCCTCGACACCACCAAGCCGGGCGCGATCGCGGTCGTCGAGAACGACAGCGGCGAGATCCTCGACACCTGGCCGTATCCGGGCGGCCCCCAGCCCCACGGCGTCTTCTACGAGCCGGACGAGCTGCGGTAAGTCGAAATCGAGGGAGCTCCCCGATGATCCGTAGACCGCGTCGGCCTAGCTTCGCCTGATGGTCACCGCCAGTCGAGCCGACGGAGCCCTGGGCGCTACGGAACAAGACGTCAGGAGGAAGAAACGGATGAAGGACAGCGCTCGGACCTATGCATTCGCCACGGTCGTGGCCGCCGTACTGGCGCTGTTCGCGCCGTCGTCCGCACTCGGCTATACGAGCACGGGAACGACCTATCCGCTGATCGTCGTCGACAACGGTGCCGGCGCGCAGCAGGACCCGCGCATCTCAGGGAACGTCGCCGCGTACACGGACGACCAGGGCGGCGTGTCTTCGCGGATCGAGTACTTCGACTTCACCACCAGTGCCGCCAACTCGATTCCGACGTCGGCGAACAGCATCGACTTTCTCGCCGACATCAGCGGCGACGCGATCGTCTTCACGCGGCTCTCAGCCGGCGGTAGCGCGATCTTCCAACACTCGATCGGCGCCGGCACCACCACCGAGGTCGCGCCGCCCGCCGCGCCCGCCACTCCAAACAGGCGCAACCCCACGGTCGGCGGCTCGACCGTCGCCTGGGAAGACGTCGGCGTCTCGAGCACCAGCGACGCCGAGATCGTCGTCTCCAGCGGCAACACGACGCACCGTCTGACGAACGACGCACTCGCCGACCGCAATCCGAACATCGCGCAGGACGGCCGGACGCTCGTCTGGGAGAAGTGCGCCGCCACCTGCGACGTCTACGCGGCGACGGACTCAGGCAGCTCCTGGGTGACGACGCCGGTGGCCACCAGCGGCGCGGATGAGATCTGGCCGGACACGAACGGCGGCCACATCGTCTACGCGAGCAACGAGGGCGGCAACTACCACGTCTACGTCACCGCTCTCGGCGGTAGCCCGACGCAGCTCACCGTGCCCGGCTCCCTCAGCGAGAATCACCCGGCGGTCGCCGGAGACTTTCGTCGCCTTCGAGGCCTCGACCGGTACCCAGACGGACATCTGGGTCTACGACCTCCTGACGAAGACGGCGCGGCGGATCACGAACACGCCGGAGAGCGAGGTGCTCTCGGATGTCACGACCACCGTCTCGGGCGGCACCAGGACGATGACCGTCGCCTGGCAGGTGATCGAAGCCGAATCCAACGTCTATGCCTCTCAGTTCCAAACCGTTGCAGCACCCGCCGCGACGATCGACGTGACGTGTAGCCCGTCGACGAACTCCGCGACCGGCATGCTGACCGTCACGGGAATCACGCCGCAGTCGTGGGTGGGATTCGCCTTGAACTTTCCGAACGGCTCGGGATTCTCGAACGGGAGCACAGGGCATTCGGATCCGTTCGTCTTGCCCTTGACCTGGGGAAGCGGAGGGCTGCCCCAGGGCACCAGGGTCACCGTCTCCGTCGACGAGGTCACGATCTTGACGGCGACGCTCTGCACGCCGCTGACGCTTTCTCCTGCGGCCGCCACGAACCTGGTCGGCACGAGTCATACCGTCACAGCGTCTGTGCAGGACGCGTCCGGGCAGGCCGTGCCGAATGTGGTTGTACGGTTCAGCGTCAGCGGCTCCGTCACCGCGACCGGGCAGTGCACGAGCGGCGTGAATGGCCAGTGCACGTTCACGTATCAGGGTCCGCCGCTGCCGGGGGCGGATCTCATCAGCGCCTTCGTCGACACCGACGGGGACGGGTTCCAAGACCAGTGTCTCGTCGCGCTCGGCTGCGCCGGCGAGCCGAGGGCGACTGCGACGAAGGCCTGGGTGTTGCCGACGTCGACCGCCGGCCAGGCCAACGGGGGCGGCCAGATCCAAACCGCAGCCGGCGACAAGATCTCCTTCGGCTTCTACGGGAAGAGCGCCGGCGGGCTTCAGGGCAGCTGCAGCGTCGTGGAGCACGGAGGCCGGATGATCAAGCCTAAACGTCACAGCGCTCGTCCTGAGCGGCAATGAGGCAACGATCTACGGCAACGCGACGGACGACGGCACCGCCACCACCTATGTGATCCACGCTGTCGACAATGCCGACCCGGGCAGGGGCGCGGACACGTTCTCGATCCAGACTGCGAGCGGCTACAGCGTCACGGGGACGCTTTCGGCCGGAAATGTGCAGGTGCAGCCGTGAGCGAAAGCCCATTCGCTGTGGATGTAGCGCGGTGACCGTGCATCGCCCCCTGACGGCGACCGAGGAGCGGATCGTGCGGCTCGTCCTCGCGGGCCGCACGAATCCGCAGGTGGCGGAGGAGCTCGGGATCAGCCGCCAGACGGTCGAGTGGCACCTCTGGCGAACGTACCGGAAGCTCGGCGTGCACACCCGTGAGCACCTCGCCGAGCGGATCGCGAGCGAGTCTCCTTTGGGACCGCCCCACCGCTCTCCTTTGGGCGCAGAAGGCCCGAAAGATGGGCGCCCCGGCCCATTGCGGGGAGGGCGAACGCCTGCAACTTATGACTTTCAACAGGGATCGAGAGGAAGGAAGAGATGAAGGCCTTCGCCGGAAGACATCCGTTCGCGACGCTCGTCGCCGTCATTGCAGTCGGAATCAGCGGCGCGCTCACGCTTCCCGCGGAGGCGGGGGCGACCGTCCGCTCCTTCCTCTCGACACGTTGCTCTGTCGCGCCAGGGGCGAATGCGCGACTCGACAGCGCAAACGACCCTGTGGGCTTCAACTATCCCTACCTCGGCGGATCGACGTCGGCGTTCGCGAGCGCTCGCGCCCAAGTGGCCAGAGGGCTCTCGCGGGCCGAGGCCAGCTCGGGCGTGAACGACGACTGCACGACTGACGCTCTCTTCGACGACACACTCACCGTCGGCGCCGGCACGACCGGGCTCGCCGACGGAACTCCGGTGACTCTCCGCCTCAACATTGGTCTGTCAGGCGTGGTCGAGGGTGGCGGGCTCGTCATGGACGCACCCTTCCTCGCCACCCTCGACATCTTCGCCTCCTACAAGCTCACCGGCACCGAGTTCGTCTGCGGCAGCGAGGGCTGCGAGCGCCCGGAGTTCGCGACGCTCTCCTTCTCTCTCCACCGGGGGATCGACGCCTTCGCGGGCTCCGTGGTCGACCCGAACGGCTCGCTCACGCACGATCTCCGCTGGGGTTGGGACCTGACCGGCAACAATGCCGCCGCACAAGGCGACTCGGCGAATGTCTCCAGCGAGCTTTGCGCCGCCTGGCCGTGCGCAATCGATGCCTCCGACCCGCGCTTCTCGCCGTTGCAGCCCTTCGCGGTGCCGGTCGGTGTCCGCTCGATCGAGTTCCAGACGACCGTCGGCGCCCAGATCGCGATCGAAGGCAAGCTGAACATCCTGTCGCAGGCCGCGCGCGGCGCGAGCTACGCGAGCGGCGATCTGCTCAGTGGCCTCCACGCCGAGATCGCACCGACCGACGGCTACCAGGGCCTCTCCCTGAGTTACGAATCGTCACCGACGCTGCCGCCGCCGCTGCCCTCACTGGACGTCCGCGACGCGACGGCCGCAGAAGGCGACCTCGGGACGCCGAGCGCCTCCTTCATCCTCTCGCTCTCTACTCCCGCGGCAACGCCGATTACCGTCGATTACTCGACTTCGGACGGAACGGCGACCGCGCCCGCAGATTACGAGTCGAGGAGCGGGACGGTCACCTTCGCAGCGGGGGAAACCGCGAAGGCCGTGGCCGTGCCGATCGTGAACGACGAAACGGCCGAAAACGCGGAGACCTTCGCGCTCGATCTCAGTAACGCCTCGGGAGCGACGATTCAGGACGACCACGCCGTAGCGACGATCGAAGACGATGACAGCGCCCTCCCGGAATTGTCGATCGCCGATGCGACCATCACGGAAGGCGTCTCCGGTACTTCCGAAGCCAAGTTCACGGTCTCGCTGTCGAAGCCGAGCACGCAGGTTGTGACCTTTCGCTACAGCACCAGCGACGGAACCGCGAAGGCGGGGGTCGATTACGAGGCTACGACGCTCAACGTCTCGTACGACCTCGGCCAGACCTCAGTCGACGTCACCGTCCCGGTCATCAACGACATGACGTTGGAGGATCCGACTGAGACCTTCTTCGTGGACATCTCGCCGATCTCCGGCGCAACGACCGCACGCGGCCACGCGACCGGAACAATCGTGAACAACGGCGGGAGCGGCCTGATTCGCAAGGTCGGGAGCCAGCTCGTCTTTCGCGCCAACGCCGGCTTCGAGAACCACATCGAAGTCGACGCCGACGCCGGAAACCTCACGTTCGGCATCCAGGGCACGCCGGTCGAGACTGGACCGGGATGCGCTCATATCCCGGATTCCCAGGGGATCGAGTGTGGAGCCGCGCCCGTCTATGCGGACCTCGACGACGGAAACGACTACTGGATCGTCCAGAGGCTCGCCGGAATCGTCCCGTTTCAGGTCTACGGCGGCGCTGGAGACGACGAGATCGGTAGCGGGACCTACGACACCGACATCCTCGACGGCGGACCGGGCGACGACATGATCCGCCTCGGCCATTCGAAGCCGACAGTCTCGTACCTCCCGCGCGCTACCGACGTCGTCAGCGGCGGCACGGGAAACGACACGTTCTTCGACGGCTGCTACGACGACAACACGATGCAGGGTGGCTTCTTGGTGCTGAACCCGCTCGTCACGAGTGGCTGTTCCTGGGAAAAGTACGAGATCCCGTCTGACTTCGAGAACCTGAGCGGCGGCAACGGAAACGACACCCTCGCTGGCGATTCGGGGACGAACCGTCTCAACGGCGGCGGCGGTCGGGACGCGGTCTACTACGACCGAGCGGCACCGGTCTTCGTCTGGCTCGACGGGATCGCCAACGACGGAGAGGCGGGCGAGAATGACAACCTCGTCGGCGTCGAAGACGTCGTGGGCGGCGCCGAAGACGACACGTTCGTCGGCAACGGACAGGCGAACACACTCCTCGGCGAAGGCGGGAAGGACACCATCGACGGCGGCGTCGGCGCCGACCGGCTCGACGGCGGTCTTGGTGACGACCTGGTGCGGGCACTCGACGGAGTCGCCGACGCCGTCGTTTCGTGCGGCGGCGATATCGACAAGGTCTTCGCCGACGCGGCCGACCCGGTGGACCTCAACTGCGAGTCGGTCGGCACGACCGGAACCGTCCCCGCGGGCGGAACACTGGCGTCGCCACCGGCGCCGGTGCAGGTTTCGGTGACGAGTCCGGTCGGAGGCCCCGTGGTCATCGAGACGGGATCTGCGACCGCAGGACCAACGGCCTGGTCCTTCCTGGGAGCTCAGGTCGTCATCACCACCCCCGCGGGCACCGCCGCCGCACCGCTTGCCCTCCAGTTCCGGATTGACGCGCCATTGATCCCAGCCGGGGTGACGGCAGCGACGCTGCAGGTGTTCCGGAACGGCGTCGTTGTCTCGCCGTGCGCCGGCCCGCAGGGCGTCGCACATCCGGACCCCTGTGTCACGTCACGAGCGACGCTGCCTGATGGAGATATCCAGATAACGGTCCTCACCTCGGCGGCAAGCACCTGGACGTTCGGCACGCCGATCGTGACGCGCGGCGGGGTCGGCGGCGTGCTGCAGACGTCGAACGGCATGGCGGCGACGTTCCTCGCGGCGTCTGACGGCACCAGGGTTGAAGGCGCGCTCGCTTTCGGGTCCTTCCGTTCGACGAAGGCGGTTGCCCTTGCGATCTCCGGCCGTAAAGCGTGGCTCGCCGGGTTCGGTACGGATGCGCGGCCGTTCCTCGCCTATCTCGAGGACAATGGCAGCAACGGCCGCGGTGACGTCTTCAGGCTCTGGATCGCAGGCGTGGAGCAGACGACAGACGGTCGTATCGCCAAGGGCGATGTCAAAGTGACGCAATGAGGTGACCTAGACGCCGACGTCGACCGGCTCGGGCGGCGGCCCGTTCTCGAGCAGGTCGCGGAGGAGCTCGGGAGGGCGCCTGGGAGCGAAGATCGTCCCGGGCGCCTCGAGCTCCTCTGGCGTCCACCAGCGCTGCTAGCCGCCCGCGGCCTCCTGGATCGCCGTCTTGAGCACGAGCGGATTCGGGAAGTCCTCGCAGTATTGGTAGCCGTAGGCAAGCCGGATCGTCCCGCTCGTGTCGACAACGAACTCGCCCGGGAGCAGCCAGTAGAAGCGGGGTCACGTCTTGCATTCACGCCGGCCTCGCGACGGTCGCGAAACATGCGGGGGGATCGATCAGCTGGACCTGAAGAGTTCCTCCGCTCTCGCACGAAACGAGGCAGGATCGACCGCCGGATAGCGGTAGAGCTGCGGCTCGATCTCGTCGAGGTGGGTGAGTGCACGCGCAGGATCGACGAGACCGGACTCGATCAGCGCGCGCAGGTCCGCGAGATCCTGTTCGTGCGCGCGCTCGGCCTTTGCTAGGGCCTGCGCATAGGGATCGAAATGGAAGAACGACAGCGGCCCTTCTCGGGCCACGGACGGACTCCGTTCCTCCCAGCCTGCCGGTACCGGGATGAAGTCGAGCGGCGAGGCGAGCTCCACGTTGATCGTCAGCTCGTCCTTGATCCGCGGCAGCGATCGTAGGAGGGCGTCGCTGTCGGGAACGAGCAGCACGTCGACGTCGATCGTGCTCTCGCGCCAGCCGACGAGCACCGCCGTCGCGCCGCCCGTGAAATAGACGGCACCCTCGGCGGCAGCGGCCGCCCCGAGGGCGCGCATGAAGCCGCGGATTCGCTCGGCGTTCGCTAGCTCGCGCATTCTGCGGCGCGCTCGAAGCTGACGAGACGCCGGATGAGCGCGTTGTAGCGCGAATGCGCGCCGTCTGGGTCCTCTCTACGCAGAAGCTCGTAGAGCCGGTGCTCAGGTGACTCGACCGCGGCGTCGACTGCAATCCCGAGCCTCCGCAGGCGCGGCGCCCCGATCGACACGAGCAACGACGCCTCGGACTCGACACCGCGTTTCAGGTCGGCGAGACCCCTTTCCACAAGATCGAAGCCCGGCAGTGCTTGCCTCTCGCGCGACGTCACACACCGAAGATAGCCCTACACGCCGACATACATCGGCTCGGCAGGCGCACTTCGTTCGAGGAGGTCGCGGAGGAGCTCGGGGAGGCGCCTGGGAGCGAAGATCGTCCCGGGCATCCCCAGGTCGTCCGGTGTCCACCAGCGCTGCTCGCGGATTCCCTCCGAGGCGAGCTGCTCCTCGCTCCACTCCGGTGCCGGCTCAAACGCCTCGGTTCGCACGAGGTAGATCCGCTCCGACTGCCCGCCCCAACCGGCCATCTCGGCGAACCAGTGGTCTCTCGTCCAGATGCAAGGACCAAGCTCGAAATCGCGCAAGCCGCACTCCTCGGCCAGCTCGCGCACGATCGCGTGCTCCGGCGTCTCGCCCGGCTCGATCCCGCCGCCGGGCGGCGCCCACACCGTCTTGTCCGGCCACTCGAAGCGGACGAGCAGCACTCGATCCGCAGGATCGAGCACAAGCGCGCGCACAGCGGGCCGCAGAGGAAGCCCCGACGAGCGGCCCGCAAGCTCCTGGAACCAGCGCTCGCGCTCGAGCCAGGGGACGGCGGCGTTCGCAGGCGAGGTCGACGGGAGGATGAAGAGCCGCGTCTCGTCGAGGCGCCGCTCCTGCACGCCCAGCTCGGCGCGCTCCCGGAACGCGCCGCGGTAGGCCTCCTTGCCGACGAAGCCGACCCAGCGCGGCCGCAGCTCGTGTGCGATCCGCTCCAGGCGCTCCGCCGAGTCCGCGAAGTCGGCGCGGCGGAGGTCGCCCGAGCCCGGAGTCGTCCGATAGGCAGCGTTCGTGATCCCGATGCCTTCCTTCAGAACGGCGTGCTGCTCGGACGGCTTGTACAACCGCGACGTAAAGCCGGTCGCGTGCAACAGGCGCCAGAAGTCGTTCCTGGGATTGGCGAAAATGCGCGCCGGCGGCGGCCGAGACCCGGCCCGGATTGATGCCGCAGAAGAGGACCCGCAGCCCGGGCGCAAGAACGTCCGGAAGAGCGCTAGGCGGCTTCGGGCTCGGGGAGCTCTTCGAGGTCACGCGACTCGAATAGCTCCTCGAAACGGCGTCGAATCGCCTCTCCGTTGAGGAGGACGTCGTGGCGCGGGCGGCGCGGCTCCAGCCGGACGACCCGCACCGTCACGTCCCACCCGCCGTAGCACCTCGCGTAGCACTCGGCCTCGGTGAGCGGGCGCAGCCGTCGCATTCACCCACCTTAGTCGCGGCACCGGACGGTTAGAACGCCCGTCGCCCGCGCCTTACGGCGCGGGCGGCGAGCTTCAGCCTGCGCACTCCGCGGCGGCGTTGCGCGCCTCCGCTACGCCGCGCGACTCGTCGCCTTCGGCCTTCTCGCAGACGCTCGTGACGGAGACCATGGCTGCCGAGCATAGGACGCGAGCCCCGCACGCGGGCGTCTGACGCGTCAGACGGAAACCGGTTAAAGATCGACCTCGGACTCGATCCCCATCAGCGGCTCTAGGCGTGCCAGGAACGGGCGTACGTCGAATGCTTCCGCCGGCGCAAGCGTCCCCACTCCGCGTGCCTCGCCGTCCCGGAGTGCGGCCGCGCCCTGCGCGATCAGAAGGCCTGTCAGGCCGTAGACGTCGTGACCGGTGAGCGTGACACGGCGACTGCCTTTGGGCCCCCGCGCCTGTCCGACGACGGCAAAGCGTGCTCTCCGCCGGCGTGATTCCGAGGGCCCGCGCCCGACCCGCCCGCTCAGCCGGACGAGCGGCGCCGCCAGCCGGGCGATCCGCGCGGTCCGCGCGGCGGCCTTGGGGGCGCGCACGTACGAGCGCACGCGCTCCGTCCGCGTGTGGCGCGGAACCGTGAGCGGCTCGGTCCCGCTCCACTCGACCACTGTGCGCTCGCCGAACGGGAACTTCACCGTCCGGGTGCTGGCACCGAACCGCGACTCGATCAGCCGGCCACTCTCCCAGGCCACCTGCGGCTGCCGCATCACGTGCCCGATCGTCTTCCGCGTGCCGGCGGAAGCGGCGACGCTCGCGACCGCGTAGGCGGCGATCACCTCGTCCAGCGGCTCC
>Ga0137374_10011380_pt1 | contig 10410 bp, 6 predicted proteins | sample SagtaG_20_FD_104811 | JGI IMG/M metagenome (GOLD analysis project Ga0137374, IMG submission 104811) | Vadose zone soil microbial communities from Sagehorn Ranch, Mendocino, California, USA - Sage1_R_100_16 metaG | ecosystem: Environmental > Terrestrial > Soil > Vadose zone | place: USA...
CGTACACCGCTCACCGGGAATGGGCGTCGCGCCCACCCGACGAGCGATACGCCAGCGTTCGCGCGCTCTACGAGGCGGCCCGAACACGACGCGCCCGCATCGAAGAACGCACCACTGAGACGGTCGATCTCAGGACGATGGTGGTCGACGACGATGATCTTGCCATTCGCAACACGTCGGGTCGCACCGCCGCTTTGACGCATTGGAGCTTCGGCCAGCTCGCAACATTAGCCAGCGCGCCGCCAAGCTACTTGCGCACGCTGCCCGCAGCGATCGCCTCATCGGCCATCAACTACGGGCTGCAGCGGTTCGCTCGAGACGAGTACCAACTGTTCATCGAGCGGACTGCGCCCTGGACGGTGCACGCGATCACATCACCGCGGTATGCACGCGTCCAGCACGACGAGCTGGCCGGCCGGGTGCTCGCCCTCATGGCCGATCACCCGGCCTGGCACTTGCCGCTCGGATATAAGGACGGTGAGTTTGGCGCCGCGAAGGTTCCATCCGGCGCCTACCTGGGAGATCGAGACATGTTTCTGTTCCTCGTGGACGGCAATCGAGACCTCGACGATCCCACGGATCGCACCAATGCCGGTCTGTTCCGCGGATTCATTCTCCGGAACAGCGATGTGGGTGACCTCCAGGTCTATCGCGCTTACGAACGTGCGGCGGAGCGCCTTGGCCGAGCGTCGCGCGCGGATTGACCGCATCATGCTCGACCACGAGCTCAAGCGTGAGTACCAGACCTGGCTCCACGAGCGGGATCGCGACCGCCCGGACTACAACGGACACCCCGATCGGACAGAGGAGGAAATCCGAGAGTGGGCGCACGAACACGACCTCCCGTACTTCGATGACGAGGTCCACTTCCCTGACCTGCGCATCGAGTATCACGACGCGGACGGCCGCTGGGACCATGACGACATCGAGGTGACCACCGAGCACTACCGCGGTGGCCATGCCGCAAGCGTCGCGCGGTCGGGCTTCTCATGCTATGGCGGATCAAGTCTGCGCATTGGCGGGCGCGTCAGCGGCGGTGGCGGCGGCGGTGTGCATCACGGCGGACTCGCCGAGGAGCTATGGAAATGACAGGCACCGAACGCGTCCAGGCCGTGGTCGAGTACGGCTTCACCGAACGCCAAGCGCGATTCCTCGTGCTGGTCATGCGGCATGCCGGTCTCTGTGTTAAACGACAGTACGCCGCCTTCGCGGGCATCGCCAACGGCGGCGACAAGTGCAACGCGTTTTTCGACAAGCTCGTGAGGCGAGGCTTTGCCGTCACCGCGGACTGCATCCACAACCGCGCCAGGCTCTATCACGTCCAACATCGACCGCTGTATCACGCGATCGGCGACGCCGACAGCCGCTGCCGTCGGGCGGTGCCCGCTCGGTCGGCCGCCGAGCGGCTGATGCGACTCGATGCGGCGCTCACGAGTCCCAATCTCGACTGGCTCACCACGAGGTCTGAGAAGGTTGGGTATCTCCAGACGATGACTGCCTGGCCGTCATCGGAGCACCCCGAGACGGCGCCAGCGCACGATGTGGCGGACCTCACCAACCAGTTTCCTGGAACCTTTCCGATCGGGATTGCTACGACCGGGCACGTCCTGGTCCTGTACCTCGCGACAGTGCCCTGGACCGATGACTTCCGAACGTTCCTGGTGGGACACACGGCGCTGCTTCGGATGGCATCGTCGTGGACGCTCCGGATCGTGTTTCCGCAACCGCTGCGCCGCGCCATGGAGGCTTATCGGGCAGTCGTTCATGAGGAGCTCGAGAGCCCGCTTCAGGCCGACGCGATCTACGACCTCAAGCGCTACTTCTTTCACCGTCGACGAGGCACCGATCTGAGTACGATCCCGGAGGCGCTCCGCGCATTTCTCAAACGATGCGCGGACGTGTTCGGCGGGCCGCGATTTACTCACCTCTACAGGCGATGGCTGACCGAGGACGAGGCGGCGTTGAAACCCATTGCACCGGTCATCCCCGAGACCCTCGCGTCGGGTCGCGCGACGATCGAATCCGTGGTTCTGCCACACACGTACGAGCATCTCTCCCCTCTGGTCAGCCGTCGGCGAACTCGGCGTCGAGGACTTCGCACGGGGGAACAGAGGGGGGACGCTGCTCCGCACAGCATCAACCCGCTCCTCAACCCGGCTCCTTAACCCGTTCGCGCATTGACGATGGACTCGGCATCGCGTTCATCCTCCGCTCGAGTGCGCGCCACGAACGCCCTCTGCCTGCAAGAAGTTACGCGAGCTCGCCGCGCGACACATGGGGCGGCGTTCTTTGCCGCCCCTGACAGAGGTTCCGATTAGTGCAGAACGGAACCCAGGACGTGAACGACCCCGCCTCCGGCGCCGCGACGCGCCCGAGGGCCCGTTCGGGGTCGTTCACGTCCTGGGTTCCGTGAGTCGCAAGTCAGTGAACCAATCAGGGCGATTGCAGCGCACATTCCTGGCGCCGGACCGCGGTAAATGTTGCCGAAGTGGCGCGCGCGTTTTGACGGCTCAAAACGTGCGGCCTGATGGCGAGTTGCCGCAAGTGTACGTCGGCGGTACGTCATGCGGCAGGCACATGTCACGTTCGAGTGCAGGACGTGACGATCGTCGGCGATCAGTGATGTGCAACGGCCCGTCCTACACAGGGATGCGCAGTCGTTTCGGCGCTCCGCCAATTGCCAAAAACGGGAGCCGATGGCGGACGTCAAGGCCGCGCCGCGCCGACGAAGGAGGGCAGCCTTGACGCGCGCCGAGGGTCCCGTAGACTCGATCTGCGGAGCGCCGAACATCAGTGACGCCTGTCCGGACGCTAAAGGCGATGATTGCCGGGAGCCAGGCGCTTCGCATACGCTGTACCCGAGAGCCTGAACAGATGATCAAGACCGTGGAAGCGATTGTCGACGAGAAAGGCAATGTCAAGCTGCTCGAACAGGTACGCCTCGGCGTCCCGCGTCGCGCGCTGGTGACAATCCTCGACGAGAAGCCGGCCGCGCGTGTCTCCGAGACGGCGTTGTTAAGCGAGGCGACGCTGGGCGAGGATTGGAATCGCACGGAAGAGGACGAAGCGTGGTCGCACCTGCAACGGGTGCCGTAGTTCTCGTCAAGTTTCCGTTCTCCGACCTCTCGCGGAGCAAGTTACGTCCTGCCGTCGTACTGGCCGGCGTCGGCCGCGGCGATCACGTGCTGTGCCAGGTCACGAGCAAACCGTACGGCGATTCGTCGGCGGTGAAGCTTGATCAGACGGATTTCGCGTCAGGCTCGTTAGAGGTCACGAGCTACGTGAGACCGGGAAAGCTCTTCACCGCGAGTACGGATCTCATCACGTCGGAAGTCGGCACGCTCAAAGCTGAAGCCCTCACGCGCGTTGTTGACGCGGTCGTGGCGCTGTTGCGACCAGCACCCGCGTCTTCAGCGGAACCGTAGACCATGTCAATCAGCTCCGTCGCTCCGGCCGTTCGATTCTGTGGGAGCGCGCTGGGCGCGTCAAGGGTTCGCTCGCACGCTCGCCGCTCCACGACATGCACGTCGCGCCCTTGACCCGCCCAGCGCGCTCCCGTCGGACATGGCAATTAGCGGAGCGACGGCGGTCTTCGGTTCGACTCCTATCTGGCTCACGAAACATCGCCGGCTGCACCGCGCGGCGTTGCCTTGCGGTTGGCACACGCAGCTGCACTTCAGATGAGCCCGCCTCCTTCGTGCGCATCCGAACGTCCCGATCCCAACATCGAACAGACAAACCGACGCGCCTGTTCGTAACTCGTTGTCCTGTCATGCATGAGTGACGTGGCATGCGACATGCGAAAAACCCCCTGCGATCCGCGCTGGCCGCAAGCGGAGAATCTGCTCCCATAGGGTCTGCCAATGCTCATCGACCTTCGTCACCTGTTGCGAAATCTTCGCCGGTCACCGGCCAGCGCGGCGGCCGCGGTCTTGACCCTGTCGCTGACGCTCGGCGCCGGCGCCTCGATCTTCGCCGTCGTCGATGCCGTACTGCTCACGCCACCGCCGTTCGCCGATCCCGAGGCCCTTGTCACCCTGGGCGAGATCCTGCCCGGCGAGCCCGCTTCAGCGCCCCGCTCGGTGACGTATGCCACATTCGAAGCCTGGCGCGAGCGTGCGGGATCGCTTCCACCCCAGCGCGCGGACAACGCGCGCTGGGGGCCCCGGCTCGCGGCGATAGAAGCGTCCGATGGGACACACCTGACGCTCACGGACCTCGGTGCGGCCGAGCGGGTGCACGTGACCGACGTCACGCCAGGATTCCTGCCGGTTCTTGGTGTCGCGCCCGCGCGTGGTCGCATGTTTGAGGCGAATGATCTGAGCCGGCCAGTTGTCATTCTGACCCACGCGTTCTGGCGCGCGAAGCTCGCCGCCGATCCAGCAGCGATCGGCCGGCAAATCGTTCTCGGCGGTCGCGCGCATACCGTCGTCGGCGTGATGCCGGAACAGTTCACCTTTCCGCTCGATCAGGTTGACATATTTCGGCCCCTGCCGTTACCGCCGGCCGACCCGGCCGTCCCGGAGGCGCGCGCCGGTTACCGCGTTGGCGTGCTGGCTCGTCTCGCCGCCACCACCTCTCCGAGGAACTTGAAAGCCGCGCTGGACGAAGTCAGTCGACGATCCTCACCGCCGGCACAGGTGGTCTCGACGCCTATCGCGACGGCGATCGCCCGCGGCGCCGCGAGAACGCTCGGCCTTCTCGCAGGGGCGGCCGCGCTCGCCTTCCTCATCGCGTTTGGCAATCTTGCGGGGCTGCTGCTCGTGCGATCCATCGATCGTCGCCGGGAGCTCGCGGTGAGGACGGCTCTCGGCGCGCGCCCGTCCGAGATCGGACGGCAATTGCTACTGGAGGCAGAGACGCTCGTCGCCCTCGGAATCGGGGGTGGGGTGCTGCTCGCGTTGTGGCTGACACCCGCCGTGGGCCGTCTCGCCCTCGAGCAATTCGGCAGTGTCGCGAACCGCGACGTGGCGGTCAGCTGGCGTGTTATCGGTGCCGTGACGATCGCCGCGGCGGCTTGCGCGGGACTCTGTGGATTGCTAGCCGCCGTTGTCGCGTCACGAGGAAATGTTGTCGACATGTTGCGTCGCGGCGTCACGCCGGCCCCACGTGAGCTTGGCTTGCGACGCGTGTTCGCCACCGGTGTGATTGCGCTGGCGTGCGTGCTGCTCGTCTCCCTGACACTCGTGGGCCGCAGCCTGCGCCATGTGCTCAACGTCAACCCCGGATTCGACGCGCACGGCGTGTTGACGTTGCCGCTTTTGGTGCCGTACCCCGACCCCAGACGCGCGTCGTTTCTCTCCTCGCTTCACAGTGCGCTCGAGGAACGTTTGGGACGCCGCACGGTTTCAGTCATCAACGAACTGCCATTGACACACGACGGGGGCCGCCGGTTCATGCGCATCCGGTCGACTGAGCCCGCACGCGAAGTCGTGCTGCGCGAAGCTGGGACGGCCTACTTCGAGGTGATGCGGATAGCGATTGTGGCCGGCTGTTCGTTCGATGCGCGCGACAATGCCGCCGCTCCGCCCCGCGTGGTGGTGAGCCAATCGCTGGCCGAGCGATCGTTCGCCGGCGAGCAACCGATCGGGCGGCAAATCAGTTTGGGGCCCGGGCCGCGTGCGCCAATGGCGGAAATCATCGGGATCGCCGGCGACGTCAAGCATCGCGCACTCGATGATGAGGGGTTCTTGCCAACCGTGTACCGGTCTGCCTGGCAGGCGCCCTCGGGCTCGATGATTCTTGTTGTCCGAAGCCAGCGCCCCAACGCCGATGTGGTCGCCGCCGTGCGGGAAGAAGTGGCGCGGCTCGACGGTGATGTCCCGTTCACGCCGTGCGATCGATGCCGGATGTGCTCGCGGCGTCGCCAGGCGTGCCTGCCCGGCGTGTGCTGGCCGCGACCTTCATGGGCTTCGCGCTGCTGGCGATCGTACTCGGCAGGATTGGACTGTTTGGGGTCGTGGCGCATGACGTTGCATGCCGACCTGCGGAGCTTGCGCTTCGGCTCGCGCTGGGTGCCGATCCGACGCGCATCCTGATGCGCACCCTCGGGCAGGGCGCATGGATGGTGGGAGCGGGTCTGGCGGTGGGCGGCGTCTTGTCGATCTGGGCGGCGCGCGCGCTCGGCAGCATGCTGTTCGCGACGGGTCGTTTTGATCTCGTCAATGTCGCCGTCGCGGCAGCGGTGCTTATGGTTGTTGGTGTTGGCGCTGTCCTACCTGCAGCGCGACGCGCGGCGCGCACCGATCCTCTGAGTGCCCTTCGCAGCGAATAAGGTCAAGCCGACTGTCGCAGAAACTGCAAATATCACTGTTGATGTTCTGTGGAAACTCGTTCCAGACCGAGGACGTGAGAAACAATCCGGTTCAGCGCTCGACGATCGTGTAGTCGGCTTGAACTTAGCGGCAAGAGTCCGTCCACCGCTGTAGCGCACAGATGTCGCGCACATCACGCGGCATCGAAGCTGCGGCTACCGGTGCTCCATAGGTTTTCTACGCGAACGGTCTCCGGCGCGTGATGCGCGCGCGGGAAGTATTCGCGCGCGCCTGGCGTCCGCGCGAACAATCACCAACGTCTGGTTCGGCTTCGGTGGCGCCCCCCGTGCCGTCGACAATCGTCGCATTGGTGAATGCCAGCACGACCTGATGCTCAGCCTGTCGTGACTGTTACCGAGACCGCGATCGGACTTGCGAGCAGCATCGCGATCAGAAAGCGATGAATACACATCGAGGTCTCCACTGGATTGAGTCGTCAACACCTAACCGTTTAATCCACTTCGAAGAATGCGCTTGGCCGTGACGGAGGTCAGGGCAGCGCCCGGTACGTGAAGTTCCGGAATCGAACTTCTCCCGATCCCGCGGCGTACAGCGCCGGCCGCAGACTGAGGAAGTCATACCCCACGTTGTGGTGGTAACCGGAGACTTCCATTCCGCGGTCGTAACGCTCCCACGTCTTGCCGTCTACGCTGTAATGGATGGTGACGATGTGGCGGTCGTTGCGAAGGCGCAAGTGCAGCGTGCGTCCAATGTGCGATGGCTTCGCGCCCGGACGCTCGATGCCGTAGCTGTGCATGATGAAGTTGCTGCTCGAGTATCCGAGGCCCACATACAGCCGCTGGTTGTAGAACAGCAGCACCCCGGCGGTCGCCTCCGGATCGGCGTCGATCTCGACTTGGAATTCGTACGCGTGATCACCGGTCACAAACCACAACGGCGAGCTATCCGCTGGGCGCGTCCCCTTGGCTTTCAACACCAAGGCGTTGCTTTCGTATCGATACCGATCGCGATCCGTGTCCGTTCCCTTGTAGAAGCTCCATTGGACACCCATGCGATTCGTCGAGAAGTCATCTGAAAAGGCGAAGCCATGGGTGCCGGTACTCGACGGCAAGGGTTTCGGAATCGGCCGGTCGACGTCGTGCGTCGTGCGAAACCAACCGTCGTCCAGCCACTCAATGGGCTGAAGCAGCGTTTGGCGGCCCAGGTTGTAGAAGCCGTTTTCGTAGGCGTGGTAGACCATCCACCACTGCTTGTCCGGTCCTTCGACGAGCGTCCCGTGCCCTTTCGACCACCAATGTTCCGCTGACGATTGCGTCCTGACAATCGGGTTGTAAGGCGAGTTTTCCCAAGGCCCTGCAATATTTTTCGAGCGCGCGACGACGATCATGTGTCCTGTTGGAGGACCTGCGGTGCCCCCCTGCGCGAGCACTTGATAGTAGTAATCGCCTTTCTTCAGGATCTTCGGGCCCTCCTGCGCGAACCCCTCCACAATCCAGTCCTTCGGGTATTGCCAGCCCTCGTAGATCTTCTTTTCCTCCCCCACGATCGAAAGACCGTCGTCCGATAACGGCACGAGATACCCAGCACTGAGGAACAAGTAACGTTTGCCGTCAGGGCCAACAGCATGGCCCGGATCGATCCGCCGGTTCTTCAGATCGATCGGCTCGCTCCACGGGCCACGGATATTGTCGGCCCAGATCACGTAGTTGGAACGATACGGACCGATTCCCGGGAAGTAGATGTAGTAACGATTCGCGTGCTTCACGAGATCCGGCGCCCAGACAGAGCCCACGTTCTTGAACAACGTCGGAGCGACCGGTTGCCAGTTGATCAAGTCGCGCGAATGCCAAATCACCAGACCTGGATAGGCATCGAACGAGGAAAAGGTCATGTAATAGTCGTCGCCGTCTTTGAGAATCGACGGATCCGGATGATCGCCGGCCACGATTGGATTCAAGTACGTGCCGTTGCCGAGATCAGCCTTGCGCTGCCCTTCAATCCCGCGCGCCCACGTGGTCTGCACAGGCGTCGTCGCGGGGAGAAATGCACGTGCGCGCATCCACTCGATCCAGCGATCGACCCAGCCCGAGGTGGTCCCGAGATCTGTGCGTGTGCCAAAGCCGTGCGGCCCGTCCTCGTAGAGGTGCAGTTCCGCCTTCCCACCGGCGCGCCGCATCGCTTGATAGAAGAGCACGCTGTTCTCGAGCGGCACGCTGCTGTCTTCTGCCGTGTGAACCAGAAACACGGGTGGCATGTCGCGCCGAACCTGCTGCTCGAGTGACCAGCGCTCGACCTGCATGTCCACAGGGTTTGCGCCGAGGAAATTCCTCCGGGAATCGGCATGTGCAAACGGCAGGGTCATCGTGATCACGGGATAGAGCAACGCCACGAAATCAGGTCGCGCGCTCACGGCATCGAGGGTCGAACCGGTGCGGCCCTCGGGCGCGTCGAAGAGCGTCGCCGCCGACGCCGCGACGTGCCCGCCCGCAGAAGCGCCCATCACACCAATGCGATCTGGACGAATGCCGAACTCGGACGCGCGTGACCGCAGCAGTCGAATCGCGCGGAGCACGTCCTGCAGCGGCGCCGGCTGGCCGTACTCCGCGAGACGGTACTTCAGGATGAACGTAGCGACGCCGGCTGCCTGAAGCCGCTGCGCCACACCCGCCGCCTCGTTGGCCATCGCGAGGCGCGCGTAGCCTCCACCCGGACACATGATGACAGCCGTGCCGGTCGGTGGCCCTGACGGCGGCACATACGTCAGTGTGGGGACTTGCACGTTGTACACGCGCCCGTCCTCGAGTCGCTCGTCACCACCATCGCGTTTCGCACCAGGCACGCCTTCCGACCAAAGCGGAATCGCCGGCGGTTCAGCACGCGGCGTGATGCGCACGGACTGGATGCGCCCCTTGAACCACGACACCCGGTTCTGCCGCACCCCAATGGACGTCCGTCCTTCGCCGAGCGGCGCAAAGCCCGTTATCCCCGTCAACTCGCGCACACCGTCGACGTAATGCGCCATCGTTGTGCCGTCATAGATCAGCGTGGCGACGTGCCATATCGCGGCGGGGTGGGTGATGTTACGGTCAAGCAGCGTGAGGTGTCGGTCACCTGAGCGCAGATAGGTGTCAAGCGCCCACCGCTGCTCCTTCATGCGCAGTTCGATCAGGGCACGATTCTCTGTGCTCGACTCTTGGATGTGAAAGAAACGCTGCTCTTCAGGGCCGTCCGCCGCGGGTTGAAAGAGGATCTCGATCGTGAATTGCTGCAGCCCCTTCAGTGGGTTCACGTCGAGGAACAAGCCGTCGCTGGCGCCATTGAATTCGATGGCCGCCCCGCGTTCGGTCTGCACCACGCGCGGCGTTCCGACAACCGTCACGGCGTGACCGCCGATCTGCTGCAGGTTGTCGAGGCGCCAGGTGACCGGCGTCGGCGTCTGACCACTCACGTGCGGAACGGTGAACAACGCGAGAGCAACGACGGCGACGAAGCGAGGTTTGCCGGTCACCTTCACCTCGTCTTAGCGATGATTGAACGGCCCGGCGCCGACGATCACCAGCGACGGGACGCGGTGTGTGGCGTCGATTGGGAGAAAAGCGATAGGCGCCCAGCCGACATCTCCAAGGAGATCCGGATCGCGCGCAACGTTGTAGTCGGCGAGCGGATCGACGAAGTGATTTGCCGATGCCGCATCGTGCAGCGTCCCGTCGACATAGATCGCGCGACCATTGGTGAAGCGCGCGATGAACTGATCCGGCGTGACAGTGTTTTCGGTGCGGAAGAAATTGTTCTCCGCATAGATTCCCGACGTCACCGGCAGCGGCTGGACTCCCACGCCCCAGCTGTAACTGTGCACGGCGGGATCCGGAATCAAATAGTAGTTGTTATAGACGTGGAGCTGTCCGTAGCGCAGACGCGGCACACGTTGACCGAGATTCTGGAACAGGTTGTGATGCAGCGTGACACGCAGGCGTCCCACATCCGCCAGCGCGTTATCTGACGAACCGATCAACATTGTCTTGTCGTGATTCACGAAGCGGTTGTACGACACGGTCACGCGATCTGACGCGTTGGTGATGTCGACCAGGCCGTCGTGCATCTGATATTTCGCGTTGAAGTACGTCGGCAGTGTCGA
>Ga0137374_10011394_pt1 | contig 10402 bp, 13 predicted proteins | sample SagtaG_20_FD_104811 | JGI IMG/M metagenome (GOLD analysis project Ga0137374, IMG submission 104811) | Vadose zone soil microbial communities from Sagehorn Ranch, Mendocino, California, USA - Sage1_R_100_16 metaG | ecosystem: Environmental > Terrestrial > Soil > Vadose zone | place: USA...
GCGTCGAGATCGACATCGACGGACGGGCGCCGGCCGATCAGCCGGCCGGTGGGGTGGCCGATGACGTTGACGTGCGGGTTCTCGCAGGCGTGGACGAGTCGGCGGGTCATGTCCCGCCTGGACGGCCTCGGCGAAGTGTTGCCAGTCAACATGATTTGGCAACGGGATACTTGGGGGTGCATGATCTTCAGGAGACCAACGTACGGATTCCGACTTCGGGCTGGAACGCCCTCGAAAAGATCAAGCTGGCTCGCGGGTGGTGGCCGAGCCGGGTTGTTGCGTGTGTGTCAGCGTAAGGCGGACAGTGCTCGGGTCACCGCTTCGGCGTCGAACCTGTCCGGGGTGAAGTCGGCGGGGTCATCGAGTCCCAGCCATTCCAGTCTGTCCTGGTGTTCTGGGTGGTCGGGATCGTTGAGGGTATCAACGAGCTCGGCGTAGCCCCAGACGCCGCCGCAGTCTTCCGGCGGGGCGGCGCGCCGTCCACCTGTGCACCGGGGATACGCTGTCGTCTCGTTGCGGTCGAGTACCTTCTCCACCAGGATGTCGTGTTCCCAGTCGTCGCCGAAGTCGTAGGTGTAGCGGATCTTGCTGTTCGCCGCGGGGGCGACCTGCTCCAACGTCACTGGTGCCTCCGCCCGGTGGCCCAGCTGGGCGTCTGCGGTCCCGAAGTTGCCGTATGGGGTTTCGAAGACGTGCAGGTGGCTGTCGTCCCAGCCGAACGCGACCTGGATGATGGTGTGCAGCCGGTCGAGGCTGATGTCGGCGGGTACCTCAAGCCGCCGCCAGATCGGTGGTTTCGCGCCCCGCAGCCCGACCTTGATCTGATATACCGGCGCCGGCCGGTCGGACTTGGTGCGTTTGGCCGGCAGCGCGGCTACCGCTGTGCGGCCGCGCAGCGCGATCGGCGCTGCGGCAAAGACCGGGCTGCCTGCACTCCCGGCGAGCTGCGTCAACATCTGTAGCGCAGCGAGCCCGACGGGGCCCTGGCCTTCGTCTGCGTGCGGCGCGGGCGGCTTGCTGGGCAACGGTAGGGCGTTCATCCGGGCCCGTACCAGCACAGCCAGGGCCGGGTAGCCTGGGCCGTCCTCGTCGACGGGCAGGTCGATCATGTCTTCATCGGGTCCGTCGTCGCTGTCATGCACCGCCCGCGCGTCCAGGGCCTTCTCGACCTGCCAGCGGAACTCGGCCGCGTCCAGCGCCTGCGCCGTGATCTGAAGGCCGCTGTTACGGCCGCTGGCCTGGATCACGTCCAGCGCCTCGGGCAGGTCGGCCGCGTCGAGCAGGAGAATGTCACTGGCGGCGCCGCAGTCGGTGTGGTCCACGCTGATCACGGCCGCGTGTGAGCGCCCGGCTCGATGAAACGAGCAGGCCAGCATCGACGCGGTGCCCTGCGAGTCGCTCAGCCGCTGGCAGTCGCCGACCGTCACCGGCTCGCCGAGTTCGGCTGCCCATCCCGGCCGGGCAACGCCAGCCTGGATCAGCCGGTCGGCGGCCACCGACGCCGCCTTGCCGGCCCGGCCGGCCGCCACCGAACCGATCGCCAGCAGCATCGCCAGCGCTTGCGAACTGGCCCGGGCCTCGAACTGCGGGATGAACCCGCCGATCAGCGCCTCTTCGAACTCCTCACCGGCAAGTGCGCCGATCGACACGAACGCCGCGCCCACCACCTCCGCGTCCAGCGGGTCCTCGGATTCGACCAGGTCCGCAGCACCGGCGATCAACTCATCGATGAGTTGCTGCGGGTCGAAGTCGGCACCCGAACACGCCGGGCAGTCGCACTCGTCCGCCGTGCTCAGCACCTCGGGCAGGACACTGCGGCGGGTGGATTTCTTGTTCTGCTTGCCTTTGCGGCCGCGGCTGGCAGGACTCATCCGCCCAGTCTGCCGCACCGGCCGCCGCGACCTACGCACCCGACGGGTGCGTGTCGGCGACATTCGATCAACCGCTACGTCTGCTCGCCTTCGGGTCCTGGTCAGCGGGTATCGTGTCCGACGCGCCGGGTCTGGGCTCCAGGACCACCACCGCGGTCTGGGACGACCGCCGCGCCGCGTAGGCGTCCAGCTTCGTGTCGATTTCGCGCCAGCGAGCCCACAGCCGCAACCGCTCGTCGCCTGTTGCGGCGTGACCACGCACCAGCCGCCGCCCGTCGGCCAGATCGACGGTCGCGTCCGGGTGCGTCTGCAGGTTGAGCCACCAGGCGGGCTCACCCTCACCCCACCCGTTCATCGCCAGCGAGACCAGGTTCGGACCGTCCTCGAAGTACCCGATGATGACGCTATGCTGCCGGCCGGTGCGGCGCCCGGTGGCGGTCAGCCGCAGCGTGCCCCAGCCGTTGGCGCGTGGTCGCCACAGTCCGACCCGGCCGGCAAAGACCCGGTACACACCCCGGTGCACCGACCAGGCCAGACGGATGAACCAGCGCGGCGGAAGCCGCGGTGTTTTCGCCCGGTGCTCGACCGACATGGCGACCTCCCACACACCTAGCTGGCTACGGGCACGAACAGGACGCTAGCCGCAGCCGCAGGCGGCCGGCAGAGCCGAACGGCCCGCCGATGCCCCGGCTGCATCACCTCCTCGTCGGCCTCGCATCGGTACAACCGGTCGAGCAGTACGCGCTCTTGTCCGAGGAGGTGGTCAAACTCCGCTCGTAGCCGCTGAGCGGACGATGGATTGCTGCCTGGTCGTATCGCTCAGCGCCGGCGGTGAGTTCCCGCTTCATGGCGAGGTCCGGCCGCCCCGTCACCCGAGGGTTAGGTGTTCCGGGTTGAGCGAGCCCAGGAAGTCCTTTGCGTCGAAGCGTGCACCGACCAAGGCGACGCCGGCGGTGTCTCCTGCTCCGGCCAGCACCCGAAAGGCTGCCTCGACGACCGGGGTGCGGTGACCGCATAGATGTCCCGGCCGCTCGCACCGCGCGGCGTTCCACGCCACCCGACCCTGCGACGACCTCGACCAGGAATGTCTGCGCCGAGCGGCCGCGCTCGTCGACCGCAAACCGGGCCTGACGCATCAGGGCATGCAGGTCGTCGACGGCGTTGCTCGACATGTACGTGGAGATCTCGGACGCGGCCAGCACCCGGGTGGGAGGTGGCGGGCGGCTTCTCCACGAACGCCGGCATGCCGGCGTCGACCGCGGCGCAGGCGATCTGTTCGTGGGCCGTGGCGACCAGGCAGTCGACCAGCCCGCTCTTCCGTGTCGGCCGCAGGCTGGCGATGCGCGTGCCAGGCTGAGCCTATGCGGACGATCACAGCAGCGGCCGACCGGGTTGATATGCAGCCGTTCGGCTGCATATTGTTAGGGAGCCCGATGGCTGCATGTTTGATTGGCACCAGGATGGACAAGGTGTTCAAGGCGCTGGCCGATGCCAGCCGCCGGCGGTTGCTCGACCGGTTAAACGAGCGGAACGGCCAGAGCCTGCGCGAACTGTGTAACGGGCTGGACATGGCCCGGCAGTCGGTCAGCAAGCATCTCGCCGTGCTCGAGGCGGCCGACCTGGTGACCACGTTGTGGCGGGGTCGGGAGAAGCTGCACTACCTGAACGCTGCCCCGATCAACGCCATCGCCGAGCGCTGGATCAACCGGTACGACCGTGAACGCGTGCGTGCGCTCGCCGACCTGAAGTCAGTCCTGGAGGAACCGATGGGCGACAGACAGTTTGTGTATACGACCTATATCAACACCACGCCGGAGCGGCTGTGGCAGGCGTTGACCGACCCGGCCTTCACCCGGCGGTACTGAGGCGTCACCGTCGACTCCGACTGGGCCGTCGGGTCGACCATGACCTGGGAACAGGATGGGGTACGGATCGCCGATCCCGCTCAGGTGGTCCTCGAGGCCGAGCCCGGTCGCCGGCTGGCCTACACCTGGCACACCTTCACGCCGGAGTTCGGCAAGGCCGTCGGGCTGAGCGACGACGTCGTCGCCAAGATGGCCAGCGAGCGCCGGTCGAAGGTGACCTTCGAGATCGAGCCAATCGGTCGGATCGTCAAGCTGACCGTCGTACACGACGACTTCGAACCCGGCAGCACCGTCCTGGAGATGGTCACCGAAGGCTGGCCGCAGTTCATGTCCGACCTCAAGACCCTGCTCGAAACCGGTGACACCCTACCCGCCGACCCGCATGGGTCCCGGCGGGACGAGAACCGAGGTTCATGAACAGAAAGGGGCCAGGGCAATGTCGAAGAACAATCTCCAGCTCACCCAGCTTCCGACCATGACGGTGGGGATGCTGATCCGCCGGCCGCCTGCTGAGGTGTTCGAGGCGTTCGTCGACCCGGCCGTCACGACCAGGTTCTGGTTCACCCACAGCACCGGCAAGATGACCTCGGGTGCCGACCTGCGGTGGGAGTGGGAAATGTACGGCGTCTCGACCCCGGTCTCCGTTCAGGAGGTCGAGGACGACCGCCGCATCCTCTTCACCTGGAACGACCACAAGCCCACGACCGTGGAGCTGCGCTTCATTCCCTGGGAGAACGACACCACCTACGTCCGGGTCACCGAGACCGGGTTCGCTGGCTCGGGGGATGACGTCCTGGCTCATGTGGCCGCCTCCACAGGTGGATTCACCACGGTCCTCTGCGCGCTGAAGGCCCTGCTGGAGCACGGCATCGTGCTGACGGTCGTCGCCGATCATCACCCGAAGGGCCTCGAGGCCTGAGTCGCCGTCCGCGCCCGCGGCCGTGCTTACCGCGCAGCCGCCGGCTCGCCGCTGTCGCACCGGCGGCTGTGCTCCCCGCCGCTGGGCGCGGCCGTGCCCACCGCCGCCGGCCGCTCGACCACGCCTCGGACTCGCGCAGCAGCCGCCTCCCCAGGCCGCGCCGCCACGTAGCCGTCCGGATCCAGCACGGGCTCGATAGTGGAGCGGACGTCGACGAGGTCAGCCGCGGCATGTCGGGCATGCAGCCCATGAACTGCCGACGCGTCGTCGGGCCGCAACGGGCGCAGCACGTGGTCGAGCACCCGCCAAGTACACTACCGCCGTCAACGGAGTACCGGCGTCGACTCGCTTTCGATATTGCCGACCACCGCTGATTCGCCGGGTTCTGCCGCGAGCGCGACCAGGGTGAGTCAGCCGAGGCGAGCTCGGCTTGGCCGCTGTCTGATCTGCGTCGCGCGCCTAACGACCGGTCGTTCCGTCGAGCTGTTGTTTGAGGATGTCCGCATGCCCGGCGTGTCGGGCTGTTTCCCTGGTCATGTGCGCGATCACCCACCGGAGGGTACGCCTCTCACCGTCGACCGGACGGGCCACGAGCGCGGCTGGATCGCCGACCGCGCGAATGGCAGCGTCGCTGTCATCGATCGCCGCGCGGTAGTCCCGCAGCACTTCCGCTGCGCTCCGTTCAGCGGGGACGACCATGCTGAAGTCGCAGTCCGTCTCCGATATGGACTCGGTGAGGTGATGGCCGAACCAATACCTCTCGCCAACGGTCAGGTGCTAAACCAGGCCCAGGATCGAGATGCCGCTGTCAACCAGGACGCGGCGCAGTTGCTCCTCGGACAACCCGTCGGCCTTCTTCACCACGCACTGCCAAGCGAATGACAGGAAGGCCAGGGCGGTGTCGAGCTCGCCTGAGTCGTTGCGTGGCACGGGCTGTCGTTGTGTCTGCGCCATGTCCGCAACCGTAACCTGGCAGCCGGACGTGGGCACGAAGAGCTGAGCGGGCACCCGGCGCGGTTCCGGGGGCCCCGCACCGGCTGACTACCTCTTACCTGCCCGAGGCCCTCCCCGGCGCCCTAGTGCCGGGAGGAACGCGCGACGTGCTGATCTGCCGCGAGCCGTGCGGTCGCCCGATCGAGGTTACGCCGACCTGACTGTGTAGATCCGGTACCAGAGATGAGTACGGGTACGCATGCGGCTGTCCGGAGAGCGCGGGGAGACTCACGTCATGCGTCGAGTGGTGATCGGACTGTTGTGCCTGCCCGTGCTCGCGGCATGTGCCAGGCCAGGCCCTGCGCCGGCGGTCAGCTCGGGTACTGTGCCCGGGCCGCGTGCGACGGCGACCACGGGGGTGATGAGGCCGCCAGGCTCCGACCCGAGCACGGAGTGGGTGACGTACCAGGCCGACGTCACTGCGGTGCGGATTGGCACCGACCCGCGCTCGCTCCTGCTCACCGTGGCCCTGCTTGCTGGTGCGGAGGGTTGCTCCCGTAGCCCGCGGATCACCTACTTCACCGAGGAGAACAACCATATCTACGCCAACGTAGTGCAGGACTCACGATTGTCGCAGGTGATTGGCGCGTGCCCCAGCAATACGCCGGGTGCGGTGACGCTGACCGCCCCCGACCCGATCAACGGCCGGATCGTGGTGCTCAACCAACAGGCGTGGAAACCTGACGGCAACGAGTATCACCACTGCGACGCGACGTTCGGCTGTGACCCGCTGCCCGCCGACCATTGCGCCCCAGCCTGGATCCAGGTCGCGGTCAAAGGCTTGGACGTATCTCGGCATTCCACCGGAACAGTCGAACGCTGTGACGGCAGGTGGCTGGTCATGACGGTGCCCCTGGACCCGGTGCCGTGCGGTGCTCAGCCCAGACCCGGCTGCGTCCCGGTGGTCAGCGTGCGCCGCTACTTCCTACGCTGGGCCGGCCGGTCGGGCTGGAGCGAGATCACAAGCTCGGCCGAGGCCGGTTGCGGCGCTGTCCTAACCGTCGAACCGGAGTTTCCGAACAATCTCTGTGCCACCCTGCCCAAACCATCGTGAGTCCTCTCGGGAAAGCCAGGTCAGATCTTGGACCGCGGGCAACCAGCAGAAGCAAGCGGCCGAACGCGTTGCTTCGCCGGGCGAATGCGGCCGAAGAACCCACCCGGTCCACTCATCTGCCGCGGAGCGCGCCGTGGTGCCGAAGATGAGGACACTTCCGGCGGGTGGCGCAGGGTGGCGTTGTTTGCCGTCGCGGTCGCCGGATGAGACCGACCGGCCGGTTTTGGCGGTCGTGCTGCTCAGTGTTCGAGCGACCCCGCACGATCGTGCTGGACGAGGAACTGGTGCACGAGACCGTCGGTGAACTCGCGGGGCACGGGTTGGCCGGTGACCAGGACCCGGTAGTGGATGGGGCCGAGGAGTTGGTCGAGTGCCAGATCGAGATCGGTGTCGCGGGGTAGCTGGCCACGCTGGACGGCTCGCAGCAGGGGGAGACGATCACGGGTGCACTGCTGGCTGAGGTAGTCGGTGCGTAGCCGGGTTGCCAGCTGCGGGTCGTGTTGGGCCTGCCCGACGAGTGCACGGAACACCGCACCCGCGTCGGAGCGGGTCAGGAAATCGGCGAGCCTGCTCAGGTGGGTACGCAGGTCGAGGCCCACATCGCCGTGGTCGGGCGGGGTCAGATGCTGCGCCATGTCATCGATGAAGGCATCCATCAGAATGTCCACCTTGGACGACCACCACCGGTAGATGGTCTGCTTGGCTACGCCGGCTCGTGCGGCGATGCCCTCGATCGTCACCCCGGCGAACCCGCGCTCGACCAGCAGGTCGTCGGCGGCTTCCAGGACGGCTTGCCGGGCTTGCTCGCTGCGTCCGTACCGGTTTCCGCGGTGCTTTCCGTGGTGTGCGGCCCGGCGAGCGACCGCGTCACGGTCGGCTGACGGGTCGACGGCCGGCACCGCGGCGTCGTCGGTCGCGTGCAGGGGGTCGCGTCGCACCGATGGCCCTCCTTCGCCGAGCGAGCATACCGAAAGTCTAGACAGGACGCAACGTAGCGTCTAGCGTAGCGACGGTGTCCACAACACTGCAGAGTCCATCGGTCCGTACCGTGCTCGACCGGCTGTTCGCCGCCGCCGCGCACGATGACGACCGGCCACCACCGCCGATCTCCGGCTCGCTTGCCTCCGCCCCGGCCCTGCAGCGCGCCGACGCGCTGCAGGCCTTCTATCTGCCGATCTCCGCGCGGGGCGGCGAGCTGCTCTACGCGCTGGTTCGCGCCAGCCGCCCGACGACTGTCGTGGAGTTCGGCACGTCGTTCGGGATATCCACGCTGTACCTCGCCGCAGCGGTCGCCGACAACGGCGCCGGTCGGGTGTTCGGCACCGAGTTGAACCGGGCCAAGGTCACCGCCGCGCGGGCCAATCTCGACGAGGCCGGCCTCGGTGACCGGGTGACCATCCTGGCCGGTGACGCGCTGGACACGGTCGCCGACATCCCCGGACCCATCGGACTGGTGCTGCTGGATGGCTGGAAGGACCTGTGCCTACCGGTACTTCGGTTGCTTGAACCGCGGCTGGAGTCGGGCGCACTGGTCGTGGCCGACGACATCGACCTCCCCGCCATGCGCGAGTACCTCAACTACGTTCGCGACCCCACCAACGGGTACATCAGCATCGCCTTCCCCGTCGAGGACGGTATGGAGATCAGCTGCCGGGCCAGCGACGCCACACCGACAGCCGACCCACCCGCATGCCGCTGACCGAGCGTGCTGAGATTGGACGGTCGTCCGACTCTGGCGATGAGCGGATGGATGGCTTGACAACCGGGGGTGACACGACAACGGGGGGTTGACACACCGTTGGCATGACAAGAAACGATGTCCCTTCCGAGCATCAAGAGACGTTCCGTCGCCTCAACGAGGTCCGGGCCGAGGCACTGAAGCACGCGCGCCTGGCGCAGCAACTCGCATCCGAGCGTCGCGGCATAATCGAGAGCCTGATCAAGGACGGCTACTCGCAGGCCGACATTGCCCGGGAGATGGGAGTCACGCGCCAAGCCGTGCAGAAGATGCTGGCCGGTTAGCACAACCGTGCCACTCCTCACCTTCCTGTGGGTGGGTTTATGGTGATTCCGCCGAGGCAGAGGTAGATCATCGAGGTGAGTGAGTCGAGGTCTCGGATGCCGTGGCCGCGGCGTTGGATGAGGCGGATTTTGGCGTTGATGCCTTCCAGGCGCGAGTTGGACAGGCCGAGCTGTACGGCCGCGATGATGGCGTCGAAGTGTTTGCGGATGCGGCCGACGAGGTTGGTGAAGGCGGGGATGCGGCTGCGCAGCGCGGAGGTGCACCAAGCCTTGAGGTAGGCGGGGGCGTCGGCGGGATCCACGGTGCGGTATAGGTCGCGAAGTTGTTCTTTGAGTTCCCAGGTACGCCATAGCCGGTGCCGGTGACGGCGCAGCGCAGCGCAGCGCAGCGAGGATGGCGCGGTGGTCCTCGTCGAGGCGTTCGCGGGCGGCGCGCAGTGCGTAGCGGGTGCGGCGCCATTCGCGTCGGTTGGGTAGTCGGCGCCGAGGGGGAATCGGGGCGCCTGGGCGCGGTACACGGACTCGACGACTTCGTTGGTCCACTTGATGACGTGGAGCGGGTCCAGGCAGATGGTGGCTTGCGGCATCCGGTCGCGGGCAACGGACAGGTAGATGCTGGAGCCGTCCAGGCTGATCGCCTCGACCTGGGCGGTGCGGGCGTGGCCCACGGCGTCGAAGAATTCCTCGAAGGTCTCTTTGGTGCGTTCCTTGCCGACCCACCCCACCCGGCCGGTGTCGTGGTCGGCCACCACGGTCAGGTAGCGATGGCCGCGTTTGTAGGAGATCTCGTCGACGCGGTGGATATGGGCTTCCAGCCAGACTTGGCAGGCACCGAAGTCCAGGTGCCGCCAGCGCCGGCGTGAGCTGGTCGTAGTGGGTCCATGTCTTGGCCCCACAGGGGCAGACGAGTTGACGTCGCCGGGGACCGGCGGCTCACAAGCACGCCTTCGGCGCTGGAGCGGGGCGTTCCTGTGCCCGCTGATCATGACTGTGCCCGACCATAAAGTCAGAGCTGGAGACGCATGACGGGGCGGCTTGGGAACGTCCGGCCGATCTCGGTGAACCCTGCGGCCTCGAACATGGCCAACGTGCCCGTGAACAGCGCCGATCCGCTGACGCTGCTCGCCTTCAACTTGTCGACGTCGACGGGGTGACCTTCAACGGCAGACGCACCGTGATCACGCGCGTGTGACACCGCGGCGTTTAGCAGTGCGTGACCAACACCGTGCCCACGGTGCTTGGCGTCGACCGCGAAGCACGTCACCCACCACGCGCCCGAATCCTCGGGCAACAAGCGCTTGAGGGCACGGTTGGATAGCACCCCCGGGAGTTCGGCACGCGGTGAGACTCTCGTCCACCCCACGGGCTGCTCACCGGCGAACGCGACCAGCCCGACCGGGACTGCCGCAGCGGTGATCTGGCGATGCAGCGCAGCACGGTTGTCTCCACCCGGCGGCATGCCCACGAATCGTTGACACCAACACCACGCCGGATCGTTTCCGCGACGGCCGAAACACGCAACCACATCACCCTGTCAACGGTCATTGAGTTCTCCCCACTGGCGGTCAGTGGATCTCCCCGGTGGCGGCCAGTGTTTGTTCCCCGCTGGCGGCCATGTTGGCTCCCCGTGCGCGGTCATGGTTCTCCCCACCTTTGGTCAGGTGAGGGGCTTCACCCC
>Ga0137374_10011398_pt1 | contig 10399 bp, 9 predicted proteins | sample SagtaG_20_FD_104811 | JGI IMG/M metagenome (GOLD analysis project Ga0137374, IMG submission 104811) | Vadose zone soil microbial communities from Sagehorn Ranch, Mendocino, California, USA - Sage1_R_100_16 metaG | ecosystem: Environmental > Terrestrial > Soil > Vadose zone | place: USA...
GAGCTTCGACTCGTCGTCCAGCAGCTTTACGGACCATTGGCGCTCGCACTTACCGCCTGCCTTCTCGCCGGCATGGTGTCCGTCATCGCAACACGTAGCGACCGGCGGCTTCGCAGCGCGCAAGTACTGGCGGCGCTCGGCTTGCTCGCGTTCGTGCTCGAGGGATACCTCGTCCTCACCACGTCGAGGAACGAGGGAACGGCGTTCGCGCTTCCCTGGCTGCCCGCTCTCGTTGTCCTGGCAGTTGCCGCCGCCGCGCGCACCCGTCCGACTGCCGCCAGGTCCGCTCTGGCGATCGCCGTCGTCGCCGCCGCTGGGCTCGGCGTCGTGATGAAGAGCGGCCTCGTGAGAACGCTGGCCACCCCCCACTCACTCAGCGTGCCGCTCCTCGACGATGTCCCCCTGCTCGACGGCCGCGGAATCATCCAGCGCGAGGTCGCCGCGGCGGGTTATCCGATTGGGGACCCGACGGAGCCGCTGCCGGCGATGCACCGCCGGTGGCTTCCGCTCGCGCGCAGAGTGACCGCGCTCGTGCTCGCGCGCGCGGCACGCGAGCACGTCAGGCCGACGCTCATGGTGGCGATGGACGACGAGCTGTTCAACAACACCCGGCTCCGGCTTGCCGCCGCCCTCTGGTTCGACCGTTATCTGCCAGTTGGGCGGCTGACGGCCGCCGCGGGGGAGGATCGCCCGTCGGTGTACGACCAGAAGCTTCGCGCCTCACGGGCGACAGCCTTGGTCATGGCGCCTCGTGCCCCAGGCGCGCCTTCGACGTTGACCGAAGCGAACGTGGCGGCCGGAGCGCGACAGGCACACTTTCGGCGGTTGCAGACGTTCGTGTTGCCGGACGGGCGGCCGCTCCAGTTCTGGTGGCGAAGCGATGGAGAAGGACGCCGGTAATCGCGACAATAGAACAGTGACGGACGAGCCGAGGCGGCGTCGGTTGCGTGTGCTCGCCTACACCGACTCGACGCAGCTCGGAGGGGCGGAGCGGGCGCTGTCGCACCTTCTGGCGACGCTGGATGACTCATTCGACGTTACCGTGCTCGGCGTCTCGGAAGGGATCGTCGCCGCCGTCGCGGGGGGCCGGAAAGCATCCGTCGTCGCGGCTCCGCGCCCCATCCTCGCGGACGTACACGCATTCCGCGCGCACGTTCTCGCTCTCCGCGCGACCGGCGCCGACATCCTGCACGCCAACCTCATCAGCCCGTTCTCCTGCCAGTACGCCATCTCGGCGGCGATCGCCCTTCGCATTCCCTCCGTCGCGGTGTACCAGCTTCCGAACACGCCGGTGAACCGGCGTCAACGCTTCCTCAAGCGCCTCACGGCACGACGTACGACCGTCCACGTCGGCGTCGGAAAACGGACTGCGCGTCAAGTTGAGGAAATCATCGGGCTTCCTCCCGGCGGGGTCCGCACGATCCACAACGGCGTCCCTGACCTTGCCGTGCCGCGCCCACCTAGCCGGCGGGACGGCCAGGCCACGATCGTCGCTGTCGGCAGGCTTTCTCCGCAGAAGGGCTTTGACGTCCTTGTTCGGGCGCTTGCCCTCGTACCTGCTGCGAGGCTCGTGCTCATCGGTCAGGGCGAAGAGGAACGAAGCCTGCACGCGCTCACGCGTGACGTGGGGGTTGCGGACCGGGTGTCCTTCCAGGGCTGGCTCGACGAGCCGCGGCATCTTCTGCCGTCGTTCGACATCTTTGCGTTGCCCTCACGCCTCGAAGGTTTTCCGCTCTCGGTGCTCGAAGCGCAGCTCGCTGAGGTCCCCGTCGTGGCGTCCGACGTCGGGAGCGTTGCTGAGGCGGTGATCCCCGAGCGCACGGGCGTGCTGGTACCGCCTGACAATCCGCAGGCGCTGGCGGCTGCGCTCAACGCGCTGCTCTCTGACCCCGGAAAACGACGGCGCCTTGCTCGCGCCGGCCGAGAGCTCGTCCTCGAACGCTTCACCGCCACTCATATGGCGCGGGGATTCGCGCGACTCTATCGGGAGATCGCGCCGTGAGCCTCCACCGTATCGATCCGCGATTCGCTCTCGGGGCGCCGGTGCGACGAGCTGTGGTCTTGGGTGGACTCGACGACTGGCGTGCCGGCCTCATCGATACGGGCGTCGAGGTCCTCTCGAAAGGAACCGAGGACCGCGTGGACCTCGTGGTCGCTCCCGCCAAGGAGACGAGCACGGCCGTCGCCTGCGGTGCCCCGATGCTCATCCTCGAGGGCCGACTCCCGCGGTCGGTCAGCACCGCCGGGTTCCATGTGCAGCGCCTCCTCGCGCGCCCCGATTCGGTGTCGCCCGGGCTCTTGCTGCCGCTCGAGCAACGACAAGCCACCTCGTACGCGATCGCACACTGGAGCATCGTCGACCACAGGTGGAAGCTTCTCCGGCGCGCCGTCGCGTACCGCCTCGCGCGCAACGGGCTGTGGCCGCCCATTGGATCGATCGTCACCGTTTGTCAAAACGATGCCGTCGCGCCGGCGATCATCGACGCGGCGCGGGCACTCGGACTTCCCCACGACGTTGAATGGGTGCTCTCCCTCGGCAGGGGCGACGTGCTCAGTCGCAACGTCTTCCATGTGTTCCGCCGCGGCGAGGACGAGCCGGACTGGGTGCTGAAGTTCGCCCGTGTGCGCGACTACTCCGAGCCGTTCGACCGTGACGAGCGCGGTTTGGAACTCGCAGCCGCGGCCGGAGGGCTCGTCGCTGCCCATGCCCCTCGGCTGCTCGGGCGCTTCACCTGGAACGGCATCCATGCTTCCGTCGAGACCGCGGGGCGCGGCTACCGCCTCCGCGAACTTCTGACGTCACCTCTCCGACGACGAGAGAAGCTGCAGCTGATCGACACGGTTGCGTCTTGGATCGTTGCGATCGGCAGCGAGACTGCTTCCAGCCACGACGGTCTCACCGCCGAACGAGAACGCCTCCTAAAGGATGTGGTGCAGCGCTGGACGGATGAGGGGGCGAGCGCCTCCCTTGTCGTCGAGCTCCCAGATCTCCCGCCTGTCCTCCAGCACAACGATCTGGGGTCCTGGAACGTGATCGTTCGCGACAGCGATTTCACCGTCGTCGACTGGGAGTCCTCCCGTCGTCACGGTCTCCCTCTCTGGGACCTCTTCTACTTCCTTGCCGACTCCTTGGCCCTACTAGATGGAGAGACGGCTGGCGACACGCGGCACGTACACACCACAGCGCTGTTCCGCGGCGAGGCCGCTTCCTCCGAGATCCTGTTCCGATGGACCCGAGCCGCTGTCAGTGCGCTCGCTGTTCCACCCGAGACGGTCGGGAGCCTCGCGACGCTCTGCTGGCTCCACCATTCACTGTCACATGTCCATCGACGGGACCCACTCGATCGCTTCGCGCCGACGTCTCACTTGCGGCTGCACGGCACAGAGCTGGTTGCCCCCGCCTGGCTCGCGGATCCGGTGCTCGGCCCCAACTGGGACCGGTGGCGACGCTGATCGAGGCCTACGCAGTCGCGAGAGTCAAGTTCATCACCGCTTCGGATCGAGTGACCGCCACAGCCGACGCTCTTCGAGGCGACCGCGTACACGGCTGACGCGATCGCCTGGAATCGTCCGTAACAGTCTGTCGGAGATCGGACGCTGCTGTGTACTCGGTAGCAGCTGTACACAGCCGACGGCCTGCGCCCGCTCGCCACTCATCAGGCGTTCCTTGTAAGCGGCGCCTGACCGGCCGAGCTCGACGGTGGCGAGCCCCAAGGCCGGCGCGTGCTGCGCCAACTTCATCCGAAGGATGAGGCCGGGCGAGTACTTGGCGTACGCATGGTCATATGCCGAGAACCAGAGCTCGAGCGCCGAGTGCGATCGCATTGTCATATTCAAGGCGACCGGAGCGCCGTCCACCCACAGTACCGCGAGAAGCCCCCCAAAATCCTCGGTTCGAATCCCATGAATACGCTGCACTGTCTCGACCACCCATGGAATGGCGAACCGATCGACGAATCTCGTTCGCTTGTATTGCGCTGACTTCCAGTTCATCAACGTGTTCAGCAGCGCGGGATCGTCGGTGTGAAGGGCGAACTCGACGGGCCCAACCTCTTTCTCGAGCTTTCGCGTCTTGCGCTCAAGCTTTGCGATCTCTTTGCTGCCAGCTTGACGGCGCTTCTGCGTGTAAGCATCGAAGCCAGCTGCAACATCGATGAAGCACTCATTTCGAAACGTCGTGTAGTACGGGTCGAACGGCGCACTCGGAACGAGGTGATCGAAGTACCAGCTGGCGAGGCGGCAGCGCTTGATCAGCTCCCGGGCGTCCCAAGGCACGCTTGGATCGGCGATCGCACCATGGGTATTGGAAATTCCGTAACCAGGCGGGAGTCCCTCGTCGGCACGGTAACGCTGGAAAGGGAAGAAGCCCACCGTCCGGCCGTCCTCCTCGATCGATGCGACGAAGACGTCGCCGCGGGCAGCAGCGACGGCGAGGACGAATTCGGGACAGAGAGACGCCCTGGATAGCTCCGCATGCGTTTGCTGGATCGTCCGCCATGCGGCAAGCGACGCGCCGTCCAGCGACTCAGGTCGATCGACTTCGACCCTCACGGACGCTCTCGAGAAGCTCGGAAACGGTGACGAAGCGGTATCCCTGCTCCGTCAAAACTTCGAGAATCTCACCAACCGCCGTGACTGTCGGCTGCCGGCTCCTGGTCGCTCTGGCTACTCGGCGGTTCCACGGTCGCGGCTGCGGGGCGACGGCGTCGTGAAGCGCCACCACGGCACCGGGCACCGCCTGCGCGAGAATCCGCTCCACGATTGGCTCTGGCTTCCGCTCGCGCCAGTCCCGTGAGCTGAGAGACCAGAAGATCGTCGGTCCAAGCCCGATCTCGGCTGCTACGCGCGCCACCCGCTCACAGTCGGCACCGTACGGAGGCCGGATGAGGCGCGGCAAGGACCCCGATGCGGCCCGAACCCGCTCGCCGGTCGCGACGAGCTCGCGCCGTATCTCATCTTCGTCGAGATGCTCCGCGCTCCGGTGGGAGAGGAGATGGTTGCCGAGCTCGTGTCCCTCCCGGACAGCCCGCCGAAGCACGTCGGCCCGTCCGTCGACCGAGCGTCCCAGGACGAAGAAGGTTCCTCGGCCACCGTGATCACGAAAGGCATCAAGCAATGCAGGCGTCCAGCGCGAAGGCCCGTCGTCGAACGTGAGGGCGAGCAGCTTATGCTCGGGCCCAAGCTCGACTCCTGTGATAACCCGCGGGTCGCCCTGCACGTCCTTCCCAGCTTAGAGGTGTCGAATTCCGCCCGAGAGGCCGATATACCCTGAGGCTGTGGTGAAGATCGAATCGGAGGTCGCCTCGCGTGCCTGGGTACGGCCGAGGCTAGCCGCGACGCGGTCGCAGGTTCGCTCGACCCTCGATCTCCTGCTTGCCTTGACTCAGTCCGATCTGCGGGTCCGCTACGGCCGCGGACCCGGACGGATTCTCCGCTGGATGTTCGAGCCATTTGCGCTCGTCGGCGTGTATCTGATTCTCGTCACGTTCGTCCTGCATCGCGGCGGCCACGCTGCGGGCCTGAGTCTCGCCAGCGCGGTCGTTCCATTCCAGCTGGTGTTTGCCTCGGTTTCGAACGCGATGAATTCTCTGGACTTGCGACGCCCGATCCTCCTTAACATGGCCTTCCGGCGAACGCTCATCCCACTGTCCTCGGTCTGTACGGAGACGGTTTCTTTCGCGGCGAGCTTCTTCCTGATCGCATTCATGATGGTCGTGTATTTGGTAGCCCCCACACCGGCGATGCTGTGGCTACCCCTGGTTCTTGTGATCAATTTCGCCGTCGCGGCCGCGTTCGCGTACGCAATGGCGCTCTTCGCGATCTGGTTCAGAGAGCTATGGGCGTTCGGTCTCAGCTTCGTCCGGATGATGTTCTTCATCGGCCCTGGGCTCGTCCCGCTTTCCGAGACTCACGGCACTGCTAACGACCTGTTGCGGCTGAATCCGCTCACCGGAATCTTCGAGGCCTATCGCGATCTCTTCTACTACGGGCGCTCGGTGGCCGCATGGGAGCTCCTATACCCGCTTGGGGTCGCACTCCTGTTGCTAGGGATCTTCGTTCCGGTCTACAACCGCGAGCAGCGTCAGTTCGCGAAGATCGTCTGATGATCGTCGCCCGTAACGTCGGCGTCCGGTTCCTCTTCGACCGGCACCGACGCGTCGTCACCCCCGCGACCGCCAGGTTGCGCCGCTCGGGGACGGAGACTTGGGGTCTACGGGAGGTCACGTTCGACATGGAGCCCGGCCGCGGCTATGCGCTGGTTGGGCCGAGCGGCGCGGGAAAGACGACCCTGCTCCGGCTGCTCGCATCGGTTCTGTTTCCCGACGCCGGTTCGCTCGACGTGAAGGGTCGCGTCGCCTCGCTTCTCTCGACGGATGCGGGCCTGCTAGGGCTCCTCACCGGCCGCGAGAATGCGCTCCACCTTGGCGTCTTAGCCGGCCTATCCCGCCCCGAATCGCGCGCAGCCGTGGAGCAGGTCAAGGAGCGGACCAAGCTCGGGGACTACTTCGATCGCCCTGTCTCGAGTTACTCGCAGGGGATGCGCGCTCGGCTGGGGCTCGGAGTAGCGGATGAGCGCGACCCGAACATCCTCCTTCTCGACGAGGTGCACGAAGCACTCGATCACGAGTTTCGGGCGGTCCTCGAGCGGCGGGCGCATGAGATCGTGGCGCGCGGTGGCATCGTCGTCGCGGCGGGCCACGATCACGAGATGCTCAGCCGCCTCTGTAGCCGAGGCCTTTGGCTGGAACAGGGTCATCTGCGAGAGTTTGGAGACTTTGCGACGACCCGCACCGCGTATCTCAAGGCGCATTCTTAGCGCGTAGCCGGTGCGGTTTGGCCGCGCCGTCTCGGGCACTCAAAGAGGTCGCCTTCGGCAGACGAAGATCGGCTCGTCAACTAAGCCATGGAGCTCGATGCGGTCGCGACTGATACGTCTGAAAGGGCGTTCGAGAGTTACTTCAAATCCGGCAGTCTCGAGCCGATCAATGATGTCGCGACCGTAGATCCGGACGTGGTCCCGCTGGCCGAATAGCCGGCGCCGCTCAGCTGGAGCGGTCGCGGACGGATCCTCATACGTGTCACCGCTTCTCCAGCGAACGGGTTGCAGCATGTACAGACGACCGGCGGGCTTCAGCACGCGATAGAGCTCCGCCATCGCCTTCTGGTCTTCGACCACGTGCTCCAGGACGTGGTTGCAGAGGACAACGTCGAACTCCTCATCGTCGAACGGTGTAGCCGTGATATCCGCTTTCGTCACGTCCGGCGCGCGGGGATGAAGATCCGCCCGGACGTAACGCAGCGGTGCAGCCCTGAGCCACTCTTCGATCGCTTCCTCGGGAGCGAAATGGAGAACCGCCTGGGGCCGACGGAGAAGGTCGGTCTCGTCACGAAGGTAGAGCCACAGAAGCCGGTGCCTGCTCAACGACAGACAGCCGGGACAGAGTTGGTCCCAGCCGTACCGGTGGATGAATCGCCTGAATGAGCGGTCGCAGCACGGGCAAACGACGCCGCTTCCTTTGTAGAGGAGAGGCAGAACCAGGCGCGCCGACTTTCTGATCCCTCGGCTGTAGATGGGGCGGCGCAGCACGCCGGTAATGTCGAACAAGACTCGGCGTCGCGCAAGTAAAGCGACGCGACTGCGCACCTCTCGTCAGTCGTTCGGGATCGGCTGTCCCCGCTCGGAGAGCGGGCGAAGTCCTCGGAGAAACTCGTCGTAGCTTCGCTCGGCTATGAACGGCACCGTCGCGGTTGCTAGTAGTTCCCGCTCGTCCGTGTTCTCGGAAAGGAGCGCTCCGATCGCCTCACCCTCGCGCGTCGCTGTTCCCGCGCTGGAAACGAGATCGGCGCAGCCTCACCCGTAGAATGAGTGCCGAGGCGCACCGTGCGACGCAGGATGGCACACGGGAACCACTGGGCGACCAGAGGGCCGAATCGATGGGATACGCAGGAATCAAGAGAGTCACGGACAGCATCATCAGAGGCCTCTCCGCTGGCGGTCCGCGCCGCTGCCTCGCGACGCTCGGAGGCACGACGACGCTTGCCGACTGCCTCGTTGCCCTTCGCTACCTAGCCGATCCTCGAGCATTGATCAGGGGCACGGCGATTACGGATTACGAGGAGGCTTTCGCGCAGGCCGTCGGAGTCCGCTACGCCTATAGCTTCTCCGCCGGACGCGTGGGACTGTATTGCCTGCTGCGGGCGATTCGGATCGGCGCAGGCGACGAAGTGCTTCTGCAGGTCCCGACCCACATGGTGGTAGCGAACGCTGTCCGCTATACGGGCGCTAAGCCCGTCTACGTGGACTGTCGTCTCGACACCTACGGCATTAATCTCGACGAAGCAGAGCGACTTGTCACGCCACGGACGAAGGCGTTGATCATCCAGCACACCTTCGGCATTCCAACCGACCTAGACGCAGCGCTCGATCTCGCAAATCGGTACGACCTCGAGGTCATCGAGGACTGCGTTCACGCATTGGGGGCCAAGTATGACGGTCGCCAGGTCGGTAGCTTCGGCCGCTCCGCCTTCTTTAGCACCGAGGAGACAAAGACGATCTCGACGACGATGGGCGGTATGGCGGTCACCGACGACGCCGAGTTAGCTGCCTCGATCGAGGCCTTCCAGGCGAGCTGCTCCTGGCCTGCTCCCTCCACTACCTCTCGCTACTTGTTGGAGCTGGTCCTCTACCACCTGGTGTTCGAACCCCATCTCCATCGCTACGTGCGGGAGATCTACGAGCTCGTCGGAGAGCGCAACCCATTGCCGGGACCCACGACAAACGACGAGGCGCGAGGACTTAAGCCGCCGAACTATGAGCGGAGGTTGAGCAACGCACAGGCTGCCCTGGGCCTGCGCCAGCTTCAGTCGCTCGACGTGAACATCGCCCACCGACGGGCGGTGGCCGACCAATACACCTCTCGCTTGTCCGAGCTCGGAATCCGTACTTACGAGGCGCCTGCGAAGGCACAACCGGCCCTCGTTCGTTATCCGGTCCGGGTGAGGAACCGGACTGCCACGCTCCGCGCGGTTGCCCCGCACGCGGCGCTGGGCACCTGGTTCACCTCCGTTCTTCAAGAGTCACTCTCTCCCGTCTACGGCGACTACGTCGAGGGCTCGTGTCCTCGGGCGGAGTCTGCGGCCAAACAGTTGGTTAACCTGCCGACGAATCCTCGCGTAACGGAACGCGATGTCGAAGCGATCACCTCGGGACTGGCAAGGGTCATGTCCATGCATGGGATGGATGAGGCGGCACCGGCCTCCCGAGGTGAGGCTGCTCCGGGCTAATCGCCCGGGATGCCAATGATCGTCGTGGAGATCAATGATCCGCTCTGGACCGATTTCGTCTACGCCTGTCCCTCTGCCGTGCCTTTTCACCATCCCGCCTGGACCCGGCTCCTCGCGGATTGCTATGGCTATCGGCCCCTGGCTCTCGCCTTGGCGGGCGAGGCTGGCCAGATCGTCGCCGGACTGCCGGTCCTAGAGGTGAGAAGCGTATTCGGCAACCGCCGATGGCTCTCACTTCCCTTCACGGACTACTGTCCTCCGCTGGCAGTCTCTGACGAAGTCCGCGGAAAGCTGGTCGCCGGGCTGGACGCCGTGCGCCGGGAGGCGGGCGTCTCTCGAATCGAGGTGCGCGCGGCGCTCGACGGACCGAAAACGTATTCCCGCTCGAACTATGTCATCCACACGCTCCGTCTCGAAGGCGGTCCTCAGGCGATCTTCCGCACGTTCAAGCGCACGCAGGTTCAGCAGAGAATCGCGAAAGCGGAGCGTGAGGGCGTCACGGTTCGTCGTTCCCGCTCGTTATCGGACGTGACAGATGTGTTCTACGATCTCCACACGAGGACTCGCCGGCGGCTTGGGGTGCCGGTCCAACCGCGTCGGTTGTTCAAGCTCTTCCACCAGAGCATCATCGAGACCGGCCTCGGTTTCATGCAGTTGGCGTACCTGCATGACACGCCAATCGCAGGAGCGGTCTTCTTGGCCTGGAACCGCACGGTCAGTTACAAGTACTCGGCCTCCGACGTTAGGTTTCTCCGCCATCGGCCGAACAACCTGGTTCTGTGGCAGGCAATACGGTGGGCGGCTGAGCACGACTACAAGGTCTTCGATTTTGGGCGAAGCGATCTCAACGATCACGGCCTGCGCAGCTTCAAGAGCGGGTGGGGCGCAGAGGAGGAACCTCTCACCTACACCGAGATCGCCGACCAGCCGCCCAAGCGCTCGCTTGCTTCGCAGGACAGAGCGCTGGCAGGGCTCATTCGCCGCGCGCCACCTTGGGTTGCTCGACTCATCGGCGAGCTCTTCTACAAGTACGCGGCGTAAAGAAGCGCTTCCGGCGCCAATCGGGTCCGTTCAGGCTCCGGCGGAGCAGGTCAGGCGGAGCAGGTCCACAAGC
>Ga0137374_10011400_pt1 | contig 10398 bp, 6 predicted proteins | sample SagtaG_20_FD_104811 | JGI IMG/M metagenome (GOLD analysis project Ga0137374, IMG submission 104811) | Vadose zone soil microbial communities from Sagehorn Ranch, Mendocino, California, USA - Sage1_R_100_16 metaG | ecosystem: Environmental > Terrestrial > Soil > Vadose zone | place: USA...
CGAGGTCCTGCGCGCGGACGAGTGGATTCGTGAACGTTTCGGCGAACACAAACTGCGTCTCCGGACGAATCGCCGACTCGATCGCCCTGGCATCGCCGTCATCGACAATGGTGACTGAACCACCGACCCGCGCGGCCAGCCATTCGAGGTACGTTCTGGTCTTGTTGTAAACCTGTCGCATCAAGACCGCGTGACTTCCCGGCGACATGAGCGCGTCGAACACCAGCGCGGTGGCCTGCATGCCCGAATCGCAGACAAGCGCCGAGCTCGCCTGCTCGAGATCGCGAAGACGTCTGATCAGTTTTTCGGTGGCCGTTGTTCCGTACCGCGCATAGAGGTGCGGCAATTGCGACCAGCAGCCCTCACCGCCGAACAAAAACGCGGCCTTTGCTTCCTGCCACGCGATGGCTCTCGACGAGCCGAACAGATCGAGTTGGACGGTAGGCTCCTGGGGATTGAGGTACGGCAAGCCGGTGCGGCGCGCCTGCGCGTCAAGCGCGTCGTGCAGTTGACGCGTCTCGTCGCTCATCCGCTCGAGAGGAGGCCGCTCGGCCGGACAGCCTGCAGCATCCAACCAGGCGCCGACGCCGCTCACTCGAAAACCCCGAGGCACAGACACTGCTCGACCCGGGCCAACCGCGTCACGGCGTCAATCAGCCTGGCGATCTGTTCCTCCGAACTGGGCGACACCATGAATCCGAGATGGACCTGTGTCTCTTCGTCCCTGCTGGCGCGATTCTGCACCGTCAGTCCAAACCGGCGGATGAGGCTCTCGATGCGGCGCTCGAGACCCGGATGCGGCCGGCCGATGACGCGCAGATAGTGACGGCGCAGCGGCGGTGGAGCGGCGGTGTTTGCATGCACAAGCGGCATGGCGCGCGGGAGCGGCCAGCCAACTGAGTTGTCCTGCGCGAGATCGATCAAGTCGCCGAGCACTGCGGTCGCGGCGGGCAACGCGCCAGCCCCTTTTCCAAACAGACTCAGGTCCCCCGACGATGCACACCGTAAATACACGGCGTTGTATTCCTCTTCGACCGACGCGAGGAGATGCCACGACGGGAGCAGCAGCGGCTCGACGGCGATGTCGAGCGCGCCGTTGACGCGCGCGGCACGCGCGATGAGACGAATGCGGCAGCCCATCGCCTCAGCGAGGTCCGAGTCTGCGGGATCGATTTCGCGAATGCCGCGGACCAGAAAACTGTCAGGTCGCACCCATGCGCCAAACGCGCGATAGGCCAGAATCGAGAGCTTGGCGGCCGCGTCAGCGCCGTCGAGATCTTCGGCCGCGTCGCCATCTGTCAGGCCGAGCGCTCGTGCTTCGCGAAGCGCATCTGCCAGCGAGAGCTCCGCCTGCTCGTAGCGGGTCATCACGAAGTTGCATGTCGCGTTCAGGATGCCCGCAAGGCTGTCGATCTCGTCGGCGCGATGACTGAGATGACGAAGAATCGGCAGCGCCGCGGCGGCGGCCGCCTCGCAGTACAGCGGCGTCCCGGTGCGTTGCGCGAGCACGCCGAGCTCGGCGAGCTTCGAGGCCAGCAGCGTTTTGTTGGCGGTGACGACAGGCTTACCCGCGGCAAGAGCGGCCCGCAGGATTGGTTCCACTTCCATGCCGCCGGCCAACTCCACGACAACGTCCACGTCAGGGTCACTCACGAGCTCCAGCGCGTCGGTCGTCTGCGGGATCCCGGCCGCGCGCGGAGCGCGATTCTTGTGGATATCGCGGACGGCAATTCGCGATACGCGGAAATGAACGCCGTATCGATCGACGACGGCGTCACGCTCCCGCTCGATCATCTCCAGCAGGCCAGCGCCGACCGTGCCGCATCCGACCAGCCCGATGCGCAGCTCACGCACCGGTTGGACGCCTATCCCATCAAAGCGCGGACGCGACGCGAGCCCCACCTCACCGCCAAACGCGCCGGCTCCCCTCAATACATCGGCCAAACGTTCCTGGTCTGCGAGAAAGGCATCGTGACCATACAGCGAGTCGAGTTTCCACAACGACGACTGCGCGCCGACCGCCTGCAGCTCCCGATGCAGTTCAACCTGCAGCGCCCATGGAAACAGCATGTCGCCCGGCACGCCAACCACAATCGTCTCGGCGGTGACTCGTTCGAGCGCTGCCCGTGCGGCTCGAGGACTCTCGCCGATCGCGGCGCGATCGATTGCTTCACTGAGCAGGAGAAATGTCTTCACGGGAAATCTCTCCGCGAAGCGTCGTCCGTGGTAGTCGAGATATTCCGCGACGGGTGGCCGCTCCAGTCCCGGCACGAGTTTCCCGAATCGGGTGTCGAGCTCATCGCGGCCGCGGTACGTGAGCATGCCCATCTGCCGCGCGCGGCTCATGCCCGTCGCCACATCCCCGCTCCTGATGCCGTCGCGAACCAGCTCGCGCTGCAGGTGGCGAGTGGCCGTGCCCCAGCCGTCCGGCCGCAAACCGCCCGAGATGACGATCAGCTTGCCGCAGCGCTCGGCGTGGCGCACGGCAAGCGCAACACCGACCATGCCTCCAAGGCTCGCGCCCACGAAGGTGACCGGCACCGTGCAGCCGCAGCCTTCAAGCCAGGCGGCGAGCAGATCCGCCAGACCAGCAATCGAGAGTGCCGGAGGCGAGGATGCGTCTTCAAACTCGCGCCACGTGGAACCGTTTCCCGGCCAGCTCGGACAAAACACCGTGTAGCGCGCGGTATCGATGAGATCTGGCGCGCCGAGCGCCGGCCACCATGCCTCGCGACCGGCAGCGGGATCGGCGCAGCCGTCACCGAATGGAAAGGGTGAAGCGGTGATGCCGCCGACGATGACGACGGCAGGCGCGGCGCCGGGGTCGGGGCCGTACACCCAGCCGCTCAGGCGCACGTCCGTCAACGTGTGCCCCTCGATGGTCATGGAGGGCCGCTCCACGACAAGGCAGCGAGGACAGATGTCGGGACTGGCGGTAGTCAGCATGCGTTTAATCCCGAGCCACTTTGGTCGATGTAGGTTCCCAAGGCTACACCGGTTGAAACGGCGTCAACCAGAGTACACAATACACGCCTCCCAAGCCGATGGCCCGTACCAGTCCGGCCGATGCGGGTAACGTCGTACGGTTTGGCGTCTTCGAGCTCGATACGCGTACCGGCGAACTGCGCAAGCACGGCGTCAAAGTCAAATTGCAAGGCAAGCCGTTTCAGCTCCTCCACGCGCTCGTGGAGCGGCCTGGCGAAATCGTAACGCGCGATGAGTTGCGCCCGCGGCTCTGGCCGTCGGACGTGGTCAGGTCGTCGAGGGACCGACAATGAGCTCGGGCAAGAGCTTCCGCGCACGTTTTAACTCGACGGGTACATACGAAGTCACGTGCCGGATTCACCCCACGATGCGCGCGACGGTGATCGTCGAACCGTAGTGACGGGGCTTCAGCCCCGCCGTCAGGCGGCGGCCCGGAAGGGCCGCCACTACATGCGCAGGGCCTACGACGTCGGGCGCCGCGTGACGATATTCGCAATTCCTCGGCCCTTCATGAGCTCGTTGAGCGCGCGCAGGTCTTTGCCAAGGAGTGTGTCGAGATCGGTCTGATGCTTTCGCAACCGCTCTTCGAGCGTTTTCTGGACTTCGAGCTGCTGATTCGTCGGCCTCAAGTCGGTGCTCGCCAGACCGCTAGCGAGATAGCCAAGCTTGCTGAGGAGCTGTGACCCCCAGCGCACGGTATCCTGACCGCGCCCTGTCGCGCGCAATTCGATCAAGTTCTTTTCCACTTCGATCAGCTTGCGATCGAGCTCCAGCGCCGGTTGCATGATCTCCGAATCCTCGAGCACCTGACGAAGCGCGGTGATCTGACCGCGCACCAGCTCGATTGAATTCAGCGCCTCTGATGCCGAGTCGATATCACGTTTGAGTTCCGTCAGCACCTTCATCTGCTCTTTGATCTCGGCCTCGCTGCCACCGGAGTTCGGATCCCTGCGAACTTCGAGGGGCGCCGTCAGCTGCTTGCCGCCAACGTTCAGCCGTACTGTGTATGCACCTGGCGGCAGCAAGATCGACATGCGTCCAACACCCGACGGCCGCCAGCCATCAGGACCAACGCGAACGTCCGGCGCGTAAAGCGGGCTCGTGCGCAGCCGCGTTTCCTTCGTCGGCTCGTCTCGAAGGTCCCAGTAAATGCGATTCAGTCCGGCACTCTTCGGCGCGTTGAGCGTCCGCACGACCTGATTGCCGCTGAGAATCTGAACGTTGACCGCGCCCGCCGGTTCCGCTTTCAGGTAGTAGTTGATGTCTGCACCGTACGGCGCGTTGTCACCGACGGTGGGATCGTTCGGCGAACTCGCGTCAGACGTGATCTCGCGGAAGCGATACGCCGCGCGCGGGGCAAACAGGTGCGCGTCGGCCGCGAGCGTTTGCGGCGTCAGCTCGCGAAGCGGCGTGATGTCGTCCATGATCCAAAAGCCGCGGCCATAGGTCGCAATCACGAGATCGTTGAAGTGTTCCTGGACGGTGATCCAATAAAGCGGCGCGTGCGGCAAGTTGTTCTGCAGGGTCTGCCAGTTCTCGCCGTCGTCGAACGACACGTAAATGCCGTTTTCGGTGCCGAGATAAAGAAGGCCGCGACGGACGGGGTCTTCCTTGATGCAGTGCGCGTAGCTGAATACCGACTTCGGAATCCCGTTGGTGATCGCGCGCCACGTCTTGCCGTAGTCCGTCGTCTTGTAGACGAACGGATCGCGGTTGTTGACCTGATGCAGATCGATCGTCACGTAGGCAGTGCCCGCGTCGTAGCGAGAAGGCTCGATGTTGCTGACGGTGCCCCACGGTGGCAGATTCGGGATGTTCTTCGTGAGGTTGACCCAGGTCTTACCGTTGTCGCGCGTGAGCTGCACCTGACCATCGTTGGTGCCTGCCCAAATCTGGCCGCGCTCCAGACGCGATTCGGCAATCGCCATCACGACGAACGCGTACTCGACGCCGATGTTGTCGCCGGTCAAGCCGCCTGAAAACTGTTGGCGAGTTTTGTCGTTCGTGGACAAGTCGGGACTGATCACCTCCCAGCTCTGGCCCCGATTCGTGGTGCGATGCACGTGCTGGCTGCCGACGTACACGGTATTGCGGTCGTGCGGCGACATCGTGAGCGGCATCGTCCAATTGAAGCGGTACTTGAGATCGGCCGGCGGCCCGTTCAGTTGCTCCGGCCAGACTTCGACGTTGCGCGCCTGGCGCCGGCTCTCCTCGTAGATCGCGACGATTCCCCCCACACTGCCCGATCCCGATGCGCTCGACCAAATGAGATTCGGGTCGACGGGATCCGGCGTGGCCCATCCGCTTTCGCCGCCCGCCACGGTGTGCCACATGCTGCGCGGGATGCCGCCGGCGATGCCGCCTCCGCCAAATCCACCCAGCCGGCTGTTGCTCGGACCGCGGTACGACGGTCCGTCCTGCTTGTTGCCGTACACGTAATAGGGAATCTGATTGTCGACAGTGACGTGATAAATCTGCGCATTGGGCAGGCGGTTGCGGTACCAGGTGCGGCCTCGATTCAGGGAAATCGAAAACCCTTGATCGTGACCCACAATCATGCGGTTCGCGTTCGTCGGATCGATCCACATATCGTGGTGATCGCCGCCGGGAGAGCGCGTGTTCGGCTGTGCAACGAGCGTTTCGCCGCCGTCGAGCGAGACGCTGTAATTGGCCGTGAGATAGTACGTTTCGTTGTCGTTGTCGGGAGCGACGAAGATGTGCGAGTAGTAGTGCGCGCGACCCATCGCGTTTCGGTCGTAGCTCACAACGCGCCAGTTCTGACCGCCATCGTCGGATCGGAAGACTTGACCGCGATCCGTCTCCTTGCCGTTCAACGGAATGCCGTCGCCGGTCTCGATGAGCGCGTACACCCTGTCGGGATTGGAGGGCGCGACGGCCACCTTCACCTTGCCGACGTCATGTGTGGGCAAGCCACGGCCGCGAAGCCGCGTCCAGGTCGATCCGCCGTCATCTGATCTGAAGAGACCGCTGCCGGGCCCGCCGCTCTCGCGTCCCCAGGTCTTGATATCGAACTGCCACATGCCCGCTAAGAGCTTTCGCGGATTGCGCGGATCCATGGCGAGCTCCGAACAGCCGGTGTTTTCATCGACGAACAACACCCGCTCCCAGTTCTTTCCGCCGTCGGTCGTGCGAAACACGCCGCGCTCCTGCTGCGGCCCATATGCGTGACCGAGCGCGCAGGCGAGAACGACATCCGCGTTCTGTGGGTGAATGAGGACGCGTCCAATACGCCCCGTCTGATCGAGGCCCATACGCTTCCACGATCGACCTGCGTCGGTCGACTTGTAGATGCCGTCCCCGATGGAAATGTGACTGCGGATGCAGGCCTCACCAGTGCCTGCCCACACGGTGCTCGCATCCGACGGCGCAACCGCGATGTCGCCAATCGAGTGCGCGGGCTGGTCGTCGAAGACCTGCTCCCACGTCATGCCCCCGTCGGTGGATTTCGCGATGCCGCCGGACGCCGAGCCCGCGTAGTACACGAGTGGATCGCCAGGCACACCGGCAACCGCGCTGATGCGGTTGCCTTCAGGTCCAATCGTGCGCCATTTGAGATTGCTGTAAACGTCCGGCGCCACGCGCGCGCTTTGCTGCGCGGCGCCGTCCATCCGCAGCACAGGAAGCACCATCAGGATGAAGGTGGTTGTCGCAGCCCAGCCCAGAAGCTTCATCGACCTTGCCATGGCGGCCTCCTCGTTTGTGATTGAGAGTTTGCGCGTGCGGGGACTCTACTCCTCTCAATGGGCGCGAATCAACGCGCTGACGAGAACAACACCATCTGCGGCCATCTGCGGCTATCTGCGGCTATCTGCGGCTATCTGCGGCTAAGGCACAATGCGCAGCACTTCGCCGGTCCCCGCGGAGATGCTCTTGTTCGTGACGTAGAGCGCGCCGTCTGTTCCCACCGCAACGCCGCCCGGCTTGGTCAACTCAGCACCCGCGATCACCGTCTGAGACCCGTTGGTGTTGATTCGGATAAGACGCCCGGCGGTGCTCGGCCCAAACGGCGGAGGGATACCATCGGCATCGTGCTCGAGCACGTATCCGAGCGCGCCCGGGCCGTTGAACGCGATATCGATGATGTTCGTGAAACCGGTAGCCACTGACACAGGTGTGCCGCCGCCTCTCGGAACACGAAAAACGTTTGCCGCGCCCACCGGGAATGGGAAACCGGTCAGTTGTCCGACATACAAGGTCCCGTCGGGACCCTCCGTCACAGACGTCGGCACTCCTTGCATGGGGAGAGACGGACGGGGTGGAGGCGGCGTCACGAATTGGTCTGGAAATACAGCAAGGGTCGAGATCGTCCTGTCGAGCGAGATCTGAAGCAGTGCGTTTGCGCCGGCGTCTGTGACCACCGCTCGATTGGACAGCACGCGAAGACCGTACGGATTGGAGTCGATCGCGCCGCCGTCAGGATTCGCCGTGGCTTCATACGCGGAGATGTCGACAACGTAATCCCATTGACCATTGGCAGGGAATGCGCGAACGAGCGACCCCAATCGAATGCCCGCCGCTTCAAACGGTGCGCGCACGCTGGGATTCGCGGCCAGCCCGACCGTGATCCACGCTCTATCGAATGCGAAATCGATATCGTGCGGTCCTGTGGCCGCCTCGCCGCTTGCCTGCGCCAGCGACGGGAGACCAGTGAGAACGCGCTGCTGAACGCCGAGACCGGTAATGCGCGTCACGGCGCCTGAAGGCCCGTAGCAACGCGGAATTGTTGGGTTATCCGCCAACGGCAAGCACAACGTACTCGTACCGCCACGGCCGGCTTCGACGACGTAGAGTGCTCCGTCGGTGCCGAACGCGAGGCCGCGCGGATTGTCGAGCCCGGTCGCGATGACTTGCACGCTGGCTGCGGCTTTGACGGTCCTTTGAGGTCCCGCTGTGAAAATGAGTGTGACGACCGCAAGAGCAGCAGTGCAGAATCGGAGCGTAACTCGCTTCAACGGCATGTGTCCCCCTTTGAGTTGTATTGTGCAAGTACGAGCGAGAACGTGTGGCGTTCGGAGTTTACCCGACGTGCCTGCCGCGTGGAAATGGATTTTGCGGATCAGTCACATACCTGCCGATAGAGCTCCTCGTACATCGGGACGATACGGTCGGCGCTGAACCGATCCGTGGCGACGCGAATGCCTTCCGCCGCCATGCGCGCGTGCAGGACATCGTCGGTGAGAAGCGAGACGGCGCTTGCGGCCATCGCGTCGATGTCGCGCGGCGGGTGCAGGTACCCTGTCACGCCGTCGACGACCACTTCCGGCAAGCCGCCGACGTGCGACGCGACAACGGGCACACCGCACGCCATCGCTTCGAGTGCGGCCAGCCCGAAACTTTCCTGAAGCGACGGCAGGAGAAACAGGTCGGCGACAGAGAGGAGGGGGACAACGTCCTGCTCTTCGCCGACCATCTCGATGAACGGCGTAAGGTTCAGCTCGCTGACCAGCTGCGCCGCCCTTCCCAACTCCGGCCCTTCGCCTGCAATCGCCAGTCGTGCCGGGACATGGCGACGCGTCTCGTCGAACACACGTACCACAGCGTCGACCTGCTTGACCGGACGCAGATTCGAGATGTGGACGACGAGCTTCTCGCCCGGAGGACAAATCCGTGCACGTAAGTCCATATCGGGCGTGCGGCGGTGAAAGGTGCAGTCGAGAAAATTCGGGATGACCGCGATATCGCTCTTGACGGGCATCTCGCGTCTCGTATCGTCGCGCAGACTGCGTGAGACAGCGGTCACACCATCCGATTGATCGATGCAGAACGCAACGGTCTCTCTGTACGATGGATCGGCGCCGAGTATGGTGACGTCGGTGCCATGCAGCGTGGTAATCGTTCGCGGCACGCGGTATGGCTGCGACGATGACAGGATCTGTCGCGCGAGGTACGCTGCTGCGGCGTGAGGAATCGCGTAATGCGCATGGATGATATCGAGCTCGTGCGCGTGAGCGACTTGCACCAGCCGGTTGGCCAGCGCCAGAAGGTACTGCGGCTCTCGAAACAGTGGATATCCCGGCGTCTCCACACGATGAAAGCGGATGCCAGGCTCCGAACCTCGAAGCCTGAATGGCGTGTCGCTGCTGATGACGTGAGTCTTGTGGCCCCTGTGCGCCAGGCAGCGAGCAAGCTCCGACGCGACGACTCCGCTGCCGCCCACCGACGCGTAGCAGACGATGCCGATGTTCATTTCAAGAGGTCGCGGCGCGCCAGCAGCTCGGTAGAGACCACGCCTTCAGCGAATTCCACGTTGATCAACGCGCCAAATTGCGCGTCGCGACTCTCGATGAGTTGCTGAAATCGCGGCGAGGTCAGGCGCGTTGCTGATGCGTCTGGTGCGGAAGGCTGGAACTGCGATCGATGACACGCGAGTGCCTCGCGTTTCGCGTCGTAGTAGTCCGTCACGTCCACGACAAATGACGGGCGTGTGGCGTCGTTGATGAAGTAATACAGCACCCAGTCGGCGCGCCACTTCTCGCCGGGCGCCGAGTAGCGCGTCAATCCGCTCATGAAGGCGGCGCGCGTCAACAGGCGGCTGGCGCTTACATGATCGGGATGGCGGTCGCCCTCGTAGGGAGCGGCAATCGCCTTCGGTTTTGCCTGACGGATTAACGCAACGATGTCGCGGATGTGCGACTCGTCTGAGCCGATTCCGCCGTCGGGCAGACCGAGATTCTCGCGCCACTTCGCACCCAGCAGACGGCGTGCCGATTCCGCTTCCGCGAGTCGTTCTTCCGGCGTGCCGTTCGTGCCGAGCTCGCCGCGCGTGAGATCGCACAGCCCGACCGTGAATCCGAGCGCCACGTGTTTGGCGATTGATCCGCCCAGGCCAATCTCGAGATCGTCGGGATGAGGACCGAAGACGAGCAGATCCACAGGATCGCGAACACTCATGAGAGAGTGCGCTCCACTCCGGAGCGTCGCGACTCGAGCATCTGCAGCGAGGCACGCACGATTTCCGCCACTGCCGCATCCGGCGCTTTGGCGCGCGGGTGAATGCCGCACACAGCTGTCGTGTAGGAGTGATCGAGGTCCGGCCGCCATCGCGAACGGCCGCTGTCATCACGTCCGTAGGTGAGATAGGCGGACATGGTGTTCAAGCCGGTGCCCGGACGCTCCCCGATGAAGTGCACGACAGCGTCAGGCTCGATGAGCTGACCCAGGTGGTATCCCGCGCGCACGCGTCCGTTTTCGATCACGACGTCGATGTCGGCGACGCGGACACCGGCCTGACCGAGTTGCCGTCGCAGCGGCTGCAGCACGGCGCGCAGATGCTCGTTGACGGCATTGGCGTTGAGGCCGTCCGAGATTACGAGTTGGATCTGCGGCGTCCGGCGCGATGAGTACAACTGCAACACGGCACTCGTATCCGGCGGCCGAAGGCGCTCGCCGCGA
>Ga0137374_10011407_pt1 | contig 10396 bp, 8 predicted proteins | sample SagtaG_20_FD_104811 | JGI IMG/M metagenome (GOLD analysis project Ga0137374, IMG submission 104811) | Vadose zone soil microbial communities from Sagehorn Ranch, Mendocino, California, USA - Sage1_R_100_16 metaG | ecosystem: Environmental > Terrestrial > Soil > Vadose zone | place: USA...
CGGCTCGACGCCGAGGCCCGCGCGGCGGAGAAGCTCCGCTAGCTCGCCTTCGCGGGCACGCGGCGCGCGGCTTCGGTCTCGAGGTACGCGTCGAACGCAGCCGACGGGACCGGCACCGCGAGGAAGCTCGCGACGAGCGCGCCGTCGCCGATCGGCATCTCCTGCTCGACCCCGGGCGTGAGCGACAGCTTCCCACGCGCCGAGATCGCGCGATCGGGCACCCAGAGCGCGTAGTGGAGCGAGATGTACCCGGAGGGCTCCCGGACCGCCTCGACGCGGAACGCGAGCCGCACCTCGCCGGGGTGCGCGGGATCGTGGAGCACGAGCTCCGCGACCTTTCCCGCCGGCGCGATGAGCCGCGGCCGCGCGAGCACCTCGCCGTCCGCCGAGGCGATCTGCAGCTGCACGAGCTGGCCGGCCGCGCCGATCTCCCGCTCCTGGCGCACGCGCTCGATCGCGTCATGCGTGCGCACCGCCACCTCCGCGGAGCCGGCGCCGACGAGGAACGCGGCGGCGAGGACGAGCGCGACGCTTCGGGCTGGGAGAGGGCGCACGAGCATGCCCCTGGCGGGCTGCAACCGATGTGCCCGGGATGGTTTTCGCGAATCCGCGCGTTTAGCGAATCCCGCCGACGCGCCCGGTGTGGCTTTCCCGAGGCAGCGCTCGGAATTCCGTGGCCGCATGGACGCACCCTCTCTCACGCCGCCTCGAATCGGCCGTCGTGGACCCTCGCGCGGCCGCGCGCGACGAGCTTCTCGAGCACCGCGAGGCAGCTCCGCGCCGCGATCGGGTGGGCGGCCGCGGGGACGTCCTCGTAGGCGCGCACCGTGATCTCCTCGAGCGTGCCTCCCGGACGGAGCGCGGCGACGACGAGCGCCTCGCGCTCGCGGCGGTGCGCGAGGTAGCCCGCGAGCCGCACGGGCGCATCGGGCGCGGGCGGACCGTGCGCCGGGAAGAGCGTGCGCGGGGCGAGCATCCGCATCCGCTCGAGCTGCCGCTCGTACTCGGCCATGTCGCCCTCCGGCGGGTCGATCACGATGGTCGAGAGCGTCGAGACGAGGTCGCCGCACAGGAGCGCGCCCGAGTCCTCGTCCAGGAAGGCGAGGTGCTCGCGCGCGTGGCCCGGCGTCTCGAGGACCCGGAAGCGGCCGCCGGCGAGGTCGCCCTCGCGCAGCGGCGCCACCTCGACCCCCGGCACGCGGCCGCGCGCGAGCGCGTGGGCGCGGACGCGCACGCCGTGCCGGTCCGCGACCGCGGCGGCGGCCCCGACGTGATCGCCGTGCACGTGCGTGAGCCACACCTCGCGGACCGGGCGGCCCTCGGCCGCGAGCGCGTCGAGCATCGCGAAGAGGCGCTCCTGCTCGCCGCGCTCCGGCGCCCCCGGGTCCACCACCGCGACACCCCCGTCCGCGGGGACGATCCACGCGTTCGTGTGCGTCGCGGGGGGAAGGGTCGGCGAACGGAGGGCCGCCATGACGAACCCGGCCTGGAACTCGATGCGGCGCGCGCGCTCGGGCGGCGCGCGCAGGAGCTCGAGCGACGGCGCGCCGGCGGCCGCGAGGACCCGCACCGCGTGCAGGTTCGGGGGGAAGAACAGGAGCTCGCCCTTCTCCCAGCGGGCGAGGGCGCGCCGCACCGGGAGAAAGCCGCCGCCGGAGAGCTCGCCCGGCCAGATCTCGGCCCGCTCGCCGTCAGGGAGCGGCGCGAGGAACAGGCGCGCGTCGTAGCGCAGCGGCAGGTGCTCGGGGGTTATCCAGCGGCCCGCGGGCGCGAGGAGCGCGGCGTCGAGCGCGAGGCGGTGGGTGGCGAGGAACGCCTCCCACCCGAGCGCCCCATCGAGGAGCGCGGTGCGTCCCTGGGCGCGGTCCTCGGCGCCGACGCGTGCGGCGCCGCGCGCGAGCAGGACGCCCGTCTCCTCGAAGAGCTCCCGGGTCGCGCAGGCGACGAGCGCCGCGTCCTCGCCCGCGGCCCCCACGACGGGGACCTGCGCGTCCTCCGGGTCGAGACGCCCGCCCGGGAAGGCGTGGAAGCCGCCGGCGAAGCGCCGCTCGGCGCCGCGCCGGACGAGCAGCACCTCGCGCCCGTCCGGGCCCTCGCGGAAGAGGACGATCGCGGTCGCGACGACGGGCGTGGACGGCGGCGGCGCGGGCGGGATGCCTGGATAGGCGTGGCTCACGGTGGACGAGCCTAACGCGGCCGCGGTGCGCTCGCGCGCCGTCCGCGCGGACCTACCGGCCGGCGACGAGCTTCCCGTCCGAGCGCGTCTCGCCGGGGAGCCGGAGCACGGCGCGGCGGTTCTGCGCCCAGGCGGAGTCGCCGGCGCCGGCGACGAGCGGGATCTCCTTGCCGAACGAGACCGTGTCGAAGTTCGCCTTCACCCCGAGATCGCCGAGGTAGCGGCGGACGGTCTCCGCGCGGCGCGCGCCGAGCGCGATGTTGTACTCGGTCGTGCCGCGCTCGTCGCAGTGCCCCTCGATGAGGAGCGCGCTGAGCTTCTGGTGCGAGAGGCACTCGGCGTCGGCCCGGAGCGCCTTCATCGCCGCCTCGTCGAGCTGCGAGGAGTCGAACGCGAACGAGACGCGCACGAGCGAGCACGCGGTCTCGCGGGCGATGCAGCGGCTGCCGTTGCAGCGCTCGCCGTCCGCGCACTGCGCGTCGGTTTCGCAGGAGCCGGGGCTCGGCGCCGCCTTCGCCGGGAGCGGCGCCGCGGCAGGAGCGGCGGCGGGCGTGTTGTCGACGACGCTCTCTCCGGGGTTGAGCGACTTCGGCGTGGCGGCGCAAGCGGCGAGCAGGACGGCGGCGACGGCGGCGAACAGGGAGCGGGACATGAGGACCTCCGGTGCGTAGGTGAAGCCGGGCCTTTCGGCCCGGCGAGGCCCGCTGCCAGACGGGCCCCTTTACACTCGAAACGCCACCGACCGGGCCGGCGGCCACCGGACGGCCCACGCGGGAGCAGCCAAGCCCTCGGTTTCCGGGCACGAAATGACGAAAACGCCGGGTGCGGGCTGCGCTCCGCGGGCTCCGAGGGGGTACACTCCCGGCGATGGAACCGGACGAGCGGACGAACGACGGCCGGGGCCTCGAGTGGCTCACGCCCGACGTGTACGACGACCTCCGGCAGCGCGCGCGGGCGATGAGCCGCGGGGCGCCCCCGACGCTCGCAGGGACCGCCGGCCTCCACACCGCGCTCGAGCGGATCCTCCGGCGCCGGACGACCTTCCGCGACCGGCGCCACTTCACCGCCTACTGCCTCTTCCTCCTGCGGCGGCTCTGGATCTCCCACGCGCGCGCGGGCGCCCGCCGCGCCCGGCGCGACGCGGCCGCGCTCCTGCCGACCCTGACCTTGCTCGCGGGGGAGCCCGTCGTCGCGGCGGGGGAAGACGCCGCCGCGGTCGTCGAGCTGCTCGCGCGCCTGCGCACCGACCGGCACGTCTCGCGCCGCCGGAACGTCGCGCGCGCGGCGGAGTACCACCTCCTCGCCGGCTTCACGCAGGCGGAGACGGCGGAGCTGCTCGGCGAGTCGAAGGCGATGGTGCAGCAGCGGATCGCCTTCTTCCTCGCGTGGGCGCGGCTCGCGCTCGCGCCGGAGCTCGCCCCCGTCGAGCGCGCCGTCGCCGCCGCGGCGGCGGACCCGCGGCTCACCCGCGGCCCGGCCATTGCCGAGGCGGCGCGCCGCCACTATCTCGCGGGCGAGTCGAGGGACGCGATCGCCGCCGCGCTCGAGCTGCCCCCCGCGCGCGTCGAACAAGATCTGAGGATGTTCGCGGCGTGGGTCGCGGCGCGCGAGGCCCGGCCGGCGGAGGTCTCGCGGTGACCTCGCTCGGCGCGGACCTCGTCGTCGAGGTGGCCCTGAAGCACGACCCGTCGGAGCGGTCGCGCATCGTCGCCGAGCTGTGCGGCGCCGACCGGGAGCTCGCGCGGCTCGCGCTCGCGCTGCTCGAGCACCACGACCGGCCGGAGGCGCCGCTCCCCTCCGGCCCGTTCCCCGTCGAGCTCGGTCCGTTCACGCTCGAGCGCGAGCTCGGGGCCGGCGCCCACGGCAGGGTCTACCTCGCGCGGCGGCGCCCGCTCGACGGCTTCGTCGCGGTGAAGCTCCTGCGGCCGGGCCCGGGGATGAGCGCGTTCGTCGAGCAGGTGCGCCGCGAGGCAGGGCGCGCCCGACGGATCGCGAGCGTCCACGTCGTCCCGGTGTTCGACGCCGGGCGCATCGAGGGCGGCCCGTTCTACGTCGAGATGGCGGTGTGCGCGGACCCGGACGAGGCGAGCCCGGGCTCCATCCGCATCGGCCGCTCGCTGCACGACGAGCGCGGGGCGCTCTCCGCCGCGGAGGCGGCGCGGCTCGTCGAGGACCTCGCCCGCGCCGTGCAGGCCGCCCACCGGACCGGCGTCGTCCACGGCGACCTCAAGCCGGAGAACGTGCTCGTCACCCCGGAGACTCGCCGGGTGATGCTCGCCGACTTCGGCATCGCGACCTCCCTCGCCGCGAGCACCTCGCCCGGATCGACGCCCGTCGGCACGGTCGCGTACATGGCGCCGGAGCAGTGGCGCGATCGCCTCGCGCCGTCCGAGGCGTCCGACGTCTACGGCCTCGGGGGCACGCTCTACTTCCTTCTCTCCGGGGCGCCTCCGCACCCGGCGCGCGAGGCGGGGGAGGACCCTCCCGCGGCGGCGCTGCCGGCGTCGCTGCCGCCGCGGCTCCGGGAGATCGTGATGCGCGCGCTCGCGCCCGACCCGGCGGGCCGGCCGCCGTCGGCGGCGGCGTTCGCAGAGGAGCTCCGGCGCTTCCGCGCGAACGAGCCGACCTGGCACGACCGCCGGAGCCCCCCGCGCCGCCTGCTGCTGTTCGCGCGCCGTCACCTCCGGGAGCTCGCGGCGGGCGCGGCGGTCCTCGCGCTCCTCCTCCCGCTCGGCGTCGCCGGGTACCACGTCTTCACGCGGCAGCTCCACGAGCTCGCACACCGCGAGGAGACGCTCCGCGGCCACATCGACGATCTGGAGCGCGCGCGGCGCGACCTCGAGCGGGACACCGCCCGGCTCGAGGGAGCGGCGGACGCGAAGCAGAAGGAGCTCGCGCGCGTAGAGGCGCGCCTGCAGCTCCTCCCGAAGATGGACCAGGCGCTCGGCGCCGCCCGCGCGCAGGCGGAGGCGGCGGAGGCCGAGGCGCAGCGCCAGCACGCCGAGGTGCAGCGGCTCCAGGCGGAGGAGAAGCGCGCGGTCGAGCGGGCCGCGGCGCTCGACGCCGCGCTCGCGGCCGCGCGCGACGGGCTCGCGCAGGCGACGGCCCGGGAGACCGCCGCGGTCCGCGACGCGGGGCGCGCCGGCGGCGAGCTCGCCGAGCTCCGCGCGCGGCTCGCGAGCCTCGTCGCGGACGGCGAGACCGCGCGCCGCGAGGCGGACGAGCGGCGGACCGCGCTCGAGGTCGAGCTGCGCGAGAAGGCGAGCGCCCTCGCCGCGGCGCGCGCAGCCCGCGGCGCGACGGCCGAGGTGACTGCGGCGACCGCCGCTGGCGAGACCGCGCGCGAGCGCCGCTCCGAGCGCGCCGCGGGGACCGCCGGCGCCGCCGCGACGCGCAAGGCGCCCGAGCCGGACGCGACCCGCGTGAGGAAGGCGCCGGTGCTGGTCGAGCCGGCCGAGCCGCGGAAAGCGGCGGAGGCGCAGGCGCACTGACGATCCGCTATCCGACCTGGACCTGGACCTGGACCTGGACCAACCAAGACCAAGTCCAAGAACTCGTCAGCTCGGCGCCTGCTCCGAGTGCGCGGTCTGTAGCGCCGACACGTTCACGGGGGGGCGCGAGGCTGGAGGCCGAGTGTCCCCCCGTCTAGATGGGGACGCGGTAGCGCTGGCCGGGGTCGCGCACGCCCGCCGCCGCGATCTCGTGGAGCCGGATCGAGTTCGTGTGGCCGGCCACCCCGAGCGGCGAGCCGTGCACGAGCACGATGCGGTCGCCGGGCTTCGCGACGCCGTCCTCGACGAGCCGCTCCGCGACGAGCTCCGCCATGAGGTCCGCGTTCTTCACGGGCTCCATCACCTTCGCGACGATGCCCCAGTAGAGGGCGAGCCGCCGCCGGATCGACTGGTCCGGCGAGAACGCCACGATGGGCATCGACGGCCGGTAGCGCGCGAGCTGGCGCGCGGTCTCGCCGCGCAACGTGAAGCAGCAGATCGCGACCGCGCCGGAGACGGCGGCCGCGTCGCACGCGGCGGCGGCGATGACCTCGTTCGTCGGCGCGAGGCGCGCCGCCGGCGACATGGCGCCGATCCGGATCTCGTGCGGGCGCCGGGCCGCCTCGGCCTCGCGCACGATCCGGTCCATCATCTGCACGGAGGCGAGCGGGTAGCGCCCGCTCGCGGTCTCGCCCGAGAGCATCACCGCGTCGGCGCCGTCCCAGATCGCGTTCGCGACGTCGGAGGCCTCGGCGCGGGTCGGGCGCGGATGCTCGATCATCGAGTTCAGCATCTGCGTCGCGATGATGACGGGCTTCCCCGCCGCGTTCCCCTTCCGGCAGATCTCCTTCTGCAGGATGGGCACGCGCTCCGGGAGGATCTCGACCCCGAGGTCGCCGCGCGCGACCATGACGCCGTCCGAGGCGGCGATGATCGCGTCGAGCCGCTCGAGCGCCTCCGGCTTCTCGATCTTCGCGATGACCGGCACGACCCGTCCCGCCCGCTCCATCTCGGACCGGCAGGTCGCGATGTCCTCCGCGCTCCGCACGAACGAGAGCGCGACGTAGTCGACGCCATGCGAGATGCCGAAGGCGAGGTCGGCCCGGTCCTTGTCCGAGAGCGCCTCGGCCCGGAGCACGACGCCGGGGAGGTTGATCCCCTTGTGCTCGCCGAGCAGGCCGCCCTCGATCACCTCGGCGCGCGTCCGCACGCCGTCGCTCGAGAGGACGCGCAGCTCGATGAGCCCGTCGTCGATGAGGAGCCGGTCGCCGGGACGGACGTCCTCGGAGAGGTGCGGGTACGTCGTCGAGACGAGGTGGGCGTCTCCCAGGACCTCGCCCTCGGTCGAGATGGTGAGCTCCGCGCCGGGCTCGAGCCGCACGCCGGCTTTCCCCGCCTTGAGCGGGCCGGTCCGGATCTTGGGGCCCTGGAGGTCCTGCAGGACCGCGACCGCCTTGCCGAGGTGACGCGACGCGGCGCGGAGCCGATCGAGCACCTGGGCGTGGTCCTCGTGGCGGCCGTGCGAGAAGTTGAGCCGGGCGACGTCGAGCCCGTGCTCGACGAGCTTCTCGAGGGCCCCGGGATCCGACGACGCGGGGCCGACGGTGGCGACGATCTTGGCGCGGCGCATGTCCCTCGTTCCTAACGCCGCGCGCCGCGGTCCGTCCACTTGCTTCGCGGGGCGCCGGAGACGGGACGGTTTGCCGAGCGCCGCGCGCCCTTGCTACGGTCCGCCCATGACGGACGCCGCCCTGATGCGTCGCCTCGAGAAGCTCCAGTCGATCCTCGAGGTCGCGAAGGCGCTCGCCGCGGAGCGGCAGCTCGACCGGTTGCTCGGCCTCGTCGTGGACGCGGCGGCGAAGGTGGCGGAGGCGGACCGCTGCACGATCTTCATCGCGGACCGGGACAAGGGCGAGCTCTGGAGCAAGGTCGCGCACGGGACGAAGGAGATCCGCATCCCGCTCGGCGCCGGGATCGCCGGCGCCGTCGCCGCGACCGGGACCGCCGTCCGGATCGACGACGCCTACGCCGACCGCCGCTTCAACCAGAACGTGGACCTCGGGACGGGCTACCGGACGCGGAACGTCCTCGCCGTCCCGATGCGGAACACGAAGGGCGAGGTGGTGGGGGTGCTCCAGGCGCTGAACCGCCGCGACGGGGCGTTCACAGGCGAGGACGAGGAGCTGCTCGGCGCGCTCGCCGGGCCGGCGGCGTCGGCGATCGAGAACGCCGTGCTGAACGCGGAGATCGAGCGGCTCTTCGAGGGGTTCGTGCAGGCGTCGGTCGTTGCGATCGAGCAGCGCGATCCGACGACCGCCGGCCACTCCGGGCGAGTCGCCGTCCTCACCTGTGGCCTCGCACGCGCCGTCGAGAAGGCGCCGCCCCCGGACTTCCGCGGCGTCGCGTTCGACGGCGCCTCGCTCCAGCAGATGCGCTACGCCGCCCTGCTGCACGACTTCGGCAAGGTGGGCGTCCGCGAGCACGTCCTCGTGAAGGCGGAGAAGCTCCACGCGCACGAGCTCGAGCTCGTCCGCGCCCGCTTCGACCTCGCCCGCGCCACCCTCGAGAACGCGCGGCTGCGCGCGCGGCTCGAGCCCGCCGCGGCCTCCGGGCGGGCGGCCGCCGAGGCCGCGTTCGGGGAGCAGGCCCGCGAGCTCGACGCGCTCTGGGAGGTGGTCGTCGTCGCGAACCGCCCGAGCGTGCTCCCCGCCGACGCGTCCGCGCGGCTCGCGGACGCCGCCGCCCGCACGTTCGTGGACCTGCGCGGAGAGGTCCGCGCCCTCCTCACGCCGTTCGAGCTGTCGTGCCTCTCGATCCCGAAGGGCTCGCTGTCCGACGCCGAGCGCAAGGAGATCGAGGGGCACGTCATCCACACGTTCCGCTTCCTCTCCGAGATCCCGTGGACGCGCACGCTGCGGCGGATTCCGGAGATCGCCTACGGGCACCACGAGAAGCTCGACGGCCGCGGCTACCCGCGTGGCGTCCCCGCGCCGTCGATCGCGGTCGAGACTCGCATCATGACCATCTCGGACATCTACGACGCGCTCACCGCGAGCGACCGGCCGTACAAGAAGGCGCTCCCCGCCGAGAAGGCGCTCGACATCCTCGGCGACGAGGCGAAGCGCGGGCAGATCGACGCGGCGCTGCTGGGGGTGTTCGTGGACGCCGGCGTGTGGCAGCACACCTTGAAGGCGTGAGGACCTCGACCTGGACCTGGACCTGGACCTGGTCTGCTATTCGTCTTGCTCCCCGTCTTCCTCGGTCCAGGTCCAGGTCGAGGTCCAGGACCAGGACCAGGTTTCCATGGCGACGCGCACTTCCAGCAAGCTCCCCCGCGCCTTCTACGCCCGCGACACGCGCGCGGTCGCGCGGGACCTGCTCGGCAAGGTCCTCGTGCACGTGGACGGCGGCGTCCGGCGCGCGGCGCGCATCGTCGAGACGGAGGCCTACCACGGGCCGGACGATCGCGCGTCGCACGCGCGCTTCGGCCGGACGCGGCGCGCGGGGGTGATGTTCGGGCCGCCCGGCGTCGCGTACGTCTACCTCATCTACGGCAGGAGCCACTGCATGAACGTCGTCACCGGGGAGGAGGGCTTTCCCGCGGCGGTGCTGCTGCGTGCCGGCGAGCCGGTCGAGGGTTGCCTCCACGGGACGCGCGGCCCCGGGAACCTCTGCCGGGCGCTCGCGATCCGGCGCGAGCACGACGACGGCCGCGACCTCGTCGGCGACGACCTCTTCTTCCTCGACGCCCCGCCGCCGCCCGAGCGAATCCTCTCCGCGCGCCGCGTGAACGTGGACTACGCGGGGCCGTCGGCGGAGAAGCCCTGGCGCTACGCGCTCGCCGAGAATCCCTGGGTGAGCCGGCCGCCGCTCGCGCCGGCGCCCGCGCGGCGACGCTCCCCCGCGGGCGCGCGGGACCCGCGTCGAGGTGCGCCGCCCCGGCGGACCCGGTAGATTCCGCCCGCGTGCTCCACCTCGCCGGACAGGACAGCCGCGCGCTCGCCCGGCGCGCCGGCATCGCGCTCGACGACGCGCGCCGGATCGTCGGCGCGGTGATCGGGCGCGACCGCCCGCTGCGCGAGGCGCGGAACGTCCGGCGCGAGGTGCTCGACCGGGTCGAGGCGCTCTCGACCCCCGGCGACCTCGTCGAGGTGGGGCGGGTGGACGCGAAGGACGGGTTCCGCCGCTACCTCTTCGAGCTCGCCGACGGCGCGCGCGTCGAGACGGTGCGGATCCCGCTCTACGACACGCACCACGTGGTCTGCCTCTCGTCGCAGGCCGGCTGCGCCCTCGGCTGCGTCTTCTGCGCGACCGGGGCGCTCGGCCTCGTCCGCTCGCTCGCGTCCTGGGAGATCGTGCGGCAGCTCCAGCGGGTCCGCGCCGACAGCGACCTGCCGGTGACGGGCGTCGTCTTCATGGGCCAGGGGGAGCCGTTCCAGAACTACGAGGCGGTGCTCGACGCCGCCTACGCGCTCTGCGATCCCTCCGGCGCGCGGATCGACGCGCGCCGCATCTCCATCTCGACCGCCGGCGTCGTCCCGATGATCCGCCGCTTCACCGCGGAGGGACACAAGTTCCGGCTCTGCGTCTCGCTCAACGCCGCGCTCCCCGAGAAGCGTCGCGCGCTCATGCCGATCGAACGCGGCTTCCCGCTCCCCGAGCTCGCCGACGCGATCCGCGAGCACGCGGCGCGCACCGGCCGCGTGACGCTCGAGTACGTCATGATCTC
>Ga0137374_10011417_pt1 | contig 10393 bp, 9 predicted proteins | sample SagtaG_20_FD_104811 | JGI IMG/M metagenome (GOLD analysis project Ga0137374, IMG submission 104811) | Vadose zone soil microbial communities from Sagehorn Ranch, Mendocino, California, USA - Sage1_R_100_16 metaG | ecosystem: Environmental > Terrestrial > Soil > Vadose zone | place: USA...
ACATCGGCACGGTCGGCGAGCACCAGCGGGCGGTGGAGGCGTTCGAGCGCGCCCCGGAGGTGTTCGCCACCTGAGCGACGCAGAGCTCGAACGGATCCGCAGCGCCTACCGGGAGCGCGACGCAGCGGGAGACAGCCCCTACCGCTGGGACAACCCCGGCTACGTCTCCTACATGCAGGAGGTCGAACGCTCCCTGCTGCGGGCCCTCACCGACGCCGGCGTGCCGCTTGCCGGAGCACGCGTCCTCGACGTCGGCTGCGGCAGCGGCTACTTCCTTCACCGGCTGCGGGAGTACGGAGCGCGCGAGTGCCACGGGATCGACCTGATGGAGAACCGGATCGCGGAGGGCCGGGAGCGCTACCCGGCGCTCCAGCTCCACGTCGGCAGCGCAACGGAGCTGCCGTTCGCCGAGGGAGAGTTCGACCTCGTGACGCAGTTCACGTGCCTCTCCTCGATCGTCGACCCCGACGTCCGCCTCGCTGTCGCCCGCGAGATGCAGCGGGTCGCCGCCGGCGGCTGGATCCTGTCCTTCGACATGCGCGGGCTCCGGCTCCCGGGACGGCGCTCCGCAGGCGGGACGCCGACGGTCGGACTCGATGAGCGAGAGATGCACAGGCTGTTAGGCGAACCCGCGCTGCTACGCCGCGCGACGCTCGCCTTCGAGCTCACCCAACTGACCGGCCCCCACGACCTGTTCGCGCGGGCGCTGGCGGCGCTGCCGCCCCTGCGGAGCCACTTCCTCGGCCTCTGGCGACTACCAGCCTGAAGGCTTCCCCTCAGAGCGTCCGGTAGACGCCCATCAGGTAGGTGCTCCAGAAGCGTGCGTTCGGGCGCCGCAGGATCTGCAGCCTGGGCCCCTCCAGAGCCTTGCCGAGGTACCAGAGAGCCTGATGGAGTGCGCGATCGCTGAGCCTGCGGCTTTCGCACCTCCAGAACATGCTGGGATCGAAGCCGCCGAGAAACCGCCTGAACAGCCTGGTCAGCCGCAACTCGGCCTCAAACCGGTCCCAGGTCGACTCGAAGGTCGCTTCCACGTGGTGCTTCGAGAGAAGCGAGGGGGACAGGCGGCGCAGCAAGGGTCCGTTGATCCCACGCAGATTCGGTGCCCCAAGGAGGAGAAGCCCACCAGGAGCGAGGAACTCAAGATGGGCGCGCACAGCGGCAGTCACGTCGTCGAAGTGCTCGATCAGCCCGAGCGAGTAGACGGCTTCAAACCGCGCCAGGTCGGCCCGCCGCTCGAACAGATCGCCCTCGACGACCTTTCCCGGTATGCCGAGCAGCTGGAAGTTCTCGCGCGCCTTGGCGCAGCCGACGGGCGAGCTGTCCAGCACGGTGACCGCATGGCCGAGGCGCCTGTGGATGTACGCCCCGTATTGACCGGGGGCACCGCCGATCTCGAGCACCGAAAGCGGCCGCTGAGAGGGCAGGAAGCGATCGAAGACGTCCGTGATCTCGCGAATCAGCAGGCCCTTCGACTTCTCGATCTCGATCGGCAGCGGGAGGGACGTCCAATATTCGTCCCAGAACGTCTCGTCGGTGAAGCGCGTCACGGCCACGTGCTCGAGTATGCCGCTTGACGGTGCTGTCGCTCGCCACGGCTTCAGACCGAGCGGTAGATCTCGTCCCACTGCCGGCCCACCGCCTCCAGCGAGAACCGTGACGCCGCCCGGCGCGCAATGGCGGCACGATCGAACCGCGGGTATCGGTCGAGCACCACCTCGATCGCGGCGGCGAGACCCTCGACGTGACCGGCCGGGGCCAGTACGCCCTCGCCGTGGACGATCTCGGGCACGCCACCGACATCCGTCGCCGCGACCGGCAGACCGCAACACAGTGCCTCTGCGACCACGACGCCCATTGTTTCGCTGCGGCTCGCGAGCACGAACACGTGCGAGCCGCGCAGCACATCGGCAACCTCCGCCGGGTGCGCAGCTCCCAGGAAGCGAACTCGTTCGCCCAAGCCGAGCTCCCCCGCGAGCTGCTTGAGCTGAGGCGTGAGCGAGCCCTCTCCGACGAGATCGAGAGTCAACTCCGGACGTCGACCGGCGAGCGTCGCGAACGCGCGCAGGAGGACGTCGAGCCCTTTCACCTCGGTGTGTAGAGCCACGTTGACGAGTCTCGTCGCCGGGCCTCGCGGCAGGCGCTCAGGCGGACGGAAGACGCGCGTGTCCACGGCATTCGGAACTACCCGGAAGCGCGCCTTGACGCCGTAGCGCTCGATCGCCTCTTGCAGCGCGGCGCTGACGGGGCAGACGAGAGCCGCACGCCTGAACGCGATCCGAGCCCGGAACAACGCACTGCGCGTGATCGTCCGCTGAGTCCACTCGCTCGAGTGCTCGCTGATCACGACCGGTCGGCGCAGGAAGCTGCCTGCCAGCACCGCGCCCCAGCCCATGCGGTGCACGTGAGCGTGCAGGATGTCAGCCGGCGTCCCCTCTCGGGCCAGACGACGCCTGACCGCGAGCACTCCCGGCAGGTAGGCGAGAGTGCCGCTGGACGGGCGATATGAGAGGCGAAAGATGCGCAAGACGCCGTCATGCTCCTCTTTGAGGGCGAAAAGGCCGTGCACGTCTTCGCACTGCCCCTCGTCGACGATGACGACCATGCGGTGACCGAGCGCAGCCGCGGCGCGAGCATGCTCGCGCACGAAGACGCCCGACAACGGTTGGCGAGCTGTCGGATACCAGGCGGGCAGCACGAGGACCGTCCGTCTCGTCACCCGTACAGTCTCGTAGTCGCGCGCGATCGGCCTAGACCGCGGGCTTCACGGCCCGGCGGCAGACGACGATCTCCGTCGAGGGCCCTTCGGTCAACACCCGCCCAAGGGCGAGCTCGAGCGGATAGAGAAACCCACCGAGCACGCTGCCCCACCGTGGCCCGCGTCGCACGAGCAGGTTCAGCGCCGACCAACTCGCCCGCAGCAAGCGGCTGTTGGAGTCGACCGGGGTGTTCATGAGCACGAAGAGGGGACGCCGCAGCTCGACGTCGAGACCGACGGCGCGCAGGAGGCCGGCGACCTCTTCGAAGCTCCTGCTCGTCTGGTGAACCCCGCGCTGCGTCTGACCGTGCAGCAGGTTCTCGGTGAAGATGAGCCGGCCGCCGGGCGCGAGCAGCGCGGCGAGGTTCTGGATTGCCTGGGCGTACCGGTCATCGTCGACGATGTGGTAGAGCACGTCCATCGCCGAGATCGCGTCGTACGAGCCGTCGAGCTGGATTGGCTTCGCCGAGATGTCGAGCTGCTCGACCCGTACGTCCGGAAAGCGTTCGCGCACGCGCTCGACCGCCACGCTCGTCAGGTCCGAGGCCGTGACATCGGTTGCGCCAAGCTCTCGCCACAACGCTACGTAGAAACCGACGCCGCTTCCGACGTCGAGCACACGTGCCTGCCGCACGTCGACCCGCCCTCGTACGGTCCGCACGAACACCCGGCGCCGGACGGCGTACATCCACCGGTTGAAGGCCTCGCCGAGCCCCAGCCACCCGACGCCGTCGAGCGAGAACGTCTCTTCGAGCCGCTGCGACCAGTAGCGCTCGGGATCGAACGTTTCGGCGGTCTCGCGCTCCTTCATCGTCACTGGACGTTCCCGGCCACCCTAACAAGGCTTCTCGCCTTTCCCCCGAGACTCATGTGCCTCGACCCAAGCGTTGCCAGGCGAGCGTCGCCGCGAGACGGTAGTCGCCGACATCGGCGCGCGTCGGAATGAACGTCCGGCGGAAGCCGAGATTGGCCACGCGTCTGAAGAAGAGGTACGTGAGCAGTCCGGTGAGGAGATAGGAGACGGAGGACCCGATCGCGGCTCCCTTCTCGTCGGCGATCGGGATCAGCGTTAGGTAGAGGCCGAGCGTGACCGGAACCGAGATCAAGGCCGAGTAGAGCGTGTACCGAGGCTTTCCTCGTCCTGCAACGACCGCGGCGAGGATCTTTGCGACACCGAGCACGAGAACCCCGGGCAGCATGATGAAGCCGAGGACGATCGTCTCGTGAAAGCGTGGACCGTAGAGCAGCGGCACCGCGATCACGAGGAGCGTGATCACGATTAGCGCCGTCGGGACCGTCAGCAAGACGCCGTGGCGAACAGCCTTCCCGATTCCTTCGTCGGACTCCTCTGCGGTGACCTCCTGCGCCGCGAGCGCCTCCGCGAGGCTTGCCGTCCGCGGGAAAACGACCGTCTGCAGTGCCTGGGGAAGGACCCAGGCGATGCTCGTCAGCGTCAACGCGACCGAATAGACGCCGACATCCCGCGCGCTCGCGAAGCCCCCGAGGATGACGACATCGAAGCGGTAGTTGACCTGTTGGAGCAGATTGCCGCCCCAGCTCTGGAGGCTGAAGCGCAGCGCGCGTGACAGCGAGCCGGCACCGGCGAGCACCGTGTCGCGCCGCATCTCATCCCCGAGCAGGAACACGCCGACGGCGGCACCGACGAGCGCGGCTGCCGGCAGTCCGACCACGGCGCCGCCGAGCCCGAACGGAATCGCCAGACCGGCGCCGATCAGCAGCAATGTCGTGGAGTGCGAGAGCTCGAGCGCCGCATAGCGTTCGTAGCGCTCGCGGGCAAGCATGATCGCGTCCGCGTACTGGTACGCGAGCACGGGCGGCAGGCTGCTGAGGGCTATTACTGCCATCCACGTGTCGATACCGCCGAAGACCGAGTCGTGGAGGAGCACGAACACGCCGAGGCCGCCCACCGTGCCGAGGAGACCGAGCATCGGCGCGATGCCGTAGCTGGTGCGGAAGGCCTGCCTGACGGACCAGCGTCGGCGGCTGACCTCGTAGGTGATCCCGGCGGTTAACCCAAGCGAGACGACCATCGTCGCGATCCCGGTGAGCGTCACCAGCAGCGCGAAGCGGCCGTTCCCGGACGGGCCGATCGTCCGCGCGAGCACGATGCTGAGCACACCCGCGGCGAGCAGCGGCCCGCCCTGGACGACCACTGACAGCGCGGCGCCGGCGCCGAGATGGCGGCGCGGCTCGCTCACCGCGGGAAGGCTGGCATCCACTCAAGCGACACGGTGTCGCGCATTGTCACCACATTGTGGAAGCCAACCGCTCGACGCCGGCTTCACGACCGCCACTTCGCGGCTCCAGCCAAGAACGCACGGATCACCCCGCCGTAGTCGCCTGCGAAGACGCGGCCGCCGGCGGCGATGACCGGAGCAATTGTCGCGGCGCCCGTGGCGAAGCGCCAGATCCGCGTCCCGGTGCGAGCGTTGAGGGCGACGTAGGCGCCAGCGTCTCCTTCGGCGGCGAAGACGACGTCGCCGAGGAGCGGCGGCGGCTCATCCCCGGAGCCCATGTTCGTCCGCCAGCGGGGATCGAAGCGACAGCGGGCGTCGATGAAGAACGCCGCAATCCCGTCGCCGATCTTTCGCCCCTGCCGCGAGATGACGGCGTGGCTCTCGAAGATCATGGAGGGGCGGGGCATAGCTCGGCTGGCCAACGAAAGCGGAGAGACCGTCACCCAGCGCGGCGCGAAACCGAGGCCCGCGCCCTAGTCGATCACGATTCCAGACGTACAGCGTCCCGAGTTTGCTGTTCGCGGCCGCGAGCGGTGGACAGCCCCGTGGCTGAAACAGCATTGGCGCGCTTCCAAAGTCGTAGTCGCCCGTGGAGAGATGCGGCTTGGGCCGATTCCAATCGAGCACGCGCAGTGTCGGCGTTAGCTTGATCATGCTGTTGCCGTACGCGGCCGTGTCGGAGTAACAGTCGCAAGCCGGATCGTGGAAGTACGAATTTCCGACACCTGTGTAGAGCGCGCGCCCGCAGCGGTCGACGGAGACGCCGCCCCAGCCCCAGATCCCGCCGAGATTGCCCTCGCCTGGAGAGTGTCGAACGTGGCCACCTCCGCAGCTCGATCGACGTTCACGGCGACGAGCCTGCCGTTCGCGAGTACGCCGTCGGCCCCTGGCGCGTCGCAATACGAGGCGATCGAACGTACAGCGTGTTCTGAAGGAGACGTAGACCGCCCCAGACGTACTCCGCGTCGCTGTGACCGGTCGTGATTGGAATCGGCCAGCCGGCTCTCTCGGCCCCTGTGCGGAGGTCGAGGGCATGGAGGAAGCCGTCGGCCGAGATGGCATAGAGGACCCCTCGCCGCATGTCGATCGCTCCGGTCGACCTGAAGCCCCAGGTGCCGCACTGTGCGGGTGGCGTTACGACGCCGAAGGTCCGCTTCCAGAGCAGAGCACCGTCCCTCGGTCGAAGCGCGTAGACCGTGCCGGCCTCGGTCTCGACGAGCAGGACGTTCTTGGCCCCCGGAGTCCGGACACGCCGCTCGCATAGAGCGGCGACGCCACGACCGGGCCGTCGAGCTTCTTCGTCCAGGTTTTTTCAGACGGTGTGCCGTGGCACGGGTCAAGCCGCACAGCTGCACGAAGTTCGTCAGCTGCGAATCACGGCCGCATGCAAGCCATGCCTGGGCAGGAGCGGCGGACGCGGCGGCGCGGTCCGGGCGCGACGCAGCTGCGAAGAAGGCGAATGCCAGGGTCACCAAAGACGCTACTGCAATCGGCCGCCGAATCGGCGCCGATCATCACAGACTCTCCGATGCGCGGCGGGGTCGTCGAGAGAGCCTGGCGGCGCTCCGTCATCGGGCTGCCTCGACGACGGTGCGGTAGAGCGCGTCGATCCGCGCCGTGCAGGCCTGCGGGTCGAGCTCGGCGACCGCGAGCACGCGCGCCTCGGCCGCGAGCCGCCGCGCGAACGAACCGTTCTCGAGCACCCGGCCGATCGCGGCCGCGATCGCCTCCGCGTCCAGCGGGACGAGCAGCGCCTGGCGGTCCGGGACCAGCTCGTCCCGAGCCCAGGGCAGATCGGAGACGACGACCGGGCGCCCGCAGGCAAGTGCCTCCCAGACACTCCGCGGCGAGCTGTCGCTCGACGGAATCGAGACGACGACGTCGGCCGCCCGGTAGACGTCGGGCATCTGCTCGTTTGTCACGCTGCCGAGCATTGTCACCGCCTCGTCGAGGCCCAGCCGCTCGACGGCGGCGGTCACTGTTGCCGGCACGCTCTCGAGCGGGTGCTTGAGCAGCAACCGGGCACCGGGCCGGGCCGCCCGGACGCGCGCAAAGGCCTCGAGCAGGAGCTCAGGGTTGTAGAGCGGCTCGAGCCCGCGCACTCCCGCCACGAGCGGCCCCTCGTGTTCCAGGCGAAGCGCCTCTCGCGCGGCTACGGGGTCGCCGGGCGCAAACCGCTCCAGATCGAGTCCCCAGCGCACGATCTCCACCGGCACGTCGCGGCCGCCGAGCTCGCGTGTGGCCTGGGCCAGGTTCGCCGAATCGGCGAGGACGAGCGCGGAGTCCTGGAGCGCCCGCCGCGAGCGCTGCCGGCCGATCCCGTTCACGCCGAGCACGTCCGACCCCCACGCGGAGCACACCAGCGGGCGGAGCCCCTCGCGCGCCGCCATCCAGCCGAACTCCGGCAGCCAGTGCGCGTGGACGAGGTCGGGCTGGAGCTCGGCCGCGACGTGGCCGAGCTCGCGGCTCATCCGCAGGCTCCGCAGCAGCGGAAGTCCGCCGGCGGGGAGCAGGTGAACGTTCGGGGCCGGCTCGGCCGCCGGCCACTGCGGCGCAGGGCGCCCGGCGACGTGCACGTCGTGACCGGCCGCGGCAATCGCCTCGACCCAAGAGACGACGTGCGGCGAGTTCAGCCAGCCCGCGACCAGCACGCGGAGCGGCTCAATCATGGCATGCCTCTTCGAGCACCTCGGCGAGCTTCGCCGCGTTCGCGCGGCGCGAGTAGCGCTCGAGCGTGCGGCGGCGAACCTCGTCCTGGTTGGGCAGGCGGTCTTCCTCCCAGCGTTGCCACAGCGTCAGGATGGCCCGCTCGATCGCCGCCTCGTCGTGCGGATCGGCGACGGCGCCGGCGTCCCATTCGCGGACGAGCCGGGCGGCGAGGTTGTCCTCGTGCGCGAGGCAAAGCACGGGCCGGCTCGACGCGAGGTACTCGAAGAGCTTCCCCGACGGCGCGAGGCTCGACCTCGGCACGTAGAAGAGCAGCGCGGTCGCCTCGCACATCTCCGCCACGGCATTGCGGTGGTCGACGTAGCCGGTGCTCGTCACTCGAATCCCGGGCGGCGGCTCGAACCCCTCCAGCCACATCGAGCCGACGAGCCGAACCTCCAGCCGCTCGCCGTCGATCTCGCCCCGCGCCGCGAGCGCGGCGAGCGCGCGTAGCGCCGGACTGGGATCACGAATGCCGTAGATCGTCCCGACGTACGTGAGCACGAATCGGTCGGCCGGCGGTCCGGAGGTCGCGGCAGGGAGGTCGGCCTCGTCCGCGCCGTTGACGATCTCGACTCGGCGCGGGTCGTCCTGCGGCAGGCCGGCGAGCCGGAAGTAGTCGGCTGCGACTACCACCCGGCCGGCGCGGCCGGTGATGGCACGCTCCGCCTTCGCCGCGAGCTTAGCGAGAGCGCGCGGCTGGTCGGCCCGGTGCGCGTCTGCCGCCCACTCGTCCCGAAAATCGGCCACCCACGGGATCCCGGTGAGTCGCCGGATGACGAGCGCGGCGAGGTGGCCCCCCTGCGGCGCAGAGCTCGAGTAGAGGACGTTAGGACGCTCGCGCCGGGCCGCGCGGAGCCCCGCCACCAGGGCGAACGGGGCCCACCCGAGTCCGCCGTCGGGCCAGGTCGCCCAGGCGAACAACCGCATCAAGCGCAGCTTGTAGAGGACGAGGCTCAACCAATGCGCGGCCGGAAGTGCAGGCGTGCGGATCACGCGGGTCTTCGCCGGCACCTCCTGCAGCAGCGACGCGTCACGTGCCGGATAGAGGCGGGAGCGGGTCGAGACAACGGTCGCGTCCCAGCCGAGCGGCTCCAAGTACCGCACGAACTTCAGCGTTCGCTGAACGCCGGCGCCCCCGAGCGGCGGAAAGAAGTACGCGAGCACGAGCACTCGCCGCCGCGCGGGTTCCATGGAGCCTGAACCTAGCGAACGCATAACCTGGCGCCGTGGCCGATCGTACGCTGCTCGTGGTCTCGCAGCGCCCTCTCGATCTCGGCGGCGGAGGCAGCGTCCGCTGGCGGCACCTGCGCCGCGTGCTGCCACGCCACGGCTGGCGGGTGGTCGAGTGCAGCCCGCCTGCCGGCGCGACGGCCGGCGACACCAGCACGGATCCGCGGACCGCGAGGCTTGCCGCACAGCGGGCGCAGGTGATGGCGGTTGCCGGGCTCGTGCTCGACCCGGTCGCTCGGCTCCTGCGCGTCAAGCCGGAGGCGCTCGCGCCGAACAACGCCTGGGCGCTGACAGGGCGCCGGCTCGTCCGCGAGGCGATCGCGCGCGAGCGTCCCGACGTCGTCGTCGCCACGACGCCGCCGGCAAGCGCGCTCCTGGCAACCGTTGCGGTCGCCGGCGACGTGCCGCTCGTTGCCGACCTGCGCGACCTCTGGGCTGGGAATCCGTATTACGACCGAGGCAGCCGCCTTCTGGCGGGCCTGCAAGGGCGCGCGCTCGCGCGGGCCGACGCCGTCGTGACCGTCACCGACGGCTGCCGGGCGAACCTGCTGAAGCTTCATCCCGAGATCGAACCGCGCCTGCACGTTCTCCCCAACGGCTTCGACCCGCGGCTCCTCGAGCGCCGCGCGTCGACCGCCCCTCGCACGGGGGCGCCGGCGAAGCTGATCTTCGCCGGTGCCCTCTACGGCGACCACACTGCCGAGCCGCTGGTTTCGGCGCTTGCCCGACCTGAGCTGCTCGGCCGCGCACGGCTCGAGCTCGTCGGCGTGATCGACCCGCGCACGCGGCGCGCTCTGGCCGCGGCGAGCGGCGTCGACGCGACGGTCGAACCGCCGGTGAGCCGGGAGGAGTCGATCGCTCGGGTGCTCGCGGCGGATGTCGCGGTCGTGATCACGACGCCGAGCACGGGCGGTGACATGGCGCTCCCGATCAAGCTGACCGAGGCGCTCGCGCTCGGGCGGCCTGTGCTCGCGCTCGCGCGTCCGGGCAGCGACAGCGCGCGGCAGCTCGAGCGCCTCGGTCAGGAGGCCGGGCTTGCCCCTCCCGACGACCCTGCCGCGATCGCCGCCGCGATCGAGCGCCTGCTCACGGCTCCGCCGTCGCCACCGCCGCCCGAGGCGCTCGCGGACTTCGATTCTGATCGGGTCGCCGCCCGCTACGCGGCCCTGCTCGACGAGGTCGCCACACGCTCGAGCAACGCCAGCAGCTCGGGCACGACCGTCTCGCGCCGGTAGGCTGCCGCCAGCTCGCGGCCGGCCTCTCCGAGCGCCTGTGCCCGTGCGGGGTCCCGCAGGAGCGCCAGCAGCGCCTCGGCGGCGCCCGCCGCGGTCCCGTCGCAGACGATCCCCGCAACGCCGTCCACCTGCGGCAGGCCGCAGCCGGGCGAGAGCACGACCGGGGTGCCGCAGGCGAGCGCCTCGAGCGGCGTGATCGGTAG
>Ga0137374_10011430_pt1 | contig 10388 bp, 8 predicted proteins | sample SagtaG_20_FD_104811 | JGI IMG/M metagenome (GOLD analysis project Ga0137374, IMG submission 104811) | Vadose zone soil microbial communities from Sagehorn Ranch, Mendocino, California, USA - Sage1_R_100_16 metaG | ecosystem: Environmental > Terrestrial > Soil > Vadose zone | place: USA...
GACGAGACGCGAGCGCGCGCGCGACAAGCGGTGCGCCACGTCACGCCACCGTCGAACCTCTGCTACACGCCGTCGCTGGTCGACGCGAAGACCAGGTCCGGATTCCGCGGGTGCGTGGTGATGAAGTAGTCCGTCTTGCCGGCGACGTCGGCTTCGCGGACGGAGCGAGGCAGGCGCATTACCCCACAACCGCGGCCGGCATCGTCGCACCGATCCGCGCGACGAGGTCGACGAGCCGGCAGCTGTAGCCCCACTCGTTGTCGTACCAGCCGAAGACCTTGACCATGTTCCCGTTCACCATCGTCAGGTCGCTGTCAAAGATCGCCGAGTACGGCGAGTGGATGATGTCCGTCGAGACGAGCGGCTCGTCCGTGTAGAGGAGGATCCCCTTCAGGTCGCCGCTGTCGGCCTTCGAGCGGAAGAGCTCGTTCACCTGATCCTTGCTCGTCGCCCCTGCCACCTGGACGACAAGGTCGACGATGGAGCCCGTCGGCACCGGCGCGCGCATCGACATCCCGTCGACCTTCCCCTTCAGGTCGGGGAGCACGAGCCCGATCGCGCGGGCCGCACCCGTCGAGGTCGGGATCAGGTTGATCGCGGCGGCCCGGGCTCGCCGCAGATCGGAGTGCGGCAGGTCGAGCGTGCGCTGGTCGTTCGTGTACGCGTGAATCGTCGTCATGAACCCGCGCTCGATCGTGTACGCCTCGTGGAGCACCTTCGCGAGCGGCGCGACGCAGTTCGTCGTGCACGAGGCGTTCGAGATGATGTGGTGCTGCTCCGGGTCGTATTGCCCCTCGTTCACGCCGAGGACGATCGTGATGTCCGGGTCGGTCGCCGGCGCCGAGATCACCACTTTCTTCGCACCGGCTTCGAGATGCTTCTGTGCGGACTCGCGGTCGGTGAAGAGCCCGGTCGACTCGATCGCGACGTCGACGCCGAGCTCGTCCCATGGCAGCTGCGCAGGATCGCGCTCGGTCACGAACTTGATCTCGTGGTCGCCGGCGCGGATGAAGCCGTCGCCCGCCTCGACCGGTAGGTCGAGCGTGCCGAGCACGGAGTCGTGCTTCAGCAGGTGCGCCATGGTCTTCGTGTCCCCGATGTCGTTCGCGGCGACGAGCTCGAAGTCGCCGCCGTGGTGGAGGGAAGCCCGGAAGAAGTTCCGGCCGATCCGGCCGAAGCCGTTGATCCCGACCCTGATCTTGGCCATGGGTTCTGAACGCCTTTCGCTCGAGGTTCGGGACCAACTCTAGATAAGGCGGGCGGACCGGGAAGCTCCGAGGACGACCCTCCCGGTCCTTACACCACACCCGAGACCGTGGCGACGGACGGGGTCTGAATCCGACGCCGGACGAGCGCGGACCCGCCGTTGTCGAGTATGACGAGGCCCCTGAACCCTTGCTAGACGAGTTGCAAATGGTACTAGCGAGCGAGCTCCTGGAGCCGCAGGAGGCGTCGATACGCGGACGCCTTCGTCAGCGGCGGACGGCAGCGGCGGGCCAGGTCGGCGATCGATGCGGTCGGGTGGCGCAGGCGCAGCGACGCGAGCTCGCGCAGGTCGTCGGGCAGCGCGTCGAGGTCGAGACGGCGCACGGCCTCGAGCTGCACGTGGGCGGCGCGGCTCGTGCGTACGAGGTTCGCGTGGTCTGCGTTGGCGAGCCGGTTGGCGTCGGCACGGATTGTGGCGAGCACGGAGCTCTCCTCGAGCGCGAGCACGACGTCTGTAGCACCGGCTGCGACGAGCGCGTCGGCAATCGACTCGGTGCCCTTCGCGTACGCAACGGCGTGACGACCGCGGTCGAGGACGTGGAGCACCGCGCCCTGCCTTGCGGCCACCTCGGCGAGAAAGCGCGCGCCTCCGAGCTCCGCGGAGCGGATCTCGAGGTGCGGGTCACGCGGACCGCTCAGTGAGCCCGCGCCGAGCAGCGCGCCGCGTAGGTAGGCGCCGCGACAGCAGCGGCGGGAGAGTACGCGCTGCGGCGGGTGCGCGAGCGGCCGGCGCGATGCGTCGAGCACGCCGGCGCGATGCAGCGTCTCGTAGGCGTGCACGCCTCCCTCCACGTGCAGCTGGTAGCGCGTCGCCCTGCCGAAGGCGTGCTGCTGGTACGTGCGGATCTCCGATTCGACTTCGAACGCGCGCAGGAGCGCGAATGCGCGCCGCGCGACCGCGGAGCTGACGAGGTCGAGGTGGAGCGCAACCTCGCCGCGCCCGCGGAGGTGCACGCTGCCGGCGACGTGGAAGAGGCCCGAGAGCTCGGCGAGCCGGTCGCAGTCGGCCTCAGGCGCGATCGCGGCGAGCTCGTTGCGGAGGTCTTCAGAAAGAGGCACCCTCGAGCTCCAGGAGTCGCCGCTTGTACTCGACACCGAGCGATCCGTACGAGCCGAGCCCGCCCGCTCCGACGACGCGGTGGCACGGCACGAAGAGCCCGAGCCGGTTGCGGGCGCAGAACGACCCGGCCGCCCGCGCCGCGCCCGGAGCGCCCGCGAGCGCGGCGAGCTCGCCGTACGTGACCACCTCGCCACGTGGGATCGCACGCAGCTCGAGCGCACAGCGCTCGAGGAACGGCGTCTCGTACTCGAGGTCGACGTCCACGTCGTCGAGCGACATTTCCGCGCCGGCGAAGTACGCCCGCAGGCGTTCCACCACCTCCAAGTGACAACTTGTCACTTGGGCCTTTCGGGCGGGGAACGGGAGCTCGTGCCAGAGGACGCGGCCGCCTTCGAGCCACAGCTCCCCCACCCCCCAGCCCTCGGCCTCGTACGCCACATGCGTCACCGCCATGTCCGGCAATCCTAGAATCGGGAGAGATGGGCGCCCACGGCATCTTCAAGGTTCCCGAGCCCTCCAACGAGCCCGTCCGCGGCTACGCGCCCGGGAGCCCGGAGCGCGAGGAGCTCCGCGTCCGCCTCACCGAGATGGAGTCGCGGCAGATCGAGATCCCGCTCGTGATCGGCGGCGAGGAGGTGCGCACCGGGAACACGTTCGAGGCCGTCGAGCCGCACAACCGTTCGCAGGTGCTCGCCACGGTGCACAAGGGTGGTGCGCCCGAGGTCGAACGGGCGATCGCGGCTTCCGCCGACGCCTGGGAGGACTGGTCGCGCACGCCGTGGGAAGAGCGCGCGACAGTCCTGCTTCGCGCCGCCGAGCTGCTCTCCGGGCCCTGGCGCCAGACGCTCAACGCCGCGACGATGCTCGGGCAGTCGAAAACGGCCCACCAGGCCGAGATCGACGCCGCCTGCGAGCTGATCGACTTCTGGCGCTTCAACGTGAAGTACATGACGCGCATCTACGAGGAGCAGCCGGCCTCCTCGCCGGGCGTGTGGAACCGGCTCGAGTACCGGCCGCTCGAGGGCTTCGTCTTCGCGGTGACGCCGTTCAACTTCACCGCGATCGGCGGCAACCTCCCGACGTCGGTCGCGCTGATGGGGAACACCGTCGTCTGGAAGCCCGCCTCGACGGCGGCGTACTCGGCGTACTTCGTGATGAAGCTGCTCGAGGAGGCGGGCCTGCCGCCGGGCGTGATCAATCTCGTCTACGGCAGCGGCGCCGAGATCGGCGACCCGGCGCTCGCAAGCCGCGACCTCGCCGGCATCCACTTCACCGGCTCGACGGCGGTCTTCAACGGCATGTGGCGCACGGTCGCGGGCAATCTCGAGAACTACCGCAACTACCCGCGCATCGTCGGCGAGACCGGTGGCAAGGACTTCATCGTCGCGCACCCGTCCGCAGACGTCGATGAGCTCGCGACCGCGATCGTGCGCGGGTCATTCGAATACCAGGGGCAGAAGTGCTCCGCCGCGTCGCGGGTCTTCGCGCCGTCCAACCTCTGGCCGGAGCTGCGCGAGCGGCTCGTGGAACAGGTGCGCGCACTCAAGGTCGGCGACGTCTCCGACTTCGGGAACTTCATGGGCGCCGTGATCGACGCCGGCTCGTTCAAGACGCAGAAGGCCGCGATCGACGAGGCGAACGCGTCGAACGGGACAGCGAGCGTCCTCGTCGGCGGCGGCTACGACGACTCCGACGGCTGGTTCGTCGAGCCGACCGTGATCGAGACGAGCGACCCCGACTTCCGCACGATGAAAGAGGAGCTCTTCGGGCCCGTCGTGACGGCGTTCGTCTACCCGGAGGGCGACTACGAGGACACGCTCGACCTGATCGACAGCGGCGCTCCCTACGGTCTGACCGGCGCCGTCTTCTCCCGTGACCGAAACGCCGTCGAGCTCGCCAACGAGCGCCTGCGCTACGCCGCCGGGAATTTCTACGTCAACGACAAGCCGACCGGGGCCGTCGTCGGCCAGCAGCCGTTCGGCGGCGCCCGCTCCTCGGGCACGAACGACAAGGCCGGCTCGATGTGGAACCTGATCCGCTGGGTCTCGCCGCGGACGATCAAGGAGCTCTTCGTTCCGCCGACGGACTACCGGTATCCCTACATGGGGCCGGCGGACTAAATCTCATCGACTTCGACTTCGACGTCGGCCAGCTCCGGGGTGACGTAGCGAAGGTAGAGCTCGACCTGCTCGATCATGTCGGCCGCGAGGTCGGCATACCAGGCGTGCTCGTCGAGGTCGTCGGCGATGAAGTACGGCTCCACGTGCGGGAGGCTACGCACCCTTCGTAAGGGATCGGTGATGCCGCTGTAAAAAATAGATCCCGGCCGCGCCGAGCAGGACGGGCGTCGCGAGTACGACGCCGGCAGTCCGGACGCCGAACGCGCTTGCGATTGCGCCGTCCGCAAGGCTCGCAAGCGGGCGGAGGCCGAGGAACGCAACACTCCACAGTGCCATGATCCTCCCCCGCTGGTGCTCGGCGACCTCGAGCTGCAGCCGGCTCGTCGCGGAGGTGTTCGACGCGAGGTACCCGAAGCCGGCGATCGCAAGGAAGACATAGCCGAGGCCGAGCCACGGCGCGAGCGAGAAGCCGACGACGCCGCCGCCCATGAGCAGGAGCGTTGCCTGCATGCGCCGCCGCGACCCAGCGACGCGGCCCGCGAGCAGGAACGCGGCCGCGACGGCTCCGGCGCCGAACGCGCCGATCAGATAGCCCGCGTCGGTGTCCCGCCTTCCGAAGACGTGCGCGAACGCCGGCGCTTCCGTGTTGATCGGGTCGGACGCGAAGCCGACCGCGGCGACGACGAGCAGGAACGCAAGCAGGCGCGGCCGCTCGAGCACGAGGCGAAGGCTCTCGCGCAGCCGGGTCTCCGCGCGAGTCGCGCGACGCCGCGGCTCCGTGTGCACGACGAGCACGCCGACGACGAGCACGAGGTACGAGCCCGAGTTGATGGCGAACGACGCCGGAATCCCGAGCTTGCGGACGGAAAGCGCCGCCAGCGCGGGCCCGACGGCGCGCGCGAGGTTGTACGTCATCGAGTTCAAGGCGACCGCCGACTGCAGCTCGCTCCGCGGCACGAGGTCGCTGATCAACGCCTGGGACGCCGGCGCGCCGAACGCGCTCCCGACTCCGAGCCCGAGCGCACAGACGACCACGACCGAGACCGGCGCACGACCCGACCACGCGAGCACGGCGAGCAGCGCGCTCAGCACCGTCGAGCCGAGCTGCGTCACGACGACGACGCGCCGCCGGTCGAAGCGGTCGGCCATGCTGCCTGCCCACGGCGCGAGGACGAGGATCGGGATGAAGTTGCAGAAGTTGAGGACGCCGAGGAGGAAGGGCGAGTGCGTCTGCCGGTAGACGAGGAGCGACGCCGCGAGGTTCTGGAACCACGTGCCGCTCGCTGAGGCGGCGTTGCCGACGAAGTAGGGACCGAAGTTGCGGCTTGCGATCAGCCGGACGGCTGCGGCCGGCCCCGTCGCCGCGCGGATCTCCCGGGCCTCGTCCACCCGGGTTCTCTATCACCAGTGATGTGGCCGGTAACGTTGCCCGGTCCCTGGGTCGCGAGCACCAAGCGCTGCAAGGACGCAGGGAGCCCCGATAGTCCAACTATCGGGGCGACCGAGGACGCGGCAGCGCGCCGCGTGATCGCGGGCCAGGGGCCCGGCGAACGTTGCCGGTTACATCACTACGCTGGAAGCCGGATGCGACTCCTACGCACCCTGGTCGTTCTCTCAGCCGTCCTCGCACTGGCCGCCGCGCCCACAGCCAAGGCAGCGACGGCCATCGACCGCGCGGTCGCCGAGCTCAAGAAGGATCCCGTCTACGTCGATCCGTCGGCCGAGGAGCGCATCTCCCGTGCGGACGAGAAGCGCCTCGAACGCGAGATCCGAACCGCCCGCGCAGGACAGGTGTACATCGTGCTCCTCCCCGACAGCGCCGGCGATCCGGCGCAGGTGCTGCGGACGATCCACAATCGGCTGCATCGCGACGGGACGTACGCCGGCGTGGTGGGGAACCACTTCCTCGCACTGAGCAGCACCCTCCCTTCGGGTGAAGCGGGTCGGCTCGCAACGGACGCCATCGACGCACATCGCGGCGACGGCGTCACGGCCACACTCGTCGACTTCGTCCACCGGGTCGCAGACGCGCGCAACGGCTCGAGCGGTGACGGCGGCGGCTCGAGCGGCATCGGCACGTGGCCGCTGATCGCGCTGATCGCCGGCGGCATCTTCCTGTTCCTCTTCGTGCGCGGCCGCTCACGCCGCCGAGGCCAGCAAGCGCAGCTTGCACAGGTGAAGGAGGTCGCGCGTGAGGACCTCGTCGCGCTCGCCGACGACGTGCAGCGGCTCGAGCACCGCGTTGAGGGCTCCCTCGCAGCAACCGAGGCGTACAACCGCGCGCTCGCGTCATACGAGCGTGCATCGCAGGCCTTCGACCGCGCCCGCTCGCCGCAGGAGCTCTCACGTGTTGCGGAGGCACTCGAGGAGGGCCGCTACGAGATGGCTGTCGCCGACGCAGCTCTGGCAGGGCGTCCGGCGCCGGAGCGCCGCCCGCCCTGCTTCTTCGATCCGCGGCACGGCCCTTCGACGCGCGACGTCGAATGGTCGCCGGACGGCGGTGCGCCGCGGCTCGTGCCGGCGTGCGAGGCGGACGCGCAGCGGGTGGAGCGCGGCGAGGAGCCGCAGTCACGTCAGGTCGCCTCCGGCGGCGCGATGATGCCGTACTGGGCCGCAGGCCCGATGTACGGCGGCTACTTCGGCGGATTCCTCCCCGGCCTGCTCATCGGCGAAGTCTTCGGCGGCTGGGGCGGCGGCTACGACGACGCCGGCGGAAGCGGCGACAGCGGCGGGGACTTCGGCGGCGGCGACTTCGGCGGCGGTGGCGACTTCGGGGGCGGCGGCGACTCCGGCGGCGGCGGCGACTTTTAGGAAGGCCCTAGCCGGCGCCCGTCTTGTGGAGCTGGGCGTAGATGTGGCGCGCGGTCTTCGCCGGGACGCCGGGGACGCCCTCGAGCTCTTCCTGGGTCGCCGAGACCATCTCCTCGACCGAGCCGAAATGCTGGAGCAGTGCACGCCGGCGGGCCGGGCCGATCCCCTCCAGGTCGTCGAAGATCGACTCGAAGCCGCGCGACTCGCGGCGCTGCCGATGGAAGCCGAGTGCGAAGCGATGCGCCTCGTCTCGGATCCGCTGCAGAAGCTGTAGACCGGGGTTGTGCCGCGAGAGCACGACCGGATCGCTCTGTCCCGGAATGAACACCTCCTCGACGCGCTTCGCGAGCGCGATGACCGCGACGCGCGGGAGGTCGAACGCCTGCATCGCAGCGAGGGCGGCCGAGAGCTGGCCTTTGCCGCCGTCGATCACGACGAGGTTGGGCGCTGTTGCAAACGAGGCATCGTGTGTGTCTCCCGTCCCGTCGGAGAGGCGGGCGAACCGGCGCGCGATGACTTCCGCCATCGCCGCGAAGTCGTCCGGATCGTCGCCGGCGGTCTTGATGCCGAACTTGCGGTAGTCGGCCTTCTTCGGCAGCGCGTCCTGGAAGACGACCATCGAGCCGACCGGGTCCTGGCCCATCGCGTGCGAGATGTCGTAGCACTCGATCCGGATCGGGAGCGACTCGAGGTTCAGCGCCTCCCGCAGCTCCTCCAGCGCCTCGATCCGCCGCGCGCGCTTCTGCTCGGTCGCTGCTTGCTCGGTGACGAGCGCGTGGCGCGCGTTCTCGTCGGCGAGCTGCTGCAGGCGCCGCTTCTCCCCGCGCTCCGCCGTCCGCACCTCGACGCGCGCACCTCGCTTCTCGGAGAGGAACTCGGCGAGCGCGGAGAGGTCGCCCGAGTCGGGCGGCACGATGATCTGCGGCGGGACGCTCGGCGCCGAGCCGTAGTACTCGAGGCCGAACGACTCGAGCACCGTCGTCAGATCCTGCCCGGCGACGTTCTCGAGATGAAACGAGTGCCGGTCGATCATCTTGCCTCCGCGCAGCGGGAAGATCTGAACCACGGCGCGGTCGGCCTCGGCGGCGAAGCCGATCACGTCGACGTCCCCGACCGACTGCCGCTCGACGGCCTGTCGCTCGACCAGGTGCTGAACGGCCCGCAGGCGGTTGCGATAGCGCGCCGCGTCCTCGAAACGCTCCTCGCGCGCCGCTACCTGCATCTTGCGCTCGAGCTCGCGCTGGATCGGCTTCACGTCGCCGGACAGGAACTCGATCACGCTGTCGATGATCGCGCCGTAGTCCTCCTTCGACACGTAGCCCACGCAGGGAGCCAGGCAGCGGTCGATGTGGTAGTCGAGGCAAGGGATGCCCGAGTGCCGGCCCGGCTTCGGCCCCTCGCAGGGGCGGTACGGGAAGACGCGGTTCAGGACGTCGAGCGTCTCGCGCACCTTCTTCGCGTTCGCGTACGGGCCGAAGTACCAGACGCCCGGCCGGTGCCGCTCCCGCGTGAACATCACCCGCGGGTACTCGTCCTCGACCGTGACCGCGATATACGGGAACGACTTGTCGTCGCGTAGACGGACGTTGAAAGGCGGCCGGTGCCGCTTGACGAGGTTCTGCTCGAGGTGGAGCGCTTCAACCTCGGTTCCGGTGACGATCACCTCGATGTCCTCGACCCGCTCCGGCAGGAGCTGAATTTGGGCGCGTCCGTCCTGGGTGTTCTGGAAGTACGAACGCACGCGCGGCCGGAGCGACTTGGCCTTCCCGATGTAGAGGACGTTGCCCTTCGCGTCGCGGAACAGGTAGACGCCCGGCTTCGCCGGGAGCCGTTTCAGCTGGTCTTCGAGCCTCGCGGGCATCCGACGGCTACCGTAGCCGAGCCAATGAGGGGGTCGATCCTGCGGTTCTCGACAGTGCTGGCGGCCCTCGCGCTCGCCCCAGCCGCGCACGCGACGGGCCCCTCGCTCGTGCTCGGAGCGACCGAGGATGCCGTACGCTCCGTCACCCTCGCCCAGACGAAGACGCAGATGGATCTGCTCGTCCTCGCCGGCTTCGGAGCCGTGCGGATCACGCAGGCGTGGACGCCCGGCGAGCGCGTGCTGTCGGCGCACGACCGGACGGTGCTCCAGAACGTCGTATCGGCGGCGAAGCTCGCGAACGTCACCGTCGTCACGAGCGTCATGAATGCGGGCAGCCGGACGACGCCGCTTACCGCCGCCGACCAGGCCGACTTCGCCGCGTACGCAGCCGCGGTGGTCAAGACGGTGCCGGCGTTGCGCATCGTCATCGTCGGCAACGAGCCGAACCTGAACCGCTACTGGTTGCCCCAGTTCAACGAGGACGGCAGCGACGCGGCGGCGCCGGCGTACGAGTCGCTGCTCGCGCTGACCTACGACGCCGTGAAGGCACAGGACCCGAACGTGACGGTGCTCGGCGGCGCGGTCTCGCCGCGCGGAGGCGACGTCGCGGGTGGGATCCGGCCGACACATTCGCCGACCGTCTTCATCCACGACATGGGCCAGGCATACCGCGACAGCGGCCGCACCGAGCCGATCATGGACGGCTTCGCCTTCCACCCGTACGAGGACAACTCGAGCGTCGAGCCCGCGCTCGGGACGCACCCGAACTCGACGACGATCGCTCTGGCCGACTACCCGAAGCTCGTCGCGTCGCTCGGCGAGGCGTTCCCGGACGGCTACTCGATGCCGATCTGGTACGACGAATTCGGCGTCGAGTCGCAGATCCCGGCGTCAAAGCTTCCGCTGTACACCGGGACGGAGCCTGCGACGACGAAGCCGGTGCCCGAGGCGACGCAGGCCGCTTACTACCGGCAAGCGGTGCAGCTCACGTTCTGCCAGCCGAACGTGCGCGGCCTCTTCCTCTTCCACTCCGTCGACGAGAAGGACCTCGCCGGCTGGCAGTCGGGCGTCTATTACGTCGACGACACGCCGAAGTCGAGCCTCCCCGCGGTCAGGCTCGCCCTCCAGGAATCGCGGCGTGGCGTCGTTGCGCACTGCGACGGCCTCGAGCTGCCCGTGCAGCTGAAGGTGACGCAGCGCGGGCCCGTGCTGACGCTTACCTGCGACTTCGACGGCTCGTACGTCGCGGAGCTGTACCGGATCCCCGGCA
>Ga0137374_10011431_pt1 | contig 10388 bp, 12 predicted proteins | sample SagtaG_20_FD_104811 | JGI IMG/M metagenome (GOLD analysis project Ga0137374, IMG submission 104811) | Vadose zone soil microbial communities from Sagehorn Ranch, Mendocino, California, USA - Sage1_R_100_16 metaG | ecosystem: Environmental > Terrestrial > Soil > Vadose zone | place: USA...
AAGGGCTACTCGACCACCGAGAAACAATAATTTACGCCAAAAACAACACTGCCACTCCCGCAATCGCAAGCACAGTTCCTGCAACAGCTTGCCAGCCGAATTTTTCCTGGAGTACAAAGTAACTGAACGGCAGGACGATTACAGGTGGGAGAGCCATCAATGTGCTGGCAACCCCAATCTCGGCATGTTGCACCGCTAGTAAAGAGGAAGAAACTCCAAGCACGGGTCCGATCAGTGCACCTAGTGCGAGCCACCGGATGACTTGTGGCTTGTTGCGTAGAGCTGTATATGTTGTCTGTGCTTTACCTTCGATAAAAGTCCATATCCAGATAAAAGTTACTGCGGCGAACATGCGGATTGCATTTGCCTGCAACGGCGAAAAATCTCCGGTCATACCCTGCTTTGAAAGGACAAGTCCAACCGCCTGACCAAGCCCCGCGAGCACACCGAAGATCACCCCACGTCGCGTATGACCATGCGGTGTATCGGCCGGCTCTTCATGCGACATAACCACCCAGGCAATCCCTGTCAGTGCAAGGATGATGCCTGTGATTTGCGTGATCGTGAGCGTCTCACCAAAGAAAACCCACGCGATGATTGAACCGAAAATTGGTGCAAGACTCAATAATAAAGTTCCAAGGCGCGTTCCCAACGAGATAAGTGCCTGGAATAAGAACGAGTCACCTAGTGAAAGTCCGATAATTCCAGAGACGCTCAGCCATATCCACCGTGAAGAATGCGCCGAAAATGGCAATGGCTCGCGAAAGAGAAATGCATTAAGAACTAAGAGATAGATCAACGCAAATACAAGCCGCGTTCGGTTGGTCACCTGTGAACCGACCATGCGTCCGGTAAACGTAAAAATAATTGCCGTCACCGCAAAAAAGAAAGAGGTTGCGAGGGCGGCAATCTCACCGACCAAATTCATATTAAGATGTCCTTTCAGTTGGACAAAAAGTCATTGAGGTGAAGAGAAATCTGCTATATACTACTGAATAACTTTATTTTTAGCAACATTTATCAGTAAAAAGATGAATCAAGAGATTCGATTCTGCACAGCACATGATAACACCCGCCTTGCCTATGCAAAGGTGGGACAGGGTCCACCTTTGGTGAAGGTCGCCAATTGGCTGAGTCATTTGGAGTATGACTGGAACAGTCCAGTATGGCAACCCTGGTTAGAAAGGTGGTCGCGTTTTCGTACGCTTTATCGCTATGATCAGCGAGGTTGCGGCCTTTCTGATTGGAAAGTGTCGGATCTTTCGTTTGATAGCCTGGTCAGCGATCTTGAAACCGTTGTTGATGCGGCAGCCTTGGAACGATTCGACCTATTTGCTATGTCTCAGGGTGGTTCGATTGCCATTGCGTACACAGCTAAGCATCCAGAAAGAGTTAGTAGGTTAATCTTATACGGGGGGTATGTACAAGGACGACTAAGAAATAATCCTACCCCCGAAGAAGTTGAAGCAATCGAAGTAGAACTTAAGCTTCTCAAGTTGAGCTGGGGTGATGAAAACCCCGCATATCGGCAGGTCTTCACAACGTTTTTAATCCCCGAAGCTACGCTTGAGCAGTTTGCATGGTTCAACAATTTGCAGCTCATTTCCACATCGCCGGATAATGCCTCAAAACTTCAACAGATTTTCAACGAGGTGGACGTTCGTGAGTTGGCAACAATGATAAAAGTTCCAACGCTGGTCATTCAGGCAAAAAACGACGCGGCGGTTTCTTTTGAAAGAGGGCGGCAGACCGCCGCTCATATTCCCGGCGCGCGCTTTGTTGTCTTGGATAGCAAGAATCATATTCTCATGTCAACTGAACCAGCTTGGTCCTATTTTTGGAATGAGTTCTATCGTTTTCTTGATGTGGACATTGATTTATTAAAAAAGGGCGTGACAGTTGCGGCGGGCGATAAAATCTTGTTGGGACTCTCCGCCCGGGAAAGAGATGTCTTGCGCCTGCTGGCACAAGGTCATGAAAACAGAGAGATCGCCCGAAGGCTGGTACTCAGTGAAAAGACAGTCCGTAACTATGTTTCAAATATCTATGCCAAACTGCAAATCAACAGCCGGGGAGAAGCAATTGTCCTTGCTCGCCAGAGTGGTCTTGTAGAAAATATGTTGTAGCGAATGTAACCGGGACAAAATCGGGACACCCGTCTCTTTTCAATAGGACATCATTACTGCTATTCTATCGGTAGTTGATAAAAATGTTCTATTGAGAGGAGATATAACTATGACAACTCAAGCAAAATTTTCAGAAAAAACAATGAGCGCATCCATCGCTACCGGAGCAAATATTGTTGCATTAGCCGGCGTGGGCCTGGTCCTATATGGATTAATGTTCCTGGTCCGCAACTTTGCTGGATTCATCGAACTTGGTCTGACGCCTAATCACGTGGGCGGGACACCGGAGCAGATCCAGGCTTTCAGCCAAAATCTGTATAACTACATCAGCCACTTGCAGGTAGCCTTATCCGGCTTCATCATCGCACTGGGCATAGCAGTGATTGCCTTAGCCATGTTTGGGATTCGGCGCGGTGAAAGTTGGGCGGTATGGACCGCATTCCTTGCTCCTGTTGTTGCGGTTGGGATTGCCCTGCCTCTCCATTTCCCATTTCACATCGCCACGCTGGGTCATCTGGGATTGATCTATCTTGATGCAGCGATCCTGCTTATCGGAACGATTCTTTCCTACCGGGCATTGAAAGCATAATATTCAAATAGTAGCCGTCTGTTTCAGGAAAGGAGAGACGAATGACACATCAACCTATTCCCAAAATATCGCTGGACGAATTGCGGCTGGAAATCAAAAAGGAATACACTAATGTCGCCCTCGATCCCAATAAGGGATACCATTTTCACACTGGGCGTCGCCTCGCGAATCTGCTTGGCTACGATGAGGCCTTGTATGCCGACCTACCTGAAAGTAACATTGCATCGTTCGCTGGAACTGGAAACCCGTTCTCTGTAGGGTTAATCAACCCTGGCGAAACAGTTGTAGATGTTGGCTCGGGTGCGGGATTTGATTCCCTTATTGCATCACGTCTAGTTGGCTCAACTGGTCGCGTGATCGGGTTCGACATGACATCGGAGATGTTGGCGAAGGCGCAGGCGGGAGCGGCGGCTATGGGTGCGTCCAATGTCGAATTCCGCGAAGGACTTGCGGAATCCCTGCCTCTGCCCGACAACTTTGCAGACGTAGTGATTAGCAATGGTGTCCTTAATCTTACTCTTGATAAGACTGAGACGCTTCGCGAATGGTTTCGCATTCTTAAGCCAAGTGGACGCTTGCAAGTGGGCGACATTCTCGTCGAGCGTGTGATCCCCGCTGACGCAATGGATGACATCTCCCTGTGGACTGGCTGAATTGCTGGCGCTCTGCTGGATGCAGAGTTACTCCGCGCCGTGAGCGCGGCTGGTTTTGAAGATGGTCAAATTGTCCACAAATACAATAACTATGAAGATGTTCCTGACCCGTCTGACGCTCTAGATTTTGGCACGCAAGGCATCAGTTTTCGCGCCCGCAAGCCTTTGTAAGGTATACAGACAGTGTCGAAGTCCATAATCAAAAACGGCGGCTAACAAAACGATGACCTGGCATATCCCAGCGATTTGTCAGGTCATATCAAATGGCATGTCCAGAAAAATAGAAAGGTCATCTATAGGAAGGAATCCCGAGAGATGGAACAGACGAAAGTCACCGACAATGCCGCAATCTATCAGACCGTTACTGACTATTATGAAGGTTGGTATACACCACATACAGAACAAATAGCAGACTGTCTCCACACTGACTTGGCTAAGCGCGCCATCAAACAGGATGTGTCTGGAAAGGAATATCTTCTTCACCTTACAAAAGAAGCTATGGTAGGTGCAACTAGACAGGGTGGTGGAAGTAATTCGCCTGCCGAGAAGAAGAATTGGACAATCACAATTCTGGATCGTTATGAGGAAATTGCAACGGTAAAAGTAAATTGTCCGGAGTATGTGGAATATATCCACCTAGCAAGACAGGATGGACAATGGCAGATTGTGAATGTTCTTTATACAGCACACCGTGAGGGCTTGTAGCGCCGTAGAGCCGTTCCACCCTTATTTCAATCGTGGAATCCAGCGTGGGACGTTATTGCAATATTCATCGTACTCACTGTCGAATTTGTTTCTAAGAACAGGTTCTTCAAAAACCACGACCAGAATCCTTGAACGCGATCACGAAGCAAAAGATATAAGCCATCACTAAGCCTGAGCCAGACCAAGTGATGTGTACCACTAGCAGCCCACCTGTAAAACAAATCAGAATAATGCCGAACAGGAATCCATTTTGTTTGAGATGGGTTCTTGTCTATTTTAATGAGTACTGCGCTCCGAGAATCTACGTACTTTCACCGATGTATTTTGCCGTGTGAAATCGTATAATGCGATCATCCTTTAAAATATCAGTAAGGAGAGACCAAAATGTTATACAGGAAATTGAAGTCCAAATTGTTCAGAATAATGGGGTTGTTGGCGGGAGTTGCCGCTCTGGCTTTCACGGTACCGTCACCGCAACCAGCCTACGCCGACAATATCACGCCGCCACCCGTACCTGCCAATATTCAGGTGCCGGCCGGGAACAAGGCATTCCTCGTGGGACATGCCGTGGGCACCCAGAACTATGTGTGTCTGCCCTCCGGTTCGAGCGTCCAGTTTGTGCTCTTCACGCCGCAGGCTACACTGTTCGATGAGGCTGGTGGACAACTCATCACACACTTCTTCAGTCCCAACCCGTTTGAGACGAATACGAATCCAAAAGTGTTGGACGATCACACTATTCGTCCTACATGGCAGGATTCGAAGGACACAAGCGTGGTCTGGGGATTAGTGAAACCTGGTAACTCCTCCAGCGACCCCAACTTCGTCGAACCGGGAGCTATACCCTGGTTGCTCATTACGAAGGCTGGCTCTCAAAACGGACCCACCGATGGTGACCGGCTGAGCGTGACCACCTTCATCCAACGGCTAAATACCCATGGTGGACTCGCACCGTCAACCGGCTGTACCACATTAGTAGATATCGGCAACATGGTATTTGTTCCTTATACTGCCGATTACTACTTCTACAAGAGCACTGGTGGCGGCAACTAAGACCTTCCCAGAAGAAACTTAGATAACCGGACGGTCATAACCGTCCGGTTCTTCGTATCAGTCTTTCAACTCCGTTCAAGCCTTGGGCTAGCCGGGATCCAGCGCGGGACATGGCTGCAATAGTCATCGTACTCTGCGTTAAATTTCTTCATGAGAACAGGCTCCTCAAAGAGGACGATCAGAATATGGGAGGCGACAAGATAACACAGAAAGTAAGCGATCACCAAGCCTGAGCCCGACCAGAGAATGTGTCCCAGCAGCGCGCGCAATGCGCACAGATAGATTAGGTTACGGACGCGACGATACAACCCAGTGATGATCAATTGTTTTGGCGGGCGCATGTGAGCCGAGGTGCCATGTCCTTAGAGCAACTGATTATGATCCACGCGCCGATTGCCCACAGAGGAATCGCAAGGTAACACAGAATGCCTAAATCAAAAGTGGAGAATTGAGCGCAGCAAGCTAGAACGATATGTATAACGGAAAAAAGCCGTGCAGGCTTCCCATGTAGAGAAGGGTCTTAATTAAATTCAGGGTCTTCTTCGAAAGCGGTCAACAATAAACGCGCTGACAACATACCAAATGATTAAATCGAAAAGCACGAAAAGCCCGTTGAACTCCGAGCAGTTTTGTCCCGGTGGGCAGGGTCCCCATGCCAAATAGAATTGGAAAGGAAAACCGAGAGGGAATGTATCAGAAATATGCGTGACTACGTATGCTCGCCAAATATAGCTTGAGATAAAAAATAGTATGCATGTAAGAACGATCTTCGAAAGATTCGGTTTGATGAAACTTAGCGTTTTATTGATGGGAACCTCCCAGGAATCCAACGTGGGACGCGCTTGAGATAGTCTTCGTATGCCACACCAAACTTTCTTCTTAAAGTTGGCTCTTCATAGAAGATAATAAAAAGGTGAACTCCAATCCATGAAAACACCGTGTAAATGAGTAAGGCCCAATATCCAAACCATAAAAAATGTCCTAGAAAAATCAATACGACCCCTGCATAGATTGGATTTCGAACATAGCGATAGAACCCTTTGATGACCAATTCCTTAGGCGGGTCCGTCGGGGCGGGAGTGCCATGTCCGCTGAACGTAAAATCCCAGAAACACCACAAAACAATTAAGCTACCAAACAACCAAAATGGAAGGGCCAGCAAAGAGAGTACACCCGTTTCTATTCGCGGACCAGTGCGGAGAAGCGCGAGAGGAACATAAAGAGCAAATAAACCGGCTTCTAGAACGAGATAGAGCAGGGACTTAAAGATCGTCATGAGATGGACATCATTTGAAGCGCGGAATCCAGCGCGGGACTTTTTTCAAGTAGTCTTCGTACGCCGCGCCAAATTTCCTTTTTAGGGTTGGTTCTTCATAATAAGTTACGAAGGTATTAAAGGCAATAAAAACGACAATCGCATAAATCAACAGATTCCAATACCTGAACCATAAAAAATGACCAATGATAATTGCCAGCACGCCCACATACATCGGATTTCGAACATAGCGGTAGAAGCCCGTGGCAACTAGTTCTTTCGGTGGGTCAATTGGTGCGGGTGTGCCGCGCCCCTTCACGAGGAAATCCCAGAAGGACCAGAGAAGCATTACGAGACCGATCAGCCAAAGTGGAAATGCGAGATAGGCAAAGATTCCCGTTTCGGCCTGCGGACCTCTGCGTAAAAGAGCGAGTGGAATATAGCCTGCGACAACGCCGGGGGCAAAAATGAAGAAGATAATGGACTTGAGGGCGGCCATCGTGCTTTCCTTTTAGCCTATGGAAAACTTAACACCTAATTGTTTTAACAAGTCGAATAAATCAGGCCCACCCCAATGCTCAATGAATTTGCCATGCTCAACACGGATAATATCAATGAGAGTGACGGTAAAGGATTTTCCGGTTGGCTCAATACTCTGAAACACTCCATTATGAGTACCACGCATGGTTGAGCGAAATATGACGTAATCGCCTTCTGCGAAAATATCTTCTACTGTGAGCTTAACATCTGGAAAAGCGGAACGAAAGCTGGAAAGTCGTTGTTTTTGATCCTTAAGCAGGAGTGGCTCGGAGATCGGAGAAAGATGTCGACGATAACTTGGCGCGAGAAATTTATCTATAGCTGCAAGATTTCCTTTATCCCAGACTTCTTCGATATAACTGCGAACAAGAGATTTAAGAGCGCTCATGATTACTGGAAAATCAAAACATTAGACTGATATAGAACCATCATCAAGCTTCTTAATCATATCTTCCAATAGATCTCTTACGAAAGTCGCATGTAGGTCAGGCTGCAAGCCTGACAGCCCTTTGAAACACAAGTTTTGGCGGGTTGAAAACCCGCCCTACGATTACTTATGCAAGAAGTCTAATATCAATTTTATGATCTGATTTAGCAGACGTTTTCTTTCGGGGCGGCTTAACATAATGTTTTCATTGGTCAAGGCATTCTCATAAGCCTTGCTTACAACTTCAATGATATATTCATTGACCTTCTCCGGTTGAACCCTTTTAAGCATTCACTTTTGCAGGTTAACGCAAGAGCCAGAATCTGGTTGGGGATCGAAAGGGTTCAACATAAGTTTTGATCTCACTTTCGTACTCTAATGATTACAGAGTTACGGTCACATTAAATTAACCGCGCTTCTTCAACCACTTCAATAATTTTTCCTTAGGCCAGCAATTGATTACATCTTCCTTCGTCAGCCAGGCACGCCTGCCAATTGCCACACCATAAAATAACAAATCGAAATCGCTTTCGGAGTGTGAGTCGGTGTTGATGCTGATAGGGATGCCTAACTCTTTTGCACGGCGAGCATGCACATCGTCCAGGTCGAGGCGGGCGGGATGCGCGTTAATCTCCATAGCGACACCCGTCTCAGCCGCAGCATTGAGCACCGCGTCCATGTCAAGATCCGCCCCTTCGCGGTCTGGAAACATACGACCTGTGGGATGGCCAATAATATCCACATGCGGGTTGCGGATGGCGTTAATCAGCCGCTGTGTAACCTTTTCGCGCGGTTGTCGCAAGCCTGTGTGAAGCGAGGCCAAAACCAGATCAAGTGTTGCGAGAAATTCATCCGGATAATCGAGCATGCCATCTGCTTTAATCTCAACTTCACTGGCATGCAAAACGAGGATGCTATCGCCGAGTTGCTTTTGAATCTTTTTAATTTCCACGGCCTGCTTCTTGTGATCTTCCATGCTCAATCCGCCTGTGACGCCAAGACTCACCGAATGATCGGTAAAGGCAATCACTTTCATCCCGCGTTTGGCCGCGGCGCGTGCCATTTCCAGCATCGAGAGTTTTCCGTCACTCCAGGTTGAGTGAGTTTGCAAATCAGCCTTGATATTTTTAAGCTCAATCAACTTCGGAAGCTGATTTTTCTTGGCAGCCTGAATCTCGCCGCGGTCTTCACGTAACTCAGGTGGGATCCACGGTAGGCCAAGCGTCTCATACACTTCCTCCTCTGTCTCGCAAAGGATTTCACCTTCGCCATTACCTTTCATCTTCAAGAATGAATGCTCCGATAACGATAATTTTTTACCAAGAGCTAGTTCACGCAAATGTACGTTGTGATCTTTTGAACCGGTAGCATAAACCAATGCCGTGCCAAACCTTTCAGGCGGAAGCACCCACACCTGCGCACGCACGCCATCGTGGAATTCAACACTCGACTTGGTATCACCTTTGCCTAATACTCGGTTTACGCCACCCAATTTGACAAATGCTTCCATGACGGCAGAGGAGTCATGTGCTGAGACAAGGATATCTAGATCACCAATTGTCGAACGCATCCTTCGCAGACTTCCAGCTGGTTGCACATCGACGACACCTTTCACCTTTTTGAGTTCTCTAATCAGTGTCTGTGCAAGCGGGTATGCACGTCCAAGTGGGATCCTGCCCGATCTTCTCCCTAATGATTCAATCCCTGCGATGATCTGTTGTTCTGATTTTGTGCCCATACCCGGCAGGTCACGCAATTTCCCTGCACGCGCAGCTTCTTCAAGTTGTGCGAGCGTCGTGATATCGAGTGTTTTCCAGATGAGCGCAATCTTCTTCGGTCCGAGTCCCGGCACGGGTAACATCTCCGCCAAACTTGGCGGGACCTCTTTTTTTAGTCTCTCGAGGAATTCCAATTTACCGGTACTGAGTAGTTCATCGATCTTCTCGGCGATGGCCTGGCCTACACCGGGAATATCTTTAAGCTTGCCCTCTTTCCAATATTCGGATGCTTCTCGTCCAAGCCCCATCAGATTTTCAGCAGCCCTGCGATAAGCGAGGGTCTTGTACATATTCTCGCCTTTGATCTCGGATAAATTGGCGATCATTATGAAGGTCTCGGCTAATTGGCGGTTGTTCATCATAACAATAATCCTTTCGGTCTTATTTATTATACGATGAACATCAGGCTTCGCGATGTAGTTCAATCCCCCTCCCAACCCTCCCCAATCCTTCGACACCGTTCGTCCACAGGATCGCTACGCTGATGCCGCGAGCCCCGTCCCCTGGACTGTCCGTCCCGCGGCCTGGCGGCCACGACAGGCAGGACAGGCTGGCCCGGACGGGACAGGGCACGCCGGTGCGAGACGGCAAGCTCAGGACAAGTTTTGGGGGAGGGCCAGGGTGGGGGCGAGTGTCTACTTTTCTAGCCAAACTTGGAATCCTATGCCGTTTGTATCAATCTTACTCTTGCCAAACTGGGTTTGCGCGATCATATCTTTCATCTCGTCCACGCTATAGGCGCTTTTCAGTAGCATTTGATCGAATGTCCACCTGACCAGGATTTCATTGATGCGGCTAAGTCCCATACCCTTGACCTCTCGTTCAATCTCTTCGGCTGAGGCATCACGACGCAAATCTGCAATGACGCTAAGACCGCCCGGGCGTAAGACTCTATACATTTCAGCAATAGCCTTGACAGGTTCAGAGAAGTTCTTGAAAGCTGCCTGACAGAAAGTAAAGTCAAAAGTATTATCTTTGAATGGCATATTGGAAGCATTGCCTTGTCGGAAATCGATCTTCAACCCTGCTTCCGCTGCATTCCTGCGCGCAATCTCTACAAATGATTTACTGATATCAAGACCAGTGATTTGATAGCTGCCAAGCTTAGCGAGCTCGATGCAGAAGTATCCTGGACCTGGCGCAATCTCCAATACTTTACCGTTCGCAGGAATTTTCTCGACCAATTGTTTTGCCATCAATTTATGTCGCTTCAAATCCTTGAAGGTCGTTTTGGCATACCAGCTAGCGATCATGCCTTCCAT
>Ga0137374_10011466_pt1 | contig 10367 bp, 11 predicted proteins | sample SagtaG_20_FD_104811 | JGI IMG/M metagenome (GOLD analysis project Ga0137374, IMG submission 104811) | Vadose zone soil microbial communities from Sagehorn Ranch, Mendocino, California, USA - Sage1_R_100_16 metaG | ecosystem: Environmental > Terrestrial > Soil > Vadose zone | place: USA...
AACAAGGAAGCTGAGTACGGCGGAGGCTGTCCACGAGGCGAGCTTGGAAGTGCTCCGACAGCGCCGCTCGCAGCGCCAGAGCACCCACCCTTTCTATTGGGCCGGGTTCGTAGCCGTGGGCGACTGGAGGTAGCCTCTGGAGACCGAGCCAATCCTCGCGGGCCACGGGAAAGATCCGCTACGTCATCAAGCAGCGAGGTCCGAGTAGGGGCCCGCCGGCGCGCGATCCGCACCCAAAGCCGCTCCGCGCGGCGCACGCACGACCCGGCGAGGACCCGGCGTTATCGGACCCGCCCCTGACCCGGCGCGCAACCGAAAGATCGCGGGAAGTCGCCAAGAAGGTGGTGGAGCTGAACGGGATCGAACCGTCCCGCTTCCCGCTTTGCGGGAGGGCGGGACGCCCGTCGCGCTTTCTTTGTGCGGGGGGCTCTGCCCCCCGGCCCCCCGACGTCGGTCGACGTTCGATCCTGCAGTGTTCCTTATCGGAATGCGTCGGCGGAAAGTAATGGTGGAGCTGAACGGGATCGAACCGTCGACCTCCTGAATGCCATTCAGGCGCTCTCCCAGCTGAGCTACAGCCCCACGCGAAGGCCGCGCAGAATAGCACGCGGCTCGTGAAGTCTTCAACGCGCTCCGACATAATCGGTTCGGAAGCGCCCGGGGCCTGGTGGCTCTCGCGGACTTCAAATCCGTTGGCGTCCCGGTTCCGCCGGGATGGGTGGGTTCGATTCCCATGCGCTTCCGCCACACCCATTTCGTGCACATGGCTTGCAACCGCCGACGCCCAGGAGGAATCCATGAGCGTCAACCTTCAGGCGTGGGACAACTTTCTGGGACGGTCGCTGATCGTCTTCCTCATGATCGAGGGGGTCAAGACCTTCCCCTGGGTGGCCCGGGCGTCGGGCGGCTCGGTCTCCTTCAAGCTGCTGGAAAACGTGGCCGTGAATCTCGTCTTCGCGATTCTCGTCCAGAAGACCGGCAGCGACATCTTCATCGGAGAAGGCCCATGGCCGCTCGTGCTCTCCGTGGTCTTCGGATCGCTCGCCACGGCCGGACTTCACCGGTTGAAGATGGCGTTCGAGAGGCGATCGCCGTCCGATCCTGCCTGGGAGGCGAAGCACGCGAGAAAGGCGGCCTGACCCGTCGCGTCACGGTGGTAGCATCGGCGGCCGCATAAGAAGTGGAGGAAAAATGAGAATGCGCTCGACCACACTGATTGGAGGAGCTCTCCTCGCGGCCTCGTCACTCTGTCTCGGCCAGGCCGTCCACGAGATGAAGAAGCCGGTGGCCGGCAAACCGATGGCGTCGACCGAGATGATGAAACCGGCGTCGGAAATGTCGAAACTCTCCGGATTGATCGGCAACTGGCAGTGCGCGGGGAAGACCTTTGCTTCACCGATGGGGCCGGAGCACGCGACCGAGGGCACCGTATCCGTCCACAATGAGCTGGGCGGCCGCTGGCAGGTCTCGCACTACAAGGAGAAGAAGACCGCGCAGAACACGATGCCGTTGGAGGCGGACGAGTACTGGGGCTACGACTCGGCGGAGAAGAAGTGGGACCGGATCGCCATCGACGGCTGGGGCGGTTGGAGCAACGGCGAGGCGAAGGATTGGGAAGGCAACAGCATCACGTGGATGAGTGAAGGCGTGATGATGGGCGCGAAAGGAAAATACCGCGACACCTTCACGAAAAAGAACGACCGGGAGGTTCTCTACAAGGGGCAGGTGCAGGGCTCGGACGGCAAGTGGGCCGATGCCTGGGAAACGACCTGCAAGAAGAAGTAAGGTCGGTTTAGCAATCACCGTCGCAGTTCGACCTCAAAAGGGCCGCTCTGATCGGGCGGCTTTTTGATTTTCGCGACGGCTTCGACCGCGCCGGCTACGGCTTCTGAGCGACGTCACACGGACTCGGGCTAGACTTTCCAGGTTTTGCACCCGAGCGAGACTCGAACAGTCCTCCTCTCCGCGCGCTCGGTCTCGAAGTCCTATCGCCTGGGAGCGGCGATCGTCCCTGCTATCTCCGACGTCTCGCTCGAGATCGGTCCGGAGGAGTTCGTCGCCATCCAGGGCCCGAGCGGCTCGGGCAAGACGACGCTCTTGAATCTTCTCGGTCTCTTGGACGCGCCCGACGAGGGAGAGGTCTGCGTGGAAGGGCACGATGCTGCCGGCCTCACGGAAAACGCGAAGTCCGACCTGCGCCGCGACCGTTTCGGATTCGTTTTCCAGATGTTCAACTTGATCCCGGTCCTCTCCGCCGAGGAGAACGTCGCCTATCCAGTCGGTCTCGCCGGGAAAGGCCCGGCGGAGAGGCGCGCCCGGGCGCTCGAGCTCTTAGCGGCGGTCAGCCTCGGCGAGAAAGCCGGCGTACGGCCCGACCTCCTTTCCGGCGGTCAGCGCCAGAGGGTCGCGATCGCCCGGGCACTCGCCAACCGTCCCGCGGTGGTCTTCGCGGACGAGCCGACCGCCAACCTCGACTCGAAGACGGCCGACGAGATCCTCGATCTCATGCGGGCGATGGGGGAGGAGAGGGAAGTCGCTTTCGTGTTCGCGACCCATGACCCGAGAGTCGTCGCCCGGGCGCGGCGGGTGGTTTCGCTCCAGGACGGCCGGATCGCGTCGGACACGCGCGCGAGATGAGCTCCTTGCTGAAGGTCGCCGTGATTCGCGCAAACGCCATGGGATGCTGCACGGCGGCCGTTTGCTCTCTTCCGGCGGCGTCGAGCCGCCGCTACAAATGAACTCCTGGAGCCTCGCCGGGCGCAACCTCGTGCGGCAGAAACGCCGGACGCTTCTCATGGGCTCCGTCGTCGCGTTCGGTTTCGCGGCTTTCGCCCTCGCCGGGGGGTTCATCGCGCAGTCCTTCGAAGGGTTGAAGGAAGGCACGATCCGCTCGATCGGCCACCTCCAGATCGTGGATCGGCGGGCTGTCGCTCGAAACGAGGAGGCGACGCTGGAGTTCGGGCTTCCCGACGCGGGCCGGGCTCGCGCGATCGCCGCGCGCGATCCGGCCGTTGTCGCGGTGCTGCCGCGGATCGAGTTCGTCGGCCTCGCGACCAACGGCGCGAAGTCGGTGCCCTATCTCGGTGTCGGCGTCGATCCGCAGCCGGAAGCGGACGCGACCCTGCCGCAAGAGCTCATCGTCGCCGGCCGGTATCTGTCGAGCGCCGGCGGCGAGGATGTCGTTCTCGGAACTGGCCTCGCCTCTGCGCTCGGCGTCAAGACCGGCGACCGCATCACGCTCATGGCGACCACCCCGGACGGGTCGTTGAACGCGGTGGACGGCGTCGTGTCGGGGCTCGTCGACGTGAGGATCAAGGAGCTGAACGACCGATACCTCGCTGCCGGCATCGGGCTGGTCTCGAGGCTCCTCGAGACCTCGGAGACCGTCTCGAAGCTCGTCGTCTTCCTCCGAAAAGGGGCGGACGAACGACGCGCCGCGAAACGGCTGGAGCAATCGCTCGCGGCGGCGGGGTTTCCGATCGCGATCCGCCACTGGGCGGAGCTCGCCGTCTTCTACGGCCAGGTCAAGCTTCTGTACATCGGGATCTTCGGATTCGTCGGGGCCGTTTTGGTCGTGATCGTGATCCTCTCCGCCGCGATCGTGATGACCATGTCGGTCACCGAGCGGACGCGTGAGATTGGGACGCTGCGCGCGATCGGGACCCGGCCCGTCGGCGTCCAGAGGATGTTCCTCGCGGAAGGGGCGGTGCTCGCCGTCGCCGGCTGCGTCGCCGGCGCGCTCGTCGCGCTCGTCGTCCGGGCGATCCTGAACGCGTCCGGAATCGTCCTGCCTCCGCCTCCCGGGGCGACCCACGGGATGCCGATCAACGTCAAGTTCTATCCGCTCGCGTACGTGGCCGGCGTCGCCGCGATGGTCGGCACGATGCTCGTCGCCTCGTGGTTTCCGGCGCGCCGTGCCTCTCGGATTTCGATCGTCGAGGCGCTCACACACGTCTAGAAGGAAGACGACGAGGGTTGGCGCTGTTGGAAAGGTCCATGAAACGACCGGTCACTCTTCTCGTCGCTCTCGTTTTCGCGGCGTCCCCGGCGTTTGGCGAGAGCTCCGGCGACGTGCAGGGCCTGCTCGAGGCAGTCGATGCGACCCGCAACGCGTTCGACGAGGCGATCATCTCCGCTCGCGCGACGCAGGTCATGGACGGCAAGGAGACGGGCAGCGCGAACTTCGACGTGTACGTGAAGGGGCGCGACAAGGGTCTCATCGTCTTTCGCGGCGGGAAGAACAGCGGGAGAAAAGTCCTGACGAACGGCGACAAAATGTGGCTCCTCGTGCCGGGCTCGACGAACCCGGTTCCGATCACGCCCAACCAGCGTCTGCTCGGGGGCGCGTCTTTCGGCGACGTCGCGAGGCTGCGCTTCTCGGAAGATTACGCGGCGAAGGCAACCGATGAGAGCGAGACCGTCGACGGGCGAAGCTGCCGGATTCTGGAGCTGACGGGAAAGTCGGCGAAGCTGTCGTACCCGCGTGTCGTCCTGTCGGTCGACGATCAGGCGAAACTTCCCTGCCGGGTCGCGTTTTTCCTCGCCTCGGGGAGGGAGGCGCGCGCCGTGACATTCACGAAATTCCGCGACCAGTCGGGCAGGAAGATCGTTTCCGAGATGGAGATCCGCGAGCTCCTGGGTGCGGCGTCGCGCGCAGTCACCCGTCTGGAGTACCGCGACTACCGGGTGGCCCGACTCGATCCGAAAATCTTCACGCCGGAGGGGGCGCGAGGGCTGTAGCTCTAGTGCCGGGTCGCGGCGATCGCGAATCGCACCAGACTCTTCCCCGCGACGCGCCCCGCAACCGCGCCGATCCAGCGATTGAGCATCAGCCGCCGGAAGGCGGCGCTCCAGGCGAAACGCCTCGCGAAGCGTTGGCGCCACGCCTCGGAATAGGCCCGCGCGCAGTCTTCTCGCGAGAGCTCTCCCGAGAGAAGGCGTTCCGCGGTTTCCGCCGCGAGGATCCCGCTCGCGAGCGCGGCGGCCTGGCCTTCCCCCGAGAACGGGTCGAGAACTCCGGCGGCGTCGCCGGCCATCAGAATTCCGTCTTCCGTCGGGGGCTTCGCCGTGAAGAACACGGGCCCTGTCCCGAGGAAGCCGACCGGGCCCGCCGTCAGCTTCGCGAGGTCCGCGTCGAGAGCCGGATTTCCGCGGCGCCCCCGGTCCACGATCGCCTCCCAGCCACGGCCGGAACGGGTGCGAATCCTCTCCGAGACGACTCCGGCGAGGTTGACCGCTCCGCCCTCGACCCGAGAGAGCCCGCAATATCCGCCCGCGAAGAGATAGAGGCGCACTTGACCATCGAGGAACGCCGTCTCTCCGCCGTAGTCACGGCTCCAGCCGAGGTACCGCGAGCGACGTCCGAGGAAGCTCCGCTCGAGCGCGCGATCGAGCGCGTCCCACCGGCCCCAGGCGCCGATCACGGCGCGGGCCTCGACGTCGCACTCTCCTTTCCGGTGAGTGAAGCGGACTCGAAATCCGAGGCGATCCGGTCGGGCGGCGAGCACCCGCGCGTCGAAACGCAGGTCAGCGCCGGCGTCTCCTGCCCGTCTCGCGAGCAGGTCGTCGAGCCGAAATCGGGAGATGCCGAGAGCGGGATGGGGAAGGAGAAAAGGAACGAACCGCCCGCTTGGAAGGTGGAGAGCGCCGCGTCCCATGCGTTCCGTGGTCGCGCCCTCGACCTCCTCGCGCACCCCGAGGCGATCCAGACTCGGAAGAGCGTCCGCCGAGAGGAACTCTCCGCAGACCTTGTGCCGTGGGAAGACGTCCTTTTCGAGGAGGAGAACGCTCCGCCCTGTACCGGCGAGGATCGTCGCCGCCGCGGAGCCGGCCGGGCCGGCACCCACCACGACGGCGTCGAAGCTCTCCGTCAAGCGTTCGTGGAAACGAGGAACCGGAAGGGGAAGATGCGCTCCACCTCCGCACCGGGGACCGCGTCGCGGGCGATCCGGCGCGCCTCCTCCGGCGTGTACGCCTGCTGGACCGAGGAGATTCCGTCGAGGAGCGAAATGCGCGTCTTGAAGAGGAGTCTCCCGGCGACGGATATGAACCCCAGAGGAATGCGATGCCGGGTCAGGTCGAGGATCGCGAACCCGTGCCGTGCGATTCGCGCGAACGAGGCGAGCAGACGGGAGTTCTCACCGGGGGAGAAATGGTGAAAGAAGAGCGTCGACACGATCCAGTCCACGGAGTTCTCCCCGAACGGGGGCGCGAACGCATCTGCACAGACGACGGGAAAGGCGTCGCGGGCCATTCGGCGCCCGGCGACCAAGTGGCGCCACTGCACGTCCGAGGCGAGGACGGTCGCGGGATGTCCCGAGCGAGCGAGGGAACGGGCGAGCCGTCGCGAGACGTCGGCCGAGCCGGCTCCGACGTCGAGGAGCACCGGACGCCGGACGCCGAGGCGCCGCATGTGACCGACGAGAAAGCCTTCGAGCGCCCGTGCGCTTCCCCACCATCGATGGACGAGGGAAAGGTCCCGGAGCGAGAGGCACATCTCTTCCTGGGAGATGTTCGGATCATCGAGAATCTCGTGGGATGGAGTGCGGGGCGGTACGAGGAGACTCACGAGTCCTGGCTCATCACCAGCGCGCTGTTTTTCGATCCGAACCCGATCGTGTTGCAGAGGGCATGCTCGAAAGACGTCTCGCGCGACTCGTTGGCGACGTAGTCGAGGTCGCACTCCGAGTCCGGCGTCTCGAGGTTGATCGTCGGCGGCAGGAAGGAGTCGCGCATCGCGAGCAGCGTCGCCGCGACCCCCGCCGCGCCGCAGGCGCCCTGGGGGTGACCGATCATGGACTTGATCGACGAGCCGGGCAGCCGGGGCGCCGATCGGCCGAAGGCGTGCCGCACGGCCCGCGTTTCGACCCGGTCGTTCAGCGCCGTCGACGTGCCGTGATAAGCGAGATAGTCGATGGCATCGGGAGGGAGTCCCGCCTCCCCGAGCGCGAGCGACATGGCGCGCGCCGGCTCCTCTCCGGTCTCGTCCAGGCGGACTCGGTGGTGCGCGTCGCACGTCGCGCCGTACCCCCGGATCTCCGCGTAGACCCTCGCGCCGCGCGCGAGCGCCCGCTCGCGCTCCTCCAGCACGAACATCCAAGCCCCTTCTCCGAGTACGAAGCCGTCCCGGTCTGCGGAGAACGGCCTCGAAGCGCGCGGCGGCTGGCGTTCCCAGGACGTCGAGACGATCCGCATCATCACGAAGCCTTCCATGATCCCCCGGACGACGGTCGCATCCACCCCGCCGACGAGCAGTGCGTCGCCGCCGACGCCGAACTTGATCGAGCGGAAAGCGTAGCCGAGGGCGTCCGTGGAGGAAGCGCAGCCCGTCGAGACGACGTGAGAAAGCCCGCGCAACCCGAACTGCATCGAGATCTCGGACGACAGCGTACCGATGGTTCCGGAGGGGATCGAATAGATCGAAGCCTTCTTCGTCTGGTTGGTGTAGTAGAGGTGGTACATCCGCTCGGTGAACTCGATCGCGCCGCCTCCGGTTCCGAGCACGACCCCTATCCCGCGCCGATCTTCCAGCGACAGCCGCGCCGGATCGATCCCGGCGTCCTCGAGCGCCTCCGCGGAGGCGGCGATCGCCATCGGCACCGCCCTCGAGACGTGCCGGATGTCCTTTGCGCCGATCCACGTGGTCGGATCGAAGCCCTTCAACTCTCCCGCGATCGTGACCGGCAGCCCTTCCGGATCGAAGAGCGAGATCCGATCGATGCCGCTCGCGCCGAGCTTGAGCGCAGCGGCAAACGCCTCTCTCCCGTTCCCGTTCGGGGAAAGGCAGCCGACTCCGGTGATGACGACACGACGTTCCGACACGACGCAGATTTTACTTGCACGGTCCGTGCGCGAATTTTCCGTCTTAGGAAAACCTAAACGTGCCCCTTACGGCGGCGCCCACCGAGCGAGCCAGCGATCGAGCACGCGCAGGAGAGTCAGCGGCACGAACTTGACGAGCGCGTCGGCGTGGAGAGAGCCGGGAAGATCGAGATGGACGTAGTCGACCGGCGGCGCCGCCGACTCGGCGAGGAGGCGCCCCTGCGACGGGTCCACGAGCCAGTCGCCTTCGGCGGTCACGATCAACTTCGGCATCGAGAGCTTCGCGACCGCTTCCGCCGCTCGGAGCTTCGGGCCGCGCAGGCGGCGGATGGCGATTCGGGGCATTCGCAGCGCATGGCGCAACCGGAGCTGCCGCATCGCGTCGCGCGACAGCGGGCGCGGCCGGAGCATCGAGACGTCCGCGGGCGAAGAGATCATCACGAGTGCACGACAGGGGAGGTCCGGACGCTGTGCGAGGGTCTCCGCCGCGATCGAGCCGCCCATCGAGAGTCCGATCACGGCGAAGCGGGCGTACGGCCCGTGCTCGCCAGAGAGCTCGTCGGCAACCGCCGCGAGATCCATGGTCTCCGCGGCTCCGAACCCATACGAGCCGCCGCTCCCGCCATGGCCCCGGAAGTCGAGCGCGGCGACGTCGTAGCCCCGCCGGAAGAAGTGCGTCGCGAGGAACACGTTCTCTCTCGCGAGGCGCCGTCTCCAGAACCCGGGCGCCAGAATCACGATCTCGGGCGAGGGGCGTCTCCAGAGTGTGTAGGCGATCGGTACCCCGTCGGCGGCGAGTGCGCGCCGTTGCAGAACCTCGGGCGTCCGATGCGGCCGCCGCGTGGGCTCGACCGCGGCCTTCCGCTTCCTCAGCGCTCGAGGAGCACGCATGTGACGAGCGAGCCAGCGGCGAGCGGGCCACCGGCGGCGGGAATCCGGATCAGTGCATTCGCGCGCGCGTGCGTCGCGATGTCGTGGCTGCCCGCGGTCGGAAGCGGTTCGACCCTCCGCTCGCCCTCCTTCTCCATGAGACACGCGTCCCGGTAGGTGTCGCGCGGGCCCCCGGAGGGGAGCGCGACCGCGAGCCGCGCCAGGACTTGCGTAGGTCCGGGCTCTTCCACTCCCTCCAGCCGGTCGAGCGCGCGGCGGACGAAAAGATGGAACGAGACCGAGGCGGAAACGGGGTTGCCCGGGAGCCCGAACCACAGCGTCTTGCCCTTTCGTGCGAAGGCGACCGGCTTTCCAGGGCGCACCGCCACGCGGTGGAAGAGCATCTCCCATCCCGCGCGCTCCGCAGCCGGCGGCAGGAGATCGAGGTCGCCTGTCGAGACTCCGCCTGTCGTGACGAGCGCATCCGCGTCTCCGATCGGCTCGGTGAACAGCCGCTCGACTGCTCCCGGCTCGTCCTCGACCGGTTCGCGGCGGGTCACGATCCAGCCGCGTGCGCGGCAGAGCGCCTCGAGCATCGGACCGTTCGAGTCCCTCATCTGTCCCTCGCGCGGCGTTTTCCTTGCGGCGACGAGCTCGTTTCCGGTCGTCGCGATGCGGATTCGAGGCCGCCGGCGCACACGCACGGGGTCGGCGCCGGCGAGGGCGGCGAGCGCGATTCCGGCCGGATCGAGCCGGTGCGCCTCCGAGAGCAGCACCGTGCCGCGCGCGACGCTTTCGCCGCGCCGCCGGATGTGAGCACCCTCTCGCGGTGCGCGATCGAACCGAACGTGCCCGGCCTCTCGATGGATTTCCTCGATCGGAACCACGGCATCCGAGCCGCGCGGGAGCGGTGCTCCCGTCATGACGCGCACCGCCTCGCCTCGCGCGAGCGGCGGCGGGAGAGGGTCACCCGCGGCGACGAGGCCGTCCCGCTCCCGGAGCCCGTCGCTCCCCTGCGCTTCGTCGGCGCGTAACGCATAGCCGTCCATTGCCGAGGTGTCGAACGGCGGCCAGTCCACGTCGGAGACGACGTCGGCTCCGAGAACCCTTCCGAGGGCGTCGGCGATCGGGACGGACTCCACCTCGCCCGGCAGGACCGCCCGATCGAGAATCGCGCAGGCCTCCGAAACCGAGATCACGCGGCGATTGTAGACGCCGGCCGCGCCCGAAACCGCGACGGTTCGGTTACCATGGTCGGAATCCGTCTCATGGAAAAGAAGTTCGAGTATCGCGGCGACCTCGCGGTCACTCCGTTGCCGGAGATCCTCGCGACGATCGAACGCTACCGAGTGCCCGGAGCGCTGTCGGTCGCGAGCGGCCCGCGGCACCGGCAAATCTTTCTCGACAGCGGCGTCGTCGTCTTCGCTACCTCCGACGAGCCGGAGGTTCGTCTCGGGACGTACCTCATTCGCCAGGGGACGCTGCCGGAAGACGCGGTCGTGAGCGCCGAGACGAGGCTGGCGGGAGACGGCGTCCGACTCGGCCAGATCCTCCTGCGGCTGGAGCTGCTCGACCAGCCGACGCTCGAACGCGCGATCGCGGAGCAGGTCCGCGCCATCCTCTGGGGGGCCTTCGACTGGGAGAGCGGGGAAGTCGTTTTCGAGGTCGGGTCCCGG
>Ga0137374_10011471_pt1 | contig 10364 bp, 10 predicted proteins | sample SagtaG_20_FD_104811 | JGI IMG/M metagenome (GOLD analysis project Ga0137374, IMG submission 104811) | Vadose zone soil microbial communities from Sagehorn Ranch, Mendocino, California, USA - Sage1_R_100_16 metaG | ecosystem: Environmental > Terrestrial > Soil > Vadose zone | place: USA...
GAGCCGCAGGAAGGCCCGTGCGGCGCTCGCCGTCGGACTGCTCCTGATCTCGACGCCGGCGCTCGCCTCGTCTCCCGGCGTGGGCGGGCGGGCCTACTACGTCGAGAATGCCGCGACCGGAGAGGTGCTGCTGCAGCGCAACGCCGGGCGACGCGTGCCGATCGCCAGCATCACCAAGCTGATGACGGTGCTCGTCACGCTCGAGCACGCCCGGCTCGACGACGTCGTCATCGTGACGAAGCACGCGGCCGCCGTCGGCGAGTCGTCGATCTACCTCAGGCCGGGGGATCGTCTCACCGTGCGAGAGCTCGTCGAGGCCGCGCTCATCCAGAGCGCGAACGACGCCGCGGTCGCGCTCGCCGACTACACCTCGCACGGACGGCGCGGGCAGTTCGTGGCGTGGATGAACGCCAAGGCCCGGGCGCTCGGCCTCGAGGACACGCACTTCGTCAACCCGGACGGCTTCGACGCCCGCGGCCATTACTCGAGCGCCCGCGACGTCACCCGGCTCGGCGAGATCGCCATGCGCAACCCCTTCGTCCGCTCGGCGGTTCGCCGGACCGACGCCACCATCTCCGGCGGGCGCCGCCTGCATACCTGGAACGACCTGCTTTACACGTTCCCGGGCTTGATCGGGGTGAAGACGGGCCACACGGCAGCGGCCGGCTGGTCCGAGGTCGCGGCCGCGACCGGGAGCCAGGGCGTCACCGTCTATGCAACCCTTCTGGGCGAGCGCACGCGCGCCAAGCGGAACGCGGACCTGACGAGGCTGCTTGCCTTTGGTCTGTCGCGCTATCGGATCGTCCGGGTGGTGCAGCCACAGCGGGTGTACGCAACCGCGGCCGTGCCGTACGGGAAGACACCTCTCGCCCTCGTCGCAGCACGGCCTGCGATCCGGGTCGTACGCATCGACAGGACCCTGCGCGAGCGCGTCGTCTCGGCGCGTGTAGTCTCCTTGCCGGTGGTCAGGGGCGAGCGACTCGGGGAGGTCCGTGTCTATTCGCGGGGCGAGGTGATCGCTCATGTGCCGCTCGTGGCCTCTCGCTCCATCTCGCGTCCCGGCGTGTTCGGGCGGGTCGGCTGGTATGCGGGCCGCACTGCGCACCACGCCTGGAGCTGGATCTCGTGAGCCACTCATGATCGTCACGGTGACCATGAACGCTGCACTCGACCGGATCCTGACCGTGCCCAACTTCCAACGCGGTCATCGTCACCGGGCCAGCGAGAAGCTGACGCTCGCGGGAGGAAAGGGAATTGCGGTGGCGAGGGCGCTCAAGCGGCTCGGCGTCCCGGTCGTGGCCACCGGTCTCGCCGGGGGGAGGAACGGCCGGCGCATCCTGGAGGAGCTTCAGTCCGAGGGCATCCTCAACGACTTCGTCCGTATCGAGGACGAGTCCAGGACTTCCACCGCGGTCGTCGACCCCACCTCGATGATCTTCACCGGGATCGACGAGTGGGGCCCACGGGTGGGGGACGAGGAGCTCGAGCTGCTTCTCGAGAAGATCTCCTACCTCTCCCGCGGCGCGAGCATGGTCGTGCTCGCCGGATCGCTGCCGCGCGGCGTCGACACGGGGATCTATGCGGAGATGATCCGTGAGCTCAACCGCCGCAGCGTGCTCACGGTGCTCGACTCGGAGGGCGAGCCGCTGCGGCTCGGGATGGACGCCGAGCCCTACCTGGTCTCGCCGAACCGGCAGGAGGCGGAGGCCCTCGTCGGCCAGGAGTTCCAGGACGACGACGACTTCATCGCCGCGCTCGACCACCTCGTCGAGCTGGGTGCGCGGAACGTCCTGATCACCAACGAGACCGGCTGCTTCGCTCGGCTGCGGATCGAGCGCAAGCAGCCGCAGTACTACCGTGCCCTCGGCCCGCTTCTCGAGTCTGCCTCGGCGAGCGGCTCGGGAGCGGTGCTCCTGGCCGGCTTCCTCGACGCCCAACTCGAGGACGCGTCCCCGGAGGACGCGCTGCGCAAGGCCGTGGCCGCGGGCGCCGCGTCCACGCTCGAGGTGGGCGCGGCGCGCTTCGAGCCCGAGGAGATGGGGCGGCTGTTGCCCGACGTGCGGGTCGAGCAGCTCGAACCGGCCGCGAGCTTCTAGCTCCCTTCCCGGATCTCCGCTCGCCTCGTAGAGTTCGCGCGGTGAGCGAGAAACTGGACGCTCAGGAGCTGGCTCGTGTCGTCGACAACCTGCGCGACCAGCGGCGGGCGATCAGCGACGTTCTCCGCGCGGTGGCGCGATCGGAAGGGCTCCAGCCCGTGCTGGACGAGATCGTTGGGGCCGCCATGCGGCTGTGTCGCGGCGAGCACGCCCAGCTCTATCTGGCTGAAGGCGATCTCTTTCACATCGTCTCCCACAACGACACCATGCAGGAGGCCTACGAGTACTCGAGGGAACATCCGCACGCACGTGACCGGACGACGATCGTCGGCCGGGTGGCGCTCACCGGTGAGACGGTGCAGATTCCCGACGTGCTGGCCGACGCCGACTACTCGTACGGCGCCCAGCGCATCGTCGCTATCGTGCGCTGCTCGGGGTTCCGATTGCTCTGGATGACGAGCTGATCGGGGCGATCGCGGTCGGCCGCGACGATCCGGGGCTGTTCGCGAATGACGAGGTCGAGCTGGTGCGGACCTTCGCCGACCAGGCGGCGATCGCGATTGCCAACACACGGCTGATCGACGCCGTCGAGCGCCAGCGGACGGAGCTGTCTCGCTTCGTCTCGCCGCAGGTCGCGGAGCTCGTCTCGTCGAAGCAGGGTGAGCAGCTGCTCGCCGGCCACCGGGCCTATATCTCCTGCTTCTTCTGTGACCTCCGCGGCTTCACGGCGTTCGCCGAGACCGCTGCGCCGGAGGAGCTGTTCGAAGTGCTGCGCGCGTACCACGAGACACTCGGGGAGCTGATCCCGGCCTACGGCGGGACGCTCGAGCACTTTGCAGGCGACGGCGATGGTGTTCTTCAACGATCCAATCCCCGTCGAGGACCACGAGCTTCAGGCCGTCCGGCTGGCGCTGTCCGGCCAGGAGCGGTTCGCGGAGCTGTCGCGGGGGTGGCGAAAGCGCGGCACCGACCTCGGCCTCGGGATCGGAATCGAGGCGGGCTACGCGACACTGGGCAGGATCGGCTTCGAAGGCCGCTACGACTACGGAGCGCTCGGGCCGGTGACGAATCTCGCTTCACGGCTCAGCACGCACGCTGCGGCTGGCCAGATCCTGATCGGCCAACGCGTCTTCGGAGCCGTCGAGGAGACAGTCGACGCGGCTCCCCTCGGCGAGCTCGAGCTGAGGGGCTTCGGTCGGCCGGTTTCCGCGTTCGAGGTCCGAGGGCTGCGAGGCGGCTGAGGCGTCGCCGTCTCGGGTCGCTGCTACGATCGTTCCCTGGGCGAGGTAGTCGACAGGATCGAGCTGGAGCGCCTCCTGGCGCTCGACGAGAAGTTCGCCAGGGAGGGGCTCACCTTCGACGACGTGCTGCTCGTGCCCGCCGAGTCGCAGGTTCTTCCGAACAACGTCTCCACGGCGACGCGGCTGACGCGGGAGATCGAGCTGGCCGTCCCCATCGTCTCGGCGGCGATGGACACGGTCACGGAGGCCCGTCTGGCGATCGCGCTCGCCCGCGCGGGCGGCATCGGGGTCGTCCACCGGAACCTCTCGATCGACGACCAGGTGGCCGAGGTCGACAAGGTCAAGCGCTCGGAGTCGGGCATGATCTCCGACCCGCTGACGCTCCCACCGACGGCGGTCGTCTCCGAGGCCCTCGAGCTGATGGCCGCCTACCGCATCTCGGGCGTCCCGGTCGTGGACGGCCAGAGCCGCCTGGTCGGCATCCTCACCAACCGCGATCTTCGCTTCGAGAAGGACGGCGCGAAGCCGGTCTCGGAGCTGATGACGAGCAGCAACCTGGTCACCGCCCCGGTCGGGACGACACTGGAGGAGGCCGAGGCGATCCTGCACCGGAACCGGATCGAGAAGCTGCCGGTCGTCGACGAGGAGGGTCTCCTGCAGGGCCTGATCACCGTCAGGGACATCGACAAGCGGATCGAGTACCCCAGGGCGACGAAGGACGGCGCGGGGCGCCTGCGGGTCGGGGCGGCGGTCGGTGTAGGCCCGGACGCCCTCGAGCGGGCCGAGGCGCTCGCCGCCGCGGGTGCTGACGTGCTCGTCCTGGACACCGCTCACGGCCACTCCGAGAAGGTCCTGCACATGGCCCGCGAGCTGGGCCGGTGCTTCGACCGCGAGCTCGTCGTCGGGAACATCTCCACGGCGGAGGCCGCGGAGGCGCTCGTCGACGCCGGCGCGGACGCGCTGAAGGTCGGCCAGGGCCCCGGGGCCACGTGCTCGACCCGCGTCGTGGCCGGCGTGGGAGTTCCGCAGGTCACGGCCGTCTACGAGGTTTCGCAGGTCGCCCAGCGCCACGGCGTCGCGGTGATCGCCGATGGAGGCCTCAGCTCGTCTGGCGACGTTGCCAAGGCGATCGCGGCGGGCGCCGATGCCGTCATGACCGGCTCGCTCCTCGCCGGCACCGACGAGGCTCCGGGCGACGTGGTCTTCGCGCAAGGCGAGCGCTTCAAGGAGTACCGCGGCATGGGCTCGCTGGGCGCGATGAAGGCGCGCGGGTTCTCCAAGGACCGCTACTTCCAGGGAGACGTCGAGGACGTGGACAAGCTGGTGCCCGAGGGGGTGGAGGGCCGCGTGCCCTACAAGGGGCCGGTGCAGAACGTGCTCGATCAGCTCGTGGGTGGGCTGCGCCAGGCGATGGGGTATTGCGGCGCCGCGACCATCGACGAGATGAAGCAGGCGCGCTTCGTGCGCATCACGGCCGCGGGTCTGCGCGAGAGCCACCCACACGACATCGCCATCACCAAGGACGCGCCCAACTACCGGCGGTCGTAATGGCCGATGTCCTGACGTTTCCCGCTCCCGACCAGAAGGCGGAGGAGCGCGCCGTGCTCGTGCTCGACCTCGGCGGCCAGTACGCGCAGCTCATCGCCCGGCGGGTGCGCGAGTGTCGCGTCTACTCCGAGCTCGTTCCTCACTCGGTCTCGGCGGCGGAAGTGCGCCGCCGAAATCCGGTCGCTCTGATCCTGAGCGGCGGCCCTGCCTCGGTGTACGCCGGGGAGGCTCCCCGCGTCGACCCGGGCCTCTTCGAGCTGGGCGTGCCGACCCTGGGCATCTGCTACGGGGCGCAGCTGCTGGCGCTCGAGCTGGGGGGGAGCGTCGAGCGCACGGGCGTGTCCGAGTTCGGAAAGACGGAACTGCACGTCGGTGAGGGCCAGCTCTTTCGGGGGCAGCCCGCCGATCAGACCTGCTGGATGAGCCACCGCGACACCGTCACCGCCCCTCCCGCGGGCGCGCGCGTGACAGCCGAGTCGCCTTCGACTCCCGTGGCGGCTTTCGAGGCGCCCGAGCGGGGCCTCTACGGGGTTCAGTTCCATCCGGAGGTGATGCACACGCCGCACGGGCAGGAGGTACTCAAGAACTTCCTGTACGAGGTCGCGGGCGCGCAGCCGACCTGGACTGCGGCCGCTGTGATCGAGGAGCAGGTGGAGCGGATCCGCGCCCAGATCGGTCGCGAGCGGGTGATCTGCGGGCTCTCGGGCGGCGTCGATTCCGCCGTCGCCGCGCTGCTCGTGCACAAGGCGGTCGGCGACCAGCTCACCTGTGTGTTCGTCGACCACGGGTTCCTGCGCAAGGACGAGGCGGCGCAGGTAGTGGAGACCTTCGGCGACCACTTCCAGGTGCCGCTCGTCCACGTGGATGCGCAGGCGCGTTTCCTCGCCCGGCTCGAGGGCGTGACCGACCCCGAGGAGAAGCGCCGGCGGGTGGGCGAGGAGTTCATCCGCGTCTTCGAGGACGAAGCGGGGCGTATCGGCCTCGTGCCGCTCCTCGTCCAGGGCACGCTCTACTCGGACGTGATCGAGTCCGGCGGGGAGGCCGGCGTCGCAGCGAAGATCAAGTCGCACCACAACGTGGGCGGCCTGCCGGAGGACATGCAAATGGAGCTGGTCGAGCCGCTCCGGCAGCTCTTCAAGGACGAGGTTCGGCGAGTGGGAGAGGAGCTCGGTCTGCCCGAGGCCATGGTTTGGCGACACCCCTTCCCGGGGCCCGGTCTTGCCATCCGCATCATCGGCGAGGTCACGAGCGAGCGGCTCGAGATCCTGCGCGACGCGGACGCGATCCTGCTCGAGGAGGTGCGCCGCGCCGGTCTCTACCGGGAGCTCTGGCAGTGCTTCTGCGTGCTGCCGGCGATTCGCTCGGTGGGCGTGCAGGGCGACGAGCGCACGTACGGCTATCCGGTTGTCGTGCGCGCGGTCACATCCGAGGACGCGATGACCGCCGACTGGGCGCGGCTGCCCTACGACCTACTGGAGACTGTCTCGAGCCGCATTGTCAACGAGATCCCGGCTGTCAACCGCGTCGTCCTCGACGTCACCTCCAAGCCGCCCTCCACAATCGAGTGGGAGTAGTTCGACGTTCCGTAGAGCTGCGGCTGCGTAACGTTTGATCCGACTGCCCGCCGGCTGGGACGCCGAAATTCGGCGGCGAGAGCAACGCTTCAGCGTGCAGGGACTGTCACCTGGACACGGCATGTTCGGGCAGGGAGACCGCCGGGTAGCGCTCCCGCACCGCATCGACGTACGCTGCTAGCTCTCCCGCGAGCCCAGCGTCGTGGAGCTCCAGCATGTCCTCCGCGTTGCGCTCCCCCGAGCGCGAGAGGTTGAACGACCCGCAGAAGACGATGTCGTCGGCCACCGTCACCTTCGCGTGCATGTAGTCGTGCAGGCTGCCCGGCGCCCAGGGGGTCGAGTTCTTGCCCGAGAACGGCGCCTTCGACAACACGCTTTGAAGCAGGGGGATCTTCCAGGCCGAGACCTGCTCCAGCTCCCACTGCCGGAACACGTCCGCCACCTGGGTCGCGTCCACGCATCCGGCCAGGTCGACCCTGCCCTCCGAGGCCACCTGCGCCAGCGTCCCCAGCACCGGAGCGGCCGTGATCACCGGCGAGCAGATCCGCACGCGTCGCCGTGCCTTCCCGATCGCCTTCGCCACCCGGTGGGAGAGCGCATCCCCGTAGCCGGGACAGAACCAGGGCCGGACGAGCACGCCGTCCACGTCCACGCGTCGAGGCTCCACCTGCCCCGTGTCTTCCACCTGCCGCCCCGACCACAGCTGCTCGAAGGCAAGCGCATAGGCCTCGGCGAGCTCCGCCGACTCAACCGTCACGATCACGTTCTCCTGGCGCGACCAGGAGTCGTCCGTCCAGTTCGTCGACCCGGTCCAGACGGCCTTCCCGTCGCGGACGCAGAACTTGTGGTGCATGAGATCGGGGATCCCGGAGACCGCCCGCGTCGGCACCGAAAGCGCTTCGACGTCCTCCGGGACGCACTCGGGAGGAGGGGGGACCGGGATCGGATTCGGGTGGTCGACGTTGTAGGCGAGCCGCACGGCCACGCCACGCGCAGCCGCGCCCTCCAGCGCCCCTCGAACGAGCGCCTCGCTCTCGCCCGCGAGGTTGAGGTCGTACAGCGCAAGGTCGACGGACGTCCGTGCTGCGCCCACGAACTCGGCCACCCAGCCGGCAACGTCCACCGGCCGCTGCCCACCGTCCGAGAGCGCCCGATGCGCGATCATCGGCCAATCATGGACTTCTCCGATGTTCTTCGCCTACGCAAAGCGGTCCGCAACTACCTGCCCGATCCGGTCCGGCGCGAGACCGTCGAGCGCATCGTCGCCCGGGGCCGCAGGGCGCCGAGCGGGGGCTTCAGCCAGGGCCTGCGCCTGATCGTGGTGACCGACGAGCAGACCCGGCGTCGTCTCGCTGAGCTGGCCGGAGAGCCCGAGTACGTCCAGCTCGGCTTTGAGCCCTGGATCTCGCGCGCCCCGGTCCACATCGTTGTCTGCACGCGCGAGGACGATTATCACGAGCGCTACCGCGAGCCGGACAAGCTCCAGGAGGACGGCATGGAGATCGACTGGCCCGTGCCCTACTGGTACGTCGATGCCGGGGCGGCCATGATGCTGCTCATGCTGGCGGCGATCGACGAAGGGCTCGCCTCCGGCGTCTTCGGCCCGCTCGACTGGCAGCCCTTGAAGGAGCTGCTCGGTATCCCCGACGACGTCGCGCCTGTGGCCGTCCTCACGGTGGGCAAGCCTGCTCCCGAGATGCGCAAGGGCTCGTCCCGGCGCGGCTGGAAGCCCCTCGAGGAGGTCGTTCGGTGGGAACGCTGGTAGGGCGGCTCGCAGCCGCCGAGATCGGCCGCACCTTCAACCAGTACACCGATTCCGGCCTCCGCCGAAGCCGGCTCGCCGCCTATCTCGAGCGCCTAGCGGACGCGCCGATCCTCCTCGTCGGCGAGGCAGCCGGCTATCGCGGCGCGCGCATCTCGGGCCTACCCTTTACCTCCGAGCGCCAGGTGACCGGCGAAGGGCCCGCCGAGGCGACCGCGACCATCGTCCACCGCGTCCTCGCCGAGCTCGGCCTCGAAGACGACGCCCTGCTCTGGAACGTCGTGCCGACGCATCCGGGGACGCAGACGTCAAACCGCCGGCCTACCCGCGCCGAGATCGAGGCCGGCCTGCCATTCCTGGAGGAGCTCGCCCGCGGCCGCCCCACCATTGCCGTCGGTCGGCTCGCGCAGGCCGTGCTTGGCGACCCCCACGTTCGCCACCCCTCACACGGCGGCGCGGCACAGTTCCGGGCGGGCCTCATCCGGTCCCTCGGGTCGGCCGGGTAACGTCCTCGGGGTGGACCGGCTCGCACGGCTCGCGCATTCGTCCTGGGTGCGTCTCGGGGTCACCGCCGGTCTGCTCGCCATCATCGCGACGCAGGTGGACTGGGCAAAGGCCTGGCACCGCGTCGAGGAGGGAAGCTGGGGCTGGTTCGCTGCCGCGGCCGGGCTGTTCGCGCTTGCACAAATCTTCGGCGCTGTCCGCTGGCACCTGCTCGTCCAGGCCGCCGGCATCCCGGCGCGCGGGCCCGAGAGCGGCCGCGCTTATGCGATCGGCCTGTTTTTCAACAACTTTCTCCCGACCTCGATCGGTGGAGATGCGGCCCGCGCCCTCGTGATCGGGCGCCCTGGCTCCCGTCTGGCGCGTGCCTTCACCTCGGTCGTCCTCGACCGCGCTACGTCCTTCCTGTGCCTGATCGCCGTCGCCTGGATCGTGCTCCTGACCAACCCGGATCCTGTTCCGAGCTCGCTGATCGCCGGCCTCGGCCTGGCCACCGTCGCCGTCGCGGCGGCGGTTCTCTTTCTGCTGCTGATCGGGCTACGCTCGCGCGGGCGCCTCGTCTCGTGGCTGCCGGAGGCCGCCCGCCGCTTCGGCCGGGACGCACGCGAAGGTCTCCGGCTCTCGATCGCCAGACCCCGACTGCTCGCGGGCGCGACAGTCCTCGGCCTCGTCTTCCAGTTCTTCGCGATTCTCAGCTTCTGGGCCGTCGCCCGCTCAGTTGGCCTCGAGTTGCCGCTGTCGCTCATGGCTGTCGCGACCCCACTCATCCTCCTGATCTCGCTGATGCCGATCTCGATTGCCGGCTTCGGCGTGCGGGAAGGCGGGATGGTGCTCGTGCTCGGGGCGGCTCACGTGAGCGCGACGGACGCGACCGTGATCTCGTTGACGGGGGTCGTCGCCGTGATGATCGCCACGCTGCCGGGCGGAATCGCGTTGCTCCTCCCGGGGCCGCGCCCCGTTCCCGAGGAACCCGCGTCCCCGCCGGGCTACGAGGAGGCCGGGGGCTCTACGATCGCGTCGCGGTAGAGACGAGTGAGGAGCGCCCTCGCGGGCGCTCCTCGTCGGGAACTCGCTCGTGTGGTTCTACTTGAGGCCGAACAGGAACTCGATGTTGCTGGCGTCGTTCAGGGTGATCCGATACGTGTAGGTCGTGTTTGCCTTCAGGGGTTTCGTCGAGATGTTGAAGATCCACTGCTGGTCGGTGGACGACCAGCGGAAGGCGGTATCCGGCGTTGTCGAGAAGACTTCCTCGTCCACGGTCTGGACGACGGTGCCGGCGACGGTCTTGATGAGCTTGAAGCCGCTCACGACACCAGGCGTCCCAATCGAGTTGCCATTCGCGTCGCAGACCCGGAACTTCGCCGGAACCGTGCTCCCCTGCTTGAACACGCTCGTCCCGTCGACGTTGACCGGCTGCAGAATCGTGTGACCCGACGAGCCGAGGCAACTCGCAGAACCCGCGTATTGCACCGTCAGCGTGCCGTTCGTGAGGTTTGCGCTTGGGAAGCTGTAGTTAGGTGCGGCCAACGAGCCGACGGTGCAGGTGATCGGGAAGATGCCGACTGCGGTGCCGTTGGCAGTGGAGCACGAAGCTACTCCCGATACCAGCGCGACGGTCTCGCCAGGGACGAATCCTGTGATC
>Ga0137374_10011484_pt1 | contig 10360 bp, 12 predicted proteins | sample SagtaG_20_FD_104811 | JGI IMG/M metagenome (GOLD analysis project Ga0137374, IMG submission 104811) | Vadose zone soil microbial communities from Sagehorn Ranch, Mendocino, California, USA - Sage1_R_100_16 metaG | ecosystem: Environmental > Terrestrial > Soil > Vadose zone | place: USA...
CAAGGTCCGCATGTTCGAGCACTGCTGGCTGATCGTGCTCCGCGGCCGGATGCTGCGCCGGCTCGGCCCCACCTACCTGCTCGAGATCCTCTCCCACCGGCACCTGCGCTACGGGAGCGGTCTCCTCCATCTCGTCCTGCTCGGCTCGTCGATCGCGCTGGTCCGAGACGGCCTCGTGTACCAGCTCGCACTCGGCGCGCAAATCGCGGTGCTCGTTGCCGCCCTCGCCGGAATCGGGATCGCGCGGTACTACGTGCTCGTCACGTGGGCGACCGTAGCCTCCCTCGTCAACTACCTCCGCACCGGCGTGCCGCCCGTCTGGGAGAAGGCAGAGGGGACGCGCTGAATCGTGGCTTCGACGTCGCCGGCGCCTCCATCGCGCTGGCGCTGACGAGCCCGTTGCTCGCGCTCTCGGCCCTGGCGATCAGGCTCGAGGACGGTGGGCCGGTCTTTTACCGGCAACGCCGAGTCGGCCTCGACGGCGTCGAATTCGAGCTGCTGAAGCTGCGGACGATGGAGGTCGGCGCCGAGCACCGCGGCACGGGGTTCGCGGTCGATGCGGGCGACCCTCGGATCACTCGAGTCGGTCGCATCTTGCGGCGGCTCTCGCTCGACGAGGTGCCACAACTCTGGAACGTCATCCGCGGCGACATGAGCCTGGTCGGCCCCCGCCCCACGCTCTCCTATCAGGTCGAGCGGTATACGCCGCGGCAGCGTCGCAGGCTCGACGTGAAGCCGGGCATCACCGGCTGGGCTCAGGTCCACGGCCGAGCGCGGCTTCCCTGGGAGGACCGCATCGAGCTGGACGTCTGGTACGTCGAGCATCGCTCGCCCTGGATCGACCTCAAGATCCTCGCGCGGACACCGCTCGCACTCTTCGGCGGGACGTACAAGGGACAGGCCGGCGGGTGGCGCGCGTGATCGCCTTCTTCTCCGGCGCCCACGTCCGGGAGGCGGTCTCACCGCAGCGCGCGTACGAGGCCGTGCGCGAAGCGTTCATCGCCTACGCGCGCGGCGAGTGGTCGATGCCTCCCAAGGTCTACGTCCCCGCGTATCCCGCCGGCGACTTCCGGGCGATGCCCGCCCTCGGCGCAGGGCACGCGCTGCTCAAGTGGGTGACGTCCTTCCCGGGCAATCCGGCGAACGGGCTGCCGACCGTGACGGGCCTGGTGCTGCTCTCGGACGCCTCGAACGGGACGCTGCTGGCGGCGCTCGATGCCGCTGCCGTCACGGCCTTGCGCACCGGAGCCGCGGCCGTGCTCGCCGCGGATGTCCTGGGCGCGGCCGATGCCCGCGACGCCGCAGTGATCGGCGCAGGCGTCAACGGCGAGGCCGCGGCGCGCACCTTCGGCGCCAGAGGACGGACGGTCAGCCTCTGGGACGTGGACGAGAGCCGCGCCCGTTCGGTGGCCGAACGGATCGGCGCCGAGGTCGCGGGGTCGCGCGACGAAGCCCTCGCCGCCGACCTCCTCGTGACGGTCACGCCGGGCCGCGAGGTCGTCCTCGGCGAAGGCTCGCTCCGGCCGGGCCAGCACGCGAGCCTGATGGGCGCGGACGGGCCGGGCAAGGCCGAGATCGCTGTCGCGGAGCTCGCGCGCGTCCGCATTTTCTGCGACGACTGGGAGCAAGCTTCCCACAACGGAGATCTTGTGCACGCCGTCGAGGCCGGTGTACTCACGCGTGACGACGTGTCGCAGCTCGGTGACGTCCTAATTGGTACAGCCGAGGGGCGGACGTCGGACCGCGACATCACGATCTTCGACTCGACCGGCCTCGCGATCCAGGACCTCGGAATCGCCCTCGCGGCGATGGAGCGAGCCGACCACCTGGATCTGCCGACGCTCGATCTTTAGTCGGCCGGTGCTTAACGTGCGAGTAGAAGTAACGTGAACGCGATCGAGACCGAACGCCTCCTCCTCGAGCCCATGGACGTGTCCCGGCTCGAAGACTTCGTCGCCCTCACCGCTCATCCGGACACCATGCGGTACTGGGGCCCCGGTGGACCGTACACGCGTGACGTGGCGGAGCGGAACTTCGCGGCGTCGCTCGCCCGTCTGCGCGAACACGGCTTCGGCAGACGCTGGGTCGTGGCGAAGGAGGATGGCACCGGGCTCGGCTTCACCGACACGAAGTACTTCGGCCAAAGCTGCGATGACGTCTCGCTGGACGAGGTCGAGATCGGCTGGATGTTCACGCCGTGGGCGTGGGGACAGGGGTATGCGACGGAGGCCGGGAGCGCCGTCCGTGACGAGGCGTTCGAGCGGCTTGAGCTCGAGAGCATCGTCGCGGTGCATCACCCCGAGAACGCGGCGTCCAGGCGAGTCATCGAGAAGCTCGGCATGAGGTTCGAGCGGGACGTCGCGGCCAGGGACGATTGGCCATTTCGCCTCTACCGCCTGACGCGGGAGCAATGGGCGTCTTCGCGATGAGCCGCTCGGCCATCGTCCGCATGGCCTACAAGTCGCCCGAGCGCCGCGATCGTTTTGTTACCGGCTTCGAGCTTTAGGGAAGCCGCGTCGTGCCGTTGTTTGCCGCCCTCACGTACGAAGAACTGAACAGCCTCGAGCGCGATGAGACGGTCGTCTTGGTGCCAACCGGCTGCACCGAGCAGCAGGGGCCGCACCTAAGCGTAGATTTCGACACCTGGTTTGCCGCCGAGCTCTGCGAGGCGGTCGCAGAGCGTCTCGAGTCGCGCGGCGTCGTCGCGCTCGTCTTGCCGACGACGCCGTTCGGCCCGACACCCGAGCATCGCGGCTACGGCGGCTACGTCAACCTCCGTCAGGACACATTCGAGCGGCTCTTGCAGGACGTGCTCGAATCGCTGGTCGCGCAGGGCTTCCGTCGGTTCGTGATCTGGCGAGGCTGTGGCGGTCACCGGCTCAGCGAATTGGCGCACCGCTTCAACGCTGCCCACACTGGCGCCGCGCGCGTGTGGGTTCCCGATCACCCCTACAACGAGGTCTGGTGCGCGCTCGCCGATCCTGACGTGCCCGGCGGCCACGCCGACAGCTTCGCCACATCGATCGCCCTCGCCCGCCACCGGGAGCGGGTGCGACCCGACCGTGTGCCCCCGCCGAGCGAGGCGACACCAGATTTCGCCGACTCCGCGGCCGACTGGAGCCTCGTCTCAGCTACGGGGGTTGTTGGCGATCCGACGCGGGCATCCGCCGAGCCGGCGAGCGCCTCTGGGCACAAACCGTCGAGCGGGCCGCCGAGATCGTCGAGCGCCTCGCAGTGGAAGCCATCGAACAGCCTTAGAGGAACCGGACCGGATCGAAGAGCGAAAGCAGTGGATCCTCCTCGCCGAGGATCGCGGCGGCGACCAGCTCGCCGGACATAAAACCAAGCACGTTGCCATGGCCGGAGTAACCGGCAGCGATCCACACCCTGTCTCGGACCCGGCCGACGAGGGGCAGGAAGTCCTGGGTGAGCCCGAAGATCCCCGCCCAGCGGTGGCTGACCGGCGGCACGTACCCGAGCAGCTCCGCGAGGAAGCCGTCGAGCGCCTCCTGGATCATCGGGGTCGTCTCCTCGACGTCGGTCAGCTCGGACATGATCGAGAAGTCCCGGAAGCCGCCGAGCACGAGCCTGCCGTCCGGAAGCTGCTGCCAGTAATCGAAGCCCTGACGGGCGTAATGGGGGTAGTCGAAGAGGCGCTTCGACAGTGGCTCGGTCGCGACGACCTGGCCGCGCGCGGGCCAGATCGCGTCGTCGAGCTCCGGGATCAGCCCGCGCCCGTAGCCGTCGGTCGCGACGACCACCTCGTCTGCGTCGAGCGCGTCGAGCGACTCGACCCGGTCGTGCTCGACGATCTGGGCGCCCGCCTCAGCGGCCGCAGCAGCCAGCCGCTGGACGAAGATCGCCGGCTGGATCGCGCCGTCCCGCGGATGGAAGATGGCGCCGTCGAAGCTTCCAGCGAGGCGCGGCGGCAGCTCGTCCCGCCACTGCGCGTCGAAGCCGTCCTCCCGGAGCGCCTCGTACTCGGCGCGAATCGCCTCGCGCTCCTCGGGATCGGCGGCGAGCCGGAGACTGCCGGGTCGCCGTAGCTCGTGCCCTGCGAGCGCCTCGATCCGGTCGAGCGCGGCTTCCGTCCGCCGCCAGAATTCGCGAGCCGCCTCGGCGCCGTACGACTCGCGGGCGACGTCGTAGCGCGCTGCGCCGCCCCGGAGCGTGAAGCCGCCGTTGCGCCCGCTGGCGCCGGAAGCGACCGTCCGAGCGTCGTGGATCCGCACTCGGCGCCCGGCCGTCGCGAGTGTGAGCGCGCAGGCGCAGCCGGTGATCCCGGCACCGACGATGGCGACGTCTACCGGCCCGTCGAGGCGCGGCGAGCAAGGCGGAGGCGGTGCCTCGGCGAGCCAGAAGGGTTCCACCCGCCGACTCTAGCCCGAGGCGCGATGGCGTCCTTCTCGCTCCGCCACGACCGCAGCACTCGTGGCGCGCGAGCTCTAGACGAAAAACCGTCCCGCGGGAGGCGGGCCCGGGCGCGGCGGCATCAGGTCGAACCGTGACAGAGCGTACGGGAGGTACCCTGCGCCTTCATCTCCGTCGTGTGCGCCCAAACGCCGACGAAATCCGTCACCCGGGCGTCTGGGTTGAGTCGCTTGACGAGCCGGTAGAGCAAGCCTGATTGGTCTCGTTCGTCGGTGACGGTCCGGTCGCGAGTGCTCCACCAGATCTGCAGCGGCACACCCGAGAACGCAATCTTCCGCGCGTAGTCGAGGGGGCTGCGACGTGCGTACGCCCGCGGGTCGGTGCGGGGTGCCGCCGATCTCGACCCTGGCAAGCTTGTCCAGCCCGGCATGCGGCGAGGATCGCGAGGAACGCTGCCACAAAGAACGCTTAACGAAAGGCCAAACGCAGCTAAACGTGCTCGCGAAATTCGCAATCGGCAGCGACGCTATCCCAGGGCCCGGTAGATGCCGGCGCCCTCGGCCGCAAGCTTCCCAATTTCGAGCTCGGCGAGTGCCGCCGCAACCTCGCCGGCTGTGAGGCCACTGGCACGGATTAGTTCGTCGACACTCGCGGGTAGGCGCTCGAGCAGCGAGGCCGCAACTTCGCCAATTTCCGGCCGGACGCGTTCACGCGGAGCGATTCCAAGTGACTCGAGCACGTCTGCCGCGGCGGTGAGAGGCGTCGCCCCAAGCCGCAACAAGCCATTCGTGCCTGCGGAGAGCGGCGATGTGATCTCGCCCGGAACCGCGAACACCTCACGCCCCTCCTCGAGCGCGAAGTCGGCCGTGATCAGGGCGCCGCTTCGCTCTCGCGCTTCAACGACGATCGTGGCGGCGGCGAGGCCGGCGATGATGCGGTTCCGCGCCGGAATGCGCCACGGCGCCGGTTCGACTCCGGGTTCGTACTCGGAGACGAGGAGCGAGCGCTCTGCGATCGCAGCCGCGAGGCCTGCGTGGGCGGCCGGATAGTCGCGGTCGATCCCGCAGCCGAGCACGGCGACGGTGTGGCCGCCAGCCTCGAGCGCGCCGCGGTGCGCCTCACCGTCGATTCCGCGCGCGAGTCCGCTGACAACCACCACCTCCGCGGCGGCGAGCTCGCGTCCGAGCATCTGCGCGACCTGAGCCCCGTAGGGCGAACAGGCACGGGCGCCGACGATCGCTACCGATGGCGCCTCGAGCAGGTCGGGCGATCCGCACCCGCGAAGGTGGAGCCGCGCCGGCGGATCGTGGATCGCGCGGAGGCGCGGCGGCAACTCGCGGCGGCGAATGGCGGTCATGCGGCGAGGTCGGACGGAGTGCGATAGGCGAGCGCCTCGGCGACGTGCTCCGGCAGAACGGCGTCCGCATCGGCGAGCGCCGCGATCGTGGTCGCGACACCGGCCACCTTGGCGCGACCGCGGCCGGAGAGCGGCAGCCGCTCGACTGCACGGGTGAGCAGGTCGTCGGCCTCCGGCGTCCGCGCCAGCGGGCTCGAGCCAAGGCGCAGCGCGCCGCACAGACCCGCTGCCGAACCTCCGCCGACGCCTCGCCCGGCGGAGCCTGGAGCTCCGCCGCACGCGGCCGCGGCACGGTGACAACGAGGTCGAAGCGGTCGAGCAGCGCGCGAGAGAGCTTGTCCCGGTAGCGCGCGAGGCGCTGTGCGGAGCACGTGCACTGCGCACCGGGATCGCCGCGCGCCCCGCACGGGCACAAATTCATGGTGCCTATGAGCTGGAACCGCGCCGGGAACCGCACCGTGCCGGCGGCGCGGGCGACGCCGATCTCGCCGTCCTCGAGCGGCTGGCGCAGCGCTTCGAGCGCCGGCCGCTGGAACTCGGCGAGCTCGTCCAGCAGCAGGACGCCGCGGTGCGCGAGGCTCGCCTCTCCGGGGCGCAGCCGCGGGCCCCCGCCGACGATCGCCGCGGTCGACGCGCTGTGGTGCGGCGCGCGGAAGGGCGGATAGCCCACGAGCGGGTGCTCCGGATCGACCAGGCCGGCGACGGAGTGGATCCGCGTCACCTCGAGGGCGTCCTCCTCCTCGAGCGGAGGCAGGATCCCGGGAAGGCGCCGCGCGAGCATCGTCTTGCCGGTTCCCGGAGGGCCGCCGAGGAGCAGGTTGTGCCGGCCGGCGGCCGCGATCTCGAGCGCGCGGCGCGCGCGTTCCTGGCCGCGGACGTCCGCGAGATCGAGCGGCGCCCGCTGCGGACGGCCGTTGCTGGGCACGAACTCAGGCGGCTCGAGATCGCCGCGTAGGTAGCGGGCGGCGTCGGCGAGGTGGCGCACGCCGACCGGCTCGACCCCTGCGAGCGACGCCTCCGTGCAGGCCTCGTAAGGGCAGATCAGCCGCTCGAGTCCAGCGCGTCGCGCGCCCTCCGCGACTGCGAGCACGCCGCCGACGCGGCGCATGCGCCCGTCGAGCGCGAGCTCGCCGCACGAGGCGTGCTCCTCCAGCCGCGCGGGCGGGATCTGACGGGACGCGGCGAGCAGCGCGAGCGCGATCGGAAGGTCGAAGCCGGACCCCTCCTTCTTCAGCTCGGCGGGGGCGAGATTGACCGTGATCCGCCCGTCCGGCCAGAACAGCTCCGCGGACAGGATCCCGCTGCGGACGCGTTGCTTCGCCTCCTGGCAAGCGCGATCCGCGAGGCCCACAATCGTCAGGGCAGGCAGGCCGCCCTGGAGGTGCGCCTCCACCTCAACCCGCCGCGGCTCCAACCCGATCAAGGCAAAGGTGACGGCGCGCGCGAGCACGCTTCGACGCTAGCCCGCCATGTGCGACCGGTCTGTGACGACTCCGAGCCGGATCTCAACGAACGACTGCAAGGACGGCTTACGGACCGCTCACCTGCTCCTAACGTCTCGTGGCCACAATGCCCTCCTCGGGGTGAAGGCGACGAGGGGGTATCCGTGATCGGACGTGCAGGCGTTGTGGTGGGTGTCGCCCTACTCCTCGCTCTGGGCGGCGCGGCCGTCTCCGGCGCGAAGCCACACGGGCGAGTCGCGGATAGCCGCTGCGCCGCCGTGCGTAACGAGTACAAGTCGTTCGCTGCCCTTCCTTCCCTCCCCCACTGGGTCTGGACAATCCCGTACGGCTGCGTGTTCATCCGCGACCGTGCGCCGACGCCGGATTGCCAGCACACCGACGTCCGCAACGGCTGCGCGCCGCCTCCGGACGTGGATGTGCGCTATCGGGGGCACACCTACGTCTTTCACCTGACGCTCAAAGGCGTTCCGGCTAAAGCCAAGGGACTCTGGACGGCCGGGGGCACGCGGCGCTTCATCGTCGCGCATGACGGGCTTCCGCCGAAGAGCAAGCAGAGGCTGTTCATCGAGTTCAGCGGAACCGAGTTCGACTGCCTCCTGCAGAGCGGCCCGAGCAAAGGCCTACCCGACCTGGGACCGGAGCTCCGGTGGCGGATCGCATACAACATCGACAAGAAGAACGGCCTCTGCTGCCCCCACGTCGACCCCGGCGACCCGGACCAAAAGCCGCCCTTCGACGTCACCCCTCAGCGACTGGTCGTCGCGAAGGGATAAACGCCCTCAGGCGACGCGGGCCACGAGCACGTCTTCGAAGAACTCGCCGGCGCGGCGGCCCGTACGCCGGTTGACATGGCGCCGCAGACGCTCCTCGAGCCGCAGGCCGGCGCGCTCGAGGATCTCCGGATAGAGGTCGCGGCGGTCGTTCACCACGATCACCACTGGAGCGCCGCGACGGAGAGCCGACGCGGCGCCGGCGAGTGCCTCGACGATCCCGTCCGTATACGCATCGAGCGCCGAGCGAGTCGTCCTGACCGCGGCGGCGCCCAGCTCGGCCTCGCGTCGATCCTCGAGCCCCAGCAGCTCGTACGCGTACCGATGCTGCTCGTGGTAGTCGATCAGGCCGGGGTAGGGCGGCGACGTGAGGATGCCGTCGAATCGCCCGCCGTACGCGACCGTCCGCGCATCGGCGTGGAGGACGGTCGCCGACCGCGACCGCACCCGCAAGCGTCCGAACTCGCGGATCCGCGCGAGCGTGTCGTCCGCGTATCGGCGTAGAAACTGGCGCGCCGTTCCGACGGGACGGCAGACGCGCTTGTGCTTGTGGCACCAGTAGTCCTCGAGCTGTGGCTCGCGCGGCGACTCCAGGTCGAAGTGCGGCGCCCGCCTCGCCGACCGCGCGGCCCTCGACAGAACCACGCGCAGCACGTCGGCGTGCTCGTAGTCCGCGATGAGCCCGCGCCAGAAGAGCAGCTCCGCCAGCGCCGCGGGCGCGTACCACGACCGCAGGTACTCGCTATCGGTCTCCGCCGTGTCGCCCGCGAAGCGATCGAGCCGCACGCAGGCGTCACGCAGCTCCCGCTCGAGCGTGAACGGCCCGTACCGCGCCGTCTTCACGGAGATCAGCAGGCAGTTGAACGCGGCCAGCTCGACCGCAGTCGCCTCGAGCCCGCTCTCGAGCGCCTGCACGGCCGTCGTCCCCGACCCGGCGAAGGGATCCAACACGTGCTGCCCCGACCGGAAATACCGCTCCAGCAGCACCTCGACGAGCTGCGGAATGAACTTTCCGAGATACGGATGGAGCCGGTGGACGTGCTTCGTCCGTTCGCGCTCGGGCAGCTCGCGCTCCGACCACGAGAGCTCGAGATCGAGGTCGGCGTAGAGCGCATCCTGGGTTGGAGCCACCCGCGCCAGTTCGACGCCGCGTTCAGAAAGCCTGGGCGATCCGTGAAAGGCGACGGCCCCTGACGGCGATCACGTCGAAGGAGACGACGAGGCCGCGCGACTCAGGATGTTGCGCGAGCCATCCTTCCGCCGCGCGGCGGAGGCGCCGTTGCTTCTCCAAGTCGACCATGTCGAGCGGATCGCCAAAGCCAGCGCCGCGCTTCTCCTTCACCTCGCAGAACACGAGGTGCCGCCCGCGGCGCGCTACGACGTCGAGCTCGTTCCCGCCCGCCCAGACGTTCCTCCCGAGAATCCGGTACCCGCGCAGCCGGTACCAGAGCGCCGCGCGCCGCTCGGCGTGCCTGCCGCGTCGGGGAGCTCCCATGCGGCGAGGCTACGCTGAGGCGGCGCGCGAAAGCGTCACGGATTGCGAACGAAACTCAGCAGCCGCTTCTCCTGCGTGTCGACGACAGCCAGCACGCGCCCCCGAGGGCCGCGCACCACGAGGTGTCCGTCGCCGTCCCGCCGGAGCCGATACTGGAACACGTCTTTCGGCTGGTACTTCCACGGCATGTCGATGCAGACGGCAGTCGCGTGCCGTAGGTCGAGGGCGTGGACGAACGGCCGCGGCCCCGCGGCTCCGTAGAGCGTGTACGCCCAGCCGCCGTAGGCGAGGCGCGAGACCGGCAATCCCTGCATGTCCGTTTCCCACGACGTCTTGTCGGAGATGACCTTCGGGAGCAGCCGCTGCGCCCGCAGGTCGTATGCACGGACGCGGTAGTGCGTCGGATCCTCGTTCGAGTAGACATGGTCGATCAGATAGAGGGTGCGCGCGTCCGGCGACAGCGCGTCGAAACTGAAGCTCCCCTTCAGCCGCACGGTCTGGAGGACGCGGAAGCGCTTCGTGTTGACCACGAGAAACGAACTGCGCTTCGCCTGCGGGTTGACGCCGTTCGAGTCCGCGAGGATCAGGGTCCGGCCATCGGCGGAGAGACCTCCCGCCGTTCCGTCGAACGCAACCAGCGGGATTCCCCAGAAGCCCGGAAACGGCTTGAATCGAAGCACGCGGCCGCCGTCGCGCCGGATCGCCTCCAGCGTCGTCGTGTCCAGGCCCGGAACCGCGACGTAGCGGACGTTCCCTCGTGCGATCCCGTCCCGGCCCTGCGTCACGCCGGGGCTCGGCCCGGCCCCGAATGCCGCCGCCTGCGTGGCCGCCGCACACGCGACGCCGATCGCCACCGCTCGTACCTTGCGCATGTCTGCCTCCCGGGTTTGCCTGAGGCTTCTAC
>Ga0137374_10011488_pt1 | contig 10359 bp, 9 predicted proteins | sample SagtaG_20_FD_104811 | JGI IMG/M metagenome (GOLD analysis project Ga0137374, IMG submission 104811) | Vadose zone soil microbial communities from Sagehorn Ranch, Mendocino, California, USA - Sage1_R_100_16 metaG | ecosystem: Environmental > Terrestrial > Soil > Vadose zone | place: USA...
CCCGGCTCGACACGCACATCGAACGACACGCTACCGGCTGAGCCGGACTGGGCGGCGATTCACCGGGCCGCCGACGCTTCGCGCCCGCCGCTACTGCTCTCGCCAGGGGAGGCGGACCCCGCGCTCCCCCGCGACCTCCACCGCCCTGTCGTAGCCGGCGTCGGCGTGTCGGACCACGCCCATTCCCGGATCGCTGGTCAGGACGCGCTCCAGGCGCGCCGCCGAGTCCCACGTCCCGTCGGCCACCACCACCATGCCCGCGTGGATCGAGTAGCCGATCCCCACGCCTCCGCCGTGGTGCACGCTCACCCAGTGCGCCCCGGCCGCGGTGTTCACCAGAGCGTTGAGGATGGGCCAGTCGGCGATCGCGTCGCTCCCGTCCTTCATCGCCTCGGTCTCCCGGTACGGCGACGCCACGCTGCCCGCGTCCAGGTGGTCCCGCCCGATCACGATCGGCGCCGACAGCTCCCCCGTCCGGACCATCTCGTTGAACCGCAGGCCGGCCTTCGCCCGCTCGCCGTACCCCAGCCAGCAGATCCGCGCAGGGAGCCCCTGGTACGCCACGCGCTCCTGCGCCATCCGGAGCCACCGGTGGAGCCGTTCGTCGTCCGGGAACAGGTCCATCACCGCGCGGTCGGTCTTCGCGATGTCCTCCGGGTCGCCCGACAGCGCCGCCCATCGGAACGGCCCCTTGCCCTCGCAGAACAGGGGCCGGACGAACGCGGGCACGAACCCCGGGTACGAATAGGCCCGGTCGTGGGCCAGCCCGCCCTCCTGCGCACCGGCCCGGAGATTGTTCCCGTAGTCGAACACCACCGCGCCGGCCTCCTGGAACTGGACCATCGCGTCGACGTGCAACGCCATCGACTCGTGGGACCGGGCCACGTACCGGCCGGGATTCGAGGACCGAAGCCGGGCCGCGTCATCGAGCGACAGCCCCGCGGGGACGTACCCTCCCAGCGGGTCGTGGGCCGAGGTCTGGTCCGTGACCACGTCGGGCCGGAACCCCCGCCTGACCAGCTCCGGCTCCACCTCCGCCGCGTTCCCCAGCAGCCCGATCGACACGGCCTCCCCGCCCGAGCGGGCCTCCTCCACCCACCGCAGGGCCTCCTCGAGATCCCGGGTCTCGCGGTCCAGGTACCGCGTCTTGATCCGGCGTTCGATGCGGCCGGGGTCCACCTCGACGCAGAGAGCCACCCCCTCGTTCATGGTCACCGCGAGCGGCTGCGCGCCGCCCATCCCACCCAGGCCGGCCGTCAGCACCACCCGCCCCCGGAGCGTCCCGCCGAAGCGCTGCGACGCGCACTCGGCCAGGGTCTCGTAGGTCCCCTGCAGGATCCCCTGGGTCCCGATGTAGATCCACGACCCCGCGGTCATCTGCCCGTACATGGTGAGCCCGGCCTTCTCCAGCTCGCGGAACGTGTCCCAGGTGGCCCACTTCGGCACGAGCATCGAGTTCGAGATCAGCACCCGGGGCGCCGCCGGATGGGTCCGGAACACCCCCACGGGCTTGCCCGACTGGACCAGCAGGGTCTCGTCGTCGCCCAGACCGCGCAGCGTCCGGACGATCGCGTCGAACGACTCCCAGTCCCGAGCGGCCTTCCCGGTGCCCCCGTACACCACGAGGTCCTCGGGCCGCTCGGCCACCTCGGGATCCAGGTTGTTCATGAGCATCCGGAGCGCGGCCTCCTGCGGCCACCCCCGGCACGACAGCTCCGCGCCCCGCGGAGCCCTGATCTCGCGCCCCACCGAACTCCCCTTTCGCCTGCCTTCCAACGGGCAGGTGGCCACTCGCGGGCCGGCCTGTGGCCACTCGCGGGCCCATGGTAGCCCCGCTCGAGTCGATGACCCGACGCGCAGAGATCGCTCGTCCGGTAGAAAGGACGCATGAACCCACCACGCCTTCCCCGTTCCCTGGTCGTTCCGCTCCTCGTCGCGCTCCTGGCGCTCTCCGCGCCCCCCAGCGCCCGGGCCGAAGCGCGCGGGCACGCCCGGGCGACGTTCCACCGGCGAGCGGTTGCGACCGGGCTGAGCTTCCCGCTCACGTTCACGTTCTCGAAGGCCGGCCGGATCTACTACGGCGAGAAGTCGAGCGGGGAGATCCACCTCCTGGACCCCGACTCGCACGACGACCGGGTGTTCTTCACGATCCCGAAGGTGGTCGACGCCGGCGAGCAGGGACTGCTCGGGCTGGCCCTCGACCCGGACTTCCCGTCGCAGCCCTTCGTCTACGCCTACGCCACCCGCGACCTCGACGGCACCCCCTACGACCAGATCCTGCGGATCCGGTACGCGAACGGCCACGGGAAGGACCCCCACGTGATCTTCAGCTCGAAGACCCGCTCGGGCGCGTATCACGACGGCGGCCGGATTCTGTTCGGCCCCGACGGGTTCCTGTACGCGGTGCAGGGCGACGGGCACTCCTCGAAGCTGGCGCAGGACAAGTCGAACACCGCGGGGAAGGTCATCCGGATGACCCGGGGCGGCAAGCCGGCGCCGGGGAACCCGTTCGGCCAGAGCCGGATCTGGTCCTACGGCCACCGGAACTCGTTCGGGATGGCGTTCGACCCCGTCACCGGGCGTCTGTGGGAGACCGAGAACGGCCCGGACTGCAACGACGAGCTGAACCGGATCGTGAAGGGCGGCAACTTCGGATGGGGGCCCAAGGAGACCTGCGACGGCCAGGCCCCCCAGAACACGAACAACAGCGGGCCCACCCCCCGGATCCTCCCGAAGCGCTTCTACACGCCGACCATCGCCCCCACCGGCACGGTGTTCTGCCACGGCTGCAGGCTGGGGTCGGCCAGCAAGGACCGGCTGTTCTTCGGGGCGTTCAACACGAGCCAGATCCGGAGGGTCACGCTCACGTCGAACCGCCTCGGCGTGGCCTCCCAGGAGGTCGTGTTCACGAACGACCACGGCATCCTGTCCATGGAACGTGGGACGAAGGGCGGGATCTACTTCAGCGACTCGGGCGGGATCTTCAGGCTGGTCCTCGCGTAGGACCGGTCAGAGCCGTGGCGAGGGCCGTCGCCGGTCGTGGACAATAGCGGGGAACGCGAGACGGGAGGGCGGAGCGCGTATGGAGGTCCTGGAATCGTTCCTCGACGCCATGGGCAACACACCGCTGGTCCGCCTGCGCCGGGTGGGCCAGAGCGTGAAGCCCGCCATCCTGGCCAAGCTCGAGATGCTGAACCCCGGCGGGAGCGTGAAGGATCGGATCGGGATCCGCATGATCGAGGCCGCCGAGCGGGCCGGCCTGCTGAAGCCCGGCGGGACCATCGTGGAGCCGACATCCGGCAACACCGGCCACGGGCTGGCCATCGCCGCGGCCATCCGGGGCTACCGGTGCATCTTCGTGATGCCGGACAAGATGAGCCAGGAGAAGGTGTCGCTCCTGCGCGCGTACGGCGCGGAAGTCGTGATCACCCCAACGGCCGTGGCCCCGGAGTCGCCCGAGTCCTACTACCGGGTGGCCGATCGCCTGACCGAGGAGATTCCCGGCGCCTTCCAGCCCAACCAGTACCTCAACCAGGAGAACCCCCGCGCCCACTACGAGACCACCGGGCCGGAGATCTGGGAGCAGACCGGCGGGCGCGTGGACGTCCTGGTGTGCGGGGTGGGCACCGGCGGGACGATCACCGGCGTGGGGCGGTACCTGAAGGAACGGAAGCCGGACCTCATCGTGGTCGGAGCCGATCCGGAGGGGTCTCTGTTCTCCGCCCAGCCCGGTGAGGAGGCCCGCCCGTACCTCACCGAGGGCATCGGCGAGGACTTCTGGCCGGAGACGTTCGACCCGAAGGTGGTGGACCGGTGGGTCCGGGTCTCGGACCGCGACTCGCTGCTGACCGCCCGGGCCATCACCCGGTTGGAGGGCATCCTGGTCGGCGGCTCGTCGGGGACGGCGGTCTTCGCCGCGCTGACCGTGGCTCGGGAGCTCCCCGAGGACACCGTGATCGTGGTGATCCTGCCAGACACCGGGCGCAACTACCTGTCGAAGCTGTTCAGCGACACGTGGATGCTGCAGTACGGCTTCGTCGAGCGCCCGGAGCAGGCCCGGGTGGAGCAGGTGCTGGCGTCGAAGCCGGCCGGGCTCCCGTCGCTGGTCACGATCGGGGCCCACGAGAAGGTCCGCCAGGCGGTGGACCGCCTCCAGGCCCATGGCATCTCGCAGTCGCCGGTGGTCCGGGACACCGGCGCGAACGAGGTCACGTCGTTCGTGGGGTCCATCCGCGAGCGGGCCCTGCTGGACCGGCTGTTCCGCGATCCCGACGCGCTGCAGGCCGACGTGGCGGAGGTCATGTCGCCGCCGCTGCCGATGGTCGAGTTCGACGACCCGCTGGACTCGGCGTTCTCGGCGCTGCAGTCGGACACCGCGGTGCTCGTGGCCAAGGGCGACCAGGTCCTCGGCGTGCTCACCCGGAGCGACCTGCTGGAGTTCCTGGCCCACCGCCGCCGGCAACAGGGCTGAGCTGGTCCGGCCGGTGCGTTCTCTGGGGGTGGACGTCGGGGTCCGCAAGGGCCTGGACCTCGTGCTCCTCGACGACCCGTCGGCACCCGTGGAGACCGCGCGCCGGGTGGAGGTGGGGCGGCTGGCCTCCCTCATCGGCGAGTGGGGACCAGACGTGGTGGCCATCGACGCTCCACCGGCGTGGGGATCGGGCAACGGCTCGCGCCGCACCGAGCGGGAGCTCCGCCGGTTCGGCATCCAGTCCTACGGGACCCCGGCGGGGGGGGAACGCGAAGACCATCCCTTCTACGAGTGGATGCGGGTGGGGTTCCAGGTCTTCGCCGCGGCGGCGGAGGCGGGCTTCCCCCGGTACGGGAGCGGCCCGGTCCGGGGGCATGCCATCGAGGTGTTCCCCCACGCCACCGCGGTGACCCTGGCGGGATGCCTGCCGCCGGCGGGATCGGGGAAACGGGAGTTCCGGGAATCGGTGCTCCGGTCCCAGCGGGTGCCGGTGAAGGGGCTGCGGTCCCAGGACCAGGTCGACGCCGCGCTGGCCGCGCTGACCGGGCTCCTCGCGCTGCGGGGCCGGTCCACGGCGCTGGGCGACCCGCGGGAGGGCGTGATCGTGCTGCCGGTGGCCGCGCTGCCGGCCCGGCCCTTCCGGCGGTGCCCGCGAACGCCGACCGGCCCCGACCTCCAGCCGCGGTTCCCGGGCATGACCCCCTGCGCCTGCGGCGACCCCCAGTGCCGACAGATGACCAGCCGGGAGTTCGCCCCCGGCCACGACGCGAAGCGGAAGTCCATGCTGTGGGCCACGGCCCGACAGGGCCAGGAAGCCACCGACGAGCTGAGGAGACGAGGATGGGAGCTCCCCCCGGAGATGCGATGACCGGCGACGAGCACGGGGACGGCACAGGGGACGGCGAGAGCTGGCGGTTCGAGACCCGGGCCATCCACGCGGGGCAGGAACCGGAACCCACGTACGGCGCGGTGAACGTGCCGATCTTCCAGACGTCCACCTATGCCCAGGACAGCGTGGGGAAGCCCAAGCAGTACGACTACGCGCGGGGCGGCAACCCCACCCGGGAGGCCCTCCAGACCGTGCTGGCGTCGCTGGAGGGCGGGGCCCACGGGTTCTGCTTTTCCTCGGGGATGGGGGCGGAGACCATGCTGCTGATGCTGCTGAAGCCGGGCGATCACGTGCTGCTGGCCGACGACGCGTACGGCGGCACGTACCGCCTCCTGGCCCGGGTCCTGACCGAGTGGGGCGTCGCGTTCGACACGGTGGACATGACCGACGTGGACGCGTTCCGGGCCGCGGTGCGGGACGAGACGCGGATGGTGTGGGTGGAGACGCCGTCGAACCCCCTGCTGAAGGTGATCGACCTCTCGCTGGCCGCCACCATCGCCCACGAGGTCGGCGCATGGTGCGTGGTGGACAACACGTTCGCCACGCCGTACCTCCAGCGGCCCCTGGACCTGGGGTGCGACTTCGTGGTGCACTCCGTGACGAAGTATCTCGGCGGGCACTCCGACCTGGTGTCGGGGGCGCTCGTGCTGAACGACGCCGGGGCCGCCGAGCGCCTGGCCTTCCTCCAGAACGCGGTGGGGGCGGTCCCCGGGCCCATGGACTGCTACCTGGCCCTCCGCGGCGTGAAGACCCTGGCGCTCCGGATGGAGGCCCACTGCCGGGGGGCCCGTGCGGTGGCGGAGTTCCTGCACGGACATGAGCTGGTCAAGCACGTGTACTACCCCGGCCTGCCCGGAGACCCCGGCCACGAGGTCGCCTCGAAGCAGATGCGGGACTTCGGCGGCATGGTCTCGTTCCGCGCCGGGACCGAGGAGGCCGCGCGCCGAATCGCCGAGCGAACCGAGCTCTTCTTCCTGGCCGAGTCCCTGGGAGGCGTGGAGTCCCTCATCGAGGTCCCCGGGCCCATGACCCACGCGAGCGTCGCCGGGTCACCCTTGGAGGTGCCGGCCGACCTGGTCCGCCTGTCGGTGGGCATCGAGCACCCCGACGACCTCATCGCCGACCTGGCCCGCGCCCTGTCCTGAGCGGCCGAACGACGGTCCGGTCAGCCCGCCGTGAGCTCGCCGGCCATGCCGGTGCCGTCCGGGGAGCCGTGGAACCGGCAGTGGCACCTGCCGGAGCAGCCCCCGATCCGGGGAACCCACCCCGGGCGGGCACCGTAGACTGCTCCGCATGACGCGGGCGGCGCTGGATCCCGAGGGGCTGGAACTGGCCGGCCGCCGCCGGGTGGCCAAGGGCCCCGACGAGCGCCGGGAGGATCTCCTCCAGGCCGCCCGGCGGGTGTTCGCCCGGAAGGGCCTGCCCGCCGCCACGATCTCCGACGTGACCGAGGCCGCCGGCGTGGCCAAGGGCACGTTCTACCTGTACTTCGACTCGAAGGAGGCCCTGCTCGGGGCGCTGAAGCAGCGGTTCGTCGACGACCTGGTGGCCCAGGCCCTCGGGCTGTACACCCGGGTGGGCCGGGACGACTGGTGGGCCCTTGCGGACGTGACCGTGGAGTCGATGGTCGCCTTCCTGCTGGAGCACCGCGACCTCATCCAGGTGTTCGCGCGGGACGGGTTCCACCCGGAGAGCTCGGCACTGTTCGGCGACGCGTCCCGCAAGCTCCGGAACATGTTCGCGGCCGGGATCAAGGCGGGGATGGAGGCCGGCGCGTTCGACGTCACCGACCCGCTGATGACCGCGACGTTCCTGGACCACGCCGTCCACGGCACCATCGAGCACGCGGTGCTGTACGAGGGCGGGATCGACCGCGACGAGCTGGTCGCGGCGGCCAAGGACCTCCTCCGGCGGGTCCTGGGCCCCCGACCGGCGCGGTAGCCACGTGCCTCGCCGGGCCCCCCGCCGGCGCGGGCTCGTGGTCCTGGCAGCGGTGCCGTCGCTCCTCGTGGCAGGCTCGAACGCCGCCGCGCAGACGCCCACCGCAGAGCCGCAGATCGAGGTCGTGGTCCCCGCCGAGTTCCCCACGAACATGGCCTTCGCTCCGGACGGGCGGCTGTTCTACACGGAGAAGGAGACCGGCCGGATCCGGATCGTGCAGGACGGGAAGCTCCTCCCCGATCCGTTCGCGACCCTTCACGTCGAGGGCGGGGGGGAGAGCGGGCTGCTGGGCCTGGCGCTGGACCCGGCCTTCGCCACCCAGCCGTACGTGTACGTGTACTACACGTCCGCGGACGACGGCCGGAACCACATCGCCCGGATCCGGGCCGACGACGCCGACCCCGACCGGGGAGGCCCGCCGGACCAGCTCATCGCGCTGCTCCAGGCGAGCGGCATCCACAACGGCGGGGACATCGTGTTCGGCGTGGACGGCAAGCTGTACGCGGCGGTCGGGGAGACCGGCGAGGACGGCCTGGCCCAGGACCCGAACAGTGTGGGAGGCAAGATCCTGCGGCTGAACCCCGACGGCTCCATCCCGGACGACAACCCCTTCGGTCCCGACTCCCCCGTCTACGCGATGGGCATCCGGAACTCTTTCGGCCTGTGCGTGCACCCGGTGACCGGCGACCTGTGGGAGACGGAGAACGGCCCGAGCACCGACGACGAGGTCAACCGGATCGAGGCGGGCAAGAACTACGGCTGGCCCATCCAGCTGGGGCCGGGCGACGACGACCGGTTCGTGAATCCCGTGCTCACGTTCCACGACGTCATCGTGGTGACGGGATGCGCGTTCCATGACCAGGCCCTGTCGGAGGGCTCGGTGCAGCCCGTCCCCGGCGGGCAGCTCGTGTTCGGCGACTTCCACAACGACCTGCACTCGGCGATCCTCGCTCCCCCGGACTTCCGGCAGGTCGAGAAGGCCACGGTCGAGGTATCGATGCCGACTGGGATCACCGACGTCGAGGTGGGCCCCGACGGGAACCTCTACGTGGCGACGTCGGACGCCATCCGGCGCATCCTCGGGACCCGCGGCGTGCCGTTCTCCCCGGCGGGCCCGAGCTCTCCCCCTCCGCCGTCGGTCGCCCCCACGGCTTCGCCCTCCGGGGGGGGCGGAGGGATCGGCCTCGGCGGGATCGTGCTGATCGCGGCCGCCGCGTTCCTCGTCATCGACGGCGCCGTCGTGCTGATGGTGCGCCGCCGCAGAGCTCGCCGGACCCCACCGCCCGGGTAGCGCCGCCGACCCTGAGGCGCCTCACCGCGGAGAGGCGGCCGCTTTCGGCAGACGGCGAACGGCGGGCCGGCATCCGACCCGCCGTTCTCGCGTTCGTGGAGCCGGGCAGCCGCGGCCGCCGGGCTCCCTTCCTACCGTGCGGCCAGGCCGACGGCGCCCACGGGCAGCCCGCTCGCGCCGGGGACCGGCGTCAGGCTCCCGTCGCGGTGGACCCGGAAGGAGCTGATGTCGTGCCCCGCGGAGTCGTTCGTGTACAGGAACTCGCTGCCGGCGGACACGGCGGCGTCGATCGGGGCGCCGCCGGTGTTCCCGGTCTTCCCGTCGGCGTCGAGCAGCCGGACGGCGCCGTTCGGCCGGACCCGGTAGCCGGAGACGCTCGCGCTGCCCGTGTTGGTCGTGTAGGCGTACCTGCCGTTGCCGGTGACCACCACCCAGCACGCGGCGGTCTCGGTGGTGGGCACGCTGGGGCTGATCACGTGGAGCGCCCCGCCGTCCCCGATGTGGTACGAGGACATCGCGCTCGCGTTCGACGCCCCGCCGAAGGCCTCGCTCACGAACAGCCGCTTCCCCCGGACGTCGAAGCCGAAGGGAGTCTGTCCCGCTGAGGGATGGGTGGTCGGTCCGGTGGCGAGCCCCGATGCGCTCACGGTGTAGGTGTCGATGAGGTTCGTGGCCTTCTCCGTGACGATCAGGAGCCGGGAGTTCGGGCCGAACTGGACCTGCGCCGGCCCCACGGAATCCGCGGAGAGCGGCCTGGTGGACCCGGGGATGGCGTGGAGCCGACCGTCCTCGCGGATCCGGAACCCGGTGATGTTGCCCGGGTTCGACCCGTCGCCCGCGTTCAGCACGTAGAGCAGGGTCCCCTTCACCGTGACGCTGATCGGCATGACGCCGCCCGATCCCACGGTGTCGAGGTGGCTGAGGGTCAGCCCTCCGCCGCCCACGGAGAAGTCGGAGATCTGGTTCGACCCCGCGTCCACCGCGTACAGCCGGTTCCCCTTCAGCACCAGTGCGCCCTGGCTCCCCAGCCCGGCGCCGGTTCCGGTCCCCGTTGTGGGGAACGCGTCCGAGAACGCCAGCGAGCCGTCCGGCGCGCGCTCGTACACTCCCACCGCGTTCCCGGCCGACTGGTTGGTCAGCACGTACACCGCGCCACCGCCGTCCGCCGCCGAGGCACTGGGCCCCTGGACGAACGCCACCGCGGCGAGTGCCGCGAAGGCCGCCGCGACGAGCCCTCGTACCCTCGATCGAAATCGCATCCGGTTCCTCCTCTCGGTTCGTTCGAAGCTGGCTCGAGACCGTGTCGGCTCCCGGCACCACCTCCCCGATCGTCCTGGCGGGCATCGACGAACCGAACGTAGAGGGAGGGGGATTACGGGCCGCTTGCGGATTTCGGAACGAGGGATGAACGCGGCGGATCGAGTCGTGCACAACACGCTGTTGGTGAACGGTGGATCGTGGATCCGCCCGCGACGGGTCAGGCCGAGGGGAGGGTGACGGCGAACCGAGCCCCGACGGGCTCCCCGCTGCCGGCCTCGATGGTGCCCCCCAGCGCCTCGACGATGCGCTTGCTGAGCGTGAGGCCGAGCCCGGAACCGGGTTCGGCCCGCGCCGGGTCGCCCCGCCAGAACGGCTCCCAGATGCGGTCCCGGGCCTCCTCCGGGACCCCCTCACCGGTGTCCGCCACCGCCAGCAGGAGCGACCCGGGGCGCCGTTCGGCCTCGATCGTGATGGTGCCGTCGGGCGGGGTGTGACGGATGGCGTTCA
>Ga0137374_10011493_pt1 | contig 10356 bp, 11 predicted proteins | sample SagtaG_20_FD_104811 | JGI IMG/M metagenome (GOLD analysis project Ga0137374, IMG submission 104811) | Vadose zone soil microbial communities from Sagehorn Ranch, Mendocino, California, USA - Sage1_R_100_16 metaG | ecosystem: Environmental > Terrestrial > Soil > Vadose zone | place: USA...
CCATGACGTTATATAGATCACCAAATAATGCCTTACAACGTCTAAACACAGCAACTGGTGGGGCTCGGTTGTCTCTTGTTCATTCAAACGGGTTATCCATTCAACCCATCAGTTGCTAATTATCATTGTTACTTTAATAAAGATTCCTGATCGAAATTCTAACCACATTGGTATTTTTAACAGTAACTAAAAATCTAGTTTTCAACAACCCAAGTCTCCCTCTCTATAAAGCACGTTGTGTATTAAGTCCTCATACTTCTAATTGATTCTATGAGCATACAACAAGCATTACAAAAAGAACTTGAAGATTCTAAAAGATGGTTTGAAGTACAAAAAGCCGAATCTACTTACAGACGAGATCTTAGAAAAAGAATTGAGTTAATTAACTGGGTTTTAGAAAATATGAAAAATCCTGATGTTCCTATTTGTGATAATATTGAATCCAGAATGAGCGAAATTATAATGGCCAGTAATCGAACTTATTCAATAATAGAATCCGATAAATTGCATAGCGAATTAAGAATTCTAGATTGGATTTTATATCAAGTTTGTAGTAACGAAATTAAAAGGATATAAAACAAAGTAACTTAAGTGCTAATCATGCTTGTAAACCTTGGCCTCGTCTTTACCAACTTCGAACCACAGTTTATCTCCATCGAACTTTACGGCCTTGCTTCTAGGTAGATAAAACTTATCTTTATCAACAACCCCTTTTTTTGTTATCACAAATTCATCATCTAGTTCTTGAACCTCACCTAAATCATAGTCGTCCAGTCCTCTTACTTCCTTTTTTATGACCTTGTCCCAATCTATTGTTTCGTTCATATAACATTATGAAGCAGCATTTAATATAAAGGGTTGTCTTTGATGCAGGATAAGAATTGTATAGTTAATACCGATGTTGAGTAATGGATTGCATGGCTGATATAACCAATTGGGATGAAATCGTAAAAAAAGAGGCTAGAGGCCTAAATGACTACGACTTAGGTGAGGTAGACGAAGTACAACCAGACGTTATCGTTACAAAAAAAGGCGTTGTTGATAAAGACAAATTTTATCTTCCAAAGAATTTAGTAGATCGATTCGATGGAGACAAGGTTTGGTTCACTGTAAGCAAGGAAGATGCTCAGACCTATAGGAAAGACTAGGCTTCACCCGGCAATCACTTATTTTTTTATTCAACCATAGAACAGGTTTGTTATCCAATATTGGCAATGTTGCCTATTAGCAATGTTGCCTGCACAACTGTGGAACTGATCGATCTAAAATGGTTTTAATAATGAATCAAAAGAAATAGTTTTTTCAAATCTTTATTATAATAGAAGTAAGTAAATGAAATGATTGCTTTTATTTTTTATACTTGGCTTCTAGCCTCTTCATTTTTTCTTCAACTCTGTCAAGTCTTGATTTTTGTACCTCAGACTCATCTATCGCTTCCGTATACGCATCATATGACAGTACCATCCTACATTTAACGCAAACTTCCGTAAATCCTTCTAGCCATTCACCGCATTTTTTACAGTGTGTTTCATCTTCTTTTGCAATCAATGCGTCTCTAACAATATTCTGACAGTGTGGACAACTTTCCTTCAAGATATGATCTGCAAACTTTACTAAGATCTTGTTTCTTTGCTTTGATAACAATGTGTGTGTCATTTTTTATTTAGAAACTCTTATTTAATATAGATGGCTTAAACAGTTAGTATTGGTAAATAAAGATGTAGATGTGCTGTTTTCACTCTACGATATATATGATCGAAATAGAGAATCTATTCTCTGGTTCCTTGAAGATTTCAATGCAAAAAGCTATGAAGAATATAAACAAAAATATCATGGTACATCTCAAGAAAGATGCCATTTTATTCGGGTTTGTGGTTTCTTTGAGCTTTCAGGTACTTTAGTAAAAAGGCAACTGATTGATACTAATCTATACTTTGATGTTTTTAATCCTAGTCCCTTCTGGCAGAAGGCAAAATCAATAATAGAAGGAATGAGGGAAACAAGACCATTTATTTATGAAAATTTCGAGCTTCTAAACGAAATGAAACTGAAGTGGGCCAAGAGAAGGACAAAATAATAATTAGCAAATAATAAAAAAATAGTTATTGATAATTGATAGAAATATTATATAACATACTTTTAATTGTCATCGTATGTCAGTGTTAAATTAGAGAAACGCTTGGAAAAAGTTTATCAGATGGATAAAAGAGAAATAAAGACAAAAATTAATGACTATTATAAATCAAAACAGTTGGTTCTAGATAATATTGATGTCAAAAATAACGAATTTGATACTTGATGTTAATTACTCATTTGTCAACTTTAGTCCAAAGGGTTCTGTAACAGAATTACATGTTTCTACTAATAATTCAGAATACCTTTTTGTATCGTACACTGTCTTTGAATTTACTAATTCAACTGGAATACTTCTTTTTCTTGAATTTTTTCGATAATAATCCGTTATTACATATTTCAAAATTTGTCCTGCTTTAGGAGATTTACCTGCATTCTTTAATTGCAGTAATGCATCTAGTTCAACCGTATTCCTATTTTCATACTCGTCTACATTTTTCGATATCCTCTTTGTTAGAACCAAATCATTTATGGAAACCTTCCTATATTTCAAAAGCTCCAGATGCCTTTGAAAAATATCCGTAACTTTTGGCATCAAATCTCTAACTTCTTTGATCGAGTTAGCTTCTGACATTATGTTCAAAATATCTTGCTGAACCTTTGAAAAGAATTCAACAGTGTCATGTCTTCTTGCTTCTATTCCCCTCATTTTTACAGTTCCATCTTCAAAGACACCAAAGTAGCGATTAGAAACTGGCAGTATAGCATTATTCTTTGAAGGAACAAATACAATCCACTTGTATATACCTTCAAATGAAATTGGAAATCCAGTTTTGTTTTCTATTTCAGTTTTTAAATCCTTATAATCATTGTTTATACTATCTTTCTTTTGTATCCAAATGGAATCAACTATGGCGTGGAGGATTTTAAATCCATGTAATTCTGCTATCCTTATTGTTTGTAATAAAATCTGTCTATCAAAAGCGCATACTGCAATATGTGCGTCTATTCTACCAAATTTGGCATTATTAAAACCTAGATAACCAAAACTTGTAACTAAAACCCATTTTAGAGCAGTTTGCCTTTCATCATAAATCTTTTTTAATTTGGGATCTGTGATTGAGTTTCTCTTGTCTTTATAGATTGCTCTCTTCTTTAGTAATATTTCTAGTGATATAGGAACTATCCCTCTTCTTTTTTCACATATATAATAATTTAGTAATTCTGGAACACGTAACTTGGAATGAGAACAACAGTTACAAATTACAGTCTCAGCTGATATATTTTTTTTAAACATTATATTAGGATAGAGAGAAACAAAATCAAGTTCAGCAACTTTTTCATGCACACCCACAATCGGCTCAAATATCAAACCGCCACGATCAGCAACTAAAAGATCTCCAAGCGACTTTGGATGTTCTGCTAGTGCGGGCTTCCATGGAATAAGTATATCGTTTATCATAGCATTATAGAATTGTAGACTGCTCATACACTTTCCAATAGAGGCCCTGGACGCCGTATGCAATGGTAACCTACAAATCCTCGCAAGTTCATACAATCCTTGAAGACCAGATTCATTTAGAACAAAGGAATTGTCTGTGTCAATGTGTACCCTTCCAAATAACTTTGTAGCTAATGGTTTGAAATATATCTTACCATAAGAGAAATATGATATTCCCTCTCTCTTAGGTCTGTATAAAGGTACACCTTCTCTATCTAGGATTAAATCTACTTGATTGATTTCCGATCTGTACGTTAGATAAGGAAATGTAAATGAATCACCATCTTCTGTGAGAATAAAATCGGGATTAATTTTTTCTATTTCTTTAACAAGTTGATATAAAATATCTATTTCAGTACCCTGAATATGAATAGTATCTTTAATTCTGTCACAGTCTTGTATAGATACCGATGCTATTGAATCTGTAACTCTAGGTATCTTTCCTTCCTTTATTTTTGGATATACTTTTATATGTATGTTATTAAATAATGGTAACTCATATTCTGTAGACCACACATTATCCTCTTTGTCCGCCCAATTAAGTTTTGAATTAGATACATGAATTTTACACTTCATGAGTGGAAAAATATCATGTTCATAAAAATAGGATTGTTCTGGTAGAATGTCTACATTGTATATTCTAAATTGTCCAAATCTTCCCATTCTCTCAATTTTTTCTGCTAATTTTAATGAGTAAGTAGAATCCTTTAAGTCCAGTTCAAGAACTTGAGATCTCTTCATATCTGCTATCAATTCAAATTTAGAAAGAAAATTATGTTCTTTTATCATGGAAAGTATTTCATTATTCTCTATGATAGATTTTAATAAAGACTTTTCAGAAGCAACATAGATTTTATGATTCCAACTCTTGTCTACCACTCTTATCGTTGTAGAATCAGCTTTTTTTATCCAGAAAATCATGCTACCATTTAAAGCATATGCATCAAATAACCAACCAGATATCATTTTGTTATAATGAGTTTAGATACAAATTTATCAACTAGAGTACAGCACAAAATTAGCTTGTTGTAATTCTCTATTCCAGATTTTTTTATACGTTGATGTACAATTAGATGAGGCATGATCTCTTTCTTACCAATTCTGAACTATATAATAAGAAGAGATTCTATGAGGCGGGGAGGGTTACAAACAGTATATAATATAATGAAAGCAGGTAGGTAAAACAGAATACAATAGAATAAAACAAAATAGAAATACTACTAATCGTTTTAGAATTCAATCTTTCCTATTCTGCCATTCCGATAATCCTCTAAAGTTTTATCAATCTCTTCCTTACTATTCATAACAAATGGTCCGTACTGTACTATTGGTTCATTCAGAGGCATTCCTGCAACAAGCAATACATCCAAAGGAGATCTTGCATTCTCAGATTCACTAATAGAAACATATTCACCCTCATTTTTGAACACAATCAAGTTCTTTTCTCCCACCGTTATTTTGTTTTTTCCAAAAAGACCTTTACCACTAATAATATACGCAAATGCATTATAATTCTCGGGGATGGGTTGAATTACTTCCGCACCTGGTTGCAGGGTAAAGTGCAAATACAAAATAGGAGTCAACGTGCTGATTACAGCCTTAGTATCAAGGTAATTTCCTGCAATAACTTTAATCGATACTTTACCATTAGGCGTCTTGACTATAGGAATTTTTGTGGAAGGAACATCCTGGTAATCTGGTTTGATCCATTTATCAGTTTTGCGAAGATTTATCCACAGTTGAAATCCATGCAACCTACCTCCACTTTTAGCAAACTCTTTTTCTGGCATCTCTGAATGAACTAAACCAGATCCTGCTGTCATCCACTGAACATCACCAGGTCCAAGCTTACCAGAATTTCCCTGAGAATCTTTGTGTTCGAATTTTCCTTCAAGCATGTATGTAACAGTCACAAAGCCTCTATGAGGGTGGTCTGGAAATCCTCTCCCCTCTTGCGGTAACAAATCTAACGGGCCCATCTCATCTAAAAGTAAGAAAGGATCTAGATTCCGAATAGATCGTGAAGGAAAGGATCTATGAACGATAAAACCATCACCTTCTGGAGTTTCATCACTTTTTTCCACAAGTCTTATTGATCTATACTTGGTTTCATCGGATTTATCAATAATATCACGCTCTTCCCCAATTTTTTCCATATTTTATATTCAATAATATTATATTTAAGTAAGGTAGTAATTCCCGACCTACTCAGCTACAAATATGATTTTCGATACATTTTCAAGTAAACTTTTTACAACGATATTTGGGAATAATATATAATTCTGCTATTAAAATGAAAATATCAAATTATGAGGATTTTGATTCCAAATTCATTCTAATACTAAAGCTATTACCACGGGATTAGTATGCCTAATCTTATTAAATATTCTAATCAGAGTTGTTACAAACCCATATTTCTTGTCAATCATAGAATATACCATTGACGATTCTGCCGAATCTGCAAAGTTTACTTTCCCATCAAACCAGCTTCCCTTTAGATTTCCACGTATATCACAAGGGGCAATCCTTACATGTGGATTGTTTCTAATTCGCTTAACCTTGCCAGATTTGGAATCAGTTCTAAAATATATCAAACCTTGGTAAACTACGAACCAGATGGGAGTTCTAACTCCCGTGCCATTTTTCCTAAATGTTTCAATGTTAATATACTTGAATTTCGATAATTGGGAGATTTTATCTTCAGACATGTATATAACTTTCAGTATCGTAAGGTCTTATTAGTGAATCTCTGTAGAATTCTATCGTAGTACAGATTCATGAAACACTTAACCGAGCCATTAAGTGTTAGTAACGCTAATCTTGTCTGTTTATTATTCATCTTTTGGTTTAATGTTTCTGAAATTAAAATAGAGTGCCAAATCATAGATAATCTTTATGACACCACTTAATAGAAATGGTGCTGCAAATGATAAAGTCGATTGAAAGATATACCCAAATAGCGAAGGCGATACTGTTTGTGCAATATTTCTTGAAACATTGGTTAATCCCAATGCAGCAGTTCTCTCATCTTCACTGACAATGGCTGCAATGTATGATTGTCTCGTCGGAACATCCATCTGCGACAGAGTCATTCTGACTAAATAGAGTATAATGGCCAATGGTAAAGAGGGTGCAAAAGCAAGCAAGATGAGCAAGATATTAGACGGGATATGTGTAAATACCATTGTATTTACAAGACCTATTCTATCGGCAATCTTTGCAGCTGCAATATAAGATAAAGCAGTTAAACAATTCGCAGCTGAAAAAATATAAGACAAAACAGCAAGGTCAGCTCCAAATCTTGTAAAGAACCACAGAGACACAACACTTTGAATTACAAAACCTCCTGCAAATGAATCAATTGCAAACAATGTGGAAAGCTTGGCAACAATCTGTTTTGATCTTGGAGATAGGGTATGCTTAACCGTCCTCTTCATATTGAGTTTAATTTCAATATCTTTTGAGATCATGAAGTAGATAATCATAATAAATAAGCCAAGCATGCTGTACAAGGTAAATAGAATCTTGATTGATTCAACTTGACTTAATCCATAATAGTGATATTGTAAAAGAGATGGTAAACCAGACAGTAAGATACCTGCAGACATGGCAAACGTTCCTACCATATTATAGAGTGCATATATTGTATTCATCATTTTTTTATCTTTAATTGTTTGTGGTAATATTGCCTGTTCTATTGTAAGGAAAGCACCAGTCTCTGATCCAGTAACATTAATAATTCCTATAAACGCTGCTAATATTAACATCAAATAATTGTCTGTAAATGTGAATATTAATCCAGAAACTGACATTAATGAAGCATAAATAATAAGAAGCCTCCTTCTCCCAATTCTATCTGCATAAAAGCTAGCAAATAATGTAAAAATCACGCTGTTTACAAGTGCCGATCCTAAAAGTAGACCTATCTGGATGTCATCAAACCCTAATAACTTTAGATATATGGCTATGAGAACACTAAGAAATCCATAGCCAAATGTCCTTAAAATTCTTACCGTAAGTAACAGCTTTCCATCTCGTGAAAGCCAGGTCAGAGAAAAATTCATAGGATTTGATTATTTCACATTGAATTTTTATCGAATATTATTATAAAGTTTACAGCAGACAGAAAACTTTTTACTATAATTTCCTATTTAATGGCTTACCCATTTCAAAATATTCTCTGCCAATTTAGGAATAACACCCTACTTCACTCTTAATCATCTCAGCCTCTATCTCAAACGTTCCACTGCCTTTTTTAGATCTTCGAATAACATTACGGGATGAAATTCAACCTTCGCTCCTAAGTCTTGAAATAATGGTTCAGCTATGTCTGGTATCATGTCGGCACTTTCAAGGTTAACAATAAACGCAAAAGTTCTATCTCCACCCGCTTCAAAAAAATAAGCTGCTTCAGCATTCACTTTTTTGATATAATTCTCAAGATCCTGCAAAAATTTTGGATTCTTTACCATTTTATTACCGGCTTCTGTTGAAATTTGAGCTCTGACCAGAAATCTCATAAGTCCTATTCTCCTGCATCGTATAAAAGTCTTTGATTTAATGGGCTTCCACGTACTTGAAGCTTAAAATAGATATGTAGGAGATTCATACAGTTATCTTGCACAAAAAAACAACAATAGAACTTTGATGACTTAAACCCCCAACCAGATTCCAAATTATATTTATAATGCTACTAGCTTCGATAGGAACGATCAGAAATCAGGTAACACGAGATTTTGACTCAGATAAATTGCCACATGTTTAGCAGGGATGAATTTCTGTCCCTATAGATCTTTCCCACAATTGAAAATTTTTTGAAATGACCATCATTACTCATAGTTCTATGCATTTTTAAGAGTTCCTTCTTAAATCACTTTATCAGGTCTTCCATAAGCAATTGGAAGTATTCTTTTATTACCCGCTTTAGGGCAAGTTTTCTCTGACTGTAATTTGATGATTAAGATGGATTGGCATTATAAGAATATACATACTACCGCATCCGTACCTGTATCTATCCATTTATATCAGATTCGAACCTTCCAATACTCCTGTGTAGGATTCATTACTGCATGTTAATGCATAACGACTTGTTAAAATAATGTATATCAAAGCACTCAAATATGCTAAAGAAAAAATTAAGTTATGAACAAAAGATTATTTCTTTCAGTAGTCGGTTTACTAATTGCAGGAGGAATTGTTGCACAACCATCTATTTCAAATCATACATATTCGCAGGTAGAGAAAAAAGTACTGAAAATTGGATACTTTCCTAACATTAACCATGCACAAGCAGTAATCGGTATAGGAAATGGGGATTATCAGAAAGCACTGGGCAACAATATTGAAATAAAACCTTTTGTTTTTAGTGCAGGTCCATCAGCCATAGAAGCTCTTCTTGCAAAACAGGTGGACGTTGCATATGTGGGCCCAAATCCAGCAATAAATGGTTATGTTGTCTCTGACGGAAAAAACGTCAAAATAATTTCTGGTGTAGCAAGTGGCGGTGCGATATTTGTCGTAAGAAACGACTCGGGCATTAATTCAACAAAAGATTTTGCTGGAAAGAAGTTTGCCTCTCCTCAGCTTGGCAACACTCAAGACGTTGCACTGAGAAAATATCTACTTGACAATGGATATAAGACAAAGGATAAAGGTGGAAATGTTGAGATACTCCCCATTAAGAATGCAGATACTTTGACATTACTATTAAAGAAAGAGATCGATGGGGCTTGGGTTCCTGAACCTTGGGGTGAAAAACTGATAAAGGAAGGCAATAGCAGACTTTTTTTGGATGAACGCACGTTGTGGCCAGATAAAAAATTTGTCACTGCCAACATAATTGTTAATCCAGATTATCTTCAACAAAATCCTGAAGTAATAAGAAAATTACTAGAAGCACATGTTAATGAAACGCTATGGATAAATTCCCATAAAGCAGAGGCACTAAAGGCATTCAACGCTGAATTGAAAAGTCTGACAGGACAGACTATCCCAGATGAACAGCTCTCCGAGGCCTTTTCTAGATTAGAATTAACCTATGACCCTATAAAACAATCATTATTCAAGTCCGCCAGTGATGCCTTTAATGTAGGATTTCTTGGTAAAAGCAAACCAGATCTATCTGGTATTTACGATCTTACCATTCTCAATGAAGTCCTAAAAAAGAAAGGACTGCAGGAAATCGACGGCATTAATGTAGCGGCCAAATTAACAAACAACACGAATAAATTAGCTCTACTCAACGTTACCAATAATTCCCTCCGGTAACGATCCTTTGAAATTTGGATCTAGATTAGATGCACATTTTAATCCAAGAGCTTATTCCAAAAGGTAATAGTAACAAAAAGAACTGGAAGTAAAATTATCTTGGTCCAAGGGATACAGCACAGGAATTAGGACCGGCCTCCAAATCAGGCATTTGCATGTCGTCAAATGGTAGCATTCTCTTATTGATATCTATAATTGTTTTGTAGTTCATTGGCGTTGATGGTAAAGTGTCTGTAACAAAATGAACAAATTCATCCTGAGTCATGGAAAGAAGTTTTATTTTTTTATTTAGTGAACCAATCGTGTCAGCTATTGGCACAGCATGCTTTAATGTAATTGAACTCCCATTAAAGTGCGCGGGGAGAATTACAGTATTCTCTGGTAAATGAACTATTTTTTGATGATAAGTTTCATACAGAAGTCCAGCATATTTTTTTGCTTCTTCTCTTAAGTCAGGTCGTCCAACGCTATCAACAAACAAGGTATCTCCGGTGAATAAATAGGAATATTGAGTA
>Ga0137374_10011512_pt1 | contig 10349 bp, 9 predicted proteins | sample SagtaG_20_FD_104811 | JGI IMG/M metagenome (GOLD analysis project Ga0137374, IMG submission 104811) | Vadose zone soil microbial communities from Sagehorn Ranch, Mendocino, California, USA - Sage1_R_100_16 metaG | ecosystem: Environmental > Terrestrial > Soil > Vadose zone | place: USA...
ACCGCCGGTCCCTGGTCGTTTGAGGACGTGGCCGAATGAGCGACTGGCGCTGGGCCGACCTCGAATCGGGTTAGGAACCGCCTTCGAGCCTGCCCGCACACCGCACGATGCACGGGCAGAGGTTCATTGCGGTGATCAGTCGGACGCACGTTATGAGCTGACCTCGTCGAAGGTAGACGGATCGACATCCGCAGAGCGGCAGATGGAGCCCTTATGGAGCCCCGTGGTTGCAACCGGTCGCAATCGGTCGCAAATGCTCATCCCGAAACCCCGCGAAACCAAGCGGAAACCGTTGCCGTGAGTTGCGACCGGTTGCCTGAGACGTTCCATGGTAAGGAGGGGGTCGACGGTTCGAGTCCGTCAGAGGGCTTGAAGAAAAGCCCTGCAAATGGGGATTTAGTGTTGCCTGCAAAGGCGAGATTAGGACGCTTCGCGGGTACGAAACGGGTACATTTTTGGACTGGCGGGCACTCGCGGGCACGCGCGACGTCTCGCGACACAAAGTGGGGCGTGCCCAACAGAATCGATCACGACCGCAGAGTTGGAAGTGCCTGCAAAATCGCTTGTTCTGTTGCCTGAGTTGGCGCGCAGCTGACTACCTCCTTCGCTAGGCAGGGGTAACTTCCCTGGCTCCGCAAGAAGCCCCAAACCCTGTGAACCTGAAGGCCCACAGGACTTGACGAAGTCGAGCCGTATCGGGCGGACCCGGGACGGGCGACGGCCAGGACGTCGCGCGTCGCAAGGAAGGTCGCATAATCGGCTGAGGCGATGGCATGCCACCTCCACCGCTGAAGATCGACAGGAATAGGGCCATCGGGCCGCCCTGGCTCCTGATGGCTACCTGGAGGCTTACGCGAACGCAGCGAAGGTGCGAGTCACGAACATGGGCTTGGAAGAGCGCCTCCGAGCGGTAGTCCATGGGCGCCCGCCGGGCATCGCTGTGGCCATATTTTGTTCCGACGGCGGTCGGTTCGCCGTCGGCGCAGGCCGCTCGGATCTCACGCGCGACGTCGCCGCGTCGCCGCAAATGGTCTGTCCCTGGTTCTCGATGACCAAGATCGCCACCGCAACGGCGGCGATGCGCCTTGTCGAAGAAGGCACCCTGGACTTGGATGCGCCGATCGCAGCGTCCATCCCGCAGTTCGTCAGCTTGCGGCCGCAAGCGTCCGCGCGGAGGATCACCGCGCGCCACCTTCTGACCCATAGTGCGGGCCTCGGTAACCCAATTCCAGTCAGGTGGATCCACCCGATTCATGCACCGGCCGTGGATCAGAACTCGTTCCTCGACCGCCTTCTCGCGAAGCACGGAAAGCTTCGGTTCGAGCCCGGCGCCAGGTCGAGCTACTCCAACCTGAGTTCGCTCAGCCTCGGCGTCGCGATGGCGAATCTCACCGGCACGGCGTTCCCGGATATCGTCGAGAGCCGGGTACTTCGGCCGCTCGGGATGCGCGACACCGGCTTCTCGTACACCGACGAAATGTCGGCGCGGGCCGCAACCGGCTACCACCCGCGCTGGAATCCGATGCGACTCCTCCTGCCGCGCTGGGTCATCGCCGAACCCGCCGGGAGCTGGATATCGCTCACGCGATTCCTCCTCGACGGTCAAGCTTACGGCGGGCTCGTCGGCTCGCTCGAGGATGCAGCCCGCTTCCTCGAGATGCACGTTCGCGACGGCGAGTTCAACGGTGCGCGGATTCTCCGTCCAGGGACGGCCCGGCGGATGCGGGAGATTGTCGCACGCGGCCGTCGCTTCGACCTCGGACTCGGCTGGTTCCGGCCAGCGAATCACCGCGCAGACGACCCACCCTTCGTTGAGCATCTCGGTGGAGGAGCCGGCTTCTTCAACGTGATGCGTGTCTATCCGACCCGCGGGGTCGGAATCGCTGTGATGGGAAACGCCACGAAGTACGACATCGACGGAGTTGCCGCCCTCGCGCTCACCGAAGGGATGCACTGAGAGCGCGAGGGCTATTGACGCTGACACAGCCGGCCTGACACCCAAGGAGGTAGCGCTAGTCCACCGAGTGGTGATCGGCGTGCGTCTTCTAAGAAGTCGCGCGACCGGTGCTGATGATTTCGCCCTTCAGCTCTTCGAGGCGGTTGACGGTCGCCACCGGAAGGCTCGTGATCACATTGCTCGAGCCATGGCCACTCCGGGAGCTTCTGCCTTTAGCCGCAGCAAGAACGACTTCTCGCTCCAGTCACGAGGCGAGTCGAACAAATCGACGATTTCGTGCGGGAATCCACCCCTGTACTCCTCGGCCATGTGGATGAGCTGGAAAGCGACGGCGCACAGGTAGACGGCAATCACCCTGCGCGATTGGACCGGATGGGCGTACGCGGTCTTCATCCAACCCACCCAGGCGGCCACGGACGCCACGGTGAGATGACGGCCGCCTGTATCGGCAGGGTGAGCAGAACCCAGCTGGAGAAGCCGATTGCCAGCAACGCGACCACGATGGCCGAGACTCGCTCCGGCTCGGGCTTCTGTGGTAGCAGGTCGCGCTGGGACGCGACGTCCGCGATCGGATCGGCTGATGACAGTCATGGTTTGTCTCCTCTAGAGCGAGCCCGCCCCGTCGCCGGAGTCATGACCCGCTCGAGGCGGTACGGTGAGGGACGAGCGCAGGGAGCTCGCCGCCCGTGGATGGGCATCATTCATCTGTCGCCGAGCAGCGCGCCGTCGAAGAAGGCGATCACGCGTCGCTCGTATTCGGACGGCCGGGCCTCGATTCCGCCCGTGTGCTTCGAGCCGGGCACCCTCCAGATTGCTTTCGGCTCGCCGGCCGCTTCGTAGTACATCGGCTGCCTGACGTTCTCGCCGCCGATTCCGTGCTCGGCGTAGATCAGGAAGACCGGGCGAGGGCCGATCCTCCCGATGCGATCGACGATCGGCGGCGGCGGCCATGGTTTGAGAACACGGTAAGGGCGGCCGTCATCACGGCGAGGTTCGGCTCGGCGAGGACGCGCGCGGGACCCGACACGTCTTCGTCGCCGACGCGGCTGCCGGCGCCCTCGGAGACGATCGCCTTGAAGCCGTCTGACTGGGCAGCTGTTTCGAGCAGCATTTCGCCGCCGATTAAGCCGACGCCGCCGATGCGGTCGCGATCGACGTCGGGGCGGCTGCCGAGGTACCGCAGCCCGGCCAGCAGGTCGCGATCGCCGGCCCAGCGCACCGTGTCGCCGTCGCTCGAGCCTTGCCCGCGCGGGTCGAGTAGCAGCACGCCGTAGCCGTGACGGATCAGCATCCGCGCCTGCTCGGGACAGTCGCACCCGGGAAGAGCACGACCGCAGCACGGTTCTGCGAAGGGACGTACGAGGCGGCGAGCTCCAATGAGTCGCTCGTCTTGACCGAGACGCTCTCGTACGGGACCTCGAGATCCGGAGTGACCGCCTCTTTCCCGGTATGCGTGTAGATGTAAGCGAAGCCGGCCGGGAAGACGAGGAACCAGACGATTCCCAGTGCCAGCAGCGACGCGGTGGCGACTGTAAGCGACCGGCGTAGGTAGCGCGTCGCCGGCTGCCGCCCGTGCGGCGAGCCTTCCAGAGCGTGACCGGGCCGACGATCACGAGCAGGATCACGCTCGCGACGAGCGCGAGCAGGCCCGTGTAGTGATCGCCCGACGCGGTGCCGTCGAGAAGGTAGTACGCGCCGGGGACGCCAACGGTGATCCCGATCGCGCCGAGCGTCATCGCCGTGGCCGCCCGGGCGCCGGCGCGCAGGCGCGGGTAGATCGCCGCGACGGCTACCAGGATCGCAATGGGAATGAGGCCGCTGGCGAGGTGGTCGCCCGCCGAGGTCCCGGGCTCCGGCTGGAGGAAGGTGTCGTCGGCGAAGTGGAGGACGACGGCGCCGGAGCAGGACAAGCCCATACTCGCCGCGGAGGGCGCTGGCCGCGCGAGCGGGCAACCGTCCGCGTCGTACCATTTGAGATGCGGCGAGCGCGGTCACGCTGTCCCTGGCTCGCCAACCTGCTTGGCGCGCGTGCGGGAGAGGGCCGCCGGTCCCGCAACAGCCACCACGAGCGCGGCCGCCACGACCACCAGTGCGACGTAGATCAGGAAGGGCCGAGCGACCTGGTCTTCGAAGGGGTCCACCAAGAAGACCGTCAAGAGCACGTTGGATGCCGCGTGATACAGGACGACGATCAACAGGCTCCCGCCGGTGCCGTTGTAGATCCACGTGTAAATGACCGAAGCGGCCACGGCGGCGACTACCCACGGGGCGAAGAGGCTGAGCGGGCGGAAATCCGCTCCGGTCAGGTACAGCGGCAGATGCCACACACCCCACGCGAGACCAAGGACGACGCTCGCGCCCAGCGCACTCCGGCCGCGTTGCAGATGCGGCAGCGCAAACCCGCGCCATCCCAGCTCCTCGCCGCCCGCGCTCCCAGGGAAAATCGAGAACAGGAACAGGAAAATGGCGCCAGGGACAGTCCCGGTGACATCCGGAGCGTCGCCCCCGAGCAGCACGCTCACGCCGACGGCCGCGAGCGCGAGCATTGACAGTAGGACGATCGCCGCCCACCAGCCAAGACCGACGCGCCAGATCAGAAGCCGCCGCAGCACCGTCCGTACCCCGCCTTTGCCGTGCAGCACGGCGACGAGCACGATCGCCACTGCGGAGGGCACCAGGGATCCGAGGAGCAATGGGACGAAGGCCAGACCTGTCGGAGAACCGTCGCCGGCGACGACAAGCGGAAGCCACAGCGCCCAAGAAATCAGGTACGCCAGGACGAAGAAACTCGCCAGTGGGTACTGCTGGACCAGGCTTGAGAGGCGGGATGTCGTTGACAGGGTTCCGGTGTGCCGCTCGTCTTGGAGAACGACGGTCTGCATCTGTGTTCGCTCCTTCTCTTGTGGAGCCATTCACGCTCGCAGCCCTGAGTACGAGAGGGAAGCCGGGAAACTTGCTGATCCGGGGTGCGGGTTTCTGGTGTTTGTCGCGCGTCAGGGAGCGCACTTAGAGGAGCACGGCGAGCACGCGCGGCGACTCGTTCCCGTCCGAGGGAAGGGCGAGCCCGCCGAAGATGCTGGAGACGTACTTCTCGACGTCGCGGAGCGTGATCACCAGCTTGTCCGCGATCCCGTGGTTCGACGTCGCTCGGCCATCAGCTCAAGCACCTCGCGCTCGCGAGGCGTCAACTCGACGAGCGGGTCGTCGCTCCGCCGCTTGGACACCAATGTCGAGACGCCGATCGGGTCGATCGCCGAGCCGCCCTTCGCGACGCGCCGAACTGCGCCACCCCTTCAGCAAAGTCAGCGAGCAGCTCTGAGCCGCATGCCTCGGTGCAGTCGTCGCTCGCGCAAAGCAATTGAGACGGAGCGCTACCCGCCCGGCCTCGGCGGGTAGCGCTGTGACGAGCGGCTACGCCGCAGGCCGTGGGCGGAGGGTCAGGGCCGCCCAGACAGTTTTCGCGAGGGCCCAGGCGAGCCCGACGACGACGCTGATGAGCAGCAGGTAACCGAGGTCCGGCATTCCCATCAGGAGTGCCGACAGCGGTGCTCCGACTTTCTGAGGGATTCCGATCAGGACGATGAACGCCCAGAGCAGGCTCAGCGCGAGGGGTGGGCCGATGGCGAGCCCGATCCGCGGGAAGCCTTTCGGGGGTCGCCGGCGGAAGCGCCGCACCGAGCGGGTGATGCCGGCGAATTGAAGCGCGATGATCGTGAAGACGATGCCGAACACGATCCACACCGCCGCACTCGTCCCGGTAGACGGGGGCTGCTTGCCCTTCACCATGCTCGTAACGCCGTCCGCGATCCCGCTCATTCGGCGTGATCCGAAGAACTCGTCGGGGGAGTTCTCGGCGTTCTCCATCAGGACGATCCCCCACTTCCCATCGGGGATCAGGACGACGTTCGCGTGTGCGTTGAAGCTGCTGCCGTCGTGGGCGATGGTCCGGATCCCGTTCGTCGTCCGCACTTCCATCCCCATCGCGTAGTCGACGTCCTCGTGGCCGGTCGGGACGCCGGCGCGGTGGAGTTCCGCCATGCCCGCCGCCGAAACGATCGACGTCGTGCCATAACGGCCGCCGTTGACCTGGGCGGTCAGGTAGTGCGACATGTCCTGAACGTTCGAGATGAGGCCTCCGGCCGGCAGATTGCCGCGATTGAACGGCTGTCCGACGGCGAACGGGAAGCCGAACCAGTAGCGATAACCGGTGACGAGACCATGCTGCTCGGCAGCGGCCTCCGACATGACGGAGTCGCGCATCCCGAGCGGCACGAGAATCTGCTTGCGCACGTACGTCTCGTAGGGCTGTCCCGAGACGGCCTGGACGATCATCCCGAGCGTGTTGTAGTTGGCGTTGCTGTACTGCCAGGTCTCGCCGACAGTGCCCGCCAGCTTCGCCGACCGGAGCTCTCTGACCTGGTCCTGCAGAGCGGAAGGTCTGTTATCCGTCGTGGTCGCATGCTCGTTGCCTGTCGCCTTCGAGAGGCCGCTGACCTGATAGAGCAAGTGACGGACCGTGATCCGGGCTGATGCCTGCGGGTCGGCCACGCGCCACCAGGGCAGGTAGCTCTGCACGGGGGAGTCGAGCTCGAGCTTTCCCGCCTCGCGTAGCTGCATGATTGCGAGCGCGGTGAACGACTTCGTGGTCGAGCCGTTGAAGAAGAGCGTCTGCGGAGTCACCGCACGTCCGGACTCGTCCGCTTTTCCGAAGCCGCGCAGATGAACGATGCGTCCTTCGTGCACGATCCCGAGCGCAAGGCCGGGAATGCGTTGCGCGTCCATCTCGTCCTGCACGTATCGATCGATGGCGGCGTAATTGGGAGAGCCGCCTCCTGTGGCCGGAGCAGTCGCGACCGAGTTGTTCCTCGTTGCGACCGCGATGCCGATCACCAGCGCAAGGACCACGAACACGCCGAGAAAGATCAACCTTCGATGTCTGGCGCTCCAGCCGCGCAATCGCCCAAGGCTGCTGTTCGATGGTCTCAGCGTCGCGACGTCGGTCGCGGCAACCGTCGCGGCCCCGTTGGGAAGCTCTTCCGAATGGCTCTGGATCACACGCGTCTTCATCGCTCTCTCCTTCGGCTTGCGGGGTTTGATTCAGCCTCGCAACCACGCCGGGACGGCGGAAGACGGGAGACTTGCCGTTTCGGGGGGCGGGTTTCTGGTGTCTTGCGACGGCCCGCGACTCAGGAGCGCAGGTAGAGCAGAACGGCCAGAACTCGACGTGAGTCGCTACCGCTCGAGGGAAGCCCGAGCTTCCCGAAGATGGTGGAGACGTACTTCTCGACGGCGCGGAGCGTGATCACGAGCTTGTCCGCGATCCCCTGGTTGGAGCGACCCTCGGCCATCAGCTCGAGCACCTCGCGCTCGCGAGGCGTCAACTCGTCGAGCGGGTCGTCGCTCCGCCGCTTGGAGAGGAGTGTCGAGACGATGATCGGGTCGATCGCCGAACCGCCGTTCGCGACGCGCCGAACCGCGCCGATGAACTCCTTGACGTCGCCGATGCGATCCTTGAGCAGGTACCCCGCCCCTTCGGCGGAGTCGGCGAGCAGCTTCATCGCCAGTCCGACCTCGACGTACTGCGACAGCACGAGTACCCCCACCGATGGATGGAGCGCGCGAATCTCGAGCGCGGCGCGCAGGCCCTCGTCGTTATGCGTGGGCGGAAGCCGGATGTCGACGATCGCCACGTCCGGTGAGTAGCTCCGCACCTTCAGGAGCAGATCCTCGGCGGTCTCGCAGCTTCCGACCACCTCGAGTCCGCTCTCGCTCAGTAGCCGCTCGAGCCCCTCGCGAAGCAGGACGCTGTCTTCGGCGATCACGACGCGCATGGGATCTCCGCTCGCAGCCGCGTGCCGCCACCCTTCGGGCTCCAGACACGAAGCTGGCCTTCGAGAGCTTCGACGCGGTCGGCGAGGCCGCGCAGGCCCGAGCCGAGCTCGGTGTCGGCGCCACCGATCCCGTCATCCGCCACCTCGACGACGACCTGGCCATTCGTGCGAGCGACCTCGACGGTGGCCGCGGTCGCATTCGCGTGCTTCCCGACGTTCGCGAGGCTTTCGGACACGAGGTAGAACGCGGCGACCTCGAGGCGCTCCGGAAGCCGGCCCGCGAGCTCCACGTTCAGCCGTACCGGCACGGCCGCTCGGGCGGCGAGCTGCTCGAGCGCAACCGCCAATCCGTGTCCGCTGACGACCGCCGGGTGGATGCCGCGTGCGACATCCCGGAGCTCCTCCAGAGACGTCGCGACCTCCCGCCTTGCCTGATCGAGACGCGCCCTTGCTTCGGGATCGCCGTCCAAGCGCTCTTCGAGCAAGCTCAGCTCGAGCGACAAGGCAATCAGACGCTGCTGTGCGCCGTCGTGAAGGTTCCGTTCGAGTCGCCGGCGCTCGTTCTGACCGGCGTCGACGATCCGCGCGCGCGAGCCCTTGAGCTCTTCCAGGCGAGCTCTCAACTCGGCGTGCAATCGGCCGTTTTCGAGTGCGATCGCGGCGGCCGCGCCGACGGCGTCGAGCAGCTCGGGTTCATCACGTAGTGCCGGGTCGTGCAGTAACGCCGCCACGTGTTCTCCGTCGCGGTCGATCAGCGTCGTCGCTCGCTCGCTGTCCTCGCTCGGCAGCTCCATTGGCCGGCCGTCGAGGTCGGCCCAGCTTCGAAACTGCGGCAGCCAGTACGCGAGCGTCAACGACGGGTCGCGAAGGGCCCGTGAGAGGGCGTCGCGGAGACCGACCGGCGCCGGCTCCGCACGGAGCTCCACGAAGAGATCGCCGACGGATGAACGTGCTAGACGGGACTGGAGGAATCCGATCAGAAGCGCCACCGGCGCCACCCCGAGCGTGACGAGAGTCGCCCATCGGACTTCTGGGACTGCGGGGCCACCGAAGGCCGATGACATGAATAGAAACGCGATCATCACGAGCCCGACTGCAAAGACGTTGATAAGCAGCGCGCGGGAGCGGCGCAGCGGCTGCCCCACGCGCCATCGTCGCACCGCGAGAACCGCAACTCCGGACAGACAGAACGCGCTGACCAACACAAACTGGACACGCAGCGCCGCCTCAGCCACGCCTGGATACGGCGCAACACTGAGCAGGTTGTGCGGGCCGAAGTCGCCGAACATCATCCGCACGAGCTCGAGACCGATCGCAGTGAGATACGCAGCCGCCACGAGGCCCCGCTCGAACCGGCCGGTAAGCCGGCCGCTCGGGAACGCGAGGAACACGTGGAGAAAGAGCACCGGCGGCAGCAAGTCGAGCGCCTGGCCGATCGTGGACGCAATACCGCTGTTCGTCCAGGACAAGGTCGCGACGAAATTGGCGAAGCCCGCTGCGATCATGAGCGGCCCGAAGCGGCTGGCAGGCCGGCGCCACCAGGCGAGCACTCCGCAGAGCACGTAGGAGACGGTGAGCCAATTGACGAGGATCGCTACCACCAACGGCTCCCCGAGCTCACCGTTCACGGCTTCGTTCGTGAGCGCCAGGACGAATGAGAACGCAGCTGCCGCACAGCCGGCGAGCGCGATGGCAAGGAGCAGAAGGGGCTTCGGCGGCGCGCGGCCGAGACCCGCGTCCGCCCGTGCCGCGAGCGCGAAACTCACCTTGTCTCACGCTCCTCTCTGACCCGCGGTTGCCGTCGAAGAATTGACGGAACCTCTCAGGCGCGACCGCTATCGGGTCGGCGCGGGCACGGATGAAAGGAGGCGCCTGTCGACGAGGATACTCCTGCGACTGCCTTGGTGCCAGGCAGGTGAACGCACCATGGGGTCGGCGCGCTCGCCTTGCACTCGCTGTGCTGCTGCACCTGCGCTCCCGACGGGGGGCGGTCGCAAGACACCAGAAAACCGTCCCCCGAAACGACAAGTCTCCCGCCTTCCATTCGACCGCTGCGACTGCGAGCTTGAGTAAATCCCGCGTGGCCGAGAGGAGAGGCGATGAAGACGCGTGTCATCCAGGACGAGCCGGAGCAGCCGGCTAAGGAGGATCAAGTCGTCTCTGCTGAGCCGAGGCACACAGCCAATCCGGCCGGCGGGACGGGCCGCCGGAGCATGCCGTACCGAAAGATCGCCATCGTGCTAGGGCTCGCTGTATTGGTCCTTGCGGGGGCCTTTCTCGCGAGCCGTCCCGGAGGTTCCGAGGTTGCTGCCGGCAGCGGATCACCTACCGCCGAACCCGATTTTGCCGCGATCGACAGGTTCGTACAGTCGGAGATGGATGCGCAGCGCATCCCCGGCCTGGCCCTCGGCATCGTGCAGGGCGATCGAATCGTCCACATTCGTGGCTTTGGCAAGGCCGACCGATCCGGCCGGGACGTGACACCGCAAACGCCCTTCATCATCGGCTCGTTGGCGAAGTCCTTCACTGCCCTAGCGATCATGCAGCTGGTCGAGGCGGGG
>Ga0137374_10011524_pt1 | contig 10342 bp, 9 predicted proteins | sample SagtaG_20_FD_104811 | JGI IMG/M metagenome (GOLD analysis project Ga0137374, IMG submission 104811) | Vadose zone soil microbial communities from Sagehorn Ranch, Mendocino, California, USA - Sage1_R_100_16 metaG | ecosystem: Environmental > Terrestrial > Soil > Vadose zone | place: USA...
ATCGATCGCGCCCGAGTTGAGCGACGAGAACTGGGTGCGATAGATCTTCAAGGCGGCGAGCTTCGCGTCGGCCTCGCCGCTGGTCAACGTCGTCACCGCGGCGCGCAGGGCCGTCCTTGGACAGGGCGCGGTCTCGAGGTAGACGTCCCAGTCGGAGCCAGGATCGAGGTGGGGATCCCGCTCCTCGCCGGTCACCCAGTGCGGCCAGCCCTTGTGAATCGCGTAGGGAAGCTCCGCGTAGAGCGTGATCGGTACGCGTCCGCGACACAGCTCGAAGCCTGCGTCGCGGGTGGCGAGATGATCATCATGCCCCCCGATGCCGGCCGGCAAGACGATTCCCGAGCAAGCCGGCATCTCGCCGTCGAGCGCTGCTGCGACAGCCTTCCAATCGAGCGGCTCCTCGCGGTATTGGCCTTCCAGGAAGCCAAGGCCGCGCGGAGCGCGACCGGCAAGCGCCAGGGCCGCACGGTCCTCCTCGATCCTCGCCGCGAACACGGTCGCGGACTCCTCAGCCCCGACCAGGCGATCGTAGCGAGTGACGAACCCCCTGCCTGGGAGCCCGCTGCAGACGTTTACGACCTCCACCGGGCCATCGCGCCTGAGCACCGACCACGCGCTGAGCACGGCGTCATCCAAGTGCGGCGAGACGAGGAGCAGGGGATCATCTTTGGCCCGCTTCATCAGCCTTTACCGTCGAGGATCGCCCCAAGCACCGCGACGACATCGTCCTGGTCGGCATCGGTGACCTTCGGGCTAAGCGGCAGACTGAGCGTGCGCGCCGAGATCTCGGTTGCCACCGGAAGGAAGGACGGATCGATGCGATAACGCTCACGGAAGTAAGGATGCAGATGGACGCCCCGATAGTGAACTCCCGCGCCGACGCGACGGCGAGCGAGCGCGTCGAGCAGCGCATCTCGATCCAGCGGAGCGTCATCCTCCAGTGAGACGGAGTAGAGGTGGCGAGCGTGGCGCATCGTCCTCTCGTCGACAGGAGCGGGGAGGGCAAGCGGCAGGCGGGCGAGCGCCTCGTCGTAGCGGCGCCAAAGCTCGGCCCGTCGGACGATCCACCGATCGAGCATCGGAAGCTGGTGGATCCCGAGAGCGGCCTGAACATCGGTCATGTTGAACTTGAAGCCCGGCTCTACCCCTTCGTAGTGCTTGAACCCCGTGTCCGAGAACCGCTGCCAGGCACCGAGGCTCAGCCCGTGGAGGGCGAGCCGCTCGACACGCTCCGCAACCGTACGGTCCTCTGTCGCGAGCGCCCCTCCCTCAATCGTGGTGATGTTCTTGGTCACATAGAACGAGTAGGCGGTGAGGTTCCCGTGCGCTCCGATCCCCGTGCCGCGCCATTTCGCCCCGATTGCATGTGCCGCGTCCTCGATCACCGCGATGCCGTAACGATCCCGGAGAGAGTTGACGCGGTCGATGTCCACCGGTCGTCCGGCAAGGTGCACGGGCATGATCGCCTTGGTGCGGTCGGTGATCGCCGCCTCGGCCAAATCGAGATCGATTAACCCGGTATCCGGCTCACTGTCCACGAAAACCGGGGTAGCACCGCTGAGCTCGACGACGTTGGCGGACGCGATAAATGTCATCGCGGGGACGATGACTTCGTCGCCTCGTCCGACGCCGAGGCTCCTGAGCGCGAGCCAGAGTGCCGCCGTACAAGACGAAAGGCACCGCATGTGCGCGACGCCGACGTACTCCTCGAGCATCCTCTCGAATCGCTGCACCTTTGGACCGGTGCCGATCCAGCCGGATCGCATCGAGTCCGCCACCTCGGCAATCTCATCCTCGCCGATCAGCGGGCTCCCGAAGACGAGGGGCTCCTCGCGGACAGGCTGTATCCCGCGCTCGCCAGACTGGGTCATCGACTGACGCAGTCGTAGATGCTCTCGCGCGCCCGGACATTCGCCACCGGGGAGTGGTGCGCCCGTGCGAAAGCCTTGGCTGCCGGTCGCATCGCAGCGAGTCGCCCGCGGTCGCGGTAAAGGCCGAGGAGCACCTCCGCCCATGCATCGAGATCGTCCGGCGGCAGAACCACCGAGCCACCAGGAGCGGCGAGGAAGGGAAGGTCATCGTGGGCGCTGACGATTGACGGAACGCCTAGCCACTGCGCTTCGGCCAAAGTCACGGGCGCGCCGCCCTCGCTGTCGCCGTGCCGCGCCGTGCGACTGGGATACATGCCGACGTGTGCGCGGCCGATCGCGCTCATGAAGCGCTCGAATGGAAGCCGGCCGGCCCACGTGACCTGACCATCGAGCCGCTCCTCGGCAGCTATGCGCCGGAGCTCCTCCTCTTGCTCTCCACCGCCGACGATGAGCAGCCGGGCGTCCGATCGGCCGCGCAAGGCGCGGGCGAACGCCCGAATCCCGAAGTCGAACCCCTTCTTCTCCGTGAACCGTCCGGCGAGCGATGCCAGGAATCCGTCTGCGCTTCGGACCTTGATTCCCTCGAGGGAGGCGGCGTCAGCGGGGAGGCGTACGACTCTCAGCTTCTCCGCGGGACACCCCAGCGCCTCCAGGCGCGCAGCCATCGCCGGACCCTCGACGACGACCGCGGAGGCAAACGCAAACAGCCGTGCGTAGGCCGACAACCACCGCCGACTCCTGGTGAACCTCACGTGGGTGGCATCGTCACCGTAGAAGCTCGCGACGAGTGGGGCTCGCAGCTCCCGGGCCAGCGGGATCTGGCAGGAGGCGCGGTGACCATAGTGGGCATGAAGAACCGTGGGCGGATGACGCCGAAACGCACGCGCGAGCCATGCGGTGGTAAGCCCGCGAGAGCGCTGACTTACCCGGTAGGCAAGCCAGAGGCCCGGTCGGTCCCGCGCGAGGAGCAACGACGGCGACCGGGGATGGCCGCGATGGGCCTTCATTCCCAGCAGGCGACTGTCGAAGCGCTCGGCATTGGCGCTTTGCAGCTCGACCCAGGGATCGGTGAGATCACCGCCGAGCCTCCAAACTGAGTGGAGCACCCACCGGCGATCCGGTAATGACCACGCTGATCTGATCTCGCTCACGTTCGTGGTGGAGGATCAGGGCTTGTAGAACGAGGGATCGTGGGCTTCACCGAGCGGAGCCCTGCCGATCGTGGCGAGGATGCGGTCGTCGTTGTCGTGTCGCAGATAAAAGGTCAGGTCGCGGACGATCCGCTCGACCGGGCTGGGCCGGACGAGGGCTCGGGCGCCGCAGGCCCGGATGCAGTGGGGGACCGTCTCCTCCGCCAGGTGCTCGATCACGTGCCGGGCGCGGCTTCCAGCGAGCTGGGCCTCGTCCCGGTGGCCCTCGTCCCAGAGGGAGGCCACGTAGCGCAGCCACAGGTGCGCCGTCTCGACGTTGACCAGCATGGCGCCCACCCGTTGCTGAACGTAGGGGTCGCCGCCCTTGCCCTGGTTGACCAGGTACTCGAGTGCGTATTCGTAGGCGGCCTCCGCGGCGCCAAGGAAGCTGGCCCCATAGTGGGGGATGAACGCCGTCTGCCACCCCTCGCGCAGGTAGCTGCCCGGCTCTCCGATCACGTCCGCGTCGGGCACGAACGTGGCGTCGAAGCGGACCAGGTGGCTGACCGTTGCGCGCATTCCGATCGGGTCCCACCAGGAGTCGTCGATGCTGACCGTCGGGTCGTCGAGCCGGCATGCGAGCATCAGCACGCCTTCCCCGGAGTCGCCAGAGTGCCTGGCTCCACCGGGGCCAGCGGGATTGACCAGGAGGATCGCCCAGTCTGCGCCGGTGGCGCTGGTCGCGAACACCTTGCTCCCGCTGACCGCCCAGCCGCCGTCGACCCTCGAGACCGACGTGCCGAAGCGGCTGACCTCCCCCGGCTTTCGCGCCTGCGGCTCGCCGCTCCAGGAGACCCACTTCTCGCCGCCCTCGACCACCCCTCCGAACCAGCGCCGCTTCTGCTCGGGCGTGCCCAGCGCATCGACGAGGACGAGTGAGTTCGCGTGGCCCTCCCAGCAGCGCGCCAGCGAAAGGTCCGCCTTGGCGAGCTCCTTGGTCATCATCCAGAGGCCGAACGCGTCACCGCAATGCGGCCCGAGGCCCAGCCCTCCACTCTCCCGCGGCGCAGTCGGCGCGTGCAGACCGGCTTCGAAGAGGTCGTCGAAATCGGCGGACGGGAACTTCGCCTCACGGTCGTACTCGTCGGCGCGGGGCGCAAACCTGTTCCGGGCCAGGTCGCTGACCCGTTCCACGGCACTGCGGGCCTCGGGGCTGAGCCCCAGGTAGAGGTCCACGGGAAGGCCCTCGCGCGCGAGGGTGTTGAGCGCATCTTCGAGCGGCTCGTTCACCACGATCCCGTCACCGGCAGTAGTAGAACGTGCGGGTGAAGTACTCCGAGCGCCCGCTGCCGTCGGTGAAGGCGGTGGCGAGCTCGGCGATCAGCACCCGGCGGTTGAGGTAGCCGAAGATCTCGACGTTCTCGTAGCCGTGGTCGTAGCGCGCACGAAAGGCAAAGGCCTCCTGCCGGCCGACGTCGTCGGCGTAGACGCGCGCCGGCGCGGTGCCCCAGTCGGGCGGTTCGGGCGAGCCCGACCCGCGAGCTCGAATCTGCAAGCTCCCATGCTCGCCATCGAGCTCGAAGCTGGTCAGGCCGGTCAGCCCATCCGTGAAGCCAACCCACCTCCCGCGCAGCGGCGCGAGGTCGATCGCCGGCCTGACTGGACGGCCTCCCTCGAATCGGTCATGGGCGTAGGAGAACTCGCCGTTGGTGGCGACTTCTCGGGCCGCCGAAGGGGCTTGGAGGTTCTCGCCGTGGAAGAACTCGCGCTTCCAGTAGTCGGCGCGGCCGCTGCTCGGGCCAAAGCTGTTGTAGCTGCCGATGACCACGATCCCCTGGTTGAAGTACGCGGCCACATCCGTCGTGATCGAGTCGAGCTCGAAACGGCACCAGAATCCCCACGCTCGGCGATCCGACACCCCCCGAGCGAGGGCGGTCGCCTCGACTTCGCCCCAGTCGTGGGGCTCGGTGTCCCCGACGCCGAAGGCGCGGACACAGAGCCTGCCGTCACGCTCGCTCAGGACCATGCGGAGCACCCGGGCGGTGATGTGCTGATCGGTGTTCACCCAGACGCCGACCAGGTCGCTGAGGTCGAGCGGTCCCTCGGAGGGCGCTTCCCCTCGCAACGCCTCGTCGATCCGCAACCCCACGACCTGGCGATCGGTGCTCATGACACGTGGTTTCGCGCTCGGCCCAACATCAAATTTCCCCGCCACACCCTGCCCGGTTGAGCGGCGCCTCACGACCATTACCGAGCGCAACCTGCACCGCCTCGGGCGGCAGCGGTTGCTCGGCGAACAGCTCGAACTGCCGAGCGACCTCGGCGAGCAGCACCTGCCGGCCGTCGACAGTCAGGTGGCCTCGGGCCCTGGCCGCGGCGATCAGGGCGGTGTCGGAGTCCGGTCGGTACGCCAGATCAACCACAACCGCGTGCTCCGAGAGCTCGTCGACGCTGAACACGGGCTCGTCTACGACCGGGGTTGCGTTCACGACGATGTCGAACCCCCCTGGCGAGAACCCGGCCAACGGGACCCACGCCAGGCCCAGCAGGCGACTCGCATACTCGCCTCGATGGGCGCTGCGGTTGACGAGCTGCACGTCGGCTGCAGCGAGGTCGCGCAGCTCTTGCGCCACCGAGCGGCCGGCGCCTCCGCAACCGACGACCGCGGCGGCGACGTGAGTGGGATCCAGCCCGGCCGCGCGGAGCGGCTCGACGACGCTGCTGGTGGTGTCGGCCCACCAACCCTTTCCATTCCTGACCAGGAGGTTGGCCGCGCCGGCGCCCAGGGCTCGTTCGCTCGCGCGGGTGGCGACCGATAGGGCAGCCTCCTTGTGCGGGCGCACCACCGTCAACCCTCGCAGGAGGACGTCGAGTGCCGGCACGCCGGCTTGTACGACCCCGCCCCAGAAGCGAGCGAAATCCGGCGTCGAGAAGGGGAGGTAGAGCGCGGAGAGGCCAAGCACCCGGAAGGCGGTGTTCTGGATGTCCGGAGCGAGCGACCTCGACACCGATCCACCGACGATTCCGTACAGCTCGCGCACGCCTATACCGCCCTCGCCGCGTACTGCGGAACGGGCAGGTCCGCGAGGCGCTGGCGAACCAGGTCACGGACGCGAAGGGCGAAGTGGTGCCAGGCCTCCGGCAGGCCGTGGTCCGGCTCGGGGAGGTCAGCCCCCGGATCGAGCCGGAACGTTCTCTCCGCCACCGCCGGGGCGATCGAGATCACCGCCTGCCGCTGCTCCTCCGTCATGCAGTAGATGGCAGCGCTGCGCTCGCACAGCTCCCGAGTCAGCGGCTGTGCCCCATGGAGCCGGGGTCGCACGCCAAGCTTCTGCAATGCCGCGACCGCCTCGGGGGTCATCGGTGCGCCTGGCCTTTGCACACTCACCCCGGCGCTCGTCGCCGACACGCCCTGCGCTGCGTCGGAATCCCAGGCCGCGAGCTCGGAGCGTGCGAGCGCAGCGGCGATCGGCGAGCGGCCCCTGTTGCCGCCGCACACGAAGAGCACCAGCCGCCGCGCGGTCGTTGCCGACTCCCTCCGCCAGATCACGTGGCGAAGCTGCGGGTAGCTCAGGGCGGCGACGGCGAGGAGGACGAAGCCGGTCGCGACAAGCACCTCGGTTGCGGGCGGGTCGATCCCGAACAGCCAGGTCAAGGCGTACGACGCCGCCAGCACCGCAAGGACACTGGAGGCGCGATTGACCGGGACCGCCCAGGTGTACTCGCGGGCGTCGAGGTAGATCAGCGTTCCGAACACATACAGCGCCGCGTAGAAGAGCCCGATCGCGACCGCGAGTGCCGCCTCCGGAGTTACCGCGAAGCTAGTAAAGCCGTCGCGCAACGCCTGCATCTCGGGGCCAACCCCGATCAGCGCGAACAGCGCGCAGAGCGCGAAGAGCGCGACGGCGGCGGAGATCTGCTCCTCGGCGAAGTAACGGCGGTCGATGTGCTCGTCGCCGGTCTTGGCGACCCGGCTCATGATCTCGAACCGCCCGATGTATCCGGCGAAGTACGCCCCGAGGCTGAGCAGCGCCCCAACCGTCAGGGCGAAGGCGTCGACAGCACCGAGCGCGACGATGATCGCGAGCAGGCTGAAGCCGAGCGCTGCCCACGAATAACGCCGGATCTCATTGCGCCGGATGGTGTCTATGAACGGCGCGAGGCCCAGCGTCCCCGCGCGCATCAGCAGAAGCATGAAGAGGATCGAGACGCCCGCAAACGTGTAGTTGAGAATCGTCGTCCCGATGATCAACGCCATGAAGCAGCCGGCGACAATCATCGTCCCGCTCGGGAAACGAGTGGTCCAGCCAACCAGGCGCCGCAGACCGATGTAGCGCCACCAGCCCGAGAGGACCAGGAATATCGGCACTCCGAGCAGGACGCCCAACGCCGCAGCCGGCAGCAGCACCAAACCCCCCACCCCCTCGTCCGCGCCTGGCAAGAGCCCGGAGGAGAGCGCCTTGGTCAGCGCCGCGAACGGGATGTAGCAGATGAAGTAGCCGCAGGCGAGCCCGAGCATCCCACCAACCGGTGACCAGGGTCGACCCCTGCTCGCGGTGGCGCCAGTGATCGACGATGCCCCGGTGCCGGCCGCCTGCACAACGCCGAAGTAAAGCAAGCCACGACTGCTCGTCTGCGCTTCGCTCCGACTCCGCTACCGCCGGGGCCAAGCGCGGCTCTACGCGATGCGCCCGGTTGGGCGGCGCGGCGTGGGGAATACTGCGTGCATGGCCCAATTCGATGAGCTCCGGGAACCGCTTGCGCGCCACGAGTCCCCAGCGGAGCGGCTGGACCGAAACTTCAACGAGCTCCTCGGGGAGCTGCGGATTGCCCTGCCCGGAGTCCAGGTCCTCTTTGCCTTCCTCCTCGTCGTGCCGTTCTCGCAGGGGTTCTCCAGCCTGAGCGGATTCGAGCGCGGCATCTATTTGACGGTTCTCCTCTGCACCGCGCTGGCGTCGGCGTTCCTGATCGCCCCCACCGCCTACCACCGGATCCTCTTTCGCCGCGGGTACAAGCCGGACGTCGTCTTCTTCGCCAACCGCGCCGCGATCATCGGGCTCACCTTCCTCGCTCTGGCCATGTGTGGAGCGATCCTGCTGATCACCCACGTGCTCTTCGGACCGGCCACTTCGATTCCCATCACGGCGGCGTCCACCGGGGTCTTCTTCACCCTCTGGTACCTGCTGCCGATTGCCCGTGGCCGCGGCAGCGACGCCGACGTCGAGGGCGCGCCCGACCGCTAACCTCGACCCGTGGCGCGAGGCCCCGCCGAGCAGACCGCACCGGCGCCCGGCCCGTCGCAAGCGCTGCGCAAGCCGATCCCCGGTTCGCTGTGGCCCTGGGTGAAGCGCGCGAGCTGGGTCGAGCTGGCGATCTTCACAGCGCTTTGCTTCTTCTGGCTCATGCCCGGCTTCGATCGCGAGGCGCTCATCTTCGGCTGGGCGCATGGGATCGGATTCATCGGCCTTTGCGTGTTGATCTGGATCGCCGTCCTACGTCACGAAGCGCCGTACACCCTGTTGGCCGCGACCCTCACGCCGGTGGGTCCCCTCGGCAGCGTGATCGCGATCGAGGTGATCGAGCGCCGCCACCGCAACGCCGCGGGCGCCGGATAGGGGCCACGGCCCGCGGCCGGGTTTCTGCCCTTCGCTATTGACTTTTCCCTCCCCGATACGCCAGAATGTCCGCAGGCTGGGAATAGGGAGATACTTAGGAAACTCGTCCCCGGCCAGTCCCGCCTCCGGGGGCGATCGCGTCGGCATCCCTCCCTGGCTACCGACGCGCAGGCGTGGGCGCGGGCTGTGTGGACCCCCTGCCTCCCACAGCCCCGCCCCGCCATCTTCAGGGCGCGAGAAGAAGCATCGCATTTCGGCGTCCTCGGGCTCGTGCCTCGCTCACGTACGTTCTAAGTACGCTCGCGTCGGCACTCGCCCTGCGTCCTTGAACTGCTCGCTTCTCGCGCCCTGATCGTCTTGCAGGCTCGGTTTTCGGCCCCTTCGCTGGTGGACGCCCTGCGTCCTTGAACTGCTCGCTTCTCGCGCCCTGCGCTTAGCGCAGATCTCTCAGCACTCGCTGGAGGATGCCGCCGTGGCGGTAGTAGCCGACCTCGTTCGGGGTGTCGAGCCGTGCTAGCGCCTCGAACTCCACCGGCTCGCTGCCTTCCCGGGCCGCCTTTACGCGGACGGTGCGAGCCCCCGAGACATCAGTGGCCACGGCATCGGCGAGGCCCTCGATGTCAAGGACCTCCTCGCCGGTGAGGCCCAGCGAATCAAGGCTGTCTCCGTCCGGCAGCTGGAGCGGCACCACGCCCATGCCGATCAGGTTCGAGCGGTGGATGCGCTCGAAGCTCTCGGCGATCACCGCCCGGACCCCCAGCAGGGCGGTGCCCTTCGCGGCCCAGTCGCGTGAGGAGCCCGCCCCGTACTCCTTGCCGGCCAGCACCACGAGCGGCACCCCCTCCTCGGCGTAGCTCATCGCCGCCTCGTAGATCGTCGTCTCCTCGCCGTCGGGGAAGCGGCGGGTGAATCCACCCTCCCGATCGACGAGCTTGTTGCGTAGCCGGATGTTCGCGAAGGTACCGCGGATCATCACCTCGTGGTTGCCGCGCCGCGAGCCGTATGAGTTGAAGTCGCGGACGTCCACCCCGTTGTCGATCAGCCATTGGCCGGCTGGGCTGTCCTTCTTGATCGCCCCGGCGGGCGAGATGTGGTCGGTGGTGACGCTGTCGCCGAGCACCGCGAGGACTCGAGCGCCCTCGACCGGCTCCGGATCGGCGGGCTCGGGATCCATGCCCTCGAAGAATGGCGGCCGCCGAACATAGGTGGAATCGCTCCACTCGTAGCGGTCCCCCTCGGGGATGTCCAGCGAGCGCCAGCGCTCGTCGCCGGAAAAGACGTCGTCGTATCCCTTGGTGAACATGTCGGAGCGGATCGCGCTCTCGACCGTCTCCTTGATCTCCTGGCTGGACGGCCAGATGTCCCGCAGATAGACGGCCTCGCCGTCGTCCCCGTCTCCGAGCGGCTCGTCGAGGATGTCCACGTCCATCCTGCCGGCGAGCGCATAGGCGACGCACAGGGGCGGCGAGGCGAGATAGTTGTTGCGAACGTCCTGCTGGATCCGGCCCTCGAAGTTGCGGTTGCCCGAGAGCACGGAGCAGACCACCAGGTCGTGCTCGTTGACGGCCTCGGAGATCGCCTCGGGAAGCGGTCCCGAGTTGCCGATGCACGTCGTGCATCCGTAGCCGACGAGATTGAACCCGAGCGCGTTCAGGTGCTCCGTGAGCCCGGCCTGGTCGAGATAGTCGGTCACGACGGCCGATCCCGGCGCGAGCGAGGTCTTCAC
>Ga0137374_10011525_pt1 | contig 10342 bp, 6 predicted proteins | sample SagtaG_20_FD_104811 | JGI IMG/M metagenome (GOLD analysis project Ga0137374, IMG submission 104811) | Vadose zone soil microbial communities from Sagehorn Ranch, Mendocino, California, USA - Sage1_R_100_16 metaG | ecosystem: Environmental > Terrestrial > Soil > Vadose zone | place: USA...
GGGCCGTCGGGGATCAGATCGGACGACGCCGTCGGGCACGGCAGCGTCTCGGGGCCGCCGAGCGGACTGTTCTCCTGCGGCTCGTAGGCGCCGCCCGGAACGCCGCCGACGACCAGGATGCGCGCGCCTTTCAAGCCTGTGCGGAGCCGGCGGCGCGTCGCAGGACCGACCCGAACGAACGTCTCCGGATCGAGCTCGACCACGCGGCTCGGGAGATGGAGGTTCGCGCCACCGCTCAGCAGGAGGTAGATCTCCTCCTGGTCGTCGTGGAGGTGGTCATGCTCCGGATACATGTCGCCGGAGTCGGGCGGAAACTCGAGCACCTGCATACCGAACGCGCTTGCTCCGAGCGATGCGCGCACGCGCACGAAAAAGCCGCCGAAGGCGGCCTCCATCTCGTCGAGGCGCAGGGCTGTGAAGTCGGCGGTCAACGTGTTCATCGTCACTCTCCTGTTCGCGAGGTCAGCTTCCGATATTCGCAGGCGCCAGGGAGGACGGTTCACGACGGCGCGAGCGGGTAAGTCAGGGGCGATGACCGAGATCGAGACAACGATCCAGACGATCGTCGTCGGCTACGACGACAGCGAGACCTCGGCTCGAGCGCTGGCGCGAGCGGGTGACCTCGCTCGTGCGCTCGGAGCTCGGCTCGTCGTCGTCAGCGTGGGGCCCCGCGAAGGGGCGCTCGAGCTCATCCCCGAGAGCATGGAGCCACTGATGGTTCCGGTTGCGCCCGTCGGCACGATTCCGCCGACGGTCACCGTACCCGCGGAGACGCCGGCGACCGGCAGGCCCGACCCGGCCGAGCTCATGCTCGAGCGAGCGCGCTTCCTTCTGCGCCAACGCGGACTCGACGCCGAGCTGATGAAGGCGACCGGCGACCCGGCCGACGAGCTCCTGCGCCTCGCGGAGGAGCAGGAAGCCGACCTGATCGTCGTCGGCAGCCACGAGGGAGGCCTCCTCGACCGGTTGCTGCGCGGCGACGTCAGTGCCGCGGTCACGCGTCGTGCCGACCGCGACGTGCTGCTCGTCCGCTAAGCGGTGCTCGGATCGAGCATCTCGCGCACCTTGCGCGCGAGCGATTCGGCGCTGAACGGCTTCTGTAGCAGCTGCACGGACGTCTCCGGGAGTCCGGTTCGCACGAGCGCGGTGTCGACGTAGCCCGAGACGTAGAGGACGGGCGTCTCGGGGCGAAGTCGCGCGACCCGCTCGCCCAGCTCGCGGCCGCTCATGCCGGGCATGACGACATCGGTGATCACGAGATCGAGCGGGCCCTCGTGCCGCTCGCAGAGGCGGATTGCGTCGCCCCCGTCGACAGCTTCGAGGACCTTGTAGCCGTGCTCCTCGAGGAATCGCCGCGATGCCCGCCGGACGGACGGCTCGTCCTCGACCAGGAGAATCGTCTCCGACCCTCGGAGCGACGACGGCGCCAAGGCTATCTCGGTGGTCTCCCCCGTCGGCTGAGCTGACTGCGGCAGGTAGATCTCGAAGGTGGCCCCCTGACCGGGCGCGCTCGACACCGCGATGTGGCCGCCGCTCTGCTGGACAATCCCGAAGACCGTCGCTAGGCCGAGGCCGGTGCCACGCCCGGCGGGTTTCGTCGTGAAGAACGGCTCGAACAGCCGCGCCTGCGTGTCGGCATCCATGCCGATCCCGGTGTCGCTGACCCGCAGCAGGACGTGCGGGCCGGCCTCGACGCCGATGTGCTCGCGCACGTAGTCCTGGTCGAGGTAGATGTTCGCGGTCTCGATCGTCAGCCGCCCGCCTTCCGGCATCGCGTCGCGCGCGTTGACGGCGAGATTGAGGATCAGCTGCTCGATCTGCCCAGCGTCTGCCCGGACTCGCCTGAGCGACGGGCCGAGGATCGTCGTCAGCTCGATGTCTTCGCCGATCAACGGCTCGAGCATCGCCTCGACGTTCGAGATCACGTCGTTCAGGTTGAGGACGCTCGGCTGCAGCACCTGCTGCCGGCTGAAAGCGAGCAGTCGGCGCGTCAGGTCGGCTGCGCGCTCTCCGGCTTGCCGGATCTGCTCGAGGTCGCCGCGCGCCGGGTCGTCGGCGTCGATTCGGCCCAGCAGCAGCTCGCTGTAGCCGTTGATGACGACGAGCATGTTGTTGAAGTCGTGGGCAATCCCGCCCGCGAGGCGCCCGACCGCCTCCATCTTCTGGCCCTGGCGCAGCTGCGCCTCCAGCCTGGCCTGCTTCGCCTCGGCGCGCTCGCGCTCGATGATCTGCTCGGTCAGGACCTCGTTGGCCTTGGCGAGCTCGACCGTCCGCGACGCGACTCGCTCCTCCAGCTCGTCGTGTGCGCGCGCGACGGCCGCCATCGCCCGGCGCTCGCGCTCGACGAGGAGCGCGGCCTGAAGCGCGCTCGACAACTGCTCCTGCAGCGCCTCATAGGTCCAGCCGATCCGAGGGCCGACCTCGAACAGCACGAACCCGAGCTGCTCCTCTTTGAAATACAGAGGGCTGGCGACGAGGCTGAACTGGCTCGAGCCTGACAGCGCGTCGTTCGCGACCAGCTGCCGGGACGGGAAGGCCTCGCCGGCGGCCGGGAGCTCCCGACGCCGGCCGTGCTCGTAGCCGAGCAGGGTGCGCGACCAGGTGCGCTGGCCCTGCTCCGCTCCTTCTTCGCCGGCGGGAGGCTCGGCATACGCGGCCAGGTAGGCGCTCGGAATCCCGAGCTTCGGCAGCTCTTCGGCGAGAGCGTCCGCGAGCTCGGCGACGTCGGGCGCCGTGATCAGCCGCTGGCCGACCTCGCGAACGATCCGGTCGCGCTTTTCGGCCACGAGCTGCCGGTAGCCGGACAGCCGCTCGGACGTCTCCTCCATCAGCATCTGGACGCGCAGCCAGAGGTCCTCCGCCTCCGCCGACGCTTCGCCGTTGCCGAGATGCATCGCCGTCTGCCGGCGCAGCGCGAAGAGGGCTCGCCACCAGCTCTCTAGCGTCTCGCCCACGCGGATGCTCGCCCGCACCAGCTCGTCCAGGACTGCGAGGAACGCGCCCGGCGCCTCACCCTGCAGCTCCTGGACGAACGCGGTCTCGAGGCGGTCGGTCCAGCCCTTCGGGAGTGCGGCGTCGGAGCGGGCGAGCGCGTGCTTCATCTCGGCCGCAATCGAGTCGCGCTCGGATGCGATCGCCTCGTCGAATCCTCCCGCCAGGACCCGCCGCGAGCGCGTTCGCGTGCGCTTGACCGAGCGAGGCGCAGTGCGGCGCACCGACGGGGAGAAGCAGCCGCACGACCGGCGCACCACCAGCTCGGTCGGAATCGTGACGACGTCCGGCACCGACTCGCCCTCGAGCCGCTGTAGGAGCAGGTCGACCGACCGCCGTCCGAGCTCGTAATAGGGCACCCCCACCGTCGTCAGGGGGAGCGTGGCGGCGCTCAGGTTGATCGCCCGCGCGAGGATGGCGTCCGCGGCGTCGGCGGTCGTGCTTTCGAGGCCGAGGTCGTGGTGAATCACGTTAATCCGGTCGCCGAAGCCGACCACGGCGAGGTCGTCGGGGGCGCGCAGGCCGAGATCCTCGATCGTCGTGAGGACGCCGAGCGCGAGGTCGTCGTTCGCGGCGGCGATCGCGTCGATCTTCGAGCCGCCGACGAGTAGCTGGAGCGCTGTCGCGGCCGCCTCGACTGGCCCCCAGGACCGGACACGCGGCGCGAGGGAGGGCTCGAACGGCAGCCCGTGCGCGGCGAGCGCGTCGAGATATCCCTGATAGCGCCTCTGCGCCCCTGAGTGGTTCGCCGGCCCGCGGACGAAGGCGATCCGGTGGCAATCGTGCGCCTCGATCAGATGGCTCACGGCGTCGAACATGCCCTGCCGGTTGTCCATCAGCAGGCTCGGCGTGCCGTGGAGCACCTCCTCGACGCTGATGATCGGCAGCGGATCGAACTGACGGCAGAACTGCTCGCCCTTCTGCTGGCCGACGAAGACCTGCATCCCTGTCGTCCAGATGATCAGGCCGTCGAGCTGCTCCGAGCTGACGAGGTCGTAGATCGCGTTCGCCTGGGCGTTGAAGCCAGCCGGGTGGCCCAGCTCCCGGCCGATGAAGGCGATCAGATTCACCCCATGAGCGCGCGCGGCGTCGACCGTTCCGAGCCACTGCACCTGGTGCTGGTCGACCAGGGTGCTGTTGAGCATGCCGATCGTAGGGCGAGAGGCCCGACTGGGTCGGTTCGAGCTACTCAGCGCCACCTCGCTTGGCTCAATCGGCATCAGTTGGCTCCGGCTGCATCCCCCAGGTCGGCGACGGCGAGTCCCGGTTTCGGCTCAATTGCGGACCCGGCAAAGCCGCCTGCGCACCGGGACCGCGAATCTCGGCCCAAGACGGCCGACGTCGGTGACAACGGCCAGAGCATAACCGTCGTTGCAGGAGGCACAAGCGGGAACATAGGAGGTGCTTTTCCCCCGGAATTGTGGCGTTTACACGGTGGGCGAAGGAGCGCTAGCGTCGGCCCCTGCTGCCTTCGCCGCGCGCTTCTCGGCCTCGACTCGCTCGCTCTGCTGCAGCGCCAGGCAGAAACGCCACGTGACGAGCAGGGTAGCCGGGGGAAGGGCCAGGAGGAGCACGCGATACAGCCAGATCTGCGTGCGGTAAGGGACGTGAAGGAGGACGTCGACGCGATCCGCGCTGCCGGACACGAAGGCGAGGAACACCCAGCTCACGACCGCGGCTCCGATCGCCGTGCGCCAGGGGCGGTCTCGCGGGCGATCGAGGATGTTGTGGAACGCGGTGTCGCGGGTGACGAGGCGCTCGAGCCACGGCCACGAAAGCAGCAGCGCGAAGAGCGACAGCGGGAGTGCGACACCGCCCCAGAATGCGTTCGGGACGAGCGTGTAGTCGCCGATCACGACGTCGAATCCGGGTACGAGTCGCAGCGCGCCGATCAGCCAGCCGAGATACCAGTCCGGCTGCGCGCCGTTCGTCGCCTGCGAGACCTCGTAGGGGCCCCAGAGCCAGATCGGGTTGATCTGGACGAGGCCACCGAGCAGGAAGAGGACGCTCGCGACCGCTAGCGCGAGGCCGATCGTGCGCGGGGCATACGCGGGCGCCAGGGGGAGCCCGACGAGCCTCCGCTCCGTTCGCCGCCCGCCGCCGAACTGCGTGTGGTGCCGCGCGACGATCAGAGCGAGGTGAATCGAGAGCAGGACCCCGATCGCGATCGGGAGGACGAGCACATGGAAGACGTACATCCGCGGCCACAGCTCGGGCACGCCGGGAAACGGAGCACCCCAGATCAGCAACGCGAGGTTCGCGCCGACGAGCGGTAGCGACATCACGACCGAGTAGGCGATCGCGAGGCCCATTCCCGAGAGCAGGTCGTCGGCGAGCGAGTAGCCGAGGAAGCCCTCGAGGAGAGCGGTCATGAGCATCAGCACGCCGATGATCCAGGTGAGCTCGCGCGGCTTTCGGAACGCGCCGGTGAAGAAGACCCGGAGCAGGTGGAGGACGATCGCGACGACGAACACGTCCGCCGCCCAGTGGTGGGTCTGTCGGATCAGCAGGCCGGCCTTGACCTCGAACGAGATGTCGACGACCGACCGATAAGCCTCGGAGATCGTGCGGCCCTGAAGCGGCTCGTAGCTGCCGTGGTAGACCGTGTCCTTGATGCTCGGCTCGAAGAAGAGGGTCAGGTAGACGCCCGTCGCGACGAGCACGACGAACGAGTAGAGGGCGATCTCCCCGAGCAGGAACGACCAGTGATCCGGGAAGACGTAGCGCAACGCCTTCCGGAGCAGCGGCGCCGAGCCCGCTCGCTGGTCGACGAACCGGACCGCCCTTCGCATCACGAGCGCCGCACCCCCCACCACGCCGGCCCGATCCGGCCGGAGAACGGGCCCCCCGCGCGCAGCGCACCACCGGAGGCGATCTCGAGCGGCAGCTGCGGGAGCGGACGCCCGGCCGGCCCGAACAGCACCTTCGCTCCTCGCGCCGGGTCGAAGGTCGAGTAGTGGCACGGGCAGACGAGCGCCGCACGCGGCGCCGTCGGCTCGAACAGCGGCGTGCGGTAGAGGTTGATCGCGCAGCCCGCGTGCGTGCAGATCTTCGAGTAGGCGAGAATTCCCTCGGGCGCCCACCCTTTGCGGCCCGGCGGGAGGTCGAGCTCCGCGGGCTCGAGCCGGACGACGATGAGCGGCGAGCCGATCTCGTCGTGCGAGGCGCCTGCGGGAAACGCTGTGTAGAAGGTGCCGATCTCGATGTCGTCCGCGCGAAGCGGGCGCCCGGCCCGGTCGACGAGGCCTCGGCCGCGGCGCCAGGGCGTACGCGAGAGCGCGCCGACGTCGAGGACGGGGCCGAGCGAGACGGCCGGCGTCAGGAGCGCGACTCCGAGCGCCCCCGCGGCGCCTCCGGCGGCGAGCTTGAGCAGGCGCTTGCGGGTGATCCGGTCACCGGTCTCGTCGAGGATGTGCGCGACGCCGGCCTGGTCTTGCTCGTGCTCCTCCGGGCCGTAGTTCTCTTCGTGCTCGTCCTGCGCCACGAGCCGGGTCCCGAAGACGATCGCCGCCGCGGCAAAGAGCGCGAACGCAAGCCCGAGCGAGAGACCGAGGAGCTGCGTCTGGCGCGGTAGGCGGTCGAGCGCGTGCACGACGACGAACGCGACGGCGCACACCGTGCCGACGCCCAGCAGCACGAGCACCAGAAGTTCAGCGCGCAGGTCGGGTTCGCGCGCCGGTGTGCCTGTGTACACGTACACATGTGTAGGGGTGTGTAGGCCCACCAGTGTCTCGCTCGGGATCGCCGACTGACGCCGCCCACGTCGCCGCCGGAGCACGAGCAGGAGAGCGAGGACGAGCACGCGGCGCAGGAACCGAAGCACGCTCACTCGTCCCCCTCCTTCAGCCGCTTGCCGATCGCGACCGCGACGAGCACGAGCGCCGAGCCGGCAATCAGCCACGCGACCATCCCCTCTGGGACCGGTCCGAGGTGGCCGATTCCCCAGCCGCCGGCGTCCTCGGGGTCCTGCGAGGCCTGGACGTACCGAACGATCGAGTCGAGCTGCCGATCCGAGATGTGTCGCCGGCTGAAGCGCGGCATGACGTAGGGGCCGATCCGCACCGCCTCGGCGATCTGCACGGCCGTCGCCCTGCCGAGCGGCGGCGCCACCGCGCCGTTGACGACTCCGCCCTCACCGACGACCTGATGGCAGCCGGCGCAGTACTCGGTGAAGAGCTCCAGCCCTTCGCGCAGGCTGCCTCGTTCCGGGTGCGGCTTGGGCACAGGCGGGCCTCCCAACGACCCGACGTACGCGGCGACGGCGTCGATCTCGCGATCGGAGAGCAGTGGCCGCTGCCGCCGCGGCTGGTCGGAGGGATCGCGAAGCGGCATGTAACCCGTTCGCAGGTAGAAGTCGGCAGCGCGCGCGCCGACTCCGCGGAGCGGCGGCCCCAAGCCGACTATGCCCCCGGAACCGCGAGTCGGAGACAGGACACCTTGTCCTTCCGGGCCGTGGCAGCTGACGCAGCTCGCTGTGTAGACGTTCCGGCCGCGCTCGACGAGCGGATCCTCCGGCGCCCCGACGCCCGGAACCGCGAGGCACGCCAGAGCGGCCACCCCGATTACGACCCCGCCTCTCATCCCGGCCGGCACTCCGGCAGAACGATCGCACCGAGCCCGCCCATGAGAATGAGCCCGAGGAAGACGCCGCTCGCGAGCAGGCCGCTCGCCGCCATGAACGAGACGCGGCCGCGCGGGTCGATCGTTCGGAGCCTGGTCTCGCGCAGCAGGGCGGAAGCGGCGACGACGCCCACGAGCGCCACCGCCGCCGCGGTGGCGGTGAGGGCCGCCTCAACCGGCTCCGTCGGGATATCCCAGCGCATTCCGGCCTTTCCGCAGGCCGCCTCCTCGACGCCCCAGCCGACCACGAGCTGGACGGCCCACGCGAGCGGCGCCGCGAGCAAGCCGGTCCATTGCAGGAGCGAGAGCTTCATAAGGCCGGCGAAAGCAGCGTCGCCGTGACGGCAAGCGCGAGGACGTTGACGAAATGCCAGTAGAACGCGACGGCCCGAATGCCGTTCACGCGGTAGGTCGTCAGACCGTGGCGAAGCCGCCAGAGGAGGAAGAGGTTGAACAGCAAGGCAAGGGCGACGTGCGCGTGGTGGCCGCCGGCGAGCGTGTAGACGAGCGACGCGTAGGCGTTCTCCTGCGGGCGGAACGTCTCGAGGCTCTCGGCGAGGCGGTGGATCTGCCAGACGAGGTAGCCGCTCCCAACGAACAGCGCGAAGAACAGGCCGAGCCGCGCTTGCCAGAGCTTGCCGCGCTGCGCCGCCCCGGACGCCAGCGCCATCGGCACGCTCGTCGTCACGAGGACGCCGGTGAGGACGAGCGGAACGAGGATCTTCGGCTCGGAGGTGCCCGACGGGGGCCACACGACGGTCTCGAAGCGAAGGTAGAAGTAGCTCGCGATCAGGACGGCGAACAGCGTCGCCTCGGTCGCGACGAGCACCGCCATGCCCCACCAGCCGCTCGCTCGGGCGACGGCGTCGGGTCGTACCGGCGTCGGCGCTCCCGGCTCCTTCGATTGCCAGGCCGCGGCGACGAGCACCCCCAGTCCGGCGAAGATCCCGGCAACGACGAAGTGCGAGAGCAGCAGCATGCTGAACAGCGCCGCGAGCGTAAGCGTGAGCACGAGCGGCCACGGCGAGTTGGGGGGCATCTCGAGGATCGCCTCCAGCTCGGCATCGAGCTCGGTCGTCGCCGGCGTCTCGTGTCCGGCGTCGAGGACGAGCTCGCCGCGTTCGAGCCGGCGCTTCTCCTCTGCGCGCGCCTCGAGATCCCAGGCAGGCTCCGGGCTGCGGACGACCGGGATGACGGGATAGTCGAAGTCCGGCGGCGGCGACGCGGTCGTCCACTCGAGCGTGTCGGCGTTCCACGGGTTCGAGCCGGCTCGAGCGCCCGCGACCCGGCTGACGAGCATGTTGAAGAGGACGAGCGCGAATCCCGACGCGAGCAGGTAGGCGCCGATCGTCGAGGCGAGATTCACGGCATCCCAGCCGAGACCGGCGTGATAGGTGTAGATCCGCCTCGGCATCCCAAAGAGGCCGGCGATGTGCATCGGGAAGAACGTCAGGTTGAAGCCGACAAAGACGAGCCAGAACCCGATCTGGGCGAGCGGCTCGGTGAGCATCCGGCCGGTCACCTTCGGGTACCAGAAGTGGATCCCGCCGAGGAGCGGAAACACCGCGCCGCCGAAGAGCACGTAATGGAAGTGGGCGACGACGAAGTAGCTGTCCGTCGTCTGCTGGTCGAAGGGGATCGCGGCGAACATGATCCCCGTGACGCCTCCGATCACGAACGTGACGAGGAAGCCGAGCACGTAGAGGAGAGGCGTCTCGAGCCGCGGCCGCCCGCGAACGAGCGTCGCGCACCAGGCGAAGATCTGGATCCCGCTCGGGACGACGACGAACAGGCTCGCGGCGGCGAAGAAGACCATCGTGATCTGCGGCAGGCCGACCGCGAACATGTGGTGCACCCAGACCCCGAAGCCGATCAGCGCCGTCAGCACGGTCGAGAGCGCGACCCAGTCGCGCGCCACGATGCGGCGGCCGGTGAACGCCGGGACGATCGCCGAGACGATCCCGAGCGCCGGCAGCACGATGATGTAGACGTCCGGGTGGCCGAAGATCCAGAAGAGGTGCTGCCAGAGGACCGGGTCGCCGCCGGCGTCATGGTCGAAGAAGTGGAAGTCGGAGAGGCGGTCGAGCTCGAGCATCACGTTCGCGGCCGTCAGCGCCGGGAGCGCGAAGACGAGGGAAAACGACGTCGCGAGGATCGACCAGCAGAAGATCGGCAGCCGGTTGATCGACATCCCGGGCGCGCGCAGCTTGAGGATCGTGACGATGAAGTTCGTCGCGCCGATCGTCGACGAGATCGTCAGGAAGATCAGCCCGAGGTTGTAGAACTCGTCATTCAGCCCGGGCGTGTATTCCCTGCCCGCGAGCGGGACGTAGTTGAACCAGCCGACGTTCGGGGCGCGGCCTGTGAAGAGCCCCATGTACATGAACGTCCCGGCGGCGAGGTAGATCCAGTAGCTGAGCGCGTTCATGCGCGGAAATGCCATGTCGCGCGCGCCGATCTGGAGTGGCACGAGGTAGTTCCCGAACGCGCCCGAGAGCATCGGCGTGACGAAGAGGAAGATCATCGTGATCCCGTGCATCGAGAAGAGCTCGTTGAACGCGCCGGGGGAGAGCACCTCGGAGTCCGGCCTCGCGAGCTGGGTGCGCATGAGCAGCGCCTCGACGCCGGCCGCGAGGAAGAAGAGCGACGAGGTGACGAAGTACCGCTTGCCGATCGTCTTGTGGTCGACCGTCGTCAGCCAGGCGATCAGGCGCGGGGGCGCTTGCCAGAC
>Ga0137374_10011526_pt1 | contig 10341 bp, 8 predicted proteins | sample SagtaG_20_FD_104811 | JGI IMG/M metagenome (GOLD analysis project Ga0137374, IMG submission 104811) | Vadose zone soil microbial communities from Sagehorn Ranch, Mendocino, California, USA - Sage1_R_100_16 metaG | ecosystem: Environmental > Terrestrial > Soil > Vadose zone | place: USA...
AGTGTTCCTGAATATTCAAGAGCAGGCGCATAATTTGTCAGTGTAACAGGTTTTGTTCTTACCACTACTGCTTCTTCTGTAGTATTTGATTGTGCTTTGTTTTCACTGCAACCAGTAGAAGTGAATACTGATGCGAAAATCAAAAGTGAAGCAAGAGAAAAAATTATCTTTTTCATAAAACAGTTTTTATAAGTTAAACTCATTATTAATTCGTGGATCAGGTGAATCAAATAAATCATAGTAGATAATTATTCAGGCAATTGGTAAGTTGCCATTGCTCTTTCCAACTCTGCCGATTTATTTAAAACGGTAAGTTGGGCAAGTGAATATTTTATTTCAGCGTTTGTCATTTGTGTGCGTGCATCTGTCAGTTCAATTTGCAATGCCTGCCCTTGCCTGTAACGGCTTTCTGCTAAACGATACACTTCTCTTGTACTGACAACTTCATCGTTTGCGCTGTGAATGGCAGCAATTGCGGATTGATAAGAATTGTATGCAGTGGTTACCTGCAACAACAATTGCTTCTCTGCATCAGCGTATTTATTTTTCATTGCGTCAATATCAATCTGTGCCTGTTTTGCTTTTAAACGATTATCATTGCCTTTGAAAATATTCCAGTGCAGTTGAAGACCACCCAACTGGTAAAATTGTTTATCGTTAAACTTGTAACCATAACCCTGGAAACCTATATTATAAAATCCATTCAACACAGGCAGCTTGTAAGATTGATTAAGTTTTAGATTTGTCTCCAAAACTTTTTCTGTGCTTTTTAGTTGCTGCAGTTCTTCACGTTTGTCGGGAATATCAATATTCACATGGATCTCATCCTGTAAAGATTCTGTGATAGCAGAATCAAAAAGGATTGGTATTTCAAATGGTTGATTGAGTAAAAAATTAAAATATGCAGCGGCATTTTTTTGTTGCGCTGTTGCCTGTGCCAACGATGTTTGTACTTCGCTTACCTGTGCCTTTGCTTTTAATTCAACTTCTTTTGTTGCGGCATTATGTTTTACAAGCTTTTCATTGAAGCGAAGATTTTCATTCACGGTTGCCAATGCATTATTATAGATGGCAACTGCTTTGGTTGCCTGCAAATAATTATAATAGGCCTGCTTAATGTTATACACCAATTCACGTTTATACAAATTCACTTCCGCCTGTTGTGTATTGATAAGCTCCTCTTTAATTTTTTTGTTGTAAGATAAAGATGGATTATAAACAGGAACACTTACTTCAATCTTTGTTTCATGATAATCGTTTGGCAAAAATTGTACGCTTTGATTTTGAACCTGCGGAAATTTTGAAGAAGATGTTAATTGATTTAATGAAGAATAAACATTGTTCAGCAAGTCACCAAGAGGAACATCAATGCTTCGTCCACCACTTGCTAAAGTATATTGTGCATTCAATCCTATTTGCGGATAGAATAATGATTTTGCCCTTTCAAGATCAATCTTTGCTTTTTGAAGATCAAATGTTTGCTGCTTTAATGCAAGGTTGGCTTTTAGACCGGTTTTCACATAATCGTATAAAATGGTTTGTCCGTAAGCCTTTTGCCACAAGGCATAAAGTATAAGCAGTGCTACCGCTATAAGGAAATTCTTTTTGTTCATAAGTTAAGTTTATAAATGGTGTTTAAATAGTTAACATTGTTAAGATATGGAGCAAAAAAATTTATTTCTTCATTGAGTGATCTATAGAACTGAGAAACCAGTTAAGTGATTGTTGCATCATTGTTTTCATATTTACTTCACCAAAAACCTTGTTGGCCGGAGGACAAAGTTTATCAAACCGTTGCCGTATTGCCAATGAAACCAATCCGTGCACCATTCCCCAGATAGCCATGGAAACAGCATCCACATTTCCTTCTTTTATAAATCCTTTTTCCATGCATTCAGCAATGGTTTCTTTCAATACATTGAGTGTTGTTTCTCCATGTTTCCAATCACAATTGGTCATAGACTCAAGTACCTGCATTGGTGCACGCTGAATAAACATAACATCGTAAAACTCAGGCTGGGAAAGGCCAAACTCAATATAATTTTCACCCATTTTGTGTAAACGCATCAACGGATTTTTTATATCGGCCAGGTTGCGGTTCAGCTCAGCCATCTTTTGAAACCCCAGTTCATGAAGGCTGTAGAGTATTTCATTTTTATCTTTAAAATAAAGATAAACGGTGGTAGGACTATATTCAATAAGATCAGCAATTTTACGCATGGTCACGTGCTCGAAACCTTCTTCTACAAACAATTTCATAGAGGCATCAAGAATCATTTTTCTGATCTCTGTTTTCTGTTTTTCTTTACGCTCAGCAATTCCCATGTTTAATAATTTACGATGTAAAAATACTTAACAATGTTAAGTTTCCAAATTTTTCTGCAACTTTTTTTAAATTTTTTTTTGGATGCTGCTTACGATAAGTTTTGTCAATTCATTTTATCCAAACTCTGGACCACAAATTAAATGCAGTTTATCGATCATGCCAGGAAAGAGATTTTCTTTTTTATACATTCTTACAAACTCACGCTGCCTGGTAAATCCAGTTGAATGTAACCAGTTAAGTAATTCTTGTTTGTCGTTTAAAACATCCATAACTACGCGCTGATTATTGAGTTCCCTTAGTGCTTTAGAAATGAGAATTTTTGCATCAGTAATTGTTGATGCAATAACAGGACCTACATGATGATATATATTTCCATCTCTTCCCAATACAAACCCGGTAATCTTATTCTCATGTTTTAGTAACCATGCTTTATAAGGATATTCTTTTATAAGGTATTCAATAAGCTGCATTCTGTTTGCGCCAAAAACAAATTCATCTAATGCTGTGATTTCATTAATGTTTTTTGATTGAATTGGTTCAGGGATTATGTTTTCAATTTCATTAATCAGCAAACTTTTTATTGATGAATTTGTCATTCGTGTGATTATATATTCATCTTTAAATCCAAACTTTTTATAAACCTGTTGACCTGCAGGTGTTGCATCGAGCTTAATTGATTTACATGATTCTAGTTTCTTTAAAATGTTTTCGAGAAGTAATTTACTTATGCCCAGGCCGCGGTATTCTTTATCAACCAGCACCATTCCAATCCACGCAACTTCATTTGAATAATTAATTGCAGTTGTTGTCCCGATAGCTTTGTTATCAATCTTAGCAATCAAGCATGTGTTTTGAGGATTTTCAATCAATAGTTTCCAATCCTTTTCTGTTTGATTCCAGCCTTCTGCATTTGATAAGTTCATTGCGTTTTCAATATCACTCAGTTGCATTGACCTTAATGAGGCAGAGGTTTTTTTCATTCAGGAAAATTGTTAGATGCGAATTATAATGACAGGCAATGTGGTTTTTGAATATAACACATTATTAATCTATTGTGTAATTAAAGGAAAAATGTACAGGCAAAATGACAAAACAATATGGTACTTGCTTTGTGTCTTTTGTGCATGCTTTGTATTCTTGTGACTCTCTTTTGAACACAAAGTTCACAAAGAACCACAAGGAGCACAATGAATAAAGTCAACCACACAACTCGTCATCATTATTTATTGTTGACAAGTTAAATGGGTTCTTTTTTTGTTTTAATTGATGTCACTCCTTTCATTTCAGCAGCCGTTTCTTCTTCGATATAGTTGACATCTTTCTTAAATGTTTCTTCCAGATAAACAAGAGCGAATATTGCAACAGCATAAGTGAATAAGCCAACTATGAGAGCGCCATAAATTGTTCCTGTATAATTTTTCATCAGCGCAAAAAGCATTGTCAATGGAATGACAGAACCTCTTACAAAATTGGGTACTGTAGTAGCGACCGTGGCCCTGAGATCAGAACCAAAAAGCTCTGCCGCAACGGTAATAAAAAGCGTCCAGTAACCACTGCAAAATCCAAGACACGCACATAGTAAGTAGAATAGTGTCGTGCTATTGAAAGGAAACAATAAATAAACGAGAACAAACAACAAGGATGAAAATATAAATAAGAAAATTACTTTTTTTCTGCTTTGAAGATATTGACTAAGAAAACCACTTGTAAGATTACCTAAAACCTGCCCTGAAAAAGTAATCATCACTGCTTTGCCTGCGTCAACTGGTGCATCGAGACCCAACGCCTGTCCAAATTCCGGTGAGAATGTGATGAGAATTCCTGTCACAAACCATATCGGCATTCCAATCAAAATACTGTTGATATATTTTGAGAACCGGGTTTTATTATTAAATAGTTTCACTACATCGCCACGCTTAATATTTTTTTCTTTTAGATGCATGAATATGCCCGATTCAAAAACTTTTATCCGCATAATCATCAGTATTAATCCCAAACCACCACCGATAAAATAGGAAGCACGCCAATCAAAAATATGAGAGACAAGATAGGCAAGTAAAGCACCCATAACACCCATTGTAGCTACCAGTGTTGTTCCATATCCGCGTTTCTCTTTTGGTAAAATTTCTGTGACCAATGTGACGCCTGCGCCCAATTCACCGGCAAGTCCAAATCCTGCAATAAATCTCAGCACTGCATATTGCGTTATGTTGGTCACAAATCCATTCCCAATGTTTGCAATCGAGTAAATTAAAATAGAACCAAACAATACAGACAATCTTCCTTTCTTGTCTCCCATGATGCCCCATATTATTCCACCAATCAGCATCCCCGCCATTTGCAGATTCAACAGCATGATACCATTCTCCAGTAATTTTTCGCCGGGAAGATTTAAAGCTTTTAAGCTTGGAACGCGAACAATGCTGAAAAGAAATAAGTCATACATGTCCACCATGTATCCCAATGCTGCAACAATTACGGGAATGCTTAGAAGTTGTTTTGCAAAATTTTTTTGTGATAAATCTGTCATGGTAATTGTTTGGAATTATAAATATTCCGGTTAATGGTTTTTTATAAACGCGGAATCGTCAATCCGCCATCCACCATTATTACCTGGCCTGTTGAATACATAAAATTACCTTTTGCAAGTGATGCCACAACCTTTCCAACATCTTCCGGTTCTCCCCAGCGTTTTTGTACACATAATCCTGCTTCAATCAATTTATCATACTTCTCTTTAACGCCGGATGTCATATCTGAATGAATAATTCCCGGCCTCACTTCAAAAACAGGAATATCAAATTCACCAATCCTCGTTGCAAACAATTGTGTAACCATGCTCATACCTGCTTTTGATATACAATATTCTCCACGGTTTACAGATGCTACTGTTGCAGAAATTGAAGAGATGTTGATGATGCATCCTTTAAACTCATTATTAATTTTCTTTTGCTCAATCATCCAGTTCGCTGCCTCTTGCGTAAGAAAATAAGTGCCTTTTAAATTAACAGAAACAACCTCATCAAAGCTTTCTTCAGTTGCTTCAAGTATGTCTTTGCGCTCCTTAGGTGCAATGCCTGCATTGTTGACGAGCACATGAAGCTTTCCGTAATGATCTCCCACCTGTTTCAAAATATTTTTTCGATCGTTTGACGAAGAAATATTTCCCTGGCAGTATATAACATCAACGCTAAAGTTTTTTAACTCTTGTAATACATTTTCTACTTCACCTGCGGAACGCGTACCATTAATGGCAAGATCAAAATTATTTTGTGCAAGTTCTCTTGCAATGCCAAGACCAATGCCACGGCTTCCTCCTGTTATTAAAGCTGTTCTTCTCATCCTTTAATGACAATTTAAAATCTGTTTGCGATAATTACTGAAAATTTATTATTGTCTGCAAGTTGGAATTACAGATGCCTCCTCTGTCGGCCCCGAAGCGTTGGGATAAACTATGACAAACAATTGTCCAGTGATGGACTACAATAAAAAACTTCTACTAATGCTTATCATTTCTACAAAGGAGAAATCTATTAAATAATTCAAACAGCTTTTTAAAGTTCAGGAATATTTAGCCAACATCTTTTACTCCAGCTTTCTAATCCTTTCTCTGCCAGTTGCACACCTTTTGCACCTTCAAGAAGATCCCAGGGAAAAGGTTCATCTTTCACAACATGTTTTAAAAATAATTCCCACTGAACCTTGAAAGCATTTTCATAATTTTCCTGCTCAGGAACTTTTGCCCAACCTTCAAAAAAATTAATTGATTGTGTAATATCCGGATTCCAAACAGGTTTAGGCGTATTTCCATAATGCTGAATATAACACTCACGCAAACCCGCCACGGCAGAGCCTTTCGTGCCATCAACCTGTAATGTTAAAAGATCATCACGCCTTACTCTTACAGCCCATGAAGAATTAAAATGAGCAATGATACCATCTTCAAGTTCGAAGGTTGCATATGCAGCATCATCAGCAGTGCATTTATATGGCTTCCCCTGTTCATCAATTCTTTCAGGAATATGTGTTGCACCAAGACAGGAAACAGCTTTCACTTTACCAAACACGTTATCGAGCAGGTAGCGCCAGTGACAAAGCATATCCACAATAATTCCTCCATCATCTTCTTTTCTATAATTCCAGGATGGTCTTTGCGCAGGAATGGTATGACCTTCAAATACCCAATAGCCAAACTCTCCGCGAACAGAAAGTATTTTGCCAAAAAAATCTTGCTGAATAAGTCGTTTCAATTTTAAAATGCCGGGCAACCAAAGTTTATCCTGCACCACACCATTTTTTACTCCTCTCTCTTTACATAGTTTGTACAATTCCATTGCTTCCTTTGTAGTGGCAGCAATTGGTTTTTCACAATAGACATGCTTTCCTGCTTCTGCCGCTTTTATAACTGCTTCCGCACGTCTGCCGGTAACCTGGGCATCGAAATAAATAACGTTATAAGGATCGGCCAAAGCCTCATCCAAATTGGTACTCATCTTTTTTACACCAGACATTGCGCAAAGCTTTTGTAATTTAGTTTCATTACGACCAATAAGTGTGGGGTCAGGCATAATCGTTTCACCGGAACCAACATCCACACCACCCTGTTTTATTATTTCTGCAATTGATCGCATTAAGTGTTGATTAGTGCCCATGCGCCCTGTAACGCCGTTCATGATGATACCTATTTTATGTTCCTTCATATACCGATTTAAAATGATTAGAATGATTGAATCCTGCCTGTCGGCAGACAGGGATTTTTATGTTCTCAACTTTTGTTTTTTTTTGGCATCGTCTCTTGCGTCGCGCTCTTTTACTTTCTGTTGTGAATCGTCAATTACATCGTCAATAATATTTTTTACTAAATTTTTTTCTCACGTCTCACGTTTCTCATCTCACGAATGTTCTTTATATGCCCGAATAATTTTTCGAAGAAATTTACCCTGATCTCCCTTCCAATAAACAGTAGAAAAAATTTCTACTTCGTTAAATCCTGTAAATCCTGTAGCTTCTATCCATGACCTTATTTGCTTAACAGGAATACACCCTTCACCCATGAGATCGCGATCAAGCAATAGATCAGTCGTTGGTACTTTCCAATCGCAGATATGGAATGCAAAGAGATTTTTGTTTTCACCGCATCTTTTTATTTCTTTTTCTAAAAATGGATCCCACCAAAGATGGTACACATCAACAGCAACACCAACCCATGATGAATTCAATTCCTCTGTCATATCATTTGCCTGTGCTAATGTATTGATCGCTGATCGTGTATCCGCATACATGGGATGAAGCGGCTCTATTGCCAATTTTACTTTAGCAGCAGCGGCTTCCGAAATGATAGCAGCAATACCATCGCGAATTTGCTTTCTTGATTCTTCTAATGATTGAGATGGGTCAGCGCCACAGACTAATACCATCATTGAAGTTCCCAATTCCACAGCCTCATTTATTGCTCTTCGATTATCATCAATTGCTGCTTTTCGTTTGCTCAATTCTTTATGCGCAAAAAATCCGCCTCTGCAAAGGGATACAATAGTTAGATCGTGTTTCTGAAGCATATTTCCTGTTTGTCTTATATTTCTTCCCTCAAGTGCATCACGCCAAACTGTAATGCCTTTTATACCAGCCTCAGAAAAATTCTTTGCAGCTTCTTCTATTTTCCATGGCATAGTTGTAATGGTGTGAATACACAACTGCGAAATATCTCTATGCTTCTGATGATTCATTTAATGTTGAAAAATGTATAGTATGTTTCATTATTGATCAATCGCTGAAGATAAAGTGCAACTTCACGTGCATGATAATCTCCCCACATACTCGATTCACCATTTGGAATTTTACTTCCTTCCGGTATATAATCCCAACCATTTGGGCGATGATAAATTGAATGCAGTAACAATCCCTCATGTTTTGGCTCTGTACTAAGATAGGGCTCGTCAAAAATTGTATTTAAAACAGTAAGTCCTGCCTGCCAATAATGATTACCAGCACTGCTTTCTCCTTTTTGTTGAAGGAACCTGCCAAATCTCAACAACCCTTGCGCTGCAATGGCTGCAGCCGAACTGTCAACGGGTTCAAAATCGTTAAACGGATCGGCAGGTTTATTCAAATAATCTCCTAAGCGATAAAGATGAGGAGCGCCGGTATCCCAGTAAGGTACACCGTCAACCGAAGAATTTTCTATATAAAAATCACACGTTGCTCTTGCTGCCTTTATCATAAACGACAAGATGTTTTCCTTTCCGCTAAGCCCGTTAATATTTACTTCGCTGACAGAATCAAACCATTCAATCTCTTCTGCAAATCCGCATATAGCCCAGGCAAGACCTCTTGTCCACGTACTGAAAGCAGAATATCCCTGTTGAGAATTAGGACAACGAAAATTTCCATCTTTTGTGTTGAAGATGGATTCATGTGCTGTCCGTCCCAATACATCATATACATCACGACCCTCACCGTAGAATATCGAATAGTTAGCAGTAGCTTTCATGTGTTGAACAGCACGTTCCAATAAACTTATGCGAACATCGTTTTCACTTTGCAGAACATGTCCTAAAATATGGCTGAGAATAAGGGCACGGCAAGAACGTATCGTATCAACGAAAAGTGAGTGTGGTCCATTGAATGAATGTATAAATCCTCCGGCTTTAATCGTTGTCCAGCGGCTCGCCTGAACAGCACCCGATATTTTTAATGCTAAAGAATAAAAATCTCTTTCCCATTCATTGAAAGGAATCTTCTCTTCATTCATTAAACGCAAAAGATTACCGTATGTGCTCACATTATTAAAACCATGATCATGCACACCGGTATGGCTGATATGGGGCGCCATTACTTCAATAGTTTTTCCGCGTCCTTTTTCTAACATTGATTGTTCCCCGGTTGCATCATAGTGAAGAATCATAGAACCGTATTGAAATCCCTGTGTCCATTCTGTCCAACCCCGTGTTGTGTAATTGCCATTGATTGTAAAAACAGGTGAACCATTTGAAACATCATAATTGTTTTCGATCAAGTAAATTTTTTCTGTGGAAAGTTCCCAAAATCTTTTTAGTTTATGTGCAAGATCAGCCGGCGTTATAGTTGTATTTATTTTGATCATTATTAAAATTTGATCTACTCAAATCAATTTAAAATAATCCAGTGTTGATCACGAGCATTTACTATTTAATAGCAGCACTCATCAGCTTATATACTTTTCCATCTGCCTTAGTCATTATATACAATTCACCTTTTGCATCTCTTCCGAAATGCAGGTCTACACGATCAGTTCCGCAAAGCTCTTTGAGTGTTTTCTGACTGCTGTTAATAGAAATTTTCCATTCTTTGATTGGTGCCTGTTTCCCCAATTTTATATCAGCCATATCAACATAAAACAATCTTCCTGTGGGAATATCACCAAAGAGATATTTTCCTTTTAACTGAGGTATGGCTGTGCCCCAATATTCAAAGCCACCTGAAATTGCTTTGCCTTCATCATGATCATATTCTGCAACAGGATAAGTGATTTTATAAATGCTATCATTTGAGGGAAGCGGATACACTTTATTAAGATCTCCGTATGGATTTAAAACAAAAGTACCTTCCCTGATGGGCCAGCCATAATCATGACCAGGCATGATAAGATTTAATGATTCAATATTTCCGTGTCCAATATTACAAACCAGCATTTCATGTGACTTACTCCAGGTAATACGATGCGGGTTTCTAAAACCATAAGCATAGATCTCTTTAAGCGTTTTAGTATTTCGATCCTGTGCAAATGGATTATGCACTGGAATTCCATATTGATCATTTGCACTGTTTCTGCCCATCGGATCTATGCGAAGAATAGTACCCCAAATCTTTTCATTGCTATGAGCAAGAAAGGGATAGCCTTCTTCAACGCTGCCACCATCTCCAACACCAATGTATAAAAGTCCGTAATCTTCATCGCCTGGTTTAGAGAGAGGATTAAAAGTAATCTCCTGTACTCCATGAATACCGGTCACCATATTCACTCTGAATAATTCACG
>Ga0137374_10011529_pt1 | contig 10338 bp, 7 predicted proteins | sample SagtaG_20_FD_104811 | JGI IMG/M metagenome (GOLD analysis project Ga0137374, IMG submission 104811) | Vadose zone soil microbial communities from Sagehorn Ranch, Mendocino, California, USA - Sage1_R_100_16 metaG | ecosystem: Environmental > Terrestrial > Soil > Vadose zone | place: USA...
CGTGTTGTTGTTCCGCCGACAGTCGCTCGGGTACGTGCTTGCGCCAGGGCTGCTCTTGCAGTTCGGCCTGACGCCGGTAGCGCTCGCGGCCGGCATGGCGTTCCAGCCGGTCTTGACTGCTTCACCGATCGACGTACCGACCGTAACAGGCTTGCTTGTGTTCGCCGCGGTAAGCTTCCTGCCGCTCGTCTATCTCGCGCGTTCCACACGCGGCACATGAAAGCGGTGGCAACCGCCGATCCTCTCGCCAACTACTGGGCACATCCTGTCGCCGACGTCGCGCAGGCGCTTAAGTGCACCTCCGCGGGCCTGTCCACAGTCGAAGCTCGAGCCCGTGCGCGACGCGGCCGCGTGGAGCAGCCGCACGACCAGCGCACCGAGCTGGTCCTACTGCTGCGGCAGTTCGCGTCGCCGATCACGCTCATTCTGGTATTCGCGACCATTGTCGCGGCGGCGCTTGGCGAGGCGGTCGACGCGGCCATCATCCTGGCCATCATCTTGCTGAGTGGCATCCTCAGCTTCTGGCAGGAATACGGCGCATCGCGCGCGGTCGAGGAACTCCTGGCATCCGTGCGGCTGACGGCCGAGGTGGTTCGCGACGGTCAGCGCGCATTCGTGCCAGCAAACGAAGTCGTCGCCGGCGACATCGTTGTCATCGACACGGGCGACCTCGTGCCAGCCGATTGCCTGCTGCTCGAGACACGCGAGCTCTCAGTGAACGAAGCCGTGCTGACGGGTGAGAGCTACCCACTCGACAAAGCACCGGGGGCGGCACCGCCAACAGCCCCGATCAACGCACGCGCAAACTGCGTGTTCCGCGGCACACACGTGGTCCGCGGCAGTGCCACGGCGCTCGTGGTTCGAACCGGCGGTGACACCGAGCTGGGTCAAATCGCACAGCAGTTGGAGCAGCGCCAACCGCCGACTCGCTTCGAACGGGGTCTGACGGAGTTCGGCCGCCTGCTCCTGTGGGTGATGCTCGTGCTGGTCGGACTTATCTTCGCGGCCAATCTCCTGCTCGCTCGACCAATCATTGACTCGCTTTTGTTCTCGGTGGCACTCGCGGTCGGACTGACTCCGCAGCTGCTGCCGGCGATTGTCAGTGTCAGCCTGTCATTGGGGGCGCGGCAGATGGCGCGGGCCAAAGTCATCGTTAAACGCTTGAGCGCAATCGAAGACTTTGGCGGGATGAACGTACTGTGCACGGACAAGACGGGCACTCTCACCCAAGGCACCGTACGTCTGGCGAGCGCCCTCGACATCCATGGCAGACCAAGTCCGCGAGTGCTCGAGACGGCGTATCTGAACAGTCTGTATCACACAGGTTTCAGCAATCCGATCGACGAGGCAATTCTCCACGCTCGCCACATCGACACGGCTGGAACGACGCGGCTGGACGAGTTGCCTTACGACTTCGAGCGGCGCCGGCTGAGCGTCCTCGTTGCGCGCGACGGTGAGCGCGTGCTGATCACGAAGGGCGCCGTAGACAGCATCGCGGCGGTGTGTGACACGGCGCAGATTGACGACGACAGCGTGGCCCCGCTCGCCGACACACGGGTGCTCATTGACGAGCGCTTCGAAGCCTTGAGCCTGCAGGGCTATCGAGTGTTGGGTGTTGCGTCCAGGGTCATGCTCGACCGAGCGACGTTGGACATAGCCGACGAAGCTGGTATGACGTTTCTCGGCTTCGTCACCTTTCGCGATCCACCGAAACGAGGCATCAAGCACACGCTCCGCGAGCTGGCGTCCCTGGGCATCTCATTGCGCATGGTCACCGGTGACAACCGTCTGGCGGCCGCCCACATCGCCCACGCCGTGGGACTCGACGTCCGCGAGGTAATGACAGGTGCAGAGTTGAGCGACCTCAGGGAGGACGAGCTGCCGAAGCGCATTCGTGATGTCGCTGTCTTCGCCGAGGTCGATCCGATGCAGAAGGTGCGCGTCATCCGCGCATTGCAGCACGCGGGCTCCGACGTCGGCTATTTGGGGGATGGGATCAACGATGCACCAGCCCTGCACGCCGCGGACGTCGGGATTTCGGTGGAGAGCGCCGTCGACGTAGCCAAAGACGCTGCCAGCATCGTGCTGCTCGAAAAGAACCTGGCTGTGCTGGTGGAGGGCGTTCGCCTCGGCCGCCGCACCTTCGCCAACACGCTCAAGTACATCTTCGTCACCACCAGCGCGAACTTCGGCAATATGGCCAGCATGGCGGCAGTGAGCGTGCTGCTACCGTTCCTGCCACTGCTGCCGCTGCAAATTCTGCTGATCAATTTCCTGACCGACCTGCCAGGCACCACGATTGCCACGGATCGTGTGGACCCCGAGCAATTGCGCCGACCGGGTGTTTGGGATCTACGCGGCATCCGCAACTTCATGATCGTGTTCGGCCTGGTCAGCAGTGCCTTCGATTTCCTCACGTTCGGCGTCTTGCGGCTCGGCTTCGCGGCCGGCGCCGATCTCTTTCGCAGTGCCTGGCTGATCGAGTCGGTCGCGACGGAGCTTGCGGTCATGCTCGTCCTGCGTTCGCATCGACCGTTCTTCCGCAGCCGACCCGGCGCCGCGCTGCTGTGGAGCTCCATCGTTGTGGCCGTGCTGGCCGTGGCGATTCCCTACAGCCCTGTTGCCGGATCACTCGGCCTCGTACCGCTGCCCGCGCCCGTGCTGCTGGCGTTGGCCGTCATTACTGCTGGGTACGTTGCAGTCACCGAGATTGCCAAAGCCGTCTTCTACTCGTTCAAGCCGCGGGGCAGTAACGCTCAATTGAGTCGCGCCAACGTCCGGGCCACGTAACCCTCCGTTTACCTCCGGCCACTCCCTGGTCAACCTGCCTGACGGATATTACCCGCAGCGAGGTGCCTCATGGTTCACGCAACGGCGACAACCCCGGCGGGTGTCAGGTCGGTTGCATCGGCCGGCGGAGCAGGCGACCGAGAAGGACCAGCGGGAACGTGATGCCATCGCCGTCCAGGCTTGATGCTCCGTCGTCCGCGTCGCCTCGGCCAATGGCGGACGCGATCTTCGCGGCGCACATGGACGAACTGCGCCATCCCGACCCCGGCGGTGCCCGCCGACTGTGCTTTCTCCAGGCGGTCAGCGCAGAGCCTAGAGATGGCGTACTGACTGCTGCTCCACGCCGAGCAGCCATGGCAGCAGATCAGGCTGGACCAAACAGGATGTCAACGGTCGCTGGAAAAACGAGTTCGCCTCCAACGGCAGGACGTGGATCGACTTCGAGCGCCAAGGTGCACCAAGCAAAGCAGCATCGGCCCCGTCAGATTCACCGCGAACACATGGTTCCAAGGTCGAGCGCATGCGGTAGGTGCGCCTCGCGCGCCGACTATCCACCAGGACCAACTGTTTACGGGGCGTTTACGCGCTGCTACCTGAACCGCAGCGGAGACGCCGCAGCATGTCCTCGCCGGAGCCGCTGATTTGTACGCACTCTGGGGCCCGGCGAAGGAGAATCGACATGCACACGCGGAGCAAGAATGCGCTGCGCCGTGGGCTCGCCCGGCGAATCACTATGGCACTTTTCGGCACGCTTCTGCTTTCAGCGGGAGCGGCGCCAGCACTCGCCGCCGAAGTCCGCCAGGGTGACAGCGTTGTGGTCGGCCCCAACGAGACCATTAATGACGACTTGTACGCTTTCGGTTCCACCGTGACCATTCTGGGCACGGTCAACGGCGACGTCTTCACGGCTGGAAGTACCATCACAGTCGGTGGCAACGTGTCGGGCGACGTGTTCGCCGCGGGCAGCACGACCACGATCAACGGGCAGGTTCGCCAGAGTGTTCGAGCCGCGGGCGGAACGGTCACACTCAGCGGACCCATTGGCGAGGACGCATTGATCGCCGGCGGCACCGCGAACCTCGGACCATCAGCACGCGTCGGCCGCGACCTGCTGGCGGGCACTGGATCGGCGTATATCAACGGACCTGTCACGCGCAACGTGCTCATGGCCGGTGGCGAGGTCACGCTGGCTGCTCCGGTCGGCGGCAACGTGCAGGCTCAGGCCGATACGCTTCGCCTCTCGAGCGGGGCACACATCGCAGGTGGACTCGCGTACACCAGCGAGCGTGGGGCGGAGATCGCATCCGGGGCCACCGTGGGCGGTGCCATCCAGCGCACGGAACCCCAACTCCGACAGCAACCGACCGGTCCCTTCGGCGGACCAGGTGCGGCCGTCATCGACTGGATTCGTGCGCTCGTTGGCCTGACAGCGCTCGGCCTGGCGATCGTCTTCTTGTTTCCGCGCTTCACGCAGCGCACGCTCGGTGTCGCTAGCAGGTCGGCTTGGGCCAGCCTTGGTCTTGGCTTTGCACTGCTGGTTGGCCTCCCTATCCTCGCGATCATAGTCCTCGTCGTCGGCGCCATCCTTGGTGGTTGGTGGCTGGCACTGCTGCTGCTTGCTGCCTATGCCGTCGCTATTGTCACTGGCTACACGCTCGCGGCGGTGTTCGTCGGTCACTCTGCAATCCAAGTGCTTCGTCTCTCGCAGCAGCATCTCGCGTGGTATCTGGTGGAAGGGCTGGCATTGATCGGGCTCGTGGCTCTCGTCCCATTCGTCGGAGGGCTCATCGTCTTTACGGCGACTGTCTTCGGACTGGGCGCTCTCGCGCTCGCTGTGGTTGACGCCTATCGCGCGCGGCCTGTGGCAGTAGCGGCGGCCGCGGTGGAGCCCATCCGGTCTGGTTCAGCGTTGACGCCGGTGACCAGCACGCCTTAACTGAGGAGTGGTGGCATGATCAAGCACATTCTCGTTCCGCTGGATGGCACCCCCCAGTCGAACTCGGCGTTGCCATTGACGAGGACCCTTGCTCGTGCCACCGGCGCCAGCGTGACGCTGCTGCGCGTGCGGCTGCCAGGCGAGGACCGACAACAGCTTGCAGCCGCACTCCAGCGCGTCGAGGCCGAATTGTCCAGTTCGGATATACAGGTCAACTCCGTTGTGCGCGACGGCGATCCGGTGGACCAGATCATCGACCAGGTGCGCGCCGATTCCACCGACCTGGTGGTTATGCGGACGCATGGGCGGTCGGGCATTGGGCGCGCTGTGCTGGGCAGTGTTACTGAACGTGTCGTCGCTGAGGGTGGCGCGCCGGTGATACTGCTGCGTGCCGGTGGTCGTCGAATAAACCAGCTGCGGAGCATACTGGTGCCGCTCGACGGCTCACCCGGCAGTTTGGTGGCGTTGGGGTTGGCCATTCCGCTGGCTGATGATGCCCTGACAGGCGCCGCCAGAGCGCTGCTGGGCAGCGTCACCGACTCTGTCGTGCGTAAGTCGGATTGTCCGGTGCTGGTGGTGCACCGGGCTCACCCCACTGCTCACACCCAGGCAGGCGCTCCAACTTAGGTTTCACACGTCTACCTGACGTTCACCAGGCGCCACCGTACGCGTAACGGAGCCGCCCTATGTTGGACATGAAAGGCAGGGTTGCCATGCTCCAGAACATTCTCGTACCACTGGATGGATCGCCGGTCAGCGAGACGGCTTTGCCATACGCCGAGGCGTTGGCAGCACGTTCGCACGCACGGTTGACGCTAATGCGCGCTGCGCTGGCGCCGCTCGTGCCATCCGGAGAGGCGCAGCTTCGCAAGCTGAAGCAGGCCGAAGAGTACCTCGAGGGACATGCCGTCGAGTTGAGATTGCGCGGCTTGCGGGTCGAAACGGGAGTGCCGTACGGGCTCTCAGCCTCCTCGTGGATCGCGGAGGAGGTGGATCTGCGCCTCGCCGACATCGTTGTCATGGCGACGCACGATCGGGTTGGTCCCGATCGATGGCTGCACGGCAGCGTGGCCGAAGCGGTGGTCAGCCGCGGCGTTGCGCCCGTGATGCTTGTGCGCGCAGCGGACGGCATGCGCGCTGCCGACAGCCTCGCCTGGCAAGAGCCCGTCTTGATTGTTCCGCTCGACGGTTCGGAGCTGGCCCAAGCGGCAGTACCAGTGGCCCTTGAGCTGGCTCGGTCGCTGACGGCGAAGCTGGTGCTGGCGAGTGTCGTGCCCATGGCAGGGCAGCTGGTGGCGAACGAGGCGGGTATTGGCACGTACGCGGGCCACAGTCACGAGCGACTCATCGCCGATGCGCACGCATATCTCAACGCCATCGTGGCGCGGGTACCAGCATCCGAGCTCGTGGTCCACGCGCTTGTGCGCGAGGGAGAGCCGGCAACAGAGATTGCGCTGGTTGCACACGAGCACCATGCCGTGGCCATTGTCATGGCGACGCATGGTCGCACTGGTGTGGCGCGTTCGATTCTCGGGAGCGTCGCCGGAAAGGTACTCCACTGCAGCACCACTCCGGTGGTTCTGATTCGCCCAGCCGAGCTGCGGCCATCTGAACACCCAGTCCCGATCGAGGGGCTCGCCACGACCGCACAGCCCGCGTAGCGTACTGCAACACCTCCGGCAACGGGCGTGCGCGAATGTTGGGGCGAAGGAGCCGATCCGATGTCCGCAACGTTTCTGGTCCCGCTCGACGGCTCGCTGTTGGCAGAACGTGCACTCTTGCTGGCCGGCCGCCTCGGCAGTGCAGCCGCGGGGCGGCTGGCGCTGGTCCGTGTCATCGCGGCGCGAACCATTCGCCCCGGTGCATGATCTGACCCTGGCAGCGAAGCACAGGCGTACCTTCGCTACGCCGCGGGCGGCTCAACTACAGCGCCTGAATCACTAGTTGGGCGTGTTCGATGTGCGCGGCGTGCTCGGGCTCGATGGACTGTCCTGAGAGTGCCCGGACTTGCTGGATAAAGGCTTCGAGCAAGGCGACTGCAACGCGCGGGTGACCTCGATCCAGTGCTAACTGGGCCGCTTGCAGCTCGGCCAGCAGAGCGCGGGTGACACCGGGTTTGGTGATGTGTCCCATCTCCGCGGCGTCCCGAACGCAGTCCTCGAGCGCCGAGATCGTGGGTGTCATCGGACACGACGGCGCCGCCTGCGCCGAGACGACGGTGGTGCTCAGCAACGCCGTAATGAGGACCGCCAATAACGTCAGGCGGATTATTGTGAGCTCTTTTCGATTCGACCGTTACGGGCGGATGCTCATACGTGAGTCAAGTGGCGCGGGCACAGCAGCAGGTGTGACAGTGAGCTGTGGGTGCACGACCAGCACGGGCGTGCTGCCATCGCGCAGAACTGCACCCGTCACGCTGCCGAAGACCGCCCGACGAAGACCAGTCCGGCCATGGCTGGCCATAACGACCAGGTCGGAGACGTGGTCAACGGCCGCCATGATAATGCCGGCTGCAGGCGCTCCAAGCCGCACGTCTACACTTGCCCGTAGCGTTGGATATTGGGTCAGGACGTGGTGCAGGTAGTCACGCGCTTCGCGCGTCAGTGCCTCCTCCTGCTGATCAAGGTACGCGCGCACGAACCCGTTCTGATCGCGCTCAACGTGCTGCGGCGGCTCGACCACAGTGACAAGCGCCAGCTCACCACCTGAACCAACCAGCTCCGCGGCGGTCGGGAGCGCCGCCTCCGCGAACGGCGAACCATCCAGCGGTACCAGAACGCGAGCATGCATCGGATCGAAGGGCGCCGGCGGCGCCTCGCCTGGCCGGGCGTACGTCACAAACACGGGCACCGGGCTGCCGGCGATCACGGCCTCGGCAACGCTGCCAACCAGCAAGTGGCGCACACCGGTCCGCCCATGTGTGGCCATGACGACGGCGTCGGCACCCGTCTCCGTGATGCTGTCCAGGATCAAGTGCGCCGCACGGCCGTAGGGCACGCTCGTTTCAACTGGCACGCGTGTACGCAGCTTGGTGGCCACTTCGGCCAGGTACTGCTCGGCCTCGGCGACCGCCTCCGATTGCTCCTGTACCCAGGAGGCGCCGTCCAGCGTGGCAGGTGGCGGTGCTAGAGCCACCCGCACCAGGATCAACTTGCCGCGACCGGCACTTGCCAGCTTGGTCGCGTATGGCAGCGCGCGTTCGGCGAGCTCTGAACCGTCGAGAGGAACCAGCAGGGTACGAAACATGGCACGTGTCCTTTCTTAGCGCCGCGCGCCCAATGGCCGCGGAGAATCGACGTTTTCGACTCGAATACGGGCATCGACGGCAACGGCACCGGACTCCGTCACGATCACTGGATTGGAGTCAAGCTCGGCGATCTGCGGGTGGTCTTCGGCGAGCGCACTGATGCGCAGCAGCACGTCCTCGAGGGCAGCGACCGCCAAACGCGGAGCGCCGCGATAGCCGTCGAGTAAGGGAAAGCTGCGTAGCTCGCGCAGCATGCTGGTTGCGTCGGCGCGCCCGAGCGGGGCCAAGCGGACGCTGACATCCTTGAGGAGCTCGACGATCGTTCCGCCCGCGCCACACGCGATCGTGGGTCCAAACTGGCGGTCGTTGACCAGGCCGACCAGCATCTCCACGCCTGGCGGAGCCATGGCCTGAACGAGGAAGCCGGTCGGAGCATGGCCCGTGGCACGCTCGACGCGCGCGGCCATGGCTTCGGCGGCATCTTTGATCTCGTCGAACCCTGCCAGGCCGAGTCGTACGCCGCCTGCATCTAACTTGTGCACGAGACCAGGCGCAATTGCTTTGAGTGCCACTCTGCCAGTGCCCAGCGCTGCCGCGGCGTCGCCCGCCTCGGCAGGGGTCGAAGCCACACGCTGCTCGACCAGCGGCAAGCCATAGCAGCTCAGGAGCTGTTGAACCTGCTGCGGTTCGAGCCAGCCACCACCGCAACGCACGGCCTCGGCGAGCAGCTGTGCCGCTTCGGTGCGACGTACCTCAGGAAAACGCGGTACATCATCTTCGCCGGCGGTCGCGCGCCACCTGGCGTACCGCTCCACGTGGGCGAGCGCCTTCACCGCCGGTTCGGGCAAGGCGTACAACGGCACATTGCCGGCGTGCGGAGTCGGTAGCCCTTGCGCAGTCATGAATACGCCCAACACGAGCTTCGCGGCTCCGGGCTGGGCGATGGCGCGGGCGACGTCCTCAGAGCGATTGGCCAGCGGCGGCAGGAAGATGCTGATCACCGCATCCACACCAGGGTCGGACGCGACGATGCGGACGGCGTGGCCGAATTGCTGGGCGCTGGCGGCGGCGAGCATGTCGACCGGATTCAGCACGCTCGCTTCAGCAGGCAACATCGCTCGCAGCTGCGCTTGCGTGTCAGCGGAGAGCGTTGACACCTCCAAACCATGCGCCTCGCATGCGTCAGCGCACATAACTGCCGGGCCACCCACGTTGGTGATAATTGCTACGCGCCGACCCTGCGGCAACGGCTGAGAGGTAAGCAGTTGCGCCACGTCCAGCATCTCGTCCAGGCTGTCGGTGCGGATCACGCCCGTTTGCCGAAACAGTGCATCGACTGTCACATCGGAGGCCGCTAAGAGGGCACCGGTATGTGATGAGGTGGCGCGCGCTCCGACCGCGGAACGCCCGGACTTGAGCGCGACGATTGGCTTTGTGCGGCCTACGGAGCGTGCAAAGTGGCCGAACTTGCGTGGGTTGCCAAACGACTCCAGATACAACAGGACCACGTCCGTCCGCGGGTCGGAATGCCAGTAGCCAAGCAAGTCATTGCCCGAAATATCAGCCTTGTTGCCCATCGAGACCACGCTCGAAAAACCCAGACCACGCGTGGTGGCGAAGTCCATGGCTGCGAGACCGAGTGCGCCGCTCTGGGTAGCAAGGCCGATGCGCCCAGCCGGTGGCAGCAATGGCGCGAACGTCGCATTGAGCAGCGCACTCGGATCGGTGTTGATGACGCCGATGCAGTTCGGGCCAATCAGGCGCATGCCGTACATGCGGCACACCTGGAGTAGCTCGCGCTGGCGTTGCAGTCCCTCGGGTCCGACCTCGGCAAATCCAGCCGACAGCACGACCAGCGCGCGCACGCCCTTGCGCCCGCACTGGTTCGCCACGTCGACAACGGCCGGTGCTGGAACCGCGATGACGGCCAGGTCAACCTCAACTGGAACCTGTCCAAGAGCTGAGAAGCAGGGCAGCCCGCGGATCTCATTCGCACTGGGATTCACGGGGTAGATTGGGCCACGGAAGCCACCGCCGACCAGGTTGCGCACGACAGCGTCCCCAATACTGCCTGCGCGGCGTGAGGCGCCAATGACAGCCACCGAGCGCGGGTAGAGCACACGGCGCAGCGCATTCGCAGCGGACTTTTCCTCGCGCTGCTCGAACCGGGCCAGACCCTCAGGTGTCAGCTCCGTCGGGAAAGTGACCTCGACGGCGTCCCAGGCGAAGTGAGTCTGCACGGGGAAGCCTGACTCACGAAAGACCTCGAGCATGCGCCGGTTCTCCGGCTTGGCGACGGCTTCGAACGTGTGAATGCCGTTGCTCGCCGCCGCCTGCGCGAGCTGCCCGAGTAGGGTGCTCGCCA